>WNFM01337946.1_pt1 | contig 57005 bp, 81 predicted proteins | sample 5400271 | NCBI WGS metagenome assembly WNFM01 (sample SAMN13153352, study PRJNA577476) | soil metagenome | isolation source: 60 cm saprolite on Douglas fir-dominated hillslope | place: USA:California | collected 2013-09-17
TAGTACATATCGTATGGCCGGAAGGCTATAAGTTAGTAGAAGAAACCTTCAAAGGTATTACTCGTGTAGTAATCGTGGAAGGCTTATTGGATGCCATCAAGGTTGGTCGGGTAACACCAGCCGTACCTCTGTGGGGGTCTAAAGCCCCCCTACAACTGCTCAGGAAGCTCTCCAAGCAGTTTGAACGGTTGGGGGTGTGGTTGGATAGCGACAAGACGGCAGAAGCCGTCAGAACGGCTATACGGGCTTCCCAGTACATGCACAGTTATGTCATAAGTACCAATTCTGATCCGAAGGAGTATTCGGAAGTTGCCATTAAATTCTGTGTTACCGAAGGTGATAAGGATAAGGCGTTCAAGATGAAGGATGACGGCTTCCAGATGATTGGGGCACAGCGAGGGTGAGAATCTTTCTGGATATGGATGGAGTCCTTGCGGACTTTAAAACCAAGAAGGTCGAGGTATTTGGCACTGATGATATAGACGATCACCAGATGTGGGAAGTCATCTGGGACAAGTATCCACGCTGGTTCCTAGATCTTGAAATGATGCCGGATATGTGGGATTTACTTCACTTCCTGATGTACGATCCGAGTGGTAAGTACAAAGGACACGACCTTTGCGTACTGACGGCTTTACCAGCGAAACGGTACGAGAAGGCAATCACGGTAGTCCACCAGAAGCGTAGGTGGCTTAACGAACAGATTGGTGATATTCCGATGATAGCCTGTATACGCAGACACAAGGCGGACTATGGAAACAAAGATTCAATACTCATAGACGATGACAAAGGTAACGTTAATGCTTTCCGGAAGGCAGGTGGCATAGTCATCCTGCATACATCAGCAAAAGAAACCATCAAAGAACTAGAGAAGTTGTTACCGACGAAAGGACAAGTGCCTAACGACGTACCTAAAGATCATTGGGTACGTCTAAAAGAGTAGTTGACAAATCTGTAATTCAATGTTATACTATACGTATTCATTCAGGAGTTGAGATTTTGGTACTTTTACTTGAGGGTCAATGAGAGAAGGATCGTTCGATAGACCAACAGAGTTCGAGGTTCAATCTGTAGCATTTAGCACGTTACGTGGAAAGTTTCCATATGTTCGTGGTGAGTACAAATATAAGCATCCTCTCAAACGTGGTGCTAGGTTTGACATTGCTATTTTTGATTCTAATAAAGCATTGAAGTTAATTATTGAAGTAAAAAAGTCAAAGAAAAATCCCAATAGAAAGACTGCTACAAAGCAGCTCGATCATTACAAGGACATTACCAATGTGCCAGTTATGCACATTCGGGGCATGGATGAGGCATACAGAGCTAAAGAATTAGTTGATGATTTCCTAAAAGCAAGTAACCTAGTTATCTAGGATGATCGTTGGTGTCCCATTCCGTTGAGTCATGGACACATCTGGCCCGGCACTAATTGCGACTGATGAAGCTGTACGAGCAGAAACTAGCATGCTACCACCTACCCTATGCTAGTCTCGCGGAGTCACCCCTGCCGGGGAATAAATGGTGACCTAGGACGGAAACTTTTGTGGGTTACTCACTTAACTGGTTGACCCGACCAGTATCAGCCTGACCACGGCTGTAGAGAATATCTATTTTTGTCGGTGTGCGACTGGGAGTGCTCAGTTTAAAAGTTCCTCTCCAAAAGGTCATAACTGGTGGCCTAGTCGGGCGATAGAAATAGAATGTATTGCAAGGAGTTAGTCGGCCTGCCTGACTGGCGTCGGAGTGACAACACTCAGCGGGTGGTTGCTCGGAGCCCTATCCCCTTTCTTTCATTAGGAAAGGATTATGGATGCAGTCCGGGTAGTGTTCAAGCCACATTCGTCCTTGGAGGGTTCGATCCCCTCGCTCCTCAATTATCTTCTTGACGTTGATGGGAAGCTATGGTACAATAATAAGGGCAATGATCAGCATTCCAGAAATCGCAATACTCAAGCATCTACTTGCGGTAGACAACTACAACAAGTATATCCGGTATATCGATATCTCCAAGGAATACCGAGAGCTATCGATCCTCTATCACACACTAGAAGCACTTCATCTGAAGTTTCCTGAAGTAGATAAGTCCGTCGATGAACTAGAGACATACGCTGCAGTCTGCTATCCGAATCTTGGTAAGTCGGAGAGAGACGCTATTGGAGACCTTTGTGAGCAAATCCGTACTACACAGATTAGCGATTCAGTTGCCAATGAGCTTCTGGCAACTATCCGTACACGAGCAGGAGCACGTGCTCTCGCGCTTGCTGCCTTCGAAGTCTCAGAGGGCCGCCGTGAGTCGTCGGCGCTTAAAGAAATTTATGAAACAGTTAGTGAGCAATCTGACCTAGAGCAGGAACAACTAAGTGAGTCCAAGAATTTCGTTACTGACCGACTGGATGTTCTACACGAGCATACGGTTAAGTCTGGGGGTCTCTATTGGCCTCTCCGTTGTCTTAACTTGTCTCTTGGGCCTCTTAGGCGTGGGGATTTTGGTTTTGCTTTTTCTAGGCCAGAAACTGGAAAGACAACGTTCCTATCTCATGCAGTTACCCACATGGCGTTCCAAGCTGCCGATCAAGGACTTGGACCAATCTGCTGGTTTAACAATGAGGAGCAGGGAGAGAAGGTCCGCGTTCGGACGTTCCAAAGCACCCTCGGCTACACCACCGACACCCTATTCCGGGACATAGAAGGTAATCAGAAGAAATACGATGACCTCACGAAAGGTCTCATTAGAATCTACGATGATGCCTCTATCCATCGTAGAGACGTGGAATCTATTGTGGAGCAATTGGCTCCTAGTCTCATCATCTTCGACCAAATCGACAAGATTAAAGGATTCGATGCAGATAGACCAGATCTGGTATATGGTCGGATCTATCAATGGGCTCGGGAGCTTTCCAAGTCATATTGTCCTTGCATTGGGGTTTGCCAAGCAGACGGCACTGGAGAAGGTGTCAAGTGGCTCACCATGGGACATGTGGCAGAAGCCAAAACTTCTAAACAAGCGGAAGCTGATTGGATTCTTGGTATTGGCCGTTCTAATGAAGGCGGCACAGAAGATGTCAGGTACTTCAACATATCCAAGAACAAACTTATGGGTGATGCGAAATCCGATCCAGAACTCCGGCACGGGCGCTTCGATGTCTACATTAGACCACAGGTAGCAAGATACGAAGATTTACTAGAGGATTGAAATGTACGATAAAGCGTATTATCAAAGAAACAAAGATAAATATATTTTACAATCGCGTAAATGGAGAAAGTTGAATCCTAAGAAAGTTAAAGATGTACTAGAGCGATCACGGAAAAACTTTCCTGAGCGCAAATTATTCAATAATGCCAAAGCTAGGGCTAAAAAATCAGGATTAGAATTTACTATACTGATAACAGATATTAAGATTCCGAATATTTGTCCGTTGCTTGGAACTAAATTGGATGCATGGGGACCATTGGACGGTTGTCCATCATTAGATAGAATTGATAACGGCCGTGGGTATACTCCAGATAATATTTGGGTAATATCTACTCAGGCCAATCGTATGAAAAATACTGCATCAAAGTCTGAATTGATTACATTCGCAAAATCTATTCTTAACGAATTTCACGAAGACATTCTTGACGATTAACCAACAGGAACTTCACAATGGCTAAGGCCAAAACCGTAGTACTTTTCGACGCCCGCGATTCCACCACCACCGAATACTTCCCAGGCTGCTGCGGCATTTCGGTTATTTACGATCTGTCGGCAGCCGAATACGCTGCTCCGATTACGGCAGCAGAAGAGCGGCGACTGACAAAGATCACCGGCGGAACAGATGACGATGCCGCCGACAAAGCACAGGAAACTCTCGACGAAGCCCGTGAAACAGAAGATACCCAAGAGTCAAACGATGAAATGTTCGAAGAGACCTCGCTAGTGTTAGCGTCTACCATTCCGAGCCAAAAGACCGAAATCGCTGTTCTGGCAGCCAACGGCTTCAAGAAACTTACTTCATTCAGGAACCAAGGTGGTAATGTCGTAACCCTGTGGGGCCGTATTAACAAGTGAGAGGAACAGTTGCCAAAAAACTCCGGAAGCAAGCCAACGGATCAAAACTTGCCTACAAATGGGCTAAAAGACTCTACAAAGCCAGAAAGCAAGGGCGAAATATATAAAACATTGCCGTGCGATCACATGCACCATGGATATTGTGGTTACTGTGGTTATGATGATCCGTTTGACTTCTACGAGGATGCTCTAGGTGGCTGAAACCATTGTGGGTTGGGCAGGTGTATGTTTAGCAGTGGTCACTGTTTTTGTTGTTTGTGTTCTGCTACTTGCACTAACATATGTACTCCTCACCGGCCGGCGGCTATAAGGTGGGTAAAGTTTTTGTTGCATTGGCAGGCTATGATTATGAAGGTGAGGCAGTTTTTGGGGTATTTACTACAAAAGAATTAGCTCAAAAACATTTGGATACTATTGATTCAAAATATTTTGATAGTCGAATGATTCATGAATATGAACTAGATGTTGGTGAATCGTATCCTGGATGACAATCCGTGTCGCGACGCTTGAAGCACGGAAGAGTATATTCTATAGGGCCCGAGTTGGCGCTGTGGTTTCTCGTAGTGGGCGGGTCCTCAGCCGCGGCCACAATTTTATCGGGAACACCCGCTACGTGGATCGACCCTATAAGGAATCTACCCATGCGGAAGTCTCCGCGATATCAAAGCTCCTCAAAGAAAATCGTGCTCATGAACTTGTGGCTTCCGTTCTTTTTGTTAGTCGCATCGGTAGGAACGGTAATTGTAGAATGGCAGCCCCTTGCGGAAATTGTGCGGCACTTATTCGATCCGTGGGTATTAAACGCGTTGTTTACACTGTAGATGCGAATCAAGTGATGAAAGAAACGATTCGCAACGGACACGAAGGTGCCTAGTGCCGATACCTGCCATTCCCAAAAGATTTGTTGAAGTTACCTTAAAAGGCACGGGAGAAGTGAAAGCTTTCCCTATTTATTCGGATGATCCAAATGAACACTGGGTAGTAATGCGGGAGGAAATAGGTATGTCCAATTGGGAGTCTTGGCGAATTACGGCCAATACTCTCATCCCGTGGGCTAATACGGAAATGCAGACCCTAAAAGCATCGTCTGACAAGAAACCACGGTTTATCATCATGCGTACCCGTCTCGATAACTTCGAAACGGATATCATCCGGTTTATGATAGATGAAGAAGAACTAACCAAGTTTCTTCATCGTAGTAACAAAGCATTCAGTGAGAAATATTTTAATCTATTGTTTACGTATCGAGAGATCGGTCATATGGCAATCCGTACTGTCGATCTTAATGGTTATCTACGAACACTTAAATGAGGATTTATGGAGCCAAGGGTACGCGCTTTAATTTTGCTGATCGAAAGGTCACACAGGAGTCGATCAAATGGTTCGGGGTCGAAAGCGAGAGGGACCTATGGCTCGATCATATCTCCCCACTCTGGGACATCACTGAGCCAAAGAATCTGGAAGTTCCTCTGCCGGAAATAGATGTCCGTGAATGACCCTAAGGTGCTCTACATCATCACCGGCGTGCCGGGGAGTGGTAAGTACACCTTGGCAACAATGCTCGCGCTACAGGAGCTTGTAGACTGTGTGTACGTGGAGAACAGCTTTGAGAAAGACAATACCCCGGATGATTCGTATGAAGCAGCCGCTTCTGCCATGGCAGCTAGTCGTAATATTGCTTTGTCTACCGAGTTTGATCCGGGACGTTATCGTGCTCTTGCAGTCCAGTTTAAATATGATATTGTTGAGATTGTCATGAAGAGTACATTCGAAAAGGATACTGGTACGTTGGATAAAGTTACGCCAGCGGAGATGAATAAATCGAAGTTAGAGCTTCAAAAGAGGCTTTCGGAAGATTGGGCATTACTGTGACATGTAAATCCGGGTGGTTAGAATGTATCTGTTTCTGCGGAAACTATAATGATTTTTCTACACCAGTAGAAGATATTCCGGGAATTATGTCACCTATTCCAACAATAACAAAAAAGATAAATGGAAAAACAAAAAAGATACGCAATAATCGATATCGAAGCAACGACTTTCCAAAAAGGAAGTCCGTATAGTGCACGTAACAAACTCTGTTGTATCGGTATTAGTACCAATGGTATTTCTCATTGCTTGGATATCGAGTACTCCGGCAGACCCTATGCTGCCGCCATACGAACAATTAAAGGAATTCTCGATCAAGTCGATATTATTGTTGGGTTTAATCTTAAGTATGACCTGGGTTGGTTAAAAAGATACGGCATCCGACTTGATCCTGGTCGGCATAGTATTTGGGACTGCCAGCTTGCTGAATTTGTGTTGGATAATCAGTCCAGAGCCTACCCAAGTCTGGCTGATTCACTCAGCAAATATATGCTTCCTGCTAAGTCTGATGTTGTTGCTCACGAATACTGGGAGCAAGGCTTGGATACACTTCAAGTCCCGTGGGACATCCTTAGTTCGTACAATATTACGGATCTGGAGGTAACGGATGCACTGTACCAGAAACAATTGCAGCTTGTGCCTGACTCGAAGCGGAGTCTACTTAAGTTGCAAAACCAAGACCTGCTTGTACTGCTTGATATGGAGTTTAACGGCATCCGGTTCGACACTGGAGCTATGGCGAAAGAGGCGGAACACGTCCAAGCCTCAATGCTTCAAGTGGAAGCGGAGCTACAAGGATTTATTGATCATTGGCCTCGCTTTAATTGGGACAGCGGGGATCACCTATCTAGTCTATTGTATGGTGGCACAGTCTCGGTTGATGTAGCCACACCGTACGAAGCTGTCGCAAAGTCTGGCGAGTTAAAAGGCCAGACTGTAGTCAGGAACCGTTGGGAAACGGTAAGTAAGATCTTCCCCCGTCTAGTGGAACCTCTTGACGGATCAGAGCTTAAAAAGAGCACCGAAGGTGCCGGCTACTGGTCCGTCGAGGAATCAACACTCAGACAGCTTAGAGCTGATAAAAAAACTAAGAGGCTAATTGAGCTACTTCTAACTCGTTCTGAGTTGGAAAAATACCTCTCCACCTATCTAATTGGCATACCAGCACATGCCATCAAGTACGATTGGCAGGACGGATTCATCCATGGGACATTCAACCAATGCAGAGTCGTAACAGGAAGGCTGTCGTCAGAAAAGCCGAATCAACAAAACTTCCCAAAAGAGATAGACCAATTCATCGTAAGCCGATTTACACCTTCGGCCTAGCATATCCTAAACCAGAAGGAGGAGCATACTGCGGTATTTGTGATGGACCGTGGCCATGTAAATATTGTTAATACATGCGGACGTACGTGGATTAGAAGTGGTCACTGCAGCCTATCTCTCCAGAGATAAGACGCTAATGGATGAAGTACTTAATAACAAGGACTTTCATGCGGACAACCAAAAACTCTTCAAACTACTCGAAAGACGAATCGCCAAGATCTTCATCTTTAAACTCATTTATGGCGGAACACCCTTCGGCTACTCTGTTGATCCTATGTTCAATCATCTTAGCAACAGTGTTCATTTTTGGACGAAACTAGTTGATCAGTTCTACGAGAAGTATTCTGGCGTTAAGAAATGGCATGAGGAATTGGTACGCAAAGTCGTTGATACGGGTCGGCTTATTATGCCTACAGGCCGCGAATATCACTATCCCCGTCAAGATGTTGTCAATCGACTCTGGTACTGGCGACCCAAGATTCTTAATTATCCGGTACAGGGTACGGGCGCCGATATTGTCTGTATCGGACGTGTCACTGCGGCTAAGCGACTTGCCACAATGTACGACCGTGGAAGAGTCCTCTGGCAATCTACTGTGCATGATTCGATTGATTTAGATGTTGACTTTGATGAGCAAGGAGCGTATAATATAGCTTATGAAATAGAGAAGTCTTTTAATGATGTGCCATTAAACTTTTACAGGCTTTTTGGAGTTAACTTCGATTTACCGATCAACGTTGAAGTAACTTACGGACCCAACTTAGAAGATCAAAAACCATATGCAAGCAATCACAGTACTAGCAAGTAAAGTATCAGAAGCTGTCGCTAAGACAGGTAGAAGCTATAAGATTTGTGAACTCAACTATAAAACCGAGGAAGGCAAGGTCAAGGGTATGCGTATCTTTGGTTTTGGTCCTCAAAAGTCGGTATTCGATATAGCGGCTAAGTCCGAGAAAGGTGATGTTCTTAATGCAGTTTTTGAACAAGATGACAAAGGCTATTGGAGGTTTGGTAACTTGGAAAGCACAGGCCAAAAACGGGAGGCTACAGTTGAAGCTGTCGCTCCTCAACCGAGCACTCCAAGTCGGAGTGGCAATTGGGAAACAACCGAAGAAAGGGCTGCTAGACAAATCCTTATCGTCCGACAGTCCAGCGCTTCCACTGCAGTAGCTCTATCCGAAGCTAACAAGTCTAAGTCCTCAGTAGAGGATATTATCAAAGTAGCTAAAGAGATTGAAGCTTACGTATTGGGTAAACCAGCAGTCCAGTCCGGCGAGGTAGAGTAAATGCTTAGAGAGGCATTCAAGGTAGTCATCAATCACGATAGCGGCTATCCGCACATCGTTAAGGTTGAGATTACCGATCTAGACGGAGTGTCGTGGCGAGAAGCCAAGAAACAGCTTCGTAACTGGTTTCTTGATCAAGCCTATACACTTCGTAGTTTGAATCAAAAATCTTATTTTGAGGTACACAATAATGTGGGATGATCAAGAACTAGGAGAAACCGGAATGGGTAAAACCCGTGGTCGTAGTCTAAGCGTTTATATCACCGAGAAAACCAAGTATAACAAAGATGAGAACAAATATGAACCAACCGGTAAATTCTCAGTATCAGTAACTTCCTCGGATACCGTAGATGGTGTTACCACCAGTAAGGGTACCAGTAAAGAGACCGAGACGTTTGCAGATGCCGAGAAACTAGTCGAGACTTTCCTCGCTAGCTAAATATTTATGGCCCGCAAGAATCAATTTTCACCGAGACAATATACAAATACTACGGCTAGTTGTAGTAAATGTAAATCAATGAAGCCTTTTAGCGAATTCTCCAAGGACAAGGGCTATCCAAGGGGAATTGGCTATTGGTGTAAAATTTGTGCGAATATAAACGCAAAAATACATCATAGATTACGTGTCAATGATCCGGAAATTAAATGGAAGTATTCCAGTCGCTATATTAAATCTCGATATGGCATATCTTATGAACAATATATAGAAAAACTAGCTGATCAATTATTCGAATGTGCTATTTGTGGAACCTTCCTTGGATGGAAAACCGGATCAAATGTACATTTAGATCACGATCATAAAACAAATAAATTACGAGATTTTTTATGTGGTCATTGTAATCGCGGCCTTGGATCGTTTTTCGATGATCCAAAGCGTCTGGATAATGCTATTGCGTATTTAGAAAGGCATCAATGCTCGCTTTAATTGATGCGGATTTGGTTGCGTGGCGGTGTGCGTCAGTAGTAAAAGATAACAGTATTAATATTGCCAAATGGCAAACAGATCAAATGGTGTCTCGTATTCTTGAAGAAACCGATGCTACTGATTGGAAGTTATTTCTATCTGGAGATAACAATTTTCGTTACAAGTTATTTCCCGACTATAAAGCCAATCGGAAGTATATGGTCCGACCACAACATTTGGAAGCTCTTCGTGAGCATCTGGTCCTTGAATGGCAAGCAGAGGTTACTGATGGATACGAAGCCGATGACGCCATTGGGATTCGTTCGCAGGAAAAGTCGGAACAAAGCAAGGTTATTGTGAGTATAGATAAAGATCTGCGCCAGCTCGCTGGAAGTCACTACCACTTTGTTAACAGACAGTTTCTGGAAATCTCTGAACTTGATGGATGGCGCAACTTTTATCTATCTCTTCTCATGGGAGACACCGCCGACAATATTTCGGGGTGTCCGGGGATTGGACAGGTTAAAGGAACACGAGCCTTAGAGTACCTATTCAAGCCGGAAGATATGTACGCTGCTTGTAAGCGGATGTACGAGAAAGCTAAAGTATCAATCGAACAAATGCATCTAAACGCGCAACTATTGTACATCTGGAGACAACAACAAGACTCGTGGAAACCACCACAACCAGCAAATATCACCACTATTACAAAACCAGAGCAGGCAGTACCGCCATCGTCTTTACCGAGTACGCCGGATATCTCTTCGGAGCCTATTCCGGAGGAAGTGGTAACTTAGAAGGTTGGTATCCGGCACGTTGGAACTTAGATGGTCTATTTATGGAAAATGCTCAAACTGCACTAGATTTAGTGCTTCCTGAAGCGGAGAAACTAGCGGCATAAAGATGGAATTCTTTATCAGTATCTGTCTAATAATTGTTCTATTTCTGATGATTGACTAAATGGCTAAATATCGATCAAAGTTTGAACTATCTGTTGCATCTATCCTAAGGAAAAAGAAACTTGGGTTTCAATACGAAGCCGAAAAGTTCCACTTCATCCAGCCAGCAAAACACCGGACCTACACCCCCGACTTCAAGTTACTTAATTCTGGTATCTTTGTGGAATCGAAAGGGAAGCTCACGGCAGAGGAACGCAACAAACTTCTCTGGATCAAAGAACAGCACAAGAATCTCCCGTTTGTCTTGTTATTTATGCGGGCAAAGAATCCCATCAGAAAAGGGTCTCCAACATCTTATGGAACTTGGGCATCAAAGAATGGATTTATTTGGTTTGATTGGGAAACAGACAAGGAAGGATTCATAAAATACCTTGAAGATCACAGCCAGCGCTGAAAGCGCAGCGCAGTAATGAAGATTACTGCTATTATTGAAAAAGAGGACGGTACTTTCGAATACACCGCAGAACTTAGTCAGATGCAGCATCAGTTCCTGCTTGAATACGCTATTAGAGATTTGATATCCAAAGGTCTCATTCCATTCCACACACCAGAAGGACAGCAAGACAGCAATGTACTCATCGTCAGTCCAATCTATGACAAAGATGAACCAAAACACTGATGAAGGGTGATTGGATAGATAACTACATTGCTCAGATCGGAGACGGTTGGTTAGCCTTCGATGATGAGCAGAGTGAGATCGGATTCTACGATACCTATGCCGAAGCGGTTGATGCAATACGAAACTATTCCTACTCCTTAGAGTTGGAAGATATGGAAGAAAATGACAACGAAACATCTGATAATTCCTGATTGTCAAGTAAAACCAAATGTAGATATCTCATATCTCGAATGGGTCGGAAATTACATCGAAACTAAGCGCCCAGATGTAATCGTCTGTATCGGGGACTTTGCGGATATGTATAGTCTTAATAAATATGATGCTGGTACCAAGTCATATGAAGGATCTCGATACAAAGACGATTTGGCATCCGCTCATGAAGGTATGAATCTTCTCACCAAACCGTTCCGAAAGAAAGGAAAGTACAAACCGAGAATGGTTCTTACTCTCGGCAACCATGAAGATCGAATCACAAGAGTCGCCAACAGCGACCCCAAACTCTCCGGAACCATTCAAATGTCAGACCTGCAGTACGAGGATTTCGGATGGGAAGTGGTGCCATATCTTGTGCCCATCGTTATCGACGGAATTGCCTATGCCCATTACTTCACTTCTGGTGTCATGGGACGTCCTGTACCAAACGCCAAGCAACTCGTCATCAAGAAACATATGTCTGCGACAATGGGTCACGTCCAGAATTGGGAGATTCACCGAGAAGTACGGGCTGACGGTCGTGCAGTCATTGGTCTTTTTAGTGGTAGTTGCTATCTTCATAATGAGGATTATCTGGGGCCTCAAGGGAATACTTATGACCGCGGTATCTGGGTAAAACATGAAGTATCCGAAGGTAGTTATCATCCACTATATGTTAGTCTCCCGTATCTTGCAAGTAAATACTCCTAAGTATTGGATTAGATTTCACATCCATGAATGTCCGGTATGCGGCAGAGGTGATGAATACAGAGAAAGAGTCTATGGATCAAAACCAAACAATTTACAAGAACGATACAAGTACGAAATTGCTTACGACTGGTGTGACGTCATCTGAAATTGATCCGAATGGTAAAACCCAACATGAACTTGGAGCTAAACTCGATGCTGGTAAACCGGCTGTCTTTCGTGGTTTGCTTGATTATTTTCCGCGTGGGTGTACCGCTGTTGCGGAAGTCTCAACTCTTGGTGCAAAGAAATATGCATGGAAAGGTTGGGAACATGTTCCTGACGGCATTAATCGCTATGGAGACGCCCTTGCTCGCCATTTATTGGCGGAATGTACAGAGGGTCTCTACGACAATGGACCGAAAGGGATTGGGGTTTTGCACGCTGCCCAGGTAGCTTGGAATTCATTAGCACGTCTAGAGTTGATTATCCGAGAGCAAGAGAAGAAAAAATGAACATGGCCCAATGGTTCATGGTTGTTCAAATTATCACTTGTGTAGGAGGAGCAGTAGGTTTTACGTTAAATAAACAACCTTGGCACGGTCTAGTGTGGTTCTTCTACGGCTTGGCTAATATCGGCTGGCTTATGGCGGCATCAGGAAAAGCATAATGCCATACATTCGAAAAGAATTACGAGAAGTAATTCTACGTGCCGAGAAATTCCCCGGCTCATCTGGAGAACTTAATTACAAACTAACTATGGTATGTATTGATTATCTTGAGAAGATGGGTACATCATATAATACTATGAATGATATTGTGGGGGCATTGGAGCTTGCTAAGCATGAGTTTATCCGACGTAAAGTCAATGATTACGAAAATGAAAAAATCAAAGAGAATACAGATGTATATTGATAGAACTGCTGCATCTGCTACTGGATGTCTAATTGGCAATGCTATACTTTACTACCTCATAAAAGGAATACATTGAAAATTTACACGGCCGCGAGCTTCACTGAGCAGAAGCGTATTAGACAGCAGAAGGAACAACTTATCCAACTAGGACATACTGTTACAGCCTCATGGTTGGAAGAACAAGTGAAACCTGAAGGGATGACTGATGAGCAGTTTGGTAAGAAAATGGCAGCTAAGGATCTACAGGAAATTGCTACTGCCGATTGTGTCATCCTTGATCTAGAAGCTCCTTCTAAGACGAGTGGTAAGATGGTGGAGTGGGGCTTTGCCCTAGCTAAGCACAAGTTATGTTACGTGGTTGCTCCAGATGGTACATTCACCAATGGTCACATCTTTCTAATGCTCGCTGATAATCGCTTCGCTACGTGGGATGAATTATTTATTCATTTTAAAGAGAATCATAAAATCTAGGGAAATATATGTCATTTGATCCGGCTACAGCACTATTAGATTTTGGTTCTAAAGTACTCGATAAGTTTTTTCCGAATGCTGATGACGCGGCAAAAGCGAAGGCTGCACTTGCAGAACAAATGTTGCAAGGGGCTTTTGCTGAAGATTTAGCACAAATTGCAGTTAACGTAGAAGAAGCTAAAAGTACGGATAAGTATACATCGCGCGCAAGACCAACTATTATGTGGATTTGTGCTGGTGGTTTGGCTTATGCAACCGTAGTTCTTCCCGTATTTGAATTCTTTGCTAAAGTAGTATTTGGATATGAAGGTGATTTTCCAATGATTGATTGGGCCCTTCTCTCACAAGTTATGATTGGTATTCTTGGTCTAGGAGCTATGCGAAGTTTTGATAAGGCTAAAGGTACAGGATAGATGACTACCATAGTGGCGGTTAAGAATCGAATGTTAGCCGATTCCAAGGTAACTCTCGGTAAAGGTTATTCCTATCCGACCACCAAAATCATCAAAGCCCGTAATATGTTAGTAGGGGCGGCTGGTCATGCCGGAGATTGTTCCAGATTTCTTGAGTGGGCAACCGAGGATTTCCGGCAAAAAGCTAAACCTAAGTTTGAGTGTCCAGATGGGCATGAAGATGCTATTGATGGATTAGTCGTTAAATTAGACGGTATCTTTTATTTCTGTCCATCATATCCCTCCCCAGAGAAGATCAATGCTGAGTTTTATGCTATTGGGAGCGGTTCTAAGGCTGCCAGAGCAGCGATGATACTGGGGGCTACCCCTGAGAAGGCCATGGATATTGCGTGTCTCGTAGATGACTATAGTGGTTCTCCTATTCTTATTTTGGAGTTAGACAATGGCAAAGAAAAAATCAAACAAGACGATATACCAGCTTTATAAGGTCAATTGGACAGATGCCGCTGTTTGGAATGGTTGGAGAGATCTTCAACGGTTGGATGATTTAAATGGTGCTGAAGTCACTACCATTGGTTTTCTAGTACGTCAAACTAAAGATATTGTATGTCTTAGTCCCACTCTAACCCGAGACGGTTCGACGAGTAGCACTTGGCAGATTCCACGAAAGTGGATCAGTAAGATGACGAAAATCAAAGGATACACGGTAGAATACATATCATGAAACTAAAACTAATGAGAACTAAATTGGGGGAAGTTATCACGAACGGACAACTCTATATCGAAGGGGAGTATTTTTGCTTCACTTTAGAGGATAAAGTTCGTGAGCAGGATGGTGTATCTGTCGAGAAATGGAAAGTGCAAGATCAGACTGCTATTCCTCGTGGGATCTATGACGTAGTTCTTGAGGATAGCCCACACTTTGGTACCGACACGCCAACAATCTTGAATGTACCGGGTTACAAGTATATTCGTATGCATAGTGGTAATACCGATAAGGACACCGATGGATGTATCATTGTGGGGTATAGGCTTAATGATGCTGGTATTATCATACCTGGGACTTCACGTCCGGCCTTGGCTGATCTTCGTAAGAAACTCAAAGGCGCCCAGGATAAGATCACGATACAAGTCGTTTAAGAAACGCAGTAAACGATGACCACGGAAGAGTTACAACAGCAATGCCGACAGTCACGAGCACGCTCCCAAACTTGGCTACGGCCTCAAGAGCAGCAAACTTCTCGTCGACTCGCTGTTGTAGCGACTCCAACTTAACTTGCATAGCCTTCTGATCTGCTCCTAGTTCTTCCACCTTGGCTACCAAGTAGCCTATTCGTTCTTCTAGCATCACATCCTCCGATTCGATACCAAACCTTGCAGTCCCGGTAGTTGATTCCATTGGCCCTGTCCTTGTTGTTGGGCAATATTATTATTCTGACTAGCTATACCCATCTGAGAACTATTGAGTAACTGATCCATTTGTTGCCTACGGAGTTTCTTATAGATCTCAAACAGGGCTGCAGCATGCTGTGGATACTGTTTTGCCATTAGCATCATTGCCAGATTATCGTGGTAATTAGACATCTGATTACCATACTCATGGCTTTGCGCCGCATCCCACGACTGTGTAGGTCGTGGTGTATAGATATTTGGCATTATTTAAGCTCCTGCAATAGCTGATAAATCTTAGCCTGTTTACTGGACTTCACGTGACCTTGCATCTTGACTTGCGGTTCTACTAATCTAGATTTAAGTCCTTCTCGAATACCTTTGAGAATCTCATCATGAGTAAAACCTTCTTCTACCATCTTTGAGATAAGATCATGATTATCGCGCTTATCATTCAAAAGACGATCTACAATCTCTTTCTTGGTATCAGCAAATCTAGTAGTACGTTCCTGTCCAGCTCTCTCCGCCACGAAACTCTCAGTCTTGTATGTAGCTTCTGGCAAGGTATAAGTACCCAATCTCCGAGCTTGCCAATCCTCGGGAGTTCGATTATACTGAGCAGCACCACCAGCATTACGCTCATATGGCACACCATCAGGCGTATGTCTACGTTCGATATCAGCCCAGTTCCACCACGGAATAGGAGTAGAACGGGGGGATACGCCCTTCATCGCTTCACGTTTCTCAGTTTCTGTGGCACGATCAAATTGATCCTTCGCGCCGATATAACCCGCATTACCGAGGTTCCACCAGAAGTTCACTCCCGGGGCAAACGAACCAGTTAAGGTTGGTGCAGAGAATGTAGCACCTAGGTTGAGACCATTCTCGAATCCAGTGGCTTTGCCAATCATATCACCAGCAAGACCATACCGTACATTCTTGTCCTTGACGTGGGACATCACAAACTCCGTCATACTCGGAATCTTCCAACCAAAGATCTGATTCAGCCAGTGAGTCAGTACATCCCCTTCCTTCATACCTATAATACCCATCAAACCACCTAGCATAAGATTAATGGCCATAAACTCTGCCAGAGGTATAATATGGCCAGGTTTACCTTCCATAATCCCTTTACCCGAGTGTTTAAGGTATTCTTTGAGCATACCTGCCCAAGTGGTCGGATAGTTCTGGAGTGGAGATAGAGCTTGTCCAATATCTGAACTACGACTAAACACATGAGCTTTCTCGTAGTAGCGATTAGTGACCATGTATTTGTCGGTCAGTTCTTTGGCCACGTGATAAATCTCTTTATCATCCTTGGCGATGGTATCATAACTCATCTCTCGCAAAAGCTTCACGGCAAAGAGCCCGGCAGGTTTACGCACTACATGCTTCTCCAAAGCCTGATTAGTAGAGATTCCAGTTAGATGATCTACGGAGGTAGAACGTGCATCTTTAAGCACGTCTCCAGTTGCATAGTTACCATAGTCATATTTGAAACTGGCTTCAATGGCACCAATTTTCTCCAACTCCGCACGATCCTTAATGAAGTCTCCGGTAGCTCCCCGAACAAGATCATTGTAAGTAGAGAACATCGCCTTTTCTATAGCCATCTCTATCTCGAGATTACCCATACCTTTCTGTTGCATGAGCATTCTCATGGCAGGTCTCATAAAGGTATGTTGGAAGATCTGTGCCGTAAGGTACGGGAAGTTCCAGAAACCAATAAGGAGGGTAGTACCCGCCCTATTACCCATCTTGATAAAATCGTTGGTAAATCGTCTTGGCAGGCTGAGTTGTCCAAGAGTCCCTACTTTTAAAGTACCACGAATAAAACCACTAATAACATCAGAAACGGCTTCCATGGCTTTATTAGCACCACCACGAGCCGTATCCGTAGATTCTAAAGCATACGCTCTAGCACGTTGGTGAGGACCATTCTCTGGGGTAATATCAACAATATCATTATAAAGCTTATCAAGCTGGCGATGAGCTAGGTATTCGTAGGCATTACGGATGTACTCCTCTGAAACACGTTCATAGTCGTGCAGAGGCTTCGCAGGATCATACCAAGTACCTTCCCCGGTACCAGCAGCACCCTCAAACTGACGACGCTTCATACCGTGTTTAGAGAAGCCAGAACGCCTAAAGGCTTCAGCAAGAGCCTTAGCAGCCGGGTCTTTGGTTTCCTTCTCTAACTGACGGAGGATGATCTCGAGAGATTCAAAGTCAACACCGGGCTGCCGTTTACGCTCAACAGAACTAATATCGTATTCCGGATGCTCTTTTTGGAGCTTCTCTAGTTTAGGTTCAAGATAACTACCCATGACCTTTACGGTCTCTCCAGTACCTTTATGTTTAAAGAATGTAAGGTAAGCACCATCGTATTCAGCAGGAGACCAGTAGTTAGGTAACTCAGCAATAGGTTCTCGTCCTTCAGCTTTAAGGAACTTGTTAATGTCTGCCAGAACTACTTTATTAATACGCACACGATCCATATAGGATCGAAGTTGAGTATCAGTCAATGGATGGCCGTGTAGTTCTTCTGCTCGTTTCTGGACAAGTTCAGGTGTCAGGAAACCGGGCTCATTATTGAAAGATTGCCCGATTTCATTAACTTGCTGTCGCTCCGTAGTATTGAGCTTCTTCCATTCGTAGTTATAGGTACCGGGTTCAGGTTTCTTGTAACTAGCACCATGAAGTAGGTCCGCAGCTTGTTGCTGCGCCATATTCTTGATGCGGTGAATGTTACTTGAAGCCCATGATAGTAGTGGATGATCAGAGGCTACAAATCGCCCATTGATTATCTTACCAATAACGTGCTTACCGAGCACTCCGATATCTTTAAGATTAACAGTATTGGCTAGGATGTCTTTAATCTCCTCAGCGGAGCGATCATCTATATATTGATTTCGAATACCCTTTAAACCCGGATTAGCATCTAGGACTTCTTTGATGTGCTTTTGTGGGTGCCCAGACAGGATAGGAGCAAGATCAGGTTTATTACCTTCATAGACAGCTCTAATCACGGAATCTAGCAGGACAATACCACGGCCTTCCATCTCTTTCTTAAATTGCTCATATTCAGAGGATTTACCCGTACCAATCTCTATTCCACCTTTTTCGTTCTTACCGGGACCTTTCCATGGATCAGCTTCGCCTAATTCCTTACTACGCATTACATCAATAGCATCACGTTGGAAACCTGGCTTAAGACGAGACTCTAGTTGTTCCGTTACCGAAGGGTCCCAATTCATGGTAGTCTGTTCCGGACGTACCGGATCTCCGTGACCACGACCAGACATCTGTTCTACGGGTAGTTCCCCACGTAGATCACGTCCCATGTTCATGGCAGCACGTTCAGCATTTAAGCCGGAATCTAGACCGGGCCACGTCATTTGACGAGCCTCTAGATCAGGAGCATTGGTCTTATCCCGGCTACCCACTCCGCCAAAGGTCTCCGGATCTTTAAACAGATCGCCCTGGCCCTCTACACGAGGCTGTAGCTCCTCAGGATAGGTGATGGTACGTGGATCATTAAGTTCGCCCTGAACGCGTTGTAGGTCTTCCTGGGGCATATGGTACGGACTACGTTCAGTACCCTCCAATCCCAAGGGATCAGCAAATGGAAGCTCCGGAGTCATAGCCCGTTGCATCCGGTCAGCCTTATCTTTATCGAGACGCTGTTGGATTTCTTCGAGTTGCTTAATCTTCCCAATCTTTGGATCTAATGCTGGAATAACTTTACGCAGACCTTTAGATGCTAGTCCCATCCCTGGGATAGGCATTAATTGAGTAAGTACCTCATTACCGGTAATAGATCCGGGTGTACCAGCCATAAACTTCATCATACTTGGAGGATTAGCAATATTAGAGATACCGTGCTCGATACCTTCACCAAGTACACCTTTAGCCTCTTGTACGGCCGGATCATTTGGAGTGCTGCCAAGAGATTCCATGTTAGAACCAAATCTCTCAGCACCGCGCTGTAGAATGGTGTCTAAGGATTCATTGGTGTACGGTTTGGCAACCAAGTCTCCGACAACAGAACTAGCTCCACGTAGACCACTTGGAATAGCTCGTACCATATCAAGAATCGTACTACCTACTGCTGGAGCAGCCTCTTTAAAGACACGTCCAGCATAGGATTTCTCATCGGAAGAGTCAGACTCTAATCCAAGAGGATCGGTCTCCAAGCCAAGTGGATCACTCATTATTTAGGTTCCACACCAAACTTACGTTTATAGGCATCTTTAATCCATGCATCAGTTTTACCGGGATAAAGTTTCCGGACTTCCGCCATAGTATGTCCACCACCTTCCGCAGGTTGTGCACCACCTGCAAGTCCCGCCAAATGCTTCACGACATCTTGGATGGGGTGATCTGGCAGACCTGGGAGTGGGGATGGTAGTTTAACGCCCCATTTAGCGGCAATCTGTTGAGCAGCACTATTAGCCACCACTCTAGCCTGTTGTTTCAATCTTGGACTTGCATCCGGATCTTGATCGATCTGTTGAGCAATAGATAGTTGATGTTCTGGAGTGCGCGCATCACGTAATGTAGTTTGATAGTCTTTGGTCTTATTAGCAACACGTTCACGCTCTTTCATAAGACTATACATACCTTGGATATGAGCAATTTCAATATTACCTTCATCTTTGGAGTGTTCAACACCAATCTTCTGACGTTGAGCAATACTATTCTCCGCAGACTTGATAAACTCATCCATATGTGCTTTAGAGTATTGTTCCGGGAATTTACCTTGTAGTTCTGGAGGTAGAGTCTTTAGAAACTGACTATATCCAGATTGTCCGTAGGCGGGATTCATACTCATTTCATGTTCAATTCTTTGCGCAGTAGTAGTCCACTGCTTGAGCATACTTTCACCTTTAGTATCAGCAATCTTGGAATCCGTGGTGGCCATATCGAATCGGCCCTTAGATTCTTGTTGCTGAGCCTCTCCAATCTTACCTCCCACCATTGCAGGAGCATAGCGTGGATCAGCCATAGATGCACGATTAACTTGATCTCCAAGATCTGCTGTCGAGGTAGCTTGACGGCCTTGGGCACCAGCAGAAATGAGATCCTTTTGACGATACACATCATTCGCCATCTGCTGTTGCATGATATGCTGAAGAGTCAGTTCTCGCTGCATCTTCATCTGGTCTTCATATTGCATCTGACCTTGAGCATAGCCCATACCACCAAGGAAACCTTGTGGTTGCCAGCCATTCTGTGGTTTAGATGCGTTAGGATTAAAGTAATCATTTAACATAGATTATTCTCCGAAAATACTCTTAATTCCGCCACTTACCATATTCCCGAGACCACTAAGATTCATTCCACCACCTTGTGGGGAACCATTAGCACCAGTTTGAGCACCAAGACCGTATTGCATCAAGGAACCCAAAGCACCCATAGATTGATTAGATGCACCAGCAATGAGTGGGCTAATGGAAGACATAACTTGACCTGCTGCTGCTGGATTAGCATTCATACCGGCAGCTTGTCCAAGTTGATTACCACGAGCGAGCATATATGGAGCAGCAGTCTCATTTGACTGCCTGATTGAATCCATAAGCATATTCCCGGACCCGAGATAACCTCTAGTAGCATCTCTACTTTCCACATTACGCAAGGCACTATTCTGTAACCCTTGCATAACCGAGTCATTTTGGAAGAAATTTGGATTGGTATTGTATTGTTGGAACTGTTGTTGATACTGACCACGCTGGCTGGCAAACGGATCACTCTTATTTACTGCCTGTTGCATTAGATCCAAAAGCTGTTTACGGTATTGTTGAGCCCCGGCAAATTCCATCCCGGAACCAATCATACCTGGAATATTCATTCCACCTTGCTGCTGGGCAAACCCGGATGATCCACCAAGACCGAGTTGACCTAGAAAATCACTTAGACCACCACTGCCACTTTGTGAGTTTCCTCCACCACTACCAGTTCCAGTTTCATATGGAGTACCTGTTATCGGATCGATACTCGAAACATTGGGATTAGCAGGACCTTGGTTGGTATTAGTATTAGGATCAGAAGCAGGATCAAATTGAGAGGCACTGCCCGCAACTAAACTACCCGCAGCTAGTTGTCCGGAACCTTGTGGTAACTGTGGCATCGTACTACCGGTACTTGCAGTTTGTTGTTGTGGAGCAAGTTGTTGGCCAGTTAGATCTGGAGTACCTGCATTCATAGGTGCAGGTGCTGGAGCACTCGGTAGATTAGTTACACCGTTTGAACCGGAATCAAAGATCTTGTTAAAATCTACATTACTAAAATCTGGAGTACTAGAATTCGTCATATTACTAAGACCCGATATATTAGTATCTGTTTGAGGCATTCCACCACCTTGCGCTATTTGAAATGGTTGTCCCATAGGTGGATTTGCGGACATTGGCATACTTTGCATACCTTGTTGAGGATTACTAATTGGGAAAGATTGTGCTTCTTGTGATGCCATTCCACCCATTTGATCGGGACTCCAACCTACACCTTGTCCCCCAAAATCACTACCGCTATTCGCTACTTCCGGAGTCATCATGCCGTTCATGGCACTACCACCAGCTCCACCGGCAGCACCCAGTAGAGCACCTTGACCTACTGGTTGTCCCATGAGTTGAGCATTAGCACCACCAGCCACAGCACCACCAGCAGCAGCACCTGCCATAGTACCAGCACCTCCCGCCGCTCCAGCGGCAGCCGGAACACCAAACATCATAGCCGCCATAGCAGCATAGTTTTTAAGGGCATCAGTAGATAACGCATCATGGGTAATGAAATCCATGAATGAACCTCCGCCTTTGGGAGCGTTTTGAGCAAGCCACTGATTGTATTGATCCGCCATGGCTTGGGAGGATTGCATTCCTTGTCCAAGAGCAGGACTAGGGGAAGTTACATAATTATCTGCAAGACTTCGACCACCCATATCTTCAGTTTGATAATTCATTTGATTCCTTGTTGTCTGGAATATTCATCTAATATTTGTTGATCGGGATGAACAAATCCCTGAGCATGCTTTTCTTCATGTTCTTGCAAATCTGGTTTAAGACCACGTCTTGGAAGATTAATCATAGCTTCAAGTCCGTTTTCTCCCGGCACATAAGACGTACATCCTGCCCATGGTCCACTAGGTTTAGGACCAAACGCTGCAGTGCAATCGGCGTTGACATCAGGACTGAAATTATAGCCCCATCGTTCTTTTGGTACTTGCAGATAGGGATGTTGTAACCATTGATCCTCGCCTTGACCTGGTTGCATATTCTGCCATTGCCCAAAAGATGGGGCAAGAGAAAGTAGCAAATTAAGAAGGTGGTAAGACGGCCCCATTATACCCCAGTCTTTTCAGCATGCAGTGTAACAGTGACACTCAACAATGTAGTGGTAGTTCCAATCCGACGAATATTAACAGTCATTGTAACATCTAAAGATCCAATGCCCGTAGTTTTACTTAAATCCCATGTACGGGTTGAACCGCCCAAACTAATCCATGCCCCTACTGATGGATCGGTCGTTAATGTACCAGATGTCACAGTGGACATACATTCATAATTGGTCTCATTACCAACAGGATTTACAAATTTTCCTTGATCTACTACTGTGTTTCCGCCGTTAGTTGCCCATTCATGACCATCTGTTCTCAATTGATAACTACAAGTAGCCGTTCCTGTAACCACGGTGGCCGTAGTGGCTAGAAGTGGCATTGAGAGAACATCGCCGGGCATAAAAACCATCGGTGAGAACATTACTGAAGCGCCTTGACGTGATATGTACTTGTACTATTAATACGAACAAGTGTAATCATAAATTTATGAGTATTCGTAGTAGTCAATGGATCACCTGTATTGCTACTAGCTGTAAAACCTGTAAAGGTTGTAGCACCAGCACTGCCATTATTTGTTACCAACAGAATCTGTGATCCGTCTGAGGCTGAGTTAGTAATAGTGTATGCTCCACCATTCGTAATTGTAGAAAGGGGGCCTTTAGTGTAATCTACAGTGATGGAACCGGTGGAATAAGAACCAGCAGTAACTGTAACGCCATTGGTTAAATTGGCACTTGCTGCCATTGTGACACTTGGCAGCGTAGCTGTACCCGACAGAGTAGGACTGGCCGATAACACCATGTTGCCGGTGCCGGTGACTGCGTTACTCAAAGCAACACCTCCATAAGTAAGTGCACTGCTAAGAGTTAATGCTCCAGAGAAGGTGATTGCACCTCCGATTGTTCCTGATAATGTCGGAGATGCAGATAGAACCATATTCCCCGTACCCGTCACGGCGTTGCTGAGGGTGACGCCGCCGTAGGTGAGAGCGCCGCCCATATTCGTCCCACCGGCTTTTATGTTGAGTGCCCAATTAGTTGCACCATTACTGGGCGCACTCTCAATAGATACTGTTGACATAACTGTAATGGTGGTAGCACTTCCACCAACTGCCGGAGCGGAAAAACGAGCCGAGGCATATTCTGGCATCGTACCACTTCCAAAGCGTACGAGTGTTGGCTGCACATCGAAGGCATACGCACTTTGATTAACAGGTGGTGAAATACTGCTTTGGATGGAGATATTATATCCAGTTCCAGCACTAGGAGTAAATCCACCTTGTATCAACCACTGCGACAAAGTACTCGTTGCCCCACCAACCGAGTGAGGGCCTGTGCCAGAGACCGTCAAGTTTTGACTAAAAGTCGCTGTTGACGTTGTAAACGCAAGCAATGATGTAACTGCTCCTGTTCGTGTTCCAGAATAGCCAATTTGCCAATTATCATTGGCAGACTCGATGAAGCGTCCATAATTGACGCCTAGTCCTCCGAGGACAATTCCTTTCGTCGCACCCTGTACGCCACCATTATCAAACTGACCAGAAGCCGTAAAAGTACCACCATTGATTGTTCCAGTGAATGTAGGCGCGACACTATAGACGATGTTGCCGGTGCCCGTCGCCCCGGCTGAAGTCACACCCTCAAAAGTAGTATGTCCGGTAACACTGAGTGTGCTGCTGAAGTTCCCAGTAGTTGCCGACAACCCACCCGTAATAGTTAATGCCCCCGTATTCGTGAGCGTTAGACGATCGGCGGTATTGGCGAACAACCGTAGATCGGTAGTACCTGCCGGAGTATAAATGTCCCAACTCGATGCAGTATTTACTGTGCGAGACAACTGCATACCAACGAAAGCGTTGGCCGCAGTAGTCATCGTCAATCCATAACTACTTGTGGTGGTTGCCGAGATATTGGCCGTTGATAGCGTTCCGGTAACTGTCGGACTGATGCTATAGACGAGATTGCCAGTGCCTGTGGCACCTGTAGAAGTTACACCTTCAAAGGTAGTATGGCCAGTTACACCAAGAGTTGAACTAAAACTTCCAGTTGTAGCAGTGAATGCGCCTGTATTGGTTACACCTAATGTACTTGTACCTGTTACACCAAGGGTACTGGAAATGGTCTGGGCGCCTATTAATGCGAGAGTACCACTACCAGTCCATGTAAGAGAGCCACTAGCATTAAGCAAACCACCAGTATCAGTGTAAACCACTCTACCAGCAGTCATAGCACTGGCAGAACCACCTACAACAATGTCAGCATCCGCTACAGTCCATACACGAGTTGTACCTGTAGTAATGCCATCTACTTCAATTCGTAACCGCTTAGACGCGTCTAATGAACCTTTAACTATTTCCGTAGTATCTACGAAGGGAGCAGTAATAGGAGTAAGAACTTCCCAGCCTCTATTGTCTTCGTACACAAGACTATCTCCAGAGGCGAGAGTTTGCTTAATAAGTATCTTCTGACTACCACCATCATCAAGTTTAACCGTAACAATGCGAGTAGCAGTGTCCTTGTTATTAATGAAGATAGTATGGATATTTCTAATGATACCTTGAGTCGCCGGAGCACTAGAAATGGTCACATCGGATATACCATTACTGGAAGATGTTTGTACACCACCACGCCGTGTAGTTGTTGTACTCTGGGGTACCACATCAAAGTAATCTAAGCTAATGTCGAGTTGATTAGTAGCCACAACAGCATCTAATACCAACATTAAGGACTTAGCAGGTGAGTCAAGATAGATCAAGTTATTCTCGCAATAGCGTCTTTAAGACGAACACCTAAACTACCTGCATATGACAGTCTAGCAATACGCGGAGTCTTATAGCTACCACAATGCCACAGGGCCTTCTCAGGAGCCGTAAGATCAATGTTACGAACAGTCTGGAAGGTCTGGTAATCGTCGTTAGAGAACTCAACAGAGAGGTTCTGAGCGCTTCTGGAGGTATCCCCGGTAACTCCAAACATAGACATCCGATCTCGTCCATTCCCTTGCTTGGGTATCTTAAATTGATGAGTCATAGTATAGTTACCACCAGCATCTTGCCAATTATCAGTACCGCTGGAGACTTGATACAACTTATGTTGATTGGTACCTACCCCAAGACATACATCTAAAAGACGCGGGGAACTTTGTGGAATGAATACTGTAGAATTCCACTCGAACCAATCCTTCCAATCCGGGAAGAATAGGAGTGCGCGTTGGGTCGTTGCGGAAGGCAAGTCGAGCCCGATAACCACGGCTTTTTGACCTTGAATATCCATACTGGAGACAAAATAATGTTGACGTTCAGCAAGTATCTTATCAATAGCAGGGGTAGAGACCTTCTCTACTCGCTGTCCGTTATACGCATATACACCCAAGGGATTAGAGCCCCGCCAGAACATGTAGTCACCGATTCGTGTGTAATAGTGTCTTTGACCCGTAACCACAGTGGATTGGAGTCCGACACGCTGAGCGAGGTCGGTTTGAGCTTCAAGGGAAGAACCTGTAGGATTGCCAACATCTCGGAATACCTCCATAGTAGATTCACCAAATGCAATGATTTGGTCACCAAACCTAGCTAGTCCAGTCGCAATGTCTTGAACCACTTGTTTGGTAAGAAACGAAGTAGCAGACCAGCTAGATAAAGAATTGAGATCGGAATTATAAATCCTAGCACCAGTACGAGATAATACATAAGCACGTCCATTTAAATACTCCATTTTGCCAACATGAGCAAGAGTGGTAAAATCAGTGTCGATGATTTCTGTCCACGTTCCTATGGTAGAACTATAGAAAACACGTTGTGTACCATTGGTATGACGTAATTGGACAATACAAGTATCTGTACTGGTGATAAAACTCTTATCTACGAAGGCAGGACTATACCCTGCAGAAGTTAAAATTACTGTAGTTGATGAAGCATCACTGGCACGGCAGTCATTGGAGGATGTAGAAAATACCCACCTATTAACTGCTGCACTGGTGAGTGCACCCGCCGCCACGTCCCATAGATAGGCTACTTGTCCTGTCGTACCATAAGTACTTCCTACATCAGAGACACCTGGCCGTTTAATTAAATATAAGGCTGTTTCTCCACTCACACTATTGTGTACAGGTTCATACATCGAGTTGATCTTGCGTTGATCAACAGCATTAGTAATAGTGTTTGTGAAGCCAGCCAATCCCCGGCTATTGTAACTAGCAGCCAAAGGAATAACCACATTAGGATCACCAACTTCAGATAACTGTTGTTGGCCTTGCCTCACTAGTACATCCTTTGTTTATCAGGTATGATCCGGAATGAACCTTCTGGAGTAATAGTCTCCAATGCTTCTTCACGATACATCTTAGCTTCCGTGAATAAGGACCTACGCTCTTCAATGGGAACTTGTGCCTTTGGACCTAGAATAGCGGCTAATTCCAACATTAATGGAAGGTAGAATTCTTGCGGGAAATCGATATTATCACTGGAACTATCAAAATCCTCAAATGGACGATGATAGGTAAACTCAACCGCATATTGTCCATTGGCGAAGCGTGGATAAACATAGAATGATCCATACCACGTCGTAGAACTGGTGGGATCAGCAGTCAGAGATCCGAGTGAAGCATCATAATAGATTTGATTTACCGTGCCAGTAGAAGTACGACTACCCAGATTATAGTAATCCTTTCGAGCGACTATATCAATCTCCCAAGATGTATTGTTTGGGACATTCATCATATTTGCCTCGATAACACGCAGGGGTCGTTGTATACGATCAGAGGATGCAGTATAGGCATATACCCGAGCACTGCTGCTGACTGCTCCTGTGAGCGTCGTAGCGAGCGTGATAGTAGTCCCGCTTGGGGAACCACTAACAGTGGTCCATTGCATAGTTCCAGTTGCCTGCTCAATACCAATCTGATCACTGGCTAAAATCCCGGTAGCACTAACCACTGAAATGGTACTGGCTCCGCTAGCCGCACTAGCAGAGGTTGAGGTAGATCGATACGTGGTCACTACATGCGAGTTAGTTTGGATAGAACTGGCACTGGAGAATGGGAGGATTGTGCCTCTTTTAAGAGCCCATAACGGCATACCATCGGAAGCCCGTAGCTTCACGATCATGTTAAGGAGTTTGGCCCCTTCAGTAATCTGTGCGGTGGATGCAGACGCACCCTCACCTAGCACACCAATATGTTGGTACGCTAATTCTATAAGATTATCTCGGGTAAGGGCGAAGTCAAAACTGCCACTTGTCGCCATTAGAGTCCCGTCCCATTACCTGATGTACCAGTTGGAATCGTAGTCTCTTGGTGGCCAACAGTACCAGCAACATAAGTAACTGCTACAAATTGATCCGTAGATTCAGAGCGTACATATAGTACAGACTGTTTATCGACTACTGATCGTACGAAGTCTTGGGGATGGCGATGTTCAAAACAACCTTCTTTAACGGAAGGTTTGCATACTAATAGATTATCCCAAGTTTTAGTTACTTCATCTGATTTTTGTTTACTACCACAGCGATCACAGATAACATTCCACTTACCTAACTCAAGAGTGTTGCTGCTCATCTTTCTTCTCCGTTTTCTTTTGCTCCTCTTGGAGTTTGGCTAATTCTGTTCGAAGAGATACTAGTTCCAATTCTTTGGCACCTAGCACTGCTAGTACATCTTGCATAGTCATATTCATCGCATTCTCCATGCCCGAATCGTCCCACCCGCTGTGCACGTACTCGCGGTAAAAATAGCTTGCGTAACAAGAAATACAGTAGTAGTTCCAGAAAGTGAAAATCTCACAACTGGTGTTGCGTATGAAGCAACTGATGTAGCCGTTGGTATCTGTGCTGCATTTTCTTGATCGAACATATTATCTTGCGTTGGTAATGTAGCACTAACCGAACTTGGGCCACCGGCTAAATTGGTAACACTTGTAGTTGCCCCAAATGTAAAATTAACAGTACCAGATACCATCCAATCTCCAGCCGTCAGAGATATGGATGTTACATTCGCGGAGGTTGTAGTTGTCAAACTCACTGCAGCAGGAGCTGCGGTAGCCGTGATAAATTCCCCAATACTTCCGGCTGCTGCGCTATCATTTGTTGAAGTACCTAGACCATAGACAGCTTTTTTTGTAGTACCACTTTGTACCAGTACAATAGTATCTGTAGGACCAGTCGATGTGGCGGCTGTTAAAGCCGAAATTTTAGAATTAGCCATTGATTATCTGCTCGATTCCAATAAAATCAGTATTTTCATTTAAAAGATACTCATTAGTTTCTAATAGAAGATAAGCCGGAGCAGGTTCACTTCCACCGCTTGTAGGAGCATAACTAAACGATCTGAGTCTAACTTGATCTCGATCAGATCGACTATCAAAAATAGACATGATTAGTCTTTCTTGACTTCAACAATAAGAGTTCCTATAGAACCAAATGGCGCAAAACCACTTGTGGATAGAAATAGTTTGCCAGTATGATCGATACCAGCTCGATCTTTAATTCCACCAAAATAGCGAAAATCAAAGTATCCTTCTGCATCTCGCGGGATCATCCATCCCGGAAACGGATTGATGTCATCAAATGAAAGTAGTGCATCAAACCATGAAAATCCATACCAAATTTGTCGAATACTCATTTGAGTATTAGGTATAGAAGGATTAAAATCAACAGCAGGATCAAGTACGACATAGTTCTTAAGTTCGCCTTCAACGCCGTCGCTCTCCAAATAGAGCGACACAATGGCCATTTTTGGGCCATCCATGATAATATTTTTAGTAATAATATTACTCATTTAGTTTTCCTAGAAAAGAGTAAAGAGCATTCCCCCTTTCGAGGGAATGCGAGGTTAAACAACTTAGGCTGGAACTTCTACCCACTGCATATCCGTCATACCAACAGGGGCTGTAGTGATATACGATACCTGTAGATACGATCCTGGAACGAGAACTAGTGCACCATCAATGTAATCTCTGAAGTTTGATAGTGAACCAGTAGTAGCTGGAGTTGTCGGAGAATACCCGAATGATCGTGTATAGACAGGAAGGTTAGGAGTCGTCGATGCGCTATACGCACGCATTAAGTTAGAACCTGACGCACCCGAACCATCCGCGTTATACACCGTCAAAGCAGTTACCGTCGCATGTGCTACTGGAGATGGAGCCACACTTAGGCACCACCACAGAACAGCAGTTGCTGTAGGTACGGTGGTATACTGAAAACCACCAGAAACGATTAGAGCTTTTTTATTCGAACCGTACGGATTGCTCAGCACGAAACCAGTAGTGGTCGACGTGTTGATAAGCGTTACAGTTGCAGCCGCCTGATTCGCGGCAGTAAACAACCGACCCGCGCGGTTATATCCTGCTAGATCAATATTAGACATGTTTTATCCTTTTTGACAGGGCCGCCAGAAGCGCCCCGTCTTTATTACCATTAGACTACAATTAGACTGCTGCTGGATTCTCAAGTGCTGACTTATCGGTAGCACCAGTAATCATCGCAAAGTTACGTGAAGTACCAAGTTTCGTACCAGTCGGGATTACTAGGCCGTTTGCTGACAGGCTCATACAAATATTGTTAGTAACTAGACCAGATGAAGCAGTTGAAGACGAGCTGAGTAGTTCACCTGTGTTGTTGGATGTATTTGGACGATACGTCATATTTCCATCCATTAACACGTTGGTGAGATCATTAGCACCCATCGCTAGTAATACTGCCGTGTTAGCCAGTAGAACTCGATGTGTAGCTACGTTTTTAGAAAGCACAGCTCTATCCATTGCACCAGTAACTACAACAGCCGTGGTAGCAGCGGTTACTGCTGAAGCCTTCTTACCAACAATTGTATTACCGTAGAAATAGAGACCATCTAGAGCATTGGCCGTAGTACCACCCTGTACAAGAGCAGAGACAAGGTTTAGTGCGGTAGAACCATCTCTAAATTCACAATCTACAAGTGCCAGATCAGTTGCAATCACTGTGGTAGCTACTTCAAATACAGTTGCTACAGCCGCGAGAGCAGAGACAAACAGAAAGTTAGCCCAAGTTACATTAGCAGCCGCAACTTTAATAGAAGCAGTTGTAAGTGTACCAAGGGTAATCGTCGGACGCATGGAACCTACACCAAGCCCGATAATTGCCACTCCAGCGACTCCACAACTAATATCACCAGCAGCAGCTAAGGCTTCAGTATGTCCTGGTTTAACAAAGATGATATCACCCTTGTTTGCACGACACTGAGTAATGGCGTAGTTAATAGTAGCATAAGGGGCCGTAAACGTTCCCTTGTTACCATTTGAACCATTCTTGTGTCCTTGGTCTAGGACTGTACCATTATATACCCAGAAGATTTGGCCGGGGTGAGTCATTGCAATTGGAACACCACGAATAGTGACACCAGAAGCAAATCCACCCGGATACTGGGAAATTGTAATATTAGACATTTATTCTCCTCTTATATTAGGAAAAGCCGGGATAGTGTCCAAACTATCCCGGACAGGGTTAATTAAGCGCCGGGTGATCCATAGATACAACGTGGATCAGTCCAACCGAACGAGTACCGCGAGACGGCTTTAAACTTAGCATTGTCCGTATCGAAGTCATTGTCCATGTCGAAACTATCGGCCCTACGCTCGAAGTATTTAAGACCTTCACCACCAAAATCTGTCTTAATGAACCAAGCATCGGTATCAGTTAGCCAGTGATTAATGGTAATACCACTTGGAAAGCGCGAGCGCACGAGGTTAACCGTGTTGTTCGCAGTATCCACTTGATACTCAGTCTTCATGATCTTATTGGCATCAAAGTCGAGGTCAATAGGAACAATCAGTTTCTGAGGACGCGTAGCGATCTTCAAACCACGATCATCAAGCCACTTGCCCATATCAATAACAGACTGCTCAAGAGCAGCTTCAGAGATATCAACAGCAGCCGAAGGACCATTAGTCCAAGTACCACCAGCAATGTTGGAGTGAGTAGACGAGCCACCACCACCAGCACTTGCCACTAGGGTAGAACCATCACCACCAGTGTAGGAGGTATTGAACGCACGGTTGAGTACGTTAGCACCAAGAGTTTCTTTAGTTTGACGCATTGAACGCGAAAGAGCTTTTGCACGTTGGTTACCGATTTTGCCATATTGGTCGTCTTCCACCATGTTGCGGGTAATGACGAAACCAAGAGCATATTCAGCATGCGTGTAACGCGTGATAAACCCTTGCATCTGGGTATCATACGTAACAGGAGCGCCCTCACCTTTTTGAATGGCGAGACCAAACGAACTAACGCCCACATCTTCTTCCCAAGCCTTATCGGACTTAAAGGTATCGAAAATCTCCGTATACTCTGTTTTCCAATCCTTATAGTTCATGCCATAAATGGCGTTGATACCGGGCCATAGGAATTTGGCAAAATTACCAGTTGAAATTACAGCCATATCATTCTCCTATTAAACGCCGGTTACGCCGGTGCGATATTCATGGGAATTGAGCAGGACAAGCACTTTATCTGATGTTCCAAGAGCATTGTCAGCGCGTTTCACAAGACCAAGAATCTTAAGTTGTAGAGTATTCGTAGTATTAATACTAGAAGTATCTAGAACTTCAGCGCTTTGTCCGGTGGTCGTTGAACCAGCAGTTGCGACGATATTAGCGTTAAGACCAATATCTACAGCAGCTAGCCCTACGCCGTTTGCTTCAACTTCATAAACCACATTGGGGTCGTCAACTACCAGTGCGATACGGTTAGTAGATGCTTCACGATGTAGCACTGTAAGGTCGGTTTGTTTAGGAAGGAAACCAACTACCACACCCCGGCATACATCTCCTGCCGCGGCGCGAATAATGGACATCATTCCTTCTACATCCTGACCATTTACAACTACACCAGCAGCACCAGCCGTACCTTCACTCTTGACTAAATCGCCCACATAAATTGCGGTGCCATCGGCAGATCGAACTAGGTATTGAGTTACCTGTCCGTTCCACTTAGCACCTGAGACGGTACTTACCGGCCGCAAGCCAATGGGTTTGCTTGTGTTAGCCATTGTTATATTTCTCCATTGTTAATTGACTCCGGCCAAGCAGATTACTTACGAGTTATATCAACCTTGCCATACTGTCCGGCATCAGGTCGTTTCATCGTAGCCTCAGTTGCGGCGATAGCCGTTTCCTTGGCTGCTTGATCTTCGTCATACCATTCTTTAGGAATACGCATTAACACGAGTGTTACGGTACCCCCACCAAACTTCGTAACTGCCGATCCAAGTTGGGAGCCACTATCTACAGCTTTTTCACCAACTGCATGGTGCTGTGTGACTACCTCATAACCGCGCTCTTTGAACCACTGAACGCGACCTTCGTCGTTTCTTACCCAACGATATTTAAACTTTGGATCTTGATCATGTACCGTGAGAATATCACGGGCACCATCTAGTGGTGATCTACGTGTTCTTTCCCGTTTTACGGGCGTTGCCTTTTCTTCGGCAATAGTATCTGTTTTAGACATTATCGGTCCTTTATTCTTTTGATTTCGGCTTTATATTGAGCTTCCGTCATTACTCCGCTTCGAACGAATGTTTTCATAATTTCGCGTTGACCGTCACTCATATCTGTATCAGTCGTCTGCTCGACTTTCCCACCTCTATTGGTAGCGGCTACAGCATTTGGTGCGGCTTTTCGCACTCCAAACTTGTCTGGAAACTTACGTCTAATTTCCTTCTCTACATGGCCAAGAAGTCCATCTCTTGTACCACCAGTATTCAAATAATCTAGACCTACACCATCTGCAAAGATCTTCATGTCCTTATCTACCTGATACCAAGGGTTTCGATTAAGGAAAGCCTCGAACTCCGGATTAGGACCAACAGCCTGAGCAGCCATTTGAGCCTGCTGGAACTGTTGCATTTCCTTTGCATGATCGGTTTGTAGTTCTTCGATCTTATTCTCGATGCGCTCTACTTGATCAATATCATCCGCTTTAAAGGCATCCCGACGCATCGCTTTTAGATCTTTTACTGCCTGATCATGGGCCTTCTCGTACACCATCTTGTGATGGCCTTGAAGAGCCGATAAAGCAGCTTGTGTTTGTTTTAGTTCGCGTTTAGTACTATGGATAGATTTATAGAGTTCTCCGCGATCCACGAACTCTTTAGCAGGACGCCATTCATCGGCATCTCGACCGGATGCAACCCACTCATTCTTACTTACCCAACCCTGATCCCGAGCTTGATTCTCGACAGGTGATGCCTGTACTTGCTCGTCAGCTTGAGTAGTACGTTCTGCAGCAACCTCTGTCTCAACTACTGCATCTACTACGGTTTCTTCACTCATCGGAATACCCCACTAGGATATCTTTATCATTACACAATACTAGGAAGTTTTCTACACCCTCTGGTTTCAGTACCATTGCTCCGTACTTAGAGTAGAAAACCTTGTCCCCAATCTTCACATCGGGCTTCTGTGGTAAGTCATACCAACACATGGGACCAATGAATAGGACCTCACCTTGATTGGTATTAATAGCTTGAGATCTTTCATCTCGAACCATGGCAATTCCACCTTTACTCATCTTCTCAATGAGTGGTTTAAGAATTACCCGTTCAGCTAATGAACTCTCGTTAAACTTGATCGTCATCTTGGAAGACCTCTTCGGTTACATCTGGTTTAATCTCAAAGTACTCTCTGAGACCAATGATGAGTCCTTTAATGACTCGATCATATTCTGGATCGCTAGAGGCAACTAATTCCTCTTTAGCTTCTTCAATTCTTTTTAGAGCTATTTCCCGAACTGCCACTGTTACTGGATGATTTACCCACTCCAGCCACTGCTCTTGCGTCACGTTGTGCACTTGCCTTCTCCTTCATAGTCTTCATATCTAGTTGATGCTTCTCTTGTTGCATCTGGGAATTCAACTTGTGCTCTTGCTGAGCTGTCTGCATGTCCATCTGACCAGTCTGCTGGTCTAGTTGGGCCTGCTGTACTTGATGTTTAGACTGCATCTGGAACTTCATGGCTTCAAACTGAAGTTTCATCTGTTGTTCCATCGCCATAAACTTCTGATCCATAAGAGCCTCTTGTTGCTTGAATTGAAGCTCCATCTGGCTCTCTTGCATCTTCATCTGATGTTCTTCTTGCTTCATCTTCATTTCCATCTGCGCCTGCTGGACCTTAGGATCGACCTGGGGTTGTGGCTGTTGCAGTAGGGCCATGAGATTTGGCTGTTCCTGAGCCTCTAAAGTACGCTTGGTAAACTCCATAATATTGATGGTACCAAGCTGAATCAGGTTACCGAGAAGCGCCAACTTCTGCATCTTCTGGGTAGTACTGACCGCAGTAGGATCAGCACTCGGACATACATCGTACTTAGTCCGGTCGTAATCTTGCGGACTAATGGGCTCATCGAGGATGAGTTGAGCTTTCTTGAAGTTCTCGGCATATAGGCTATTGAGCCTGAAGATCTTCCGGAACTCTTTAGAGAGACTGCGGAAGGTCCGTTTGTAAATTGCCGTAAAGACCTTCATACCCTGTTCAATAGTGGCCTGAGTCGTAGTAGCTGGCGTGTTCTGTCCCGGCATTTTCCCGGTGAAAATCTCAGCAACAGAGGCCAACTCCCGGCCACTATCTACCAGCATACCAAGAAGTTTAAACAACGTTTCCGATGGTTGATTAGCTGGTAATGGGTAAATCTGTTTCTTGATATCGTCGCCAGTAGCGTTTACTGGTTTCCACTCCCCTGGTTGGAATCGCTGTTCGCCCATCTTGAGACGAAGCCCTTTACCGATGAAACCAGCCTGTAGGTTTGACAAAGTACCAGCATCGACAAGCTGATTAATAAGTGTATTAGCACTTTCATTAAGAGGCCCAAGTAAGTGCCCAAACCCGATGTCATAGAAACCTCCGTCAGGATTGGGAATAAATCCATACTTGGTGTAATATTCAACCGGCTCAATGCAAAGTAGTGTTCCATCCTTATCCGTAATGATGCCATCTGAATCGAAACGAGCAACAATACGAAGTACCTCTTTAGATTGTTCTTCAATCGTAACGATATAAGGTTCTTGATAGCCATCTTCATCTAGGTCCCAATAGGTGTGTTGCTCAAGGATTACGTATGGGGTAGCATCGTCCGCCTGTGACGGCATGTGATTACCGTGCACATCAGTTTTCTTTGGTACTTCCGGAGCATTGCGTGGCTCAGGAAGATCAACATCTTCACAATAGATCTTAGCATTCTGGAGACTCTTAATCTGGTTTTTAGTCATCGGAATGATCTCAGTCTTCCGATGTGCGGCCTCTAATGAGGTAGCCCAGTAATTAACAACTAAGTCCTTCGGACCAACTAACTTACTTACGTTTCTCTTTTTTAATTGATCGAAATAGGTTTTCTTGAATAAACAACCAACAACGGGTAATTGGATCAATAGACGATCCATTTCCTCTTCCCAGTCTTCCATGTCCTCCAGAAGCTGGTAGTTCATGTGCTTGGCTAGTTTGTCGGCAAGGGCAGCCTTCTGCCCCTGTGGATCTGCCCCCACAACCTTGAACTGAACAATCTTGCCGTCTGCTGGTACAAGACTCGGGTATGCTCTGGCCGCAAACTGCATTGCGGCAGTTGCAAGCAGTGGATACTTTACGTTGGATGCCTTGGGCCATGGATACGCCTTCTCTTCCTTTACCTGTGCAGCCAGTTTAACCCACTCATCAACTTGCTTGTCCCATGCCTCTTTAGACTTGAGATCACGTTGATAACCTTCAAATACCTCATCACCAATCTTTTGGAGAAGTTCTTCATCGAGCTTCTCGGCAATATTGGTTTGCTCCAGCAACTTATCCAATCCGGCATTTTGGACGGATTCGGACTGTTGTTGTTGCGGTTGGGGTTGCTGCTGCTGATCCGGACTAATAGCCTGTGACTGCGGATCTCCCGCGTTCATAGAGCCCTGATCTGGATAATTCATCAATATATTCCTCTTCGACTATTTCTTCTTTAGTAGGTGCTTCCACCATCTTGTCGAGTATTAATCCAAGGTACGCAAAGGCGTCTACTTGGTCATCATGTTTGTCTCTAGGGAAGCGTACAAGCTCGTCCCTGAAGACCGGAAACCAGTCCCCATCTAGCTCAAACCTCACTGCCTTAGCGCGCATACGGGCCTGTATGGACCGTGCACGCATCATTTTATCGGTAGTTGGTTTAACTCCAAGGAGGTCAGGGAAGATTCCTCTCTTAGGCATTTCTTCGTATAGGAAAGGTCCAATCGCTTTCGAGATCTGCCCTTCTTCAATTGCGAAGATTTCGGGTTTGTATGTTTTCTCCAACGCAAATATTGTTTCGATGATTTCCAGCGCATTCATACGCTCCCTAATTACATTGACAATATGGAGCAAACCTTCATCATCTAAACCACCAATTACGAATACTGTGTAGTCTGCCCGCTCTTTCTCAGAGATCGCCAAGTCACAAGCGATGTAATAACGAAGTCCTTTTCTACGGTTTTCCTCCGTACGGGGTCTAAAATCTCCGCTTTTGAAGAAAGCGAGAGATTCATCGATCGGTACATTCAAATATTCTTGAGAATACACATCCGGAAGACCCTGATCGATGTACTGTTGTCGTTTCTCGACAAGGAATTCCTTGGTTATACGTTCTGGCCACAAAAGATGCTCAAAAGAGTCATCATGGGCCCTATATTTAACCGAACGCCACGGTAATCGGTGATCTGTCCAGATTTTTAGGGGTTCTTCCCGAATAAACTTACGTTTCTGACGTGTTTGGAGCTGGAATTCAGGCATAAGACGCTCTAAAAGGCTGTCCATATGCAAAATAGTACCTACAACCCGGATAATTCCGTCTACGGATAATGCCGGCATAAGGGCCCCGTAGAACCATCTACGGAACTTCTCCCGTCTATCCTTGTTCATCACCTGCTCATCATCTTCGATGTCGTCACAGATGATTAGGTCGGGTCTTTTACCGGACCATTTAACACCTCGGAGTCTTTGCTCCGAACCTTTAGCCTGTATTCTGAACTTATGACCATCTGTTAACTCACAGATAATGTCTGTTTCAGAGTCTTTAAGTAATCCTTTGACTCCGAATAGATTCTTTACGTGTTCATTCTCTAGCAATTCACTCTTTATATCATTGAGGAATTGAATCGCTTGAGCCTCCGTACCCGATATGATAAGTACGTAGTTTCTTTCACGGAATAGTACAGCCGCGAGAGCATAGCTGTGGGTAATCGCGGTACTCTTAGCAAATCCCCGTGGAGCCGCAATTGCCACGAACCTACTATTACTGGTACAGAGTTCCCACCATTCTCGATGGCAGTTGGGAATGGGTGCAGGATCATCGAATCGCTTGATTAACACGGAGCCAACGAAGCCTTCGATGATCTCCGATGTTAATATGCTAATAGTCTGACCTCATAGTTTTGTTCTTTCGATAACCAGACTGTGGTTGGTCGGGTACACCACCTGCCCTACGTTGTACATCCAAGGCAATAGCTATAGCCTGTTTCTGTGGTCGCCCTGCGGCAACCTCAGTACGGATATTGTTACCAACTGATTGTTTAGTGCCTGATTTATCTAGAGGCATTATTTTACCCTTTTATGTCACCGGTACCAGTACGAGGATAAGAACGATTCCGACTACGAGAACTAACTCTAAGATTAGTTGCATCATTGGTACCCCCCTTATCCAAGGGCTTAATATGATCTACATCCATATTATCCCCTTTATGAACTAGTCCCGCTCTCTCCAAGATTAGACGGGCTTGATTCCGCATCTGTCTCTTTTTGATCTGGTCCGGTCTGGACTGGTAGTTCTGGTACTCCAGTTGATAGTTTCGTTTGTACATTGACTAACTCCATCTTGCGCTTCGCCATTTGAGCGAAGTCTTTTGCCAGTGCTTTAAGGATATCAGCGACAGCCTCTTGATTGACCTGTTCTTTTGGTTTGGTCAAGATGTCATTGCGGGCTTTGAGCATTTCTGCTCCTACCCGCCAACCGTCCTTAAGAGACACTGGCTTCCGCACAAGGGCCCCTGTGGTGGGGCTATACATGTAGTCGCCGTTTTCTAGGCGATCTTCCACGAGTTCAAGTACTTTATCGACACGGGTTTGGAGCTTACCGGATAGCCGGATCTCCTCTTCCGAGTGGATTTGCTCTACGAGTTCTTTCCACCAAGGTTGTAGTTTCCACTGTCGCACCGTTCCGGATGCGACTCCAGTAACGGCTTCAACCATATAGGAATTACCGAGAAGTAGGTAGGTTTGTACTACTTCTAGTTTAACCTTGTCAGAGTAGTCCGGACCTCTAGGCATATCTCCCTTTTAAGCGCAGTGCCAGTGTTCTTCAGGATCAAGAGGATTCTGGTAGAATTCTTGTGAACTGGGGCAGTCAACGCGCTGCCCTCTTGACCCTACGGCTTTTTTGGTTCTGGATTTAGAGCAATTACACCTTCTCCACCTTTGTCGTCAATGATATAGACTGTACCGTCTTTTTGGTCTCGGTAGCATAGTTGTCGGTCTTCTCCGGTACCTTTGAGATGTACCGAACCGGCTTTAAACTCAGAAGTGATTTTATCGACTTCAGCAGGTTCAACACCCATTAATTTAGCCATCTCGCCTTCTTCCTTCAGGCGTTTCAGGACAACCTCATTCTTACACTTACCGTCTGTCAGGACAGCTCGGTAACCTTCGGTATCTAGGGTAGCGACGATATTGGCTGAACAGCCGGAGAGAAGCAGTGCAGAAGCGCTAAGGAGAACAGCAGAGATAGATACAACTGAAGAAAATAGTTTCATTATAAGATCCCTAGGAAGAAAATGTATGAGAGATATCTATTATTAAATTATCACTACATCTATTAGTATATCACAACTTTTATCTATTGTCAATAGCTTTCTTCACTTTTTATTCAAAAGCTCAGAAATCTCTTGACAAACTTAACTTCTTATGTTATACTTAATGTATTAGTTGGTAGGGTGGAGTTTTTGGTACTTTTTCCTAGGGGTCACGGCGAGTCCCCCTGCGAGCCGTGTAGTTTGTAGTTACGGCGAGCATTAAGGTAACTTCATATTACTAGTCCCACCCCACGGGACAATCATAATCTCTTAAATACCCCCTTTTCAAAAGTATTTAGCACCGTTGTAAGCATGGTCAATTTAACAATCCCAATCCCCGATTTTCCCCCCACCCCCTCCCTAACCTGAAAATAAAATTCTATTCGAGAATAGTTCTCAACAAATAGTGACCACTTACTTATCCGTATGTTAGTGTGCGCTCACTCCTGTTACATCTTGTTACAATTTAGTCGGAACTAAGCTGCTGAGCTGTGGTCTAATCTAATATCACGCTCTCGTTCCGGGCTGTTCGGGTTCTTGTCCCGGACCGGGACAAACAAGGGTGGGTGACGGGGGAACTAATCCTTAGTTAGTGCTGTCTCAGTAGGGTAAGCCGAGCAATCGGCACGGGTCTGGATTCAAAGACTCTCGCGTGAGCGGGAGACGGCCCAAGGGCTCCACCTAGTAGCTTGCTCAGTCCGCCATAGTGACGCGGGCGAGGTGTCCCAACCAAGGTCAAGGCGCTACCTATTCCAAAATGCGCGTTCAGATGCCCCGAGGTCTGGGGTTAATGGAGATAGCAATGCGAAACAGCATTATCAGCAATGCAGTGTCGGGACTGTTCGCGCAGGTTGCGCGTCAGGGTGCGGATCAGGCAGGGGACTACACGGACCCTGCGGATGCTCGCCAGAGGCTTCAGGCTGCTGCGACAGCCCCCAAAGTCTTGAACGCAGAAGCGATCAAGGTGTTTTTCGGGGGTGAAGGAGCGGCGAAAGCCGCCGGTGACCACGCCAAAGCGGATGTATCGCGTATGGCGTGGCTGGTCTCCTTCATGTTCGTCAAGGACGGGGAGGGTTACAAGCCTGCCGTGGACAACACGACGGTCAACAACGCGGTCAAGGAGTACGTCGCGGACGTCCGCAAGGCGCTGGAGTACAAGCCTGGCAAGAAAGGCCAGCCGAGCACAGTGCACGGCAAGCCGATATCCGGCAGACCGGCGGAGATCAAAACCGCGCAGAACCGGGCTTCGAGCGTTCGCGTGCTGTATGGCGCGATGCGCTTATTCGGTTTCAACCCGGTGGGAAAACTCGGTTGGGAGCAAGCAACTACCGAGGCCGTGAAGATGTTGCAGGAGCGCAACGTCGACTGGATGGGGATCAAGGCCCCGACAGCCGAACAGAAAGCCACCGCGAAGATTGCGGCGAGCGAGAAGTCCGTTGCGCAGTCGTTCGTGGACGCGGCCGCGGCAAAAGCGGCTGAATTGGGCCGCTCGCTGACAACGGAAGAACGTGCTGGGTTGGTGGCAGAGTCCGAGGCCATCCATGCCGCTCAGACGGTGTCGGAACTGTGCGCCGGTATCCTTGCCAAGTACGGCACGTCCATCGGTGAGCAGATTGCGGCTTACATGCCGCAAGCCATCCTCGATTTCGAGGCCACCAAGGAACAGCAGCCACAAGCGCAGTAATCGGCACGTTAGCCGATAGTAAGTACCAACTAACCCGGTCTGCCGAAAGGTGGACCGGGCTTTCTTTTGTCCATTAAGTTAGTAACCGCTAACTTGTGGGGTTTAAAGAGGGGTGTCCCGGACCGGGACGAGTAAAACGAAGTTAATCTAATCGGGGGCGAGCTTGGTACAACATATCGTTGTTGTCCTGAGTAAAATAGATGGCAAGCCTGTTGTGGCTTATGGGCCATATCGGGATGTCCTTAGCGCGGCATATCTAGCCGCAAAAATGGGTGCTATTTCAATTCCCGTGTATTCGACCGGAAATCCGAATATGCCCATCGGTAGAAAGAATATCCTGTGATCCGTAATATTAAGGGTCCAAGTCCTCTCAATATTGGCCGCGTTGTAGGTCGCGCAGCTAATAATCTTCAGTCTCCGCGCCGTTCTGGCGTTAGGGTATATCCTGCTTTATCAGTTCAAGATGGTGGTTCAAAGATTCTCCCGGCAATACGACGTATTGTGTCGGCTAAATTCAATTCGAGCGATAACAGTTATACCTATTTTCGCTCGCAACGTAAGAAATCACGTTTAACGCCCCTTGAAAAATACGAACGGGCAAAATGTGAAGAATTATTGGCCAGTCTCAAACGGAAAGATCAACGATGATCTCATTCGAGGAATCAATATTCGATGATGATTTGATCGAAGAAATGCAATGGGAAGCACGCGCGAACGTGGTCTTGTAATGACGGACCGCGAAATGCTCGTTTGGCTTTAAGCTTCCTATTTCTAATGTTCAAGAATTCGACGAATCGACTGGAGCAGCAATTGGCGATCACAAGCATAAATGTGATCGTTGTCACCCATGTTTGGTCGCAGTAATCGTATTGCCGGGAGTTATCAGGCTCATACGTGTCCCAGTTGTGGTCGAGGAGAGCAATGGTCTAAGTTGAGGGGTTAGAGATAGTTTCCATAGTCGTTTAATTCGGGGGAATTGAATGGCATTTACAGAGTTATCACACCCGATAGCAGCTTTTGAGCTATCGTTGGAAGTACGGCGTGAGTTAAGTCCACAACAAGTTCAGATCATGAAAGGACTTGTTAACGGATTTACGGCAAAGAAAATTGCCGCTCTTCTCAAAATATCCGAATCATCTATTAGTACCCAAATGGATCGCATTAAATATAAACTAAATGTGCGTACCAGTTGGCAAGCAGTTGCAGTCTTTGTTAAACTCAAATTGGAGATTTGAAAATGTTTAAATTGGCGTTTGGATTTCTTCTTGCCGCCACAATAACAGCATTTTGGGGATTTATGGGGATTGCTAATGCGGATATAAGTGATGTCGCCAAAGTATTCTTTGTATTGTTTATGGTCCTTTTCTGTGTTGTCCTTATTGCGGGGTTACTTCGACGTCCTTAGGCGACGTCTGTATTACTCTGCGATGAGACAACGCCTTCGCGTGTTGCAAGATGAGCACGCGAGGCCATATCGTCGGGATTGGGAAACCGATGTTCATTAACTGCGTCTGATGATCGCCACGCCCCCTACGCGGGGACGCTTGGTGTGAAAGGTAGTTCCTAAGAGGAACATTCAAAGGCCCATGAGGATCTGCGTCGCGCGTAAAACCCTCCCCTTTATCGCGGGGTGCAATAGGTTCTCGATAGTGGCCGCCTTACGCAAAATCGCGTGTGTTCGTTTAAACCGCATGGAGGATTGTGTCATGTGAATAATTAATTGAAACCAATTCCGCACTGATGAGCCCGTAAAGGCGAAACTAGCTTACAGTCCAGACTAAAAACTGGATGTTAACGTGAGCTAGTCTGCGGCAATTTCGCCGCTTTAAAAGGAGCAGAAAATGAGAAAGTTGATCACGTTGCTGGTGGGGGCTGCCCTGTCGGGGAGCCGTATGTCGATCGTACCGTTCACCGAAATCGGAGAAAGCGACACACAAACGGGGAATGCCAAAATCACGTTGTCGGAGTATCCGGCAGCGGAGTTCGGTGATCCAACGCCCGAACAGCACGCAGCGTTCCACCAGTTCCAGAAGGACGTTGGTGAGGCCATCGTTGCCGCGGCCGAACGCGGCATTCCGCCGGATCTGTTGGCGGATGCGGTGGACAATCTCGACTGGCTGTCGCAGTATGACGGAGACTTCATCGGGCACATGAAGCAGATGACCGCCCAGATCGAAGTTCCCGCCGAAACCCTTCCGGCGCGCACGCCGTGGGTGGTGCAGGACGAAGGCACGCTTCAGAACGAAGAGCCCCAGTCGGCGGCGGAAAAGCCCAACCGTCCGGCGCAACAGTAATTACGTCCCATACCCCTGGGACGAGTATCCGCCTGATGAGCCGTTGACGGCGAAAGGGGGCCTCTAAAAGAGGCCCTCTCGCGGATTAACTACCGGAGATACCGATGTGGGCAGGTCGCTCATTTGAGTGATCCCAGCTTTCCACGTGTATCTTATAAGGACCTTGAGTCCTGCAAATGTGCCATTGCAATCATTTGTTGGATATGTGGTTGCTGAAGATCCGATTCGCAGAGTTGTGTATTTTTCTAATCTCTATAAGTGAGCAATTGGTATGGTGAAATTGTCATATTTCTTGGGTTCTATGCCATTGCGCTCACTGCATTTCCTCGTAGCAATCGGCCAAAGAATTCAAACGATGATCTTGAGCCGCTCGATCCCTTTGCAAACGTACATCGGACAGCGAAAAGAGTGACATGGATTACCATTGCATTCACCGGATGTACACATTTCCTTTCTCATCCTACCGTTTGGCACTCATTTGAGGCATATGCGGTACATTTCGTCATATATTCGGGGCGTGTTATCTCCTTCCATTGATTTGGTTGGGGCATTTCTGCGTATCTTTCTTTTAACCATGATTTTAACGAGCATTATAATTGGATTCTTCGCTCCTATTTAACGGGTTATATCCCAATTTAGATCTGATCTTGTTTTTGGACAGATTTGCAATTGGTGTGTTTTTTGCAATATCAGGCTATCACAAGCTTTTTAACGTGGAGCGTCATAATGATTTGGTTCAAACGTTTAGAGCAGATCATATTCCTTGCGTTGCGTTCAATAGCTGGTTTGTTCCAAGCATTGAATTCATCTTTGGAGTTTGTCTGGCGCTTGGAATTCTTTCTATTTGCGCTGCTAGTCTATTGCTTGTTATTTGCACGGTGGCCACTTGCGCCGATGGGATAAAGCGCATAGTTACGGATTACACAGTTTTAGATAAGGCAGATTTCTTGGATGATGTTCTTTATCTGCCTGAGGTTCTATACGGTTTAATGTTGGGATTTATCATCCTGATAGGTCCCGGTAAATGGAGTCTGGATCGTTTTCTCTTTCAATGAATTGGAAAGAGAAAATTGCAGCCGATATATTGAATCGTCATTTTAATAAGGAGGTGCAAATGCTTTCTTGTCCCGCATGTAAAGGTACACTGTGGGTAGTGGAGGATAGAAAGTTGAAATGTGCCACAAATTATCGGTGTCAATTCGAATATGAAGATGAAGCCTACAGATCTAATCATAAATTTCAAGGTGATTGGATTACATTATTTAAGGTAGCATTTGCTGAGATGAAGCTTCGTTTACCAAATTTGAATTCAATGCATGACGATATGAGAACTCATTTTCGAGATAATGTGGGTATTAATCTTGATTAAACTTACATCTAACGAAAAAGGCATGTGGGTACGTGGAGGTAGAAGAATGAAGAACTACCGACAATGGCAGTATCACGGGAGATCATGGGGGCATGGTTACTGGAATAGGGGTTTAGCGGAGATAAAGCATGGCAAGCGTATCTGATCCACGAGAAAAACCAAGATCGTTACCCACGTCGCAAGCTGTCCGCGCCGCGGATGTATTTCATGAATTACCACAGGTAGCTCTGCGTCGTATTGCGAGAGATACCGACAGTATTACGGCTGCTCTTATCAATGATGCCGCTGATCGCATCGACGAATTGGAAGAGCATATCCTCAATGAATTACGTTTGGATTTACCCACTCAATAAAGGAATTTGCAAATGCGTAAATTAGTCGAAGTAGTCGACGTTGCTGGTGAAGGATTTGAAGCTCTTTTGGGAGAAACAATAACATGTTTTTGTGCAGTCTATATTTACACTGGTAAGTTAGTTGGTGTAAATGCGGATTGCATCAAATTGGAAGCCCCAAAAATTGTGTATGAAACAGGTGCTTTCAATACCAAAGACTGGAAAGATGCTCAATCTTTGCCGAATGAATTGTATATTCAAAAGGCGATGATTGAGGCATTTGGCATCGTTAAGTGACCCATGGTTAATACCAAAAAATTACAATATAGGTCTAGGTCTGGGTCTAGGTCTGGGTCTTGGTCTAGGTCTGGGTCTGGGTCTGGGTCTTGGTCTGGGTCTTGGTCTGGGTCTGGGTCGCGATGAAGTCCACGTATACCGCTAGATGGGGCCACGGAAGATACAAGACTCTACGTGGGCATCCAAAGCGAAGAGCACGGCGTGAAAAGGCATATGCACGCGGTGCACCAAAACCCAAGACAACTCCCAGTTAATCTTGTGACTAAATGGTTTCTATTAGAGATTTACGATAAACGTCAACACAAGGTGATTACGTGGGTAGTGGAAGCATACAGCCGAAAAGATATATCGAGGAGACTCTCGGAGAGCCAGAGGGTGATCCTTCAACAGATTTGGCAACTAACTCCGTAACTGGAGGGGGTAATGATGGTGGCAACAAGCGTAGTGATTTTCATGTGGAATATCTTGGCATGCCCATTTGTATGGCTTGCTCGGCACATGAAGCTATTGCTGCTCTTGTGGGCAAGCACGGTGTGCATAAATTTCGTTGTTCTTATTCAACGTTCGGGCCTGCCGCAGACGCTGCAATACGCGCTCGTGAAGATGGCTTTGACGTTAGCGTTGTGGATGGTCCATGTCCTTACCAAGGAGTTTGAGAGGTGATATATGGAGAAAATCACGTCCCAAGCCATGGGACAAACTTTTTTAAGCTAGCCCATAGGCTTAAGCATCAGGGCTATCCATTTCATGTGGCCTATTACATTATCTTTGGCAAATGGCCTCTTAAATGACGCGTGGTTCGGAAAAGGACGTTTAAAAGCTGCAAATGACGATTACTTTGAAGGAATCTCACATGAAAATTTTCTTGTTAGCTGTCTTCGCGGTATGTATAGGCTTTGGTATCGGCTCAGGATATGAGCGTGGAAGGACCAATGCCTATGAATATCGACTAGTAGAGGCAATCTTATCCTGTGCTAATGGTGCAGGATTCACGATTACCATTGGTCCGGATGAATTCGAAGTGCAATGTGTGCGTATGCTCCCTGACAAACACGAGTGGAGATTTGAGCAATACCGCCGGATCGAACGTTTACGTCGTGCCAGTCAAGCTCAAGTGGGACGGCTGGACATATCTAGCGCTTCTCAATCGCAACAAAGTTCGGTTCGATGAACTCAGTCGAACAGATGAGCGTATCGTTATTGCATTCCCTAGCGAAGAAGATTTATCGATAGGACAAGGCATTTGGTACAACCTTACAGGGTTTAAAGATATCGGTATTTGGAAACACGACCAAGTCGAAAGGAAGTAATTACTTTGGCAGTCCGAGCGTCGCAGGCGTTTGCCGCATTCCGCCAATCTCTCGTATCCGAGCTGTCCAACAAGGTATATGAAGAGCTTCAGCCGCATTTCAATGCCGAAGCCGAAGATATCCGCCGCAGATATTCCGATTCCGTCAAGGATGCAGCCGATGCCAATACGGAAAACTCTAAAAAGAAACTATTGGAGTTAGCAGAGAGCAACAAAAAGGCGAGAATTCTCGATCTTGCCAAGCGCAAGAACGATTTTATTGCATCGCTAAAAGTCCGGCTGAATCTCGAAATTACAGAGCGCTTAACGGAATACAAGGCCGAAGTATTCGAAGAGAAAGAGCCAAGAGAGGGCAAACCAGATCGTATCGTCAAGAAGGCGAAGTTTCCGGACGGTTCAATGGCCAAAGTACCACAAAATCTCTACATCGATTACTCTGGATTCCAAAGGGTTTAAGATGTCAAAAGTTGTAATTATCTCCATAATCCTTGGTGGATTATGGGGATGGTTTGCAGTAAATATATTCCCAACTTTCACATCGGCTGTGATAGCTTCATTTATTGGTGGAATCATTATTGGTTTCATTGTACCAACAGTTATGGAGAATCTGTAAAGATGGAACGTTTTACCGATGCCGCCAAGCGGCTATACGCTTTTGCAACCACGAATGCATGGGCTAAGTTGGCCTTATTTGTCGTGGTATGTGTCCTATTGACGATTGGTTTTGTGCTGGCCGCACGTGGTGCGTGATAGCACGTAGGATTTCACGGGACTCGTTCTTTAGCTTCATCGAAGAACGAGTTTCCAGTACTGATTTGTCGCAAACTGGTAGCATATTCATGGATCGGTTCTTTCCGGGTTGTCCTGATCCGGATATCACTGAAGAATCCGATTTTGATCGGGTAACTTCTCTAATCGACGAACGTTACGTCGCCCAGAAGGAAGTCTAAGCTTTATTCCTGTAGTACCCTAGTTCCTTAGGAGGTTTTTTGGGTAAAATCGATCCCATCGCCGGGAATGATCTACTTCAAGCATTGAATGTTGCTCTTCAAGGGCAATTTCAAAGTAGATTTTATCGTGATACCAATTTTGGCAATAACAATCAAGGTTGGTTTATCACGGAAAAGGACGGCAAATTTCTCGTTCGAAATCTCTCAGGCGCGGTAGCAACATTCTCGCTGGAGGAACTGCCGGGATGTTGTGGCGTAATCGTAAGCTATTACAGCGAGGTAGAACTCGCCTACCGTAAACTCGGTCTTGGGGAATTACTTCTTAAGGTGCGCATGGATGCGTGCCGGGTTATGAAATACGGGCAGATGCTGGCAACGGTAGTAGCTGGCAATCAAGCCGAAGAGAAACTCTTGGATTGTCAAGGGTGGCTCAAGGTCAAGGAATTTCGCAATCCAAAGACACAGAACATAGTGCAAACTTATTTGGTGAATCTGTAAATGGTTAAGTTCGTCCATGTTCGTCAAATCGACGATAAGGGCAATTTGTTGACCAATGGTGGTCTAACGGTTGCCTATACAGCTACACTGAAAGATATCATGGTGTCACATGCCCAATGTAGTTATCTGGACAATTTCAACTATCGTGTTGGTCGCCAAATCGCTGCTGGCAGGCTTCGGAAATATGGAGCCGAGGAGGTGTTGGAACGGAAAGATCCTCTGTCTCGTGCAGTGTTGGATTGGGCTGCCAAAGAGATTTTCTTTACGCCCATCGAAATCAAGTGGAACGAAGTACACAAGCGATGGGAATCAACTTTCGAATCGTTGGAAGCGAATACATTCGAGCTGGAACCCCGTAAAGGGGTTCCAGCCGCTGCTAATGAAGTTATTCCTGATGTAGAGGGACCGTGTAAGGATTGTGCAATCGTCTGAAGATCTATAGCGCGCTATATCCCGCCTTCTATCCATTCGACAAATGGTGGCCAGATGCAACCAATATTTCTCTTAAGCATGGGCACTTGCCTGATGATGATGATGGGTTCCTTGTTCTGTGGGGTGGTGGTGATATTCATCCTAGTTGGTATAACAGAACTAATGTGGCATCTCAGGTCTACGATAAGCCGAGCATTCGTGATGAACAAGAAGTTCGGATGGCTGCTCACGCTATTAAGTTGGGTCTTCCAATTCTTGGTGTATGTCGGGGGGCTCAGTTTGGGTGTGCTCTTGCTGGAGGTATTCTTGTCCAACACGTATCAGGCCATCAGTCAGATCATTACATGAAAACCGTGGAGGGTAAGCGCATTGTCACTTCATCCCTCCATCATCAAATGATGTATCCTCTCAAAGTCGAGCATGAGCTCCTCGCGTGGAGCGAGCCTTCTAGAAGTGGCGTATACAAGGGACTCACCAAGGATGAACTAAAAGCATTCGTGGACAAGGAAGGGAATGTCAAAGAACCAGAAGTAGTTTGGTTCCCGACAGTCAAGTGCCTCGCCGTACAAGGCCATCCCGAATTCATGGATCATGATTGCGACTTCAATAAATATTTGCAGCAGAAAATGGAACACTATGGCCTATATAAACGCAAAATCTCTTAACGAGATGTTTAAGGGAGCTAAACTTGATTTGGAAGATGTATTTCCGGTAATTGCTGTCGAGTCTGCTCTCTCGCGCGGTAAAACCTTTGCGCCATTACTTTCTACATACTTTCAGATTTGGTTGGCAAAAAAGGCTGGTGATAATGCAACCATTCGGAAACGTCTATTATGTAGCGCGGCGATCGAGCTTTTTACCGGTAACTGCGGCGCTAAAGCAATTTCAGCCATCAATTTATCGACATCGGGAACTGGAATACCTGGATTCGATGATAAATTGAAATATCATATGCTATTCATGTTTGAAAATTACTTATATACAATGATGGAATGTAGTCTTGTCGTGGGTTCTGACAATAGTGATGGATTATCTATTGCCAATGTAAAACGTCACGGGAAGAACTATAAATTTGGCAATAAAGTTTGGAATTCTCGTTATGAAAATGAGGATCATACTATACGTCTTTTCTACAAGGATTTATCCGAGCAGAGGAAAGAATACGCAGACGAACACAAAAACTGGCGCGATCTCTGAGTTAGCAATCCCAGCGGATTTAGCTAAGTTCGCCCCATCCTTCGCATTTAAATTTACTGAAGTTGCTAAACCAACACTCAAGATTGTGTTGAATGGTGATCGACAGAATAGTGACATCAAGTGGAATGCTTGGTCTGGACGACTTGCAATCCAACTTTCAAATGGTGATCAAAAAATTGCCGACGTATTTAATTGTGAAATAAATCCATTCACTGGTAATTGTGGTATTAAAGCTATTAGTCATGTTTACTTTGCAGCAGATCAAGCAATGTCTGCCAAAGATCGTAAATCATGGCGCGCGCGGGTTCTGACAATGGTGGAAGGATTTCTCTACCATGTCTGTAATTGTGGTTTAGTAATTGGCTCCGATAACAATGCTGGTGGCTCGTGGAGCACTGGAGGAACAGTTAAAGAGTTTGGCGTGGATTACACATTTTCTAATTGGGTATGGAATCCTAATTACACGTGGTCCAAAGGTCATAAAGTACAAGTATTTTCAAAAGAGTTGGTCGGACGGAACTATCCCGATGAAACATGGAGACCACTCCCGATTCAATTCACAAAGTAAACGTTACTGTAGGTGCAGACCCTGAGTTCTTTCTAGCTCATAAATTTACACCAATTTCAGCCGTAGGTTTGATTGGCGGTACTAAAGCATCCCCCGCTCCTCTTGGTCGTGAAGGATTCTTCGTACAAGAGGACAATGTGGCCGTGGAATTCAACATTCCACCGGCTAAAGACCTCAATTCTTTTGTCGAAAGTATTGAGTGGTCTATTCAAACTATTCGTGAAACCATTAACAAGAATGGACTTTCGATGCGTATTACTGCATCGGAGTATTTTAATCCCACGGAACTAGAATCCCCGCAGGCAAGAACATTCGGCTGTGATCCCGACTATAGCGCATGGACTGGTGACGTAAATCCAAAACCGCAAGCCAAAAACGACCGGCTGCGTACTTGTGGTGGTCATATCCATGTAGGTTGGGAAGATGTCGATAAGGATCATCATCTTTTCCGTCGTAGAGTAGCGCAAGCCATGGATTTGTATTTAGGAGTACCATCAATCATCATGGACGTCCAATGGGCAAGGCGTGAACTATACGGTAAAGCAGGGGCGATGCGTATGCCACCATACGGCATCGAATATCGCACCCTCAGTAACTTCTGGCTTCGTAAGACAGAATTAGTGCAATGGGCCTACGCCCAAACTATCCGCTCGTTTAACTATGTTTGCCAGACCAAGAATTGGAAAACGTTGGATTCCTTGCAAGGCGATATCGTCAGTACCATCAACGGCAGTAAGTACGATACCGCTAAGCATATGTGTAAGGATCTGGAGCTTGCCATCGTATAAAGAAACAGCAGACGATTTAAATCGCAAATATCTTGGATGTTTCATCTATTACGACAGTAAATTAGTGTATTGTCGCCAGTTTGAGCAGGACGGCAGTAATATCGTTGGTCAATTACAAATAGCTGGTATGAAAGAGAAATATCAGCTCGTTGAAATTGATCCATCTAAATTTGTAACAATTGATTTGGCATCTCAATGGTTTAATCTATCAGACGAGGCCCGTAAGAAACAGTCATTGGAGCTTACCGGTTGGAAGTACGTGCGTAAAGCACATCGTCAAAATAAGAAAGGTATTTCTAATGAAACAGCATATGTTGCGTCATTCATGGGTCCGGTATTTAAACTGGTAGCTAAACCATATCGTGATCCGGTCTTTACGGCCGAATTGATAAATGATGTTGTTCAAGGAAAATACCCTTCTTACAAAGAGGGGCTAAATGCTTGTCCCGCGTCTGGGACAATTGCCCTATCACCTGCCTTTGCCATCGGTTTAAGCCATATTAGCAAAGATAAATTTCTTATCATGTCTCAATTTGGATTTGTTGGTGAATGTGATGCGAATGTCATTGAAGTTCACCATAAAGGCTCTCTGCAAGAAATACAAGACTATGTACGTCGGAATCGTGAATCCATAGAGGTGCGATTTGCCGGCTAATTGGCCACCACAACAAAACTTTGGTTTGGTAAATCTCGGCCAAGAGGCCCAGGCTCCGACGCCTCTACTTATTCATCCGCAAGGCCAAGGTGGTATTGCGGCGGCTATAGCATGGCAAGATGAGGCAGTTAATGGTAAAAAAAGACAGAAACTTCCAGTGGATGAGAATTCCACGGTGGGTGAAGTCTTTGGTGTACATGCACCAGAGAAAGTATCTATTGGAACTGCCGAAGAATTTATTCGGTTAAATCGTATTGTAATCGAGCATCCGTATGTATTTTCTGATCCAAAATCTTTGGTAGGTTTAGAGATCGAGATCGAGAATGTAATGTATATTAATCCCAATATCCCATTGGCCTTTTGGCAGATAGCCGAAGACGGCTCTCTCCGTAATAACGGGCGAGAATTTAAGACGCTAGCTCTACAACTCACAATGTTGGAGCCGGCTCTTAAACAGTTGGCTGAAGGTCTAAATCCGAATGTGGACTTTAGTGTTCGCACTAGCGTTCATGTACATCAAGATATTCGTGGCATGAGTATGGGGCAACTTACCGGACTCTTGCTAACTTATCTTTCCGTCGAAAGTTTGTTGTTTAAGTTCGCCGGGAATAATCGCCGCAACAATATCTATTGTGTGCCGTTGATTGATACCGATGTAATTGGTCGGATGTCCAATCAACAACAAATGATTGAAATGCTGCGTACTATTGCTGGTCACTGGCATAAGTATACCGCAATGAATCTCTTGCCAATTCGCACGTTTGGCACAGTTGAGTATCGACACATGCCAGGAACCTTGGATGTGAAGAAGCTACTCATTTGGGTTGATTTGCTGTCAAGACTCAAGATATTTGCGTACAAACATGATTTCCGAGAGTTGGTGGATACCATCAATGGTCTCAATAGCAACAGTCGATATAAAGAGTACGTAGAGTCTGTGTTCGGGGATATTACCGGATATTTGGATCTAAGTAATCTTCAATTAGATATGGAGAGGGGGGTATTCATGGTTAAGAATGCCACCATCGCCAATCAGTTTCACGAGAAAGTCATCAATTCTCCATTGCTGCCAGAGTCTCAAGTTGGAACCATTTGGCATCAAAAGACTATTGATGAATTAATTGGTGATCCAAAGAAAGTAGTGTTGTTTAAACAAGTGTGTTCCGGTTACTGGCCAGGACAAGATCTTGTGAATCTATATAACATGATGACGGTGAACTCGCATTCTCGTCAAGAATATCTTTCCGCGATCTCACCAGTACACCGAAAACTGCTTAAGGCAGTATTAACACCAGGAGAATTGTCTGAAGATTACACCGGAATGGGCTTTTAAATGTGTGGCATCGTAGGACTCATTGCTAAACAGAAAAGCGGTTTCTACGGAATCCATGCTGAATTGTTTAGTCGAATGTTGGAGTTTGATTCAATTCGAGGGGAAGATTCGACTGGTGTATTTGGTGTCGATAGCTCTAATCGGGTCGATATTCTCAAAGGTGATTCGGATGGTTACATGTTCACCAGAGCAGATGACTATCAGAAGGGATTTCGCCGGAAGATTACTGAGCGTTACCATATCGTTGTTGGGCACAACCGGAAAGCCACATCAGGCAAGATTACTCCGGAGAATGCCCATCCATTTCGTGAAGGTAAAATCATTCTTGTGCATAACGGCTCTGTCCGGAATCTGGAAGAGGTAAAGGATGCCGGTAAAGCGAAAGATATTGAAGTCGATAGCCATGCCCTCGCACATCTATTGGCCAAAAAGAAAGCGAAAGATGCCCTCGAATCCATTAACGGCGCTTTCGCGCTTGTCTGGTATGACGTTGATACCAAGACAATCAATCTTGCCCGGAATGATGAGAGACCACTCGCACTTATCGAATACCATGATTGCTGGGTTATATCATCGGAGTTTGGCTTACCGCTCTGGCTTAATCGTCGCGAGCAGCGTAAAGAACTTAGTACCCGGGATGTACCCACCGATAAAATCCTGACGTGGCACTTGAGTGATCTTGGAGCCAATCCGAAGGAACTTGCGTGGGATGAGTACGCAGCCTACAAGGCCACTCCGATAGGAGCAGCCTATAATGTTGTAGGTAATCCGGAACCGATCGTATCGAATGCTGGCCATATGTCGAGTTGGCCAAAAAAGCCAGCTCCTATGCAACCCATGTTTCAACGCCTTCCTTTGCAGATTGTTGCGAGTGGGAAGGGGAGGGTGGATCGCTCAACCATCCTAAAAGAAGGTGCCGACTTACTGGTGACGTTTGATGATGACAAAGAAACACAACATGGCGGTTGGGAAGCCATGGGTTCTCCGATCTTCGAAGGAACGAAAGACGAGAATATCATCATTAGATGGCCGATGACCCGGGAATACTGGGACAAGACAGGCTCCGACATGGTACATCGCTATAACTTCTTCCATGCACGTATCAGGGCTGTGGGCCAAGCTCACGGCGTGCCACTGGTATTCGTGCATGAAGTCAAGCCTATATCCATGATTCGGTCATTTAATGGAGAGTTATTCAATAGTGATGAAGTTAAAAAGATTCTATCGGTAGGTTGTGCACGGTGTAAAATACCCATCCATTCGGATGATGCAGAACGTACTGTGATCAAACGCAAAGAGGATGCCAGTTACAGTATTCTTTGTGGCGGATGTCTCGCCGACAGTATCAAAGAGGCTCAAGTGAGCCCGATTGCCGAGAAAACTGCCAAAGAGAGAGGATATGAAATCCCAACATTACATTAAGATGGAAAGAGAAATCGATTACTTTGTAAGTACAGGTGTAATGACTCCGGTGTTTAGACAACTCATAGGTCTTTCAATCAAATATGTTATGAAAAAGATTGGATTATGAAACGATATAATCGTGCCATCATCTATCCACACGGCCCATCCAATGGTGCCAGAGCACTTGCACAGTCGCTCGGGACTATCTGTGTACGTGCTACAGGCACGTATAAGGTCCGTGAAGGTGATTTAATAGTTAACTGGGGGTCAGGCAGACTCCCCAACTGGTGGAACCCACGTGCTCTCGCTCAATGTCTCAACAAACCACAATATGTTTCCAATGCATCGGATAAAGTACGGACCTTTGCTCTACTTTCTGCCGTTCGTGTACCTGTGGTGGAGTTCACGTCTAGCCGAGCTGTGGCTCGGTCATGGCTGGAATCCCCTAGATTTGGGAAAGATCTTAATGCTGTCGTGTGTCGTACTCTTACCCGTGCTAGCGAGGGCCGCGGAATTGTGCTGGCTAAGACGCCGGCTGAAATAGTAAGTGCGCCCTTATACACGCGTTACACGCCAAAGACGGCGGAATTCCGTATCCATACATTCCGCAAAGGTGGTGTCATCGACGTTCAACAGAAAAAGCGTTCGTCGGAATTCGTGGACGAAGGGACGAACAAATACATTAGGAATCATTCAAATGGTTGGGTTTTCTGTCGTGAAGGTGTATCCGCTCCGAAAGAGGCGCTAAATGCTGCTGAGTCTGCAATCCTTGCCTGTGGTCTCGATTTTGGTGCTGTGGATCTCGGGTATCATCCTAACTATGGTGTTTCTGTATATGAAATTAACACTGCACCGGGACTTGAAGGCACTACTCTACAGAGCTATCGCGATGCACTCCGCAACCATTTCTAAGCCCGCTCCGGCTAAGTCAGGAGCTTCTAATGTAGCGTGCGCGCTTAATGCATCATATGATGTCGCTCTTCGGCGTCGAACTTTTTCGAATCAAGCCAATGCGTATGGATCAATCCTAACCGATGGCAAAGTAAAGATACCAGTCAATAAAGTTGGAACTCTTGGATGTTGTGGTATTAGCGAGTTAAATATGGTATCATTAGGTACTGCCAAAACTGTGAGTGATGACGATGATTTTGAAGAAGTGGCTGCCAAATACATCCGGGCGTCTACAAACGGTTATGCCGACAATCGAATTCTGATCGTTGGACTTCCAATCGAGAACATGAATGGACATGCTAGTGGTTATGATTTCACATTCTACAATCGCCTACTCAAGGTACTCTTGAAGTTTGGGTTCCGGCAAGTCGGCAAAAAGTATGAGAATATGAACTCCCACAACAAAGTAGTAGTTCTCACTGCGCAGTTGCCATAATGGAATCTTTGTTTCTGCCCAAAAACTATCGAGTTGTAAAGAACCAACTCGGTCAGTATTGGGTACAAAAGAGAATTATTTTCTGGTTTGATTGGAATTATAATTGGTGGCAGGATAGCCATCCTAAATTTCATACATATTCAGCCGCGTTCGATGCTGCTGCTACAGAAATATCTCGACGATTTTGGGAAAAACACAACAATAAACGTCGTAGAACTATAAACGTGGTATATAAATGAAATGCAGCGCGTGTGATAGCACTCTTACTGATTTCGAAGCTACTCGAAAGCGGGCGGATAATGAAAAATATATTGATCTATGTAATGTTTGCTGGGCTCCTTTGGCTGGCCTTATTGAAGTCCTCGAAAGATACGACCTATATGAAGGAGACTACGAAGCAGAATTTACCGAAGCAACCAGAGGAGTGGTTGATGAGTAAAGGTGGAAAAGTTCGGTGCAAACGATGTGGTTGTACCGAGAAACTCAAGAAGTTCAAAGGTTGTAAACAAATGGATTGCCCTGTTGTCGAAATGGTTAATACCATGCGCAAGGCTAGTAATGTCCCATCCGTGGGACAACAATCCGATCCTATTACCGAGAAATCTCTATCTTTTGATGTTATACGAGAACACTTCAAGAATCAAAAGATACGTATTAGTAAGAGTGAGGAAGTTGCGGATGTACCTGATGAAGGTCCGCCATTTAATTCCTACTAAATGGACATGCATTCGTCTGGCCGGGCTAAGCATGAAGCATGCCCTGCTTGTCGTGCTCGTGGTGCAGATCAGCGTGGGGACAATCTTGGCCGGTATCCTGATGGTCACGCTTGGTGTTTCTCTTGCGGCTACTACGAAGGTACAGATGCGGAGAAGCGAATGTTTTCCGTCCTCAGAGCTGGACCAGAGTGGCGTCGAAAAGAACTGGACTCCGAAGAAGGATTTTTGCAGTTTCCCACCGATTTTTCTCGCTACATTCCACAAGCACCAATGGAGTGGCTCAAAAAATATGGTATAGTGAATCAAGAGATCATCAAACATCGGTTCGGATGGTCCGAAGAAAGAAAGATGCTCATTATGCCGGTATTCGATACGGATAATAGGGTGAAAATGTGGCAAGGCCGTAATTTCAATATAACTAATACTGAATTAAAATACTTGACAAAAGGCCCAAAATCTGATATAGTACATATCGTATGGCCGGAAGGCTATAAGTTAGTAGAAGAAACCTTCAAAGGTATTACTCGTGTAGTAATCGTGGAAGGCTTATTGGATGCCATCA
>WNFM01289452.1_pt1 | contig 56870 bp, 52 predicted proteins | sample 5400271 | NCBI WGS metagenome assembly WNFM01 (sample SAMN13153352, study PRJNA577476) | soil metagenome | isolation source: 60 cm saprolite on Douglas fir-dominated hillslope | place: USA:California | collected 2013-09-17
AGGGTGCCGCAAAGCGTGCAGGAGACTCTTCAGCAGGCGGCTGACTTGGTAGGCTCGCCTTTGAATCAGTTCATCGTTCAAGCAGCGCTGCGCGAGGCGCAACGCGTCATCGAACATGAGCGAGTCCTCGAGTTGTCCCATCACGATGCGGCGTTTCTTTTGAAGCTGTTGGAGCGCCCTCCCAAGCCCAACGCAAGGCTCGCAAGAGCGCTCCAGCATTACAAGCGCGGGACGCTAGATGCTGACAATTCAGTCTTTGAGTGGAAACCACAAGAGAAGCGGGTTCGATTGCGGAAGAGCCGAGCTTAACGATTGGCTCGGTCGATTCGCCAGGCAGCACCAGGACAAGGGAATATCGCAAACGTTTGTGGCCATCGATTCGGAAACGCCAGGCAGAGTCTTGGGCTATTACGCGTTAACGGTTTGTGAAATCGATGCGAAGGAGCTTCCGCCGGACGTGGCGGCAAGGCTTCCGCGAAAGGTTCCGGGAATCCGCCTTGGTCGTTTAGCGGTAGACCTCTCGGTACAAGGCGGTGGGCTGGGAGAATTGCTGTTGATGGACGCAATTCAGCGTAGCTGCAAGGTGAAAGGCAACATTGGTGTTCACGCTCTCTTTGTAGATGCAAAGGACGAGCGCGCAGCGGCGTTTTATCGGCACTATGGTTTCGCGCCGTTTCCCGATTCACCGAATAGATTGATTCTCCCCTTCTCGACCATTTGCTCCTCATAGGAAAGAGCCCCGGGGGTATTGTCGCCATGCCACCTGCACAAGAGGGACTCGAGGCCGCGGCGCGCGTGCGCGAGGCGGTCGATGGCCTGTATCGCACCGAGTCGCGCCGCGTCTTCGCCACGCTGGTGCGTCTCCTCGGGGACTTCGATATCGCGGAGGAGGCGCTGCACGATGCCTTCCGCGCCGCGCTCGAGCAATGGCCCCGCGAGGGCGTCCCCGCGAATCCGCGCGCCTGGCTCGTGTCCACCGGCCGATTCAAGGCGATCGACGGCATCCGCCGCAATTCGCGCTTCGACGCGCTGGACGACCATGCCGAGCATGTCGGCGCGCTCGCCGCCGAGGATCGCCCGCTGCAAGCCGATGAGATCGAGGACGATCGGCTGCGGCTCATCTTCACCTGCTGCCACCCGGCGCTCGCGCCCGATGCGCAGGTCGCCCTCACGCTGCGCGAAGTCTGCGACCTGAAGACCGAGGAAATCGCGCACGCCTTCCTCGCGCCCGCGCCCACGCTGGCCCAGCGCATCGTGCGCGCCAAGGCGAAGATCCGCGATGCGCGCATTCCCTACGAAGTGCCGTCGGCCGCGGAGCTGCCGGAGCGCCTCGACGCCGTGCTGCGCGTGGTCTACCTCGTGTTCAACGAAGGCTACTCCGCGTCATCGGGCGCGTCGCTGACTCGTGCCGACCTGTCGGCCGAAGCGATCCGGCTCGCGCGCCTGCTGGTCGAGCTGCTGCCCGAGCCCGAGGCGCTCGGCATGCTGGCGCTCATGCTGCTGCACGAATCGCGGCGCGCGGCACGCACCTCGCCGTCGGGCGACTTGATCCTGCTGGACGATCAGGACCGCGCCCTTTGGAATCGGGACATGATCGCGGAGGGCGCTTCGCTCGTGGAGAAGGCACTCGCTTCCCGGCGCTTCGGGGCCTACACCCTCCAGGCGGCGATCGCGGCCATCCATGCCGAGGCGCCGAATGCCACGGCAACCGATTGGCGCGAGATCGTCGGGCTGTACGACGTGCTGATGCGCCTCGCTCCGTCGCCGATCGTGGAGCTGAACCGCGCGGTGGCGGTGGCGATGCGCGACGGCCCCGCCGCGGGTCTCGCCCTCGTGGATGCGATCCTCGCCCGCGGCGAGCTCGCCGATTACCACCTCGCGCATGCCGCGCGCGCCGACTTCTCGCGGCGGCTGGGACAGGGTGGCGAGGCGCGGGTTTCCTACGAGAGGGCACTCGCCCTCGCGCGGCAGGAGCCCGAGCGGCGCTTCCTCGAGCGGCGCCTGGCGGAATTGCGAAATTGATCGGGACGTGTCGATTTGGCGACGCGCCAATCGACCAGTAGATACCAATCGCAAAGGGAGGTACCCATGAAATACCTGTGCCTGGTGTATGGAGAAGAGCGGGCATTCGACAGCGTTCCCGACAGCCACTGCGTCGCGTACGACGAGTCGATTCGCGAGAGCGGCCATTGCGTCGCTTCGGAAGCGCTGCAGCCGGTCTCGACCGCCACGACCGTGCGCGTGCGCAACGGCAAGGTCTCGGTGACCGACGGTCCCTTCGCCGAGACCAAGGAGTATCTCGCCGGGTTCTACCTCATCGAGGCGCGCGACCTGAACGAAGCGATCCAGATCGCCTCGCGAATTCCCCCTGCCCAGGTGGGCAGCATCGAGGTGCGCCCGGTCCGGCCGATTCGCGAAACGGTGCGCGCTACAAAGGCAGCCTCAGGGCAATGATCCCGGACGCCTGACGCCCCTGCGCTTGCCCCGCGGGGGCGTTCGCTTTTTTCGCTTCGTTGCCGCCACCCGGCGGAGGATCGTCGCATTCAATAGGTAAGCAACAGGCATGGGGGCCTCCGGGTTTTCGGGTCTCTCCCCTGGTCGAACGGCAAGCGCCGATTTCGACCGTTCCCCTGAAAAATATCGTTGTCGAGGCTGGGTAGTGCCGTTCGACTGGTTATGGCCAACCAGGAGCGGCACATGCAAGCACTAATGAGCATTTCAGGGATGTTGCGTCGGTGGGGCCACGCATTCGGCCCCTATCTGCTGCTGGAGATCCTGTTGCCGGGCGGAACTCTCCTCGCGTTTCTGCTGTATCTGTATCGCCGCCGCGTCGCCCGCGCGACTCACCGCACGGTCACCCAGCGTACCTCGAGCCAGCTATCCGGCCGATACGCCACCTCCACATTCGCGCGGGAGGCCCAGGGCGCCATGCGCCGATGCAGCGGGATGTGGTGGATGTTCTCGCGCTCGATCCGGAAGGCCTCGTTGATGAGCGCCTGCCGTTTCGCGCGATCCATCTCGACCTTCGCCTGGTCGATGAGGTCGTCCATCTTCTCGTCGCGGTAATCGCCCCAGTTGAAGTCGCCATCGCCGCGCGCATTGCGGCCATGCAGCAACGGCTGAAGCGTGAACATCGCGTCGACGTTCGGGCCGCCCCAGCCCAGCAGGAAGAACGAACCCTCGCGCGCCTGGCCCTTCGCGAAGAAGCGCGCGTTCTGCAGCGAGTTCACCTTCACCGTGACGTTCACGCGCGCGAGCATGCCGGCGATCGCGGTGCAGACGAATTCGCGCACGTTCTGGCAGTCGAGCTCGGTCGCGAAGCCGTTCGGGAAGCCGGCCTCGGCCAGTAACCGCTTCGCGGCCGCGACGTCGTAGGGCAAGCGTGAGTTCATCTCGGGAGGAACACCCGCGGCCTCGGGGTTCGGCAGCACGACGCCGGCCGGCACGGCAAGCCCGCGCATGACCACGCGATTGATCGCATCCGTATCGATCGCTTGATAGAGAGCACGCCGCACGCGCAGGTCCTTGAAGGGGCTCCCTTCGCGCGACTGGTTCATGGCGAGGAAGAAGACCAGGTTCTCCGGCGCGCGGTAGATGCGGATGCGTGGATCGCGCGACAACCGCTCGATGTCCTGGTTGGGCGGGTCGAGGACGAAGTCGAGGTCGCCCGCCGCCAGCGCGGCCATGCGCGTGGCGTCCGACTTGATCACCGTGTACACGATCTCGTCCACGTTGCCCTCGAACGTCCCCCACCACGCGGCGTTCCTCTTGAACACGCTCCGCACGTCGGGCTCGCGCGAGACGAACATGTACGGCCCTGTCCCCATGGCGTTCCTCGAGGCGTAGGTGTCCTCGCCCTTGCTGAAATCCTGCGGGTGCGCGGCGCCGTGCTTCTCGCACCAGGGCTTGCTCATGATCGCGAGGAGCGCCACGGTCTCGAGCATCACGGGGTTGGGTACCGGGGTGATGAATTCCACCGTGTTGGCGTCCACCTTGCGCGGCTCGCCCACCGCGCGGCCGTACACGCGAAAGGTCGACGTGTCGCCCTGCGCGCGCTTGATCGAGAACACCACGTCGTCGGCGGTGAAGGAGCTCCCGTCGTGCCACTTCGCGGCCCGACGCAGGTTGAAGCGCCACACCGTGGGCGAGGCCTGCGACCAGCTCTCCGCGAGCCCGGGGATCACCTCGAGCTTCCTGCCGCGCTTGACGAGCGCCTCGTACACCTGGCCGTTGATCGCGTTGTTGACGATCTGGTTCTGCGCGTGGGGGTCCGCGCTCGAGTGGTCGTTCACGCTCGCCCAGCGGAAGGGGGCGGCCTGGGAGGCCGATGCGAAGAGGGCGAGGGCGAGAAGGACGCGGAGCGAGTTCATGCCCGCGATTGTAAGGAATCGCACGGATCAGCCCGCGAGGAGCTCGATGGCCGGGCGCGAAGATAGCCCTCCCCTCGCGCTGCGTGCATCAAAGCGGCCGCCGATCGCCCCGCTCCCAGTGGCGCAATGTCGCGAGGCTGAAGCCGAAGCGGCGGCAGAACTGCTTTTGCGTCATGTGCATGCGCTTGCGAAGCGCGACGACGTCGATGTGCTGGGGACGGTAGTAGATTTTGGTATCTTTCGAAAAAGGTAATCCAGTGGATGACGGTGTGGCGCACGCTGGGCCATGCACGATGAGGGGGTAATCCACAGGATGAGCGGGAGGCAGCCGCCGCTCAGGGGCTTTGCTGGGGGGACCCCGTGCGCGCCCGGCGGGACGCGGTATCGGGTGCCGCCTCGATTCGATACGTCTGGCGTGCTCCCGAAGGTTGCTCGACGACCAGGTACTTCGAGCGCTCCTCCCGCGCCGCGGCGATGTAGCGGCCGGCGGGCGAATCCGCCGCATAGCAGGGCGCGGGCCGCGCCTCGGGCAGCGAGCGGCAGGCCTGGTCGTGGAGGAGGAGCAGCTTCTCGTGCTCGCGCAGGGCGGCTTGGCGTTCCGCGGCGGGCGTGGCGGCAAGATCGGCGTCGATGTCGCGCTTCCATGCGGCGAGCTCGGCCGCCATCGCGCGGGGCGATGGGTCCAGCGGCTGCAGCATGTGGCGCTCCCCCTCGTCCCACCGCTTGATCACCACGCGCCGGTAGCCGGGCGCGTAGATGCGCACGACCGGATCCTGCCCCGGCACGAGCTTCCATCCGCGCGTGTCGACGTACTGCTTCCAGTCGATGATGTAGAAGCGGCCGCCGACCACGCTCGTCACTTCCTTCATGACGCGCCGCGTGCGCGGCCCGTCGCGCAGCACCCACGTCACGTCCACGACCGCCTGCACCAGCGGGGGCTTGCCGGTCTGTGCGTCCACCACCCAGCCGGTGAGATCCGGCCCATCGGCGGGCGCCGGCGCATCGACTGCGGCGCAAGCGAGGGCCGCCCCCATCGCCCACGCCGCGATCCAGGCGCGCCTCATTGGAAGATGAGGGTGGTGACGGGAAAGGGCGCCTTGTTCGTGAGGGCCGGCAGCGTCGTGAGGTCGCCTTCGGTGGGCGTGCCGAAGACCCGGAAGAGCGAATAGCTGTCGAAGGAGTTGACGCCGCGCAGCGGGGCGAATACCGCGACGAGGTACGTGTTCCTCTCGACGTCGAGCTGGTTCGATTCGGGACCGTACCCCGGCGCGCCGATGGTGCCGAACGCAACGCCGGAGGTCCGGATCGCGGCGAAGTACGGATCCTGGTCGGTGATCAACGCCACGCGGCTGTAGCGCGCCGGCGGCAGGTCCTGGACGAAGGCGAGCGGCGGGTCGTTGAAATTTACGAAGCTCAGGCTGACATTCAGGTTCGTCCGGTCCCATGGCGAGTCGATCACGCCGTCCTGCGGGTTCTTGTCCAGGGTGTCCAGCAGCGTCGGGGAGGTGGTGTCGGTGAAGGTGCCGTTGAAGAGGATCTGGTCGGTCGAGTTGTAGAGCGCGAGGTACGTCGGCTCGAATACGTCCTTCGTTCCGACGACGACTTCGTCCGGATCGTTGCCGAACGCGCCCCGATAGACGACCTGGATGTAGAGGTCGGTCGCATTGATGGGGATCTGCTGAGCGAACGTGAACGTGAGGGGCGTCGGCGTGGTCTTGCTGAGGCTCACGCCGTCGAACGAGTTGCTGGAGACGACGATCTCCTCGGTGTCGGTGCGGTAGCTGTTGTTGGTGCAGGGCGCGGTCAGCGTGATGAACTCGCCGCTCAAGTCGTCCTTGTAGCAGCCGTTGCGGTGGAATTTCGCCACGGCGACGAGCTTGCCGCCGCTCATGGCTTCGCCGGCCGGCGAGGCGTCGCGCACCTTGAGCTTGATCTTGTCGAAGCCCACGAAGCCGCTCATGGGATCGGTCTGGTGGATGGTGCTGTGGTCGACGATCGCGTAGATCTTCTCGTCGGGAGCGGTGATCGCGAGCGAGCCCCTGAAGAAGCGCCCGATGAGCCCCGCCGAATAGCCCACGGCGCGCGGAACGAGGAGCTGCGCGTAGCGGTCGTGGTTGGTGTTGTAGAGGGTGTACGCGTGCCTGGCGACCGTCTGCATGCGCTCGAAGTCGAAGAGCGAGAACGTCGACAGCCGCTCGTTGATCTCCGGGGCGCCGGTGTAGGGATCGGTGAACGAGTTGGCCGCGTACTGGACGGTCACGTTGGTCGCGATGACGCTCTGGTTGCGCAAGTCGAGCACCTGTGCGATGACCTCCTCGTCGAGGAGCGTGCCCTGGGGCGAGGCGTAGCGCCCCGTATCGAGGTTGGTCCCCTCGCTCACGAAGTTGCGGTTCGTCACCTGCGCAAGGCCGCGGCCGTCCGCGGTGTTCCAGTAGCTGCGGTAGGTCGGCAGCCGCACGCTCGGATAGCCGCCGAAATTGAGGGTGCGGAGCGTGAAGAGCGTGCGCTTCTCATAGCGGCTGTAGTCGGGAAAGAGGTAATAGAACTGCTCGGTGAGGGAGAAATGGTCGTCGTTGCGCACGTGTTGGGGCTGCGCCATGTCCTGCAGCAAGTGCGTGAACTGGCCCACGCCGCGGAAGGTGTCGCGCCACTTCTTGGGCCGCACGATGGTGTCGGTGTTGGTGAGCGCGCCGTACAAGGAATCGCGCGTGCCGGGCAGCGAATACGTGGCGTTGTCGGCCGCGTTGAAGGCCCAGTCGGGCGCCGCCTGGAAGGATCCGAACAGGCCCTGGCTCCCCGTGGGGGCGAGCGGGTCGTAGAAGTGGAAGAGCGAGCGGATGAAGTTGTCTTCGCTCATGCTGCCCGACATGGCCCAGCCGAGTGCGGTATCGCCGGCGAATGCCTCCGTGGCGAGGTTCCCGTCCGCATCGAAGAGATGCAGGACGCCGAGATCCTTGAGGAAGTCGCGGTCCCTTACCGCTCGCGTGAAGGCGGACCGCGTCATCTCGCGGTGCACCGGCGTCTCGTAGGCGAAGGCCGCCTGCGCGACGAGGCCGAGCGCGCATGCGGCGAGCCGGATCGATCGGATCGTTGTGCTCATGGCTTGTCCTTTCCATACACCTTGCGCAACTCTGCGTCGATGATCTCGCGTGCGTGGCGCTGGGCTGCCCGCGCCCGTTGGCGTGCGCCGCTTTGTTGCGGCGCCTGCGGCCCGTCGGCCTCCATCGCCTCGGCCTCCAGGGCCGTCTTGAAGCGGCGCATTTCCTCCACGCGCTTTTCCTCCGCCAGCGGCTCCGCGATGCTGGTTCCGCGTCGCCCCAGGTACTGCTCGGGCGTTTGACCCGCGCCATAGAGCGCGAGCTGGCGCGCAGCGCGAATGCCCGGCGCGGAGGGGCTCGCAAGGCCGGTGTTCCACGCGGTCAATCCCACCGTCGCGGGCGCGTGCCCCGGCGCGTAGAAGGTGATATCGGGGCTGTACGAGGTGAGGCCGCCCGCGCGCCACTGTTGCGTGGCACTCCAGGCGGGAATCGTGAAGCGTCCCTCGCCGTCGGTGAGCGTTTCGCTCATGTAGACGGTGCGCCGCTCCACCGAGCCGTGGCCGCCGACCATGAGGCCGAGGGCGAGGGCCGCCGGATTCGGCGGCAACTCCGACCACCACGTGGCGATCACCACGGCGCCTTCGATGGCGGCGCCGCTCGCCGCGTCGATCACCTGCCCACTGATCGCCGCGCGCGGATCCTCCTTCGCCGCGAGGGCGGGGGCGGTGGCGAGGACCGCGGCCATCAGCGCCGCGCGCACGCTACAGGCTGTGGAGACGCCAGATGCCATCGCCATCCCTCATGAAGTACAGGAAGTAGCCATACGTCTTGCCGCTGCGCACGATCGGCACGAAGTACTCCGCGTCGCCGTCGACCATGTTGGTCGGCTTGATCGGCGGAAAGCTCGCGAACATCGCCGGAAGCGAAGGCGCGATGTCGGTCAGCACCTGACGGTACGAGTCGCGCATGCCGGGCGCGAAGAAGGTGAGCGCTCCTTCGATGTTGCCCGCGGCGAGGTTGCCGGCGATGTTGCGCCACAGCGCCTGCAGCATCGCGTCCATGGAGGCGACGCTCGTCACGGTGATGACGAACGGCTGCGGGCCGCCGCCGTTCACGACGATCGCCGGCGTGAACACACCTTCGGGGTAAGTCAGGCTGATGGACGACGAGCCGTTGGCCGGCACGGAGAAGGGGCCGAAGGTGTCGAAGAAGTAGGTCGCGTTGCCCGCCGTCGGGTTCGTGACCGTGAAGGTGACCGTGAGCGGCGCCATTCCGGTCACGGGAGCCGCCGTCGCGACGATGGTAGGCGGCACTCCCGATGCGGAGACCGTCACCGATTGCGACGCGCTAGAGCCGCGCGGCGAGGTCACCTTGGCGTTGAGCGTGTTGGAACCGGGCTGCAGCGGCACCACCGCGAAGAAGTTGTTGGCGCCGTCGAGCGCGGCCACCACGCCGTTGATCGAGACCCCGGAGTTGGCCGGCGCCTGGATCGATCCCCTCACCAGCACGCTGTCGCCGTTGATGGTCGCGCCGTTGGCGGGGCTCGCGATCGTGATCGCGGGCGCGCTGCTGATGACCGTGATCGATTGGGTGTCGTGCGCGCCCTGCGGGCTCGTCCCCGACACCGTGATGGTGTTGGAGCCCGAGTGCAGCGGCACGTCGACGGCGCTGAAGGCATTGCCGACGACCGTGGCGGGAAGTCCGTTCACGGTGATGGTGGCGCTGGTCGCCCCGGAGAAGGTACCCGTCACCGTCACCTTGCTGTCGTCGATGGTGGCGCCGTTGGTCGGGTTGGTGATGGTGATCGTGAGGCTCGCGAAGACGTAGGTGAGCGACAACGGCGTCGAGTTGCCCGCGGCGTCGGTTGCCGTGAGGCGCAGCGCGTTGGTGCCCGGCCGCAGCGTGAGGCCGTAGCCGAAGAATTGTCCCTGCGGGTTGGCACCGCTGAAGGTGGTGCCGCTGAAGCTTTCGAGAAGCACCTGCACCGCGATCTCGTCGATGCTCCCCTGCAGCGTGACGTTGGGCGAGGTGAAGGTCGAGCCGTCGGCGGGCGTCACGTTCACGAAGCGCGGCGCCACCGAGTCGACGGTGAACTGCGAGCTGATCGTGCGCGAGCGCCGTCCGGAGCTGTCGGTCACGAAGGCGCTGAAGGCGTTCACGCCTTCCGGATCGCGCAAGGCGGGCGTGAAGACCGCGTCGTGGGTCGCCGCGTCGAACACGAACGCGCCGCCGATCGACTGGCCGTTCAATGTCGCGCTGAGCGTGTAGGCGGCGAGCACGCTCGCGGGGAAGTTGCACGGCTGGCCGAAGCACGAGGCGTCGTAGTGCAGGCGAATCGGGATGAACGCGTTACGGGTGAGCGTGCCGTCGGGCGGCGAGACGAGCGTCACGATGGGCACGATGCCCGAGGGCGCCGCGCTGATCGCGACGACCTTCACGCTGGCGGGCAGCGTGGCGACATATTGCCCGGCGGAAGTGAAACGGCTCACGCCCTTCTCGTGGCCGAGCCACAGGCTCTGGCTCTGCGCGTCGAAGTCGAGCGCCTGGAAGTTGCCCAGGTTCCTTTGCGCGAGGTTGTTGGCGGCGAGGCTCGCGCCGTCCTTGGCGAATCCAAAGAGCGACGTCTGCCCGGCCACCCAGAGATTGCCCGTGCCCGCGTCGAGCGCGATGCCGCTCACCACCTCGCTCGTCGTGAGGGCGAGGCGCGTCTGGATCGGCAGCGCGATCGCGATCTGGAAGACGTTCTTGCTGCCGGCGAGCCACAGCACGCCGTTCGCGTCGTCCGCCACGAGGACGATGGCCTGCTGGAGCGACTGCTGGATGGACTGCTGCATGTCGGCGGTGAGGCTCGCGCTCGCGATGAGCGCGCCCTGCGGCGAATAGCGCGCGAGCGTATTGCGCCCGAGGATCCAAATCGTCTCGTCCTGGGTGAGCGCGATGTCCTGCACGACGTCGTTCGAGGTGACGCTCGCCAGCACATGGCCCGCGGCATCGAGGTGGAACGCGTTGCCGCCGCCGGCCACCCAGATGCTGTCGTCGCCGGGATCGAGCGCCAGGCGGCGCGCGGCGTTGAAGTTGCCGGAGAGGCTCTTCAAGTCGAGCGCGAGGAGCGTGGCGCCGTTCGCATCGTACTTGAAGAGGTTGCCCCCCGTGAGCGCCCACAACGAACCGTCCTTCTGGTCGAGCGTGAGCGCGAGCACGCCCGCTTGCGCGATGTTCGTGGTGACCGCGTTGGTGTCCGTTTCCACGCGGTGCACGCCCTGCGAATCGGCGAACCACAGCGCTCCCGCATGGACGCTGCAGGCGACGCAGAGGGCTGAGAAGAAGGCGGAGAGACGACGCAGCATGGGGCCTCCCGTGGCGACCCGCGATTGAAGTTCTCGTTGTATGCCGGACATTGTTGGTAGTCGCTTCGCCGAAAGTCAACCGGGCGACCCTACCTCGGCGAGTAGGAAAGGAATCCATGACATGACGTAGTCGCCCAGCCAGCGCGTGATCCGGGTGGTCGATGAGCGCGGGGGAATCTCGCCGTACCGGGGCTGTCGGTTCTAGACGCTTCACGAAAGGAGATATCGATGGCAAGAGTCACCCCCATTCCCAATGGATTCACCTCCGTCACTCCACAGCTCATCTGCGCAGGCGCCGCCGACGCGATCGAGTTCTACAAGAAGGCGTTCGGCGCCGTGGAGGAGAGCCGGCTCCCCGGCCGGGACGGAAAGGTCATGCATGCCGTGATCCGCATCAACGGCGCGCCGATCATGCTGGGCGAGGAGGGTCGCGATTACGGCGTGTTGGGCCCCAAGACGCTCAAGGGCTCGCCCGTCATCGTCCACCTCTACGTGGATGACACGGACGCCTTCGTCGAGCGCGCAAAAAAAGCGGGCGCGAAAGTGACGATGCCGGTCGCCGACCAGTTCTGGGGCGATCGCTACGGCACGCTCGAGGATCCGTTCGGCCACCACTGGTCCGTGGGCACGCACACGCGAGACGTGAGCCCGAAGGAAATGGCCGAGGCCATGAAGAAGATGGAGGCCTCGCACGCCTGACCCCCGACCGCAACCTGTACGCGCTGGAGTAGGGCTCAGCGCCCGCGCGCGCGGTAGGCCTCGACCTTCTTGCGCAGGTCGTCGTACTCCTCGCACGGCACCAGGCAGATCTCGCGCAGCTTCGCGAGGTGCTCCTCGGCCTTGGCGAGGTTGCCCGCCATGAGGTAGGCCTCGCCCACGTACTCGTGCGCGCCGCGGTGGCGCGGGCTCAACGTGAGCGCCTTCTCGTAATGGCGGAATGCGTTGTCGAGGTCGCCCGCGTTGCGGTAGGCGAAGCCCAGGTAATTCTGGATGTCGGCGTTGCGCGTATCGCGTAGCGCCGCCGAGGACAGCGACTTGATCGCCGCCGTCCACTCCTTCGCCTCGATCGCCTTCTTGCCGGCGGCGAAGTCGGGATCGAGATCGGACGCGCCGGGATTCTCCTCGACGGGATCGGCAGGCACGGCGAGCGGAAGCGCGGCCGCGAAGGCGATCGCGGCCGCGCAGACGAACCCTCGCATCAGGCGCGGCCCGCCACGCGCATCTTCGTTTCCTGCAGCTCCGCGCGCGTGCCGTCCGCATTGCGGGTGAGATAGGCGAGCTTGCGGAAGTACGCGTCCGCCTGGGCCTTGTCGCCCATCGCCTGCGCCGCCTTGGCCGCGCCGTAATAGCCGCGCAGGCGCTCCGGCGCCGCCTTCATCGAGTCCTGGTAAGCGGCGAGCGCGGCACCGGGCTGGCCCTGCAGCATCAGCATGTCGCCGAAGAGCTCGCGCATCGGATAGAGCCGGTTCTCCATGGCGACGTGCTTCGCGGTGGAGTCCTCGAGGTTGGCCGCGGCCGCCATCAGCTTGAACCCTTCCTCGGCGTCGCCGCGCGCCTGCGCCTGCCACGCGCGCGCGGCGATGATCTGCACCTCGACCTGCTCGGCCCAGTAGCCCTGGTTGGCCTTGAGGAGCCCCTCGCGCAGCGCCATCATCTTGTCGATGTCGGCTTGCGCTCCGGACGGGTTGCCGCTCCTCGCCTTGCCCATCGCGCGCGCGAAGTACGTGATGGCGTCGGCGGCCGGGAAGGGCAGGTTCAGCACCGGGAGGTCCGCCGCGCCTTTCCAATCCTGGCGCTCGAGCATGTAGCGCGCGGGCACCGCGGCGCGCGCGGTGTTGCCCGCGGACACCGGCCCGATCACCTTCTTCACCTGCGCGCTCCTGTCGACCATCGCCTTCGCCTTCGCGTCCTGGCCCAGCTGCAGGTACGCGTACTGCATGAAATCGTAGGAGTGCGGCACGCCCGCGAGCACGCCGTCCATCTTGCTTTCCGCGGCGTACGCGTTCGAGACTTCCACCGAGCGCTCGTTGGATTTGATCGACTCGTTCCACTTCCCGACCATCGAGTAGATGTGCGAGGGCATGTGCTGCGCGTGCGGCGCGGCGGGAGCGATGCGCGCGTACTTGTCGGCCGCGGGCAGCCCCTTCTGCGCGATCGGCGCGAAGTCGTAGCTGTGGATGATGTAGTGCGTGATGCCGGGGTGGTCCGGATACTTCCGGTCGAGCGGCTCGAGGATGGCGACCGCCCGCATCAGCGGCTCCATCGACTTGTGGTCGAAGATCTCGTTCAGTGCCAGCGCGTGGAAGATCTTCGCCTCGACGTCGTCGGGATACTTCTTGGCGAGCGCGTCCATCGCGCGCTCGTACTTGTGCGTGCGCGTGTCCTGGTCGACGCTTTCGTAGTCCGCATAGAACACCTTGATCGCCGCGAGCCAGTCGCGCTCGCGCTGGCTCTTCGCGCCGATCGATTCACCCTTCTGCACCGTGTCGAGTCCGCGCTTGAGCGTCGCCGCGTCCCACGGACCCACCAGGGGGTTGGGGCGCTGGCTGATCGCCATGCCCCAGTAGGCGATGGCGCAGTCGGGATCGGTCTGCGGGATGGCGGTGAACGCCTTCACCGTCTCGGGGAAGTGGAACGAGTGCAGCATCGCGAGGGCGCGCTCGAACTGCTTCTGCGCTTCGGGAGTGCACGTGGTCTGGAACAGGACCTTGCCGAGCTTGCCGCCGCTGACCGAGGTGCGGGCTTCGTCGTGGGCGAGGGCGGAAAGGGGCGGGAATGCCGCGGCGAGTGCGAGAAGCAGGGCGGAGCGGTTTGCTTTCATGGAATTCTCCTCGGGGTTGCCGGTTTGGATGATACGCTTTCTCCCCATGCGCCCCCTCACCTTGGCCCACGCCGCCGGGCTGTCTCTCGCGGCATTCTTCGCGGCCGTCGCGTCCGCGCAATCCTTCAAATACCCCGAGTCGCCCCGGAAAGCCGTCACCGACAGTTATCACGGCATCCCGGTCGCCGATGACTATCGCTGGCTCGAGGATGGCAAGGACCCGGCGGTCAGGGCGTGGAGCCTCGCCCAGCTCGAGGTCACACGCGCCTATCTCGACGGCCTCGCCGCGCGCCCCAAGCTGAAGGAGCGTTTCGCGGAGCTCTATCGCACCTCGCCCGTGCGCTATTACGCGTTCTCGCAGCACCAGGCCTTCTTCGCGATGAAGCGCCAGCCGCCGAGGAACCAGCCGATGCTGGTGATGATGAAGTCGGCGGGTGAGGTCGCGAGCGAGCGCATCCTCGTCGACCCCAACCAGATCGACGCGAAGGGCACCACGGCGATCGATTGGTACGCCGCATCCCTCGACGCGCGCTACGTGGCGGTCGCGCTGTCGCAAAACGGCAGCGAGGACGGCTCGGCGCACGTGATCGACACGCGCACCGGCAAGCGCCTCGCCGACGTCGTGCCGCGCGTGCAATACCCCACGGGCGGGGGCAGCATCGCGTGGGACGCGAAGTCCACGGGCTTCTACTACACGCGCTATCCGCAGGGCGACGAGCGCGCCAGGGAGGACGTCAACTTCTACCAGCAGATCTGGTTCCACAAGCTCGGCACGCCCGCGAGCGCCGACACCTACGTGATCGGCAAGGAGTTTCCGCGCATCGCCGAGACCGCGCTCGCGGCGACGCGCGATGGGCGCTATCTCCTCGCGAGCGTGAGGAACGGCGACGGCGGCGAGGTCGCTTTCTACCTGCGCAACCCCGTGGGCGAGTGGACCCGGGTCGCCGACTTCGCCGACAAGGTGCGCTCCATGTGGCTGGGCTTCGACGGCCGGCTCTACGCGCTCGCGTTGGCCGGCTCGCCGCGCGGAAGGATCGTCGCGATGCCGATGGCGAAGCCCGCGCTCGCGAACGCGGTGGTGGTGGTGCCGGAAGGCGAGGGCGTCATCCAATATGCGGCGCCCGCCGCGACGCGCCTCTACGTGGTGACGCTGGCGGGCGGACCCAGCGAAGTGCGCATGTTCGATCTCGCCGGCAAGCCGCTGGGGACGCTGCCATCCGAGCCGATCTCGACCAACTCCATCGGCGAGCGCCTCGAAGGCGACGAGATCCTGGTGGGGAGCTCGAGCTACCTCTCGGATCTCGCCTGGTACCGCTACTCGCCGCGCGGCGGCAAGCTCGCGCGCACCGCGCTCGCGGAAAAGTCGAAGGTGAGCTTCGCCGACGCCGAGGTGGTGCGCGAGATGGCGGTCTCGAAGGACGGCACGAAGGTGCCGATCAACATCGTCATGAAGAAGGGCACGCGCCTCGACGGTTCCAACCCGGTCCTTCTCTACGGCTACGGCGGCTACGGCCTGAGCGAGCAGCCCTACTTCTCGCCGCGCAACCGCGTATGGCTCGACGCGGGCGGCGTCTTCGTCGCGGTGAACCTGCGCGGTGGCGGCGAGTTCGGCGACGAGTGGCACCTCGCCGGCAATCTCACCCGCAAGCAGAACGTGTTCGACGACATGATCGGCGCGGCGCAACACCTGATCGATCGCGGCTACACCAGGCCCGCGCGCCTGGCCGCGGCGGGCGGCAGCAACGGCGGGCTCCTGATGGGCGCCATCCTCACGCAGCGTCCCGATCTGTTTCGCGCCATCGTGAGCTCGGTCGGCATCTACGACATGCTGCGGGTCGAGCTCACGCCCAACGGCGCCTTCAACGTGACGGAATTCGGCAGCGTGAAGGATCGCGCGCAGTTCGACGCGCTCTATGCGTACTCGCCCTACCACCGCGTGCGTGACGGCGTTGCCTATCCCGCGGTGCTGCTCACCACCGGGGAGAACGACGGGCGCGTGGATCCTTACAATTCGCGCAAGATGGCGGCGCGGCTCCAGGCGGCGACGTCATCGGGTCGGCCCGTGCTGCTTCGCGTCAGCATGGATACAGGGCACGGCATGGGGACCTCGATGAACACGCGCGTGGAGCAGGACGCCGACGCCTACGCGTTTCTGATGGCGCAGTTGGGGATGTGACAGGAGGGATACCACGATGACCCGCACGCTTCGCCGCATCGCAGCACTCTTCGCAGCTAGCGCCGCCGTCGGCGCATTCGCCCAGGACTATCCCAACCGCCCGATCACCCTGGTCGTGCCCTTCGCCGCGGGCGGCCCCACCGATACGCTCGCCCGCATCTTTGCGCTACGCATGGGCAAGACGCTCGGCGGCACGATCGTGGTCGAGAACGTCGCCGGCGCGGGCGGCATCATCGCCAACAACAAGGTGATGCGCGCGCCGCCCGACGGCTACACCCTCGCCATCGGCCACGTCGGCACGCACGTCCTCGCGCCCGCGGTGCAGGGCGTCGAGGCGGACTACGTGAACGACTTCGAGCCGGTGGCGATGATCGCCAGCAATCCCGAGGTGATCGTCGTGAATCCGGGCGTGCCGGCGAAGAGCCTGAAGGAATTGCTTGCCTACGTGAAGGCCAACCCGGGCAAGGTGAGCTCGGGCACGGGCGGCCCGGGAACGCCGTCGCACGTGATGGCGGTGGACTTCGGCACGCGCGCCGGAGCCCCGCTCAACATCATCCACTACAAGGGCTCCGGCCCCGCGCTGCAGGACGTGATCGCCGGCCACGTGAACGCCACCTTCGAGCAGGCCGCGACCGCGCTCGTGCAGGCGCGCGCGGGCCGCGTGGTCCCGCTCGCCGTGACCGCGCCCACGCGCCTCGCCTCCGCGCCCGACATCCCCACCGTGGACGAGGCGGGAATGCCGGGCTTCTACATGTCGATCTGGCACGCGCTCTGGGTGCCCAAGGGCACGCCGCGCCTCGCGATCGCGAAGTTGAACGCGGCGGCGCGCGAGGCGCTCGCCGACCCGGCGGTGAGGAAGCAGCTCGAGGACCTGGGCCAGGAAATCCCGCCCGCGAACCAGCAGACGCCCGAGGCCCTGCGCGCCCACCACAAGGCGGAGATCGACAAGTGGTGGCCGATCATCAAGGCGGCCGGCATCAAGTCGTAGAAGGACCACGGCATCTCGCGGCGCTCAAGGGGTGAAATTCCGATCCCACCTCGACGGGTAGTTCTCTTGTCAAAGCGTGCGGCGGACTATCGCGGCAGAAGGGAGGTGACAAATGAACGCAAACAATCCCGTCGCACTACGCGCCATGTTCACGTTGCTTCTGGTGGGCGCCGCCGTCCCGTTACACGCGCAGCTGCAGCAACCCCAAATTCCCACCTTGCAGGTTTGCAACGACACGTTGGCTACTGGCAAGGCCGCGATTGTGATCCAGAGCCGCGCGGATGCCCAGCATCAGGGCTCGTTCGAAGTCGTTGTCGAGCTGAGGTGCGATCAGAAAAGCGGATATCCGACGGGCTCGGTCCAGATCAACAACATCAACATGTCGGATTCGATCGTCTCGGGCAACCTTGTCAGCACGGCGATCGAGCAGGTGACGTCTACCGGGAAGAGCACACCCACGCTGTATGTGAACGGACGCTGCAAGGCGGAAGGCGCTCCCGGGTGCCGCTTCTGGCTCATGGTCGCCAGCAATCGCGATCGTGAAGCGGCCGCGGCGAACAAGGGAACACCGGATGTGGTGAGCTTCCTGGTGTTCAACGGCGCGGGCGGGCGCGTCGCGTACGGCACGGGCCCTGTCTTGAAAGGCGATATCGACGTGAAGGCGACGCCGAACTGACCCTCTCCCCGGCATTCTAGGCGGGGTTTTTGTTCTTCTTGTTTTCCTTGGCGCGCTCGGCCTCGTCGGCGAACGCGTCCGGATCCGCCCCGGCCTTCGTGGGCCACGATTTCGGCGGCGCGACGTTCGGGTCCGGGAAGAACAACAGCCGCCGATTGTTCTTGTACGAGCCGTCCTTGAAGTTCGCGTCCATCCAGGTGAATCCCTCGTCCAGCTCGAGCGGATTCTTCTGGCCGGGCTTGGTGGCCACCCGGTTGATCGCGTCGCGCGCGTAGAAGTGGCGGAAGATGCGGTCGAACTCCGTGAGGTAGATGTCGGCGACGCGCGTATTGCCGCGGATGAGCAGCATGTTCTCGTCGTTCGCGATGAGCGAGTTTTTCGAGAAATTGGCCGATCCGGAGCACACCAGCGGATCGTCGGAGAGCGGGTCCACGAGCAGAAACTTGGTGTGCACGAAGAAGACGTGGCCGGAGTTGACCGGGCGCGCGAGCTCCTCGTCGATGAACCACTTGTCCAACGGCGAGTTCGGGATGGGCCCCACCTTCGCTCCGCCCGCGCCGGCCTTGTACTTGATGAAGCTCTTGCCGAGGATGGCGCCATTCGAGAAGGCGAGCTTGCCGTGGTGGCGCTTTTCGGCGTCCCTCACCTCCTTGGTGGGCTCGTCCTCGAGGATCACGAGCCGCAGGCTGGGCAGCTCCTGGTCGAATCCCGCGAGGATCGTCGGCGACACCGTGAAGGGGATCGTCATCATCACCAGCGTCGCCGCGTCGTCGATCCGCTGTGAATACCAGTCGAGCATGTTGTCGGCGATGCGCGGCGAGTAGAACGGGAGGACGGAGTGGGGCGCGGGGACGTTGCCGGGGTTGGGCGTGAGCGCGACGGTTTCCTTCATCTGGTTCGAGTGCGTGAGGTCCTTGGCGACCACCGCCCAATAGTCGAGATAGGTCTGCGCGACCGCGGGATCGGTGACCAGATGCCCCACGTTCGACTGGCCGTAGATTCCGGTGTCGGTGAAGTTGGTGGAGCCCGTCCACACCTGCGCCGGCTTGTGGGCGACGATCTTCACGATGAACTTGTTGTGCGGGATCGAGGTCCGGGTGCGCTGGAAGAGCACCTGTTGCATCGTGCCGTTGATCTTCACCTTGGTCTTGAGCCCCGCCGCGGTCACCGCCTTCAGGTTCGCGTCGTTGGCCTTCTTGGTGTAGTGATACACGATGCGCACGTCCACGCTGCGGGCGAGCGCGGCGGCGAGCGCATCCAGGACCGGCGGGTAGGTGAACTCGTAGGCGCATACGCGCAGCGCTTCGCCCGCCTTCGCTCCATTAATGAAGTCGAGGCACGCCTCCTCCAGGCCGCGCGAGAGCCACCGCACCTCTTTGTCGACGGGATGCCCCTGGGCGTCCACCGTATTGAACATCGCCTTGGTCACGGGCTTGTTCTGGAACTGCTTGGAGAGCGCGTGGCTCGCGATGGCGCCGCGGTTGAACCATACGCCGTGGTGCCCGTCGTTCGCCTTCTCGGTGCGGATGTCGATGGCGACGCCATGGCGCTGCTCGAGCGCCGCGAGATCGCCGTAGAGCGCCACGATCGTGAACTTGTGGGGGACGTCGGGATCGAGGGCGTAGTCGGACCACAGGAAGGTCTGGAAGGGATGCTTGTCGCTGGGGTAGGTGTCGCCCTTCACCGGGGCGGGCACGAGGCTCTTGAAATACTTGATGCCCTCGAGAAGCGCGGGCGGCTTCCCGCTGCCGACGACCTCGTGCGAGATCGCGAAGCCGCGCAGCCCCGCGCGGGCTGCCGGCGCCAGGTCCCAGGCGAGCAGCACGACGTAGGTTCCGGAAATCGCGCGCGCGGAAAGCGGGCCGGAGGAGTTGGACGATCGCATCGCGGTTCTCCTACCCAGGGGGCAAGGCCGATACGATAGCCCAACGACTCCTCGTGACACCTCACCATCGCGGGTAGGAGTGAGGGTGGGTCAGTACGTGTAGCCGAAAATGATCCCCATCTCGTCTTCGCTGGTGAGGCCGAACGAGACCGTATGGCTGGTGGTGTTGTTGTAGGTGATGATCGAGGTGAGGCCCTCGCCCGGCCGCAGGATGATGGGCGAATCGAAGGTGACCACGCGCGGGTGCTCCCAGTCGTCGTTGTCGTAGACCAGCTCGCCGTCGCGCGCGGTGCATGTGCGAGGTCAGCACCAATATTCGCGTGGGGGTCGAGAAAGGGAAGGTCTTGGTCACGGTGGTGCGCTGCATCGCCGGCAGCTGCAGGTTGAAGTTCGCGAGGTTCATCGTGCTCGCCACCTGCTGCACCTGCGAGGGCTCCACCGTATAGAGGTTCGCGTAGGCCTCGCCCATGATCGGCGCGGAGGACGTGTTGACGTAATGCACGTTGAAATCGAGCGCGGCATGGGCCGGCAGGCGCAGCGCCACGCCGGGCGGAAACGCGTAGCCGCCGGTGGGCGTCATCGAGCCGCCGAAGAAGACGTGATAGGCCATCGGCACGACGTTCGCGAAATTGAGCGTGCCGTCCGGATTGCGGATATCGCGAATCACGTCCAGGGGCGGGATCACGGAGGCCGGCGTGGTGGCCTGGAAATCGTAGAGCAGCAAGTGGTGGCTATTCGAGCGCATGCGCGTTTCCATGCGCGTCACGTAGATCGGGGCCGCGTTGCCGAGCGCGCGATAGATGAAGAGCTCGCGCTCGAAGTGGGGCTGCACCTCGAAGGGCTCGATCCTCACCTGCAGGCCCTTGCCTTCGGCGGGCGCCATCAAGGGCGCGAAGGGCGCGTACACCGGCAGCGCGGTGTCGTCCAGCAGCTTCGCGTCGGCCACCTCTCCCGCCTCGGGGGCGCCCGCCTCGATCCATTGCCTGATGAACTCCAGCTGGCCCGCGCTCAACGACGTGTTGCCGAGCGGCATCGCGGAGCCGAACGACTGCGGCTGGCTCGGATCCCACAGGAGGAGCTTCCTGTGGAAGAAGCTCCCGTTCACGTCGCGCGGCGCCACCAGCTTCCTGATGCCCTGCGCGTTGGCGCCGGCATCCTTGACCGCGCCGTTCATGAGGTTGCCGTAGGCCACCGGCGCATCGAGCACCAGCCCCGACTGGACGGCATAGGGGTGCCCCGCGGTGTGGCAGCTCAGGCAGGCCGGCGCGATCACCCGCTCCTGCAGCTTGGCGAAGGTCGAGATCGCGGCGGGCGCGGCGTTGCCGTAGACCTGGCGGCTGATCGCGACGCTCGCCTCGGCGCCATCGACCGTGTAGCGCATTGTCGCGGTGTTGCTGTCGGCGAAGGTGAAGGTGAGGCTCCCGGCCTCCGCTACCTGCAGGCGGCTCGGATCGTAAACGGCGCCGATCCACGGTGAGCCGTTGGTGCGATAGAGCGTTCCGCTTACCGCGCTGCCCGTGGTGAAGCGCCCATTGGGCATCACCAGCCAGGCCGGCTTTCCCTGCGCGTCGTAGGTGTACCAGACCGCGAAGAGGTTCGTTCCCTGCTGGGTGAGCGAGATGCCCCAGCCGTTCTGGCTCGCGCCGCCCCACCAGAGGTCGGTGTAATTGCCGATCGCGGAACCGGCGCCGAACACCTGGCGCGTGATGGCCTTGGTGCCGCTCGCGCCGTCGATGGCGTATCTCAGCGTCGCCGTGTTGCCGCTGGAGAATTCGAGCGTGGCGTTGCCGACCGGCGCCCCGGGCACGAAGCGCATGACATCGTAGTGGGTGAAGGGCGTGCCGGTGGGACTGTAGAGCGAGCCGCTATAAGTGTTGTTGGCTGCGTTCCAGGTGCCGCCGGGCATCACGACCCAGCGCGGCTTGCCCGCGGCGTCGTAGATGTACATCACTGTAAAGAGCGTGCTGCCCTGCTGCGAGATGCTCAAGCCCCAGCCGTTCTCCTGGCTCCCCGCCCACCAAGCAGCAGCCCGGCAAGAGCCGCCACGCGCGCCCACATGCCTCTCGGGTTCATCGACGGATTGTAGCGTAGGGTACGATGGCAGCCGAATCACTCCAGGGAGAACACAATGAAGATCTGCCCCGTCGCGATCGCCGTCGGCTGCCCGAAATGCGCCATGTTCAAAGTCTGCCCGATGAAGAGCCTCATCGGCGGCTACCAGGGCGAGGCGCCGGGCGCATCGGCCGCGCCCACGCAGGGCGCCCCGAAGAAGTAGCGTAGCCGCCTACTTCTCGATCTTGTACTTCACGTTCCCCGCGGCCTTGCCGTTGATGAAGAGGTCGACGCGGTAGTCGCCCGGCGGCCAGCCCTTGGTGGGCTTGCTCATGTTGAAGTCGACGCTGTTGATGAGCGGCCCGATCTTCAGCTCGACGCTGTCCATCTTGTAGTTGGGCGGCGCGACCTGCGTCTTCTCCGCCATCCAGTCGCTCTTCACCGTCGAACCGCTCGGCACGTCCTCGAGCTTGGCGTGCAGGTAGACCTTCGCCGTGTCGGGCTTGAACGTGTGCTTCGCGGCGCCGCCCTTCTGGTCGGACAGCACGATGTCCGCGTAGCGCGGCGAGCCGGCCGCGCTTTGCGAAGGGTGGAGCGCGAAGACGGCCGCCGCCGCGAGCGCCACCGCGGCGGCGCCGGATTTCACGGCTGCACCTTGACCACGAGGGTGTGCGCCGCCATGTCGCCCAGGCGCTGCTTGTTCTTCGAGACCCACACCGCGATCGCGGCGACCAGGTAGAAGAACAACCCGTCGATGATGCGCATGATGTTGCGCACGATCGAGGCCTGCCAGTCCATCTTCGTGCCGTCCTGTTTCACCACCTTCAGGCCCATCGCCTTCTTGCCGAGCGTGGCGCCCTGGGTGGCCTCCATCACGATGAAATACGCGAGGCCGATGAAGAGCCACAGGAACGCCGGCGCGCCATGGATGTTGAAGCCGTCCGAGGTGGCCTGCCCGGTAGCGAATGCGATGGCGTAACCCACGATGAACAAGAGGACCGAATCGATGATGATCGCGACCGCCCTGCGCCCGACTCCCACTCCCGCTCCCACTTCGACGGCTGCCATGGCTGCTCTCCCCGGGTGAACGAACGGGTCATACTACGCCGAACATGTCCGCCAAGCCCGCACCGCCGGCTCCGGTTTCGCAGAGCAATAATGCACGGCGCACCTGGGTCATCCTGGGTGTGGTCGTGCTCGCGCTTGCCGGCCTCGGCGCCGCGATCTTCTTCTCCATCGTCGCCCTCTTCAAGAGCTCCGACGTCTACCAGCTGGCGCTCGCGAGGGTGAACGCGAATGTCGAGGCCACGGCGCTTCTCGGCTTGCCGATCGAGCCGGGCTTTCCCATGGGAAGCATCAGGGTGTCGGGCCCTTCGGGCGATGCGCAGCTCTCCATCCCGGTGCGGGGAAGCAAGGGGAAGGGCACCATCTACCTGCAGGCCACCAAGCAGATGGGCACCTGGACCTTCGAGCGCATCCAGCTCGAAATCGACGGCAGCGACGGGCGCATCGACCTCGATCCCTTTCTCAAGGGAAAGGGCCGCGCCGTCTGATATGCGATGATCGCAGGCTCCATGGTCAGCACACCCCTCGATATCCCTCTGGCCCGCGCCCCACGCGAGCGCTCCATCTACACGTGGGCCGCGCTCGCCGCGCTCTTCTTCGTGTTCGCGGGATTCGCGCGCACGTACTACTTGAAGGCCGCGTTCGGCGCGCCGGACCTCTCGGCGCTGAAGCACCTGCACGGCCTGGTGATGACCGCCTGGTTCGTGTTCTTCTTCGTGCAGGTGAGGCTCGTCGCCACCGGACGCACGGCGGTGCATCGCAGGCTCGGCGTCGCGGGCGTGTTTCTCGCGCTTCTCGTGCTGGTGGTCGGGACGGCGCTGGGGATCGCCTCGGCGCGGGCCGGCGCCGCGCCCACCGGCGTTGCGCCGCTCGTCTTCCTGGTGTTGCCCATCGGGGAGATGTTGGTGTTCGCGGTGCTCGTCACCGCCGCCATCCTGATGCGCAAGCGCGGCCCGTACCACAAGCGCCTCATGCTGCTCGCCTCGGTCGCCATGCTGACGCCGGCGATGGCGAGGCTTCCTTTCGATTTCGTGCAGGCGGGAGGGCCGCTCGCGTTCTTCGCGCTCACTGACGCCGTGATCCTCGCGTGCATCGCGTTCGATACCTTGAAGAACCGCAGGCTCCATCCCGTGTTCGGCGCGGGATTGGCCTTCATCGTCGTGGGGCAGATCGGGCGGCTCGCATTCTCGCAAACCGCCGCGTGGATGACGTTCGCGAAGTGGCTGGTGGCCTAGGGCGCGAAGCTCGAAGGATCGACGCGGTAGAAGCCGCGAAGCTCTTCATAGAGCGCGGGATGCATCGCCGCCATTTGCCGCGGCTGCTCGAAGAAGACTTCCGAGACCACCGCGAAGAACTCCGCGGGATGGGTCGCCCCGTAATGGCTGAATAGCGAGGGCTGCTGCATCGCCGCCTCCCCCTGCAGCCGCGCGAATTCCCCGAGCATCACCTGCGACCAGCGCGCGTAGCGATCGCGCCGGCCGAGCCAGGGCGCGCCGTTGGCATAGCCCTTCTGCTGGTCGAGCTGGTGCGCGAATTCGTGGATCACCACGTTCCTGCCGTCGTCGACGATGGCGGCGCCCTCGAGCGCGTCTTCCCACGAGATCACCACCTGGCCGTGGGTCCACGATTCTCCGGAAAGCGCGTGCCGTTGCTCCTGCAGGACGCCGGAGGGTTCGGCGCGCAGGCGCTCGACGATGAATGCGCCCGGGTAGACCAGGATCTGGCTCAGGTTCGGGAAGTAATCCGTCCTGCGATTGAGGATGAGGAGGCAGGCCTGCGCGGCGATTGAGACGCGCATCTCCTGCGTGATCTCGAGGCCGTCGCAGCCGAGGAACCGCTTCTCCGCGATGAAGACCTGCATGTGCCGCTCGAGCTGGCGGCGCAGATTCGCGGGGAGGCGGCGCACGTAAGGCACGCGCCGTTCGAGGATCTCGTGCCACGCCGCGGGGAAGGGCCGCGCGCGCACCTTCCTTCGCCTTCTTTCCACCAGGTAGGGCTGGGCGACCAGCCAGGCGATGACGAGTGCCGCGACGCCCGCGATGAAAACGAGTGGCATGCCCCGCAGGTGGATGCCGGGGCCACCCATTTCAAGCTAGCGATCCTTGCCTTTTTCCTCCTTGTTGTCCTTGCCCTGGCCCTTGTTCTCCTCCTTGCCCTTGCCCTGCCCCTGTCCCTGTCCCTTGTTCTCGTGCTGCTGCGGCTTTTCCTGTTGCTGTTGCTGTTGTTGCTGCTGCTGCTGCTGGGGTTGTGGCTGACGGGCTTGCCTTGCCGCCGGGTTCTGCTGCTGTTGCGGTTGTTGTTGCGGCTGTGACTGCGGCTGTTGTTGCGGCTGTGCGGGTTGCGGCTGGCGTTGCTGCCGCTGCTGGCGTTGCTCCAGTGGCTGCTGTTGTTGCTGCAGTTGAGGCGGAAGTTGCGGCTGCGCACGCGGTTCCTGCCGCGCACGCGCCGGCACCTGGTTTTGTTGCGGCTGCGGTTGCGGTTGCGCCTGCGGTTGCGGCGGCGCGGATTGCGCCTGCGTCCTCTGTTGCTGGAATTGCTGGTCTGCGTTTGAATCACCGCCTGCTGGGAGGCTTGCGGATAGCGGCTGCCGGTGTATTGCCGCTGGTAGGTCGGCAGCGGCGCGGGAGCGGGGGCCGAGGAGCGGTTCCATTGGTCCCAACCGCGGCGGCGCGACTCCCACGATGAGCCCCAGTGCTGCCCCCAGCGCGGCGCTTCGTCCGCGCGCCAGCTGCGGAAATAGGCGGGAGCATGGCGGTAGTAGCGCACCGGAACGCGCAGCACGTAAAGCGGAACCTCCATCGGGTCGACGAGATACCACGGCCCGTTGTACCAGTGGCTCGCGTACCAGTTGTCGCCCTGGTAGACCCAGTAGAGGCCGTCGTAGAAGAAGTAATTCGAGTTCACGCCCGGCGCGTAGTAGACCGGATAGCCCGGAACGCGCTGCAGGGTGGGATAGGCCCCGAGATGGACCCCGATGTTTACGCCCGGCGATCCGAAATTGATGCTGAGCTGGGCGAGCGCGGGGGTGAGGAAGCAGAGCAGCGCGGCAAGGACGGCGATTCGATGGCGCACGGGAGATCCTCCACGGAGGGATTGCTCCCGTTAGTGCCGTTCGGCGGGATTTCGTTCCGGGCGGCCCTCGACGTGCTGCTGCGGTTGCGGCGGCGGCATATGGTGCTGCGGCTGGTAGCTATAGTGCTGCGCGCGCAGCGCCTCTTGCTGCGCGCCGCGCGGATAGTTTTCGCGCGTGAACTGGCGCTGGTATTGCGGCAGGGGCGCCGCGCGCGCCGCCGCCGGCGCGCTGCGCCCGCCGTAGACGGCGTTGTGGCGATTCATCCAGTCACGGCCCCAATGCTCGCTCCAGCGCGGCGAGCGCCCGGCGTTCCATGCGCGAAAGTACGCCGGCGGGCGGCGGTAGAAGCGGATCGGCACCCACAGGATGTACGTGGGCACGTAGACCGGATCGACGAACTGCCACGGGCCGTTGTACCAGGCGCTCGAGTACCAGGCGTCGTTGTAGAAATCCCAGTAGAGGCCGTCGTAGAAAAAATAATTCGAGTCGACCCCGGGCGCGTAATACACGGGCGATTCCGGCACCGGCTGCATCTCCGGGTAGGCCGGGAGGTCGACATCGACGTCGTAATAGGTTTGCGCCGCCGCGGGGAGTACCGCGGCGGCAGCAAGAAGGAGGGCGAGGACGAAACGCTTCATCTGCATTTTCGACCAACGCCCCACTACGCCGTTGCGTTGACCTCGCTTACGCGAGGGTGCGCAGGTTCGCCGCCGCAGGCCCTTCGGGGCGAATCTCGACCTCGTACTCCACGCGCTGGGTGACCTTGAGCTTCTTCACCCCGGGCGTGCGGATCGCGGACGAATACACGAAGATCGGCGGCCCGCCGAGGTCCGGTGTGATGAGGCCGAAGCCCTTGGAGTCGTTATACGACCGGACGATGCCCGTGACCTTCGTGGCTTCGGTCATCAGAGAGGCCGGATCTTCCCGGCCGCCGGACCCTTTTGGCCCTGGGTCGGTTCGTACTCGACCTTCTGGCCTTCCTTGAGCGACTTGAATCCGGTGCCCTGGATTTCGGAGTGGTGGGCAAAGAGATCCTTGCCGCCATCGTCCGGGGTGATGAAGCCGAAGCCCTTCGCGTCGTTGAACCACTTCACGGTGCCAGAAGCCATTTTCAATTCCTCATATCGATTATCCGGGCGATACCCGACCCGGAGACGGGTCACGACGATCAAGGAAGGGAATTGACTGCCACTTCAAACGCCGCCGTGAGGCGGGCCGAGGGTACTCAAACTTCACTTTGATGACCTGAGCCCCCATTGTACGTGGTCTGGGGCCGGCCCTCTTTCCGGGTCACTCCCGCGGGGTGCGCACCACGTAGCCGCCGGACTTCTCGTCGCGCTCGAGGTCGAGCAGGCCCCGGGCGCGCGCCTCCTCGAGGAGCTGGTTGAAAGAGCGGAAGCCATAGTAGCTTTCGTTGAAGCCGGGTTTGCGGCGCTTCAGCGCCTGCTTCACCATCGAGCCCCAGATGGTCTCGTCCTCGCCGCGCTCGTCGGCCAGGGCTTCCACGGTCTCCAGCACCAGGTAGATCGCTTCCTGTTGCTTGTCGGCGGCGCCGGGACCTTCCGCGCGGCCCTCCCCCGAGGGAGAAGGAGAGCTCTTGGCGGGCTTGGCGCGCGCGGCGGGCTTGCGCGGCTTCTGCTCGCGCACCAGGTCGTCGTAATAGATGAACTCGTCGCACGCGGCCACCAGGAGATCGGAAGTGGATTTCTTCACGCCCACGCCGATCACGGTCTTGTCGTTCTCGCGCAGCTTGCTCACCAGGGGGGAAAAGTCCGAGTCGCCGCTCACGATGACGAAGGTGTCGACGTGCGCCTTGGTGTAGCAGAGGTCGAGCGCGTCGACCACCATGCGGATGTCGGCGGAATTCTTGCCGGACTGGCGCACGTGCGGGATCTCGATCAGCTCGAAGGATGCCTGGTGCATGGGCGCCTTGAACTCCTTGTAGCGCTCCCAGTCGCAGTAGGCCTTCTTCACCACGATGCTGCCCTTGAGGAGCAGGCGCTCGAGGACCTTGCTGATGTCGAACTGCGCGTACTTCGCCTCGCGCACGCCCAGGGCCACGTTCTCGAAGTCGCAGAACACGGCCATGCTCTTGATGTCGGTGGGGATGGTCATGGCCCCATGGTACGACACCGCACAGACCTTGGCGGGGAACTACGGTAGCCTTCGGCATCGAGTCGCAACGCGAGGCATCGTCGTGAAAATCACCCAAGCATTATTTACCGCACTGGCGCTGGCCGCGCTGGGCGGTTGCAACACGTTGCCCACCATCGACTCGCGGACCGTCGCGCCGGCCGCGACCGCCCACATGGATGGCGCGCGCGGCCCGCTTTCCCGGCAGCAGACCCAGGCCATCCTCGACAAGCTGAAGGCGAGCGGCCAGGAAACCAGCATCTTCGATCGCCACCTCGCGCTCGAGGAAGGCATCGTCGGCACGCCGCTCACGGTGGGCAACAAGGTGGTCTTGCTGCAGAACGGCGCGGCGACCTATTCGGCGATGTTCGCGGCCATCGCCCGCGCGACCGACCACATCAACATGGAGAGCTACATCTTCGAGGACGACGAGATCGGCCAGAAATTCGCCGATGCGCTCCTCGCCAGGCAGGCACGCGGCGTGCAGGTGACGCTCATCTACGACAGCGTGGGGTCGAACGGCTCGACCAAGGAGTTCTTCAAGGGCCTCACCGATGCCGGCGTGCAGGTGCTGGAGTTCAACCCGATCAACCCGCTCGCGGGCAACAAGCACTGGCAGGTCGCCAACCGTGACCACAGGAAGCTCCTCATCGTCGACGGCAAGACCGCGTTCGTGGGCGGGGTCAACATCAGCGGCGTCTATTCGTCCGGGTCCGACGCGTTGAGATCGAAGGGCCAGGCGGGCGCGAGCGCCCCGTGGCGCGACACGCACCTGCAGGTGCAAGGCCCGGTGGTCGCCGATTTCCAGAAGCTCTTCATGACCACCTGGGAGACGCAGAAGGGCGCGCCGATGAAGCCGCGCAACTTCTTTCCCGCCGCCACCAACAGCGGCGGCGAGGTGGTGCGCGCCATCGGCAGCTCGCCCGACGACGCCTACAGCCTCATCTACGCGACGCTCGTCTCCGCCATCGACAGCGCCGAGACGAGCGTGCGCATCACCAACGCCTATTTCGTGCCCGACCCGCAACTGCTCACGGCGCTGGTCGACGCCGCCGCGCGTGGCGTGGACGTGCGGCTCGTCCTGCCCAGCAACACCGACAACTGGATGGTCTTCAACGCGGGCCGATCGCACTACGAGCACCTGTTGGCGAGCGGCGTGAAGATCTACGAGCGCCGCGGTCCGCTCCTGCACGCCAAGACCGCGCTCATCGACGGCGTGTGGTCCACGGTCGGCTCCGCCAACCTGGACCGGCGCAGCTTCCTGCACAACCAGGAGATCAACGCCGTGGTCCTCGGGCCCGAGTTCGGCGCGCAGATGCAGGCCATGTTCGACGCCGACATCCTGGTCTCCAACGAGATCACGAGGGAGAACTGGGCACGGCGCCCGCTCGCCGACCACGTGAAGGAAGTGAGCGCGCGGGCATGGGCGTACTGGCTGTGAGGTTGCTGCGCAGCGCCGCGTGCGCCATGTCCCTGCTGGGGGCGGGATTCGCGGCGGGCGAGGGCGCGCCGGCGCTCTCGATCGAATCCCGCGACGGCCCGGAAGGCATCGCCGGCGAGATCCACGCGGCAGTCGGGCATCCCTTCGCGTCGACCGCCGCGGCGCTGAAGGATCCGCAGCACTGGTGCGAGATCCTCATGCTGCATCTCGACACCAAGGAGTGCCGGCTTCTGGTCGACGGCGCCGGCGTCTCTCTCGCCGTGGGCGTGGTCAGCAAGTACGACCAGCCCGCCTCCGCGGCATACCGCGCAAGCTTCATCTACAGCCTGGTGGAGGACACGCCGGAGGCCCTGCGCGTGAGGCTCGATGCCGAAAAAGGGCCGGTCGGCACCAGCAACTACCGCATCCTCCTCGAGGCGGCGCCCATGGACGAGGCGCACACCTCGATCCACATGTCGTATTCGTATTCCTACGGCGTGATCGCGCGCGTCGCAATGCAGGCCTACCTCGTCACCTTCGGGCGCAGCAAGGTGGGATTCACCGTGATCGGCAACGAGCCCGACGGCACGCCGCGCTACATGGGCGGCATGCGCGGCGTCGTGGAGCGCAACACCATGCGCTACTACCTTGCCGTGGAGGCCTACCTCGACGCGCAATCGGCTCCCCAGGAGGCGCGGCTGGAAACGAGCCTCGGCAACTGGTACTCGGCGATCGAGCGCTATCCCCGCCAGCTGCACGAGATGGAGCGGGGCGACTATCTGGCGATGAAGCGCGCCGAGCTCAAAGGGACCTTCGCCCGCTGAAGAACCGAGTGATTCGGGTGCAATATGTCGCGGTTCAACCCAACCGGGAGTCCTCATGTTCAACATGGCCATTCCGTGGTGGGAGCTGATCGTGCGCTCCCTGGTGGTCTACGCGTTCCTGCTCGTCATCCTGCGCGTCACCGGCAAGCGCCAGGTGGGCCAGCTCGCGCCCTTCGACCTCGTGCTGTTGCTAGTGCTCTCCAACGCCGTGCAGAACTCGATGAACGGCGGCGACAACTCGCTCGTCGGCGGGTTGATCTCGGCCACCGCGCTGATCGCGCTCAACTACGCGATCGGCTTCGCGACCTTTCGCAGCAAGAAGCTGGAAGCGATCATCGAGGGGCGCCCGCAGGTGCTCATCCACAACGGGCGCCTGTTCGAGGACGTCATGGGCCGCTCGCAGCTCACCCACCACGAGCTCGAGGCGGCGCTGCGCCAGGCGGGCTGCGCCAACATCGGCGACTGCCATTCGGCGATCCTCGAGAACAACGGCACCGTCAGCGTGGTGCAGAAGAAGGCGAGGTCATGATCTCGAAGCCCGCCAGCGCCCAGCCGCGCCCGCGCCGGTGCACGCGGTTGAAGGCGAGCGTGTACTCTTCCGCGCCGGCCTTCACGCGATAGCGCGCGTCGTCCTTCAGCACGCCGTAGGGCAGCGCGAAGGAATCGAAGCGCCCCGAAGCATCGGGCCCTGGTACGAAGATGAATTCCTCGGGGGTGCCGTCGGGCGCCGCGAGGCTCGCCACCCGGATCGGCCACGACGCGTCCGACAGCAGCTGCACCCCGAGCTGGATGCCGCGGCCCAGCTCGTTCACGCGCCGCATCACCCGCGCGAGCACCAGCGTCTCGCCCGCGCCGATGCGCAACCCCATGAGGTCGCCCACGGAGATGTCGCGCGCATCGTCCTCGGCCGCCTCGAGGAGGTAGCCCGTGGAGCTCGCGTTCTTCGACGTCATGAGGCGGCGCGGCTTGTCGTAGACGGCCCCGTAATCGACGCCCCGGGCGGGCGCTTTCGGCGCCGGTGGCGCGGCGGCGAGGCCCTGGCCCGCGCGCACGTCGTTGGCGATCTCGGGGAGTCCCAGCACGATATCGACCTGGGTCGCGGGCGTGGCATGCCGCGCCGCGCGCGGCGAGCCTTCGCTTCCGCCGCCCTTGAAGAGCGTGCGCAGTTGCTGCAGCACGGCGACGTGCGCTTCGACGCGGATCGCCGCGGCGCGGCCCTGCGCGGGCACGATGCGCCCGCGGTGCAGCTCCTTGATGACCGCCTTGCGCCTTTCTTCGAGCGGGGCGAGCGCCAGGTAGAGCGCCGGGCGGTCGTCGCCGCGGCGCCCGTAGCGCAGGCCATGGTCGCAGTCGAGGTCCACGCGCAGCACCACGCCGCCCGGAAAGCGCGCCGTTGCGACCAACGCAGGGGCCCACTCCCACAGCCACGCGTCGAGCACCTCGATCTGCTGGCGCGTGAGGTTGCCGCTCGTGAAGCGATCGAGGAGATGCACGCGAAGGAAGAGCTGCTCGATGCTCGACCCGCGGCGCATGCCGTCGACGACGAGCTCGCCCGTCTCGTGCTGGCGGCCCTTCTCGATCGCCATGCGCATGAGCGAGTTGCCGAGGCGGTATTCGCGCCGGTCGTGGCGCCCGACCATCAGCTCCCATTTCACCGCCTCGCCGGAATGCAGGAAGGTGAGCGCGAGCAGGCGCATGGTGCGCGAGGTGTCGAAGCCCGGATCCCGCAGGCACGACTGGATCGCGCGCGCGCCGACCTGCGCGAGCTTGGCGTGCTGCCGGTAGATCCAGACGCCGAGCGCCTGCTCGTCGTCGTTGGAGAACAGGCCCGAGGTGAGCATCGCGGTCTTCACCTCGATCATGCCGGCATCGAGCTGCGCTTCCAGGTCGAGGAACGCCTGCGCGAAGTCCGCGCAGGCGAGATTCCCCTGGGCGGCGGCAAGGCGCTTGTACGACTTCTCGTAGCGCTCGCGCGCCGCCGCGCTGTCGAAGGCCTGCGTCACCAGCTCCTTGTTAGAGCCCATCGTCGCCCTTTTCGCGCAGCATCGCGCGCCGGAAATCGGCGGCGACGATTTCGGCGGTGAGGTCCCACGGCGCCTGGATCCAGTTGGGAAGGTTCGGCCACGGCCCGTAGTGCTCGTGGGCCCGCGGGCCCTGGCGCGCGCCGAAGAGCGTTTCCGCGGGCGCGAGGGCGCGGCCCAGGCGTTCCACCTCGGACCACTCGGCGCTCGCCGGATGGGCGGCGCGAAAGGCGCGCGCGGAATCGACGAAGCGCTCCGCGTCGCGCAGCAGGAACGACATCTCCAGCTCCGCGAGCCAGAGCGACTTCTCGAAGGGATTCTGCTCGACGGCGAGCTCGAGGAGCTCGAGCGCGCTGTCGGGATGGCCCTCCTCGAAGGCGAGGCGCGAGGCCTTGATCACGCGCGCCGCATCCTGGAGGTCGGCGGCCGAGCGCGCCACGCCGGCGAAGCGCACGCTCACGTAACGGTCGCGGATCTTCGCGCGGCGCGCGTCGTATGTTTTCGGATCGCTCTCGACCAGGCTTTTCAGGCTGCGCGGCTCGGCCTGTGCGCCCGGCGCCTCGCGCTCGGAGCCTTCCGGCTCGAATTCGCCCCATTCGAGCGCGACCAGCTCCGGGCGCGCCTTCGCTGCGGCGAGGAGCTTCTCGATCTGCGCGGAAGTCAGGGCGTCGATCTCGGCCATGGATGTATTCTAGGACTCCTTGCCGGGGGACGCATGAAAGCCTTCAATCTGTTCGCCGTGATCCTGATGCTGGCCATGGGCGGCTGCGCCGCGCTCCCCCAGGCCGCCAAGAACCGCGTCGTGATCCAGGTGAGCGACAACGATCCCGCCAAGTGGAACCTCGCGCTCAACAACGCGAAGAACCTGCAGGCCGACCTGGGCGCGGCCCATGTCGAGATCGAGATCGTCGCCTATGGGCCCGGCCTCAACATGGTGAAGGCGGGCTCGGCCGTGGCGAACCGCATCGACGAATCGGTGCTGGGCGGCATGAACGTGGTCGCGTGCGAGAACACGATGGCGAACCAGAAGGTCACCAGGGAGCAGATCCTGCCGGGCGTGAATTACGTCGGCGCCGGCGTGGTGGAGATCATGCGGCGCCAGCAGCAGGGATGGTCTTATCTCCGGCCTTGAGGAGCGGTAAGCTATTCATTAACGAATCCGTTAAGGAATGGCCATGGCGATCAAGTCCGACGATATCGTGCCGCTCAACCAGGTGCGCGCACGCCTTACGGAATTGGCAGAGGAGTGCGCTCCGGCGCGGAGAAGATCATCACCCGCAACGAAGAGAGCTACGTAGCCCTCGTCGACGCGCGCCGCCTCGATCACTACCATCGGCTCGAGCGCGAGCATGTTCACCTCGCGCTGCTGGAAGAAGCCGCGCGCGGCCTTGAAGACCTGCGCGATGGCCGGGTTGCGACCGCGCGCGAGGTTCTGGGCAAGTATCGCGTCAGGCGCAGGCGGTGACGCCGCGGCGCCTGGCCTTGCGGGTCATTCGATGCCCTGATCTCGCGATTGTCCGATGAAATCGTGCCGAACCTCGAAAGCTTTCCCGAGCTCGGCACCGACTTCCTGGCAAGGGCGCCGCTTTCCGTGAAGGGTCGGGTTCTCTTCGAGCGGATCGCGCGGCAGGCGGGGAGCGACCTTTCCATAAGCCAGCTCACTCACGGCGAGTACGTCATTCTTTACGCCGCAGGGGCGGGCGCGGTCACCCTTCTCGCGATTCGCCACCATCGCCAGCTTTCGTTCGATTTCAGCGCGCACTGGCCCTGAATCTGCGAGATACTTTTCGCCTTCCCGACCTGGAAACGCCATGAAGCTTTACTACTCCCCGGGCGCCTGCTCGCTCTCGCCCCACATCGTCGCCCTCGAGGCCGGCGTCCCGATCGAGCTCGTCAAGGTCAACACGAAGAACCACAGCATGGTGGCGGAGAACGACTACTACGAAGTGAATCCGAAGGGCTACGTGCCCGCGCTCGGCCTCGATAATGGCGAGCTCCTCACCGAGGGGCCCGCGATCGTCCAGTACCTCGCCGACCTGAAGCCGGGCTCGGGACTCGCGCCGGCCAACGGCACCTTCGAGCGCTCGCGCACGCAGGAGATGCTGGGCTACATCAATTCCGAGATCCACAAGTCGTACTCGAGCCTCTTCAGCGACAAGACCAGCCCGGAGCTGCGCGCGGAAAAGCTCGAGCTCCTGAAGCGGCGCTATGCGCTCGTCGAGAGGCAGCTCGCCGGCCGCGACTATCTCTTCGGCGAGACCTTCACCGTGGCCGACGCCTACCTCTTCACCGTCACGCGCTGGGCGCATTACACGAAGCTCGACCTTTCCCCATTCCCCAACGTCCTCGCGTTCCAGGATCGCGTCGCCGCCCGCCCGGCGGTGCACGCCGCGCTCAAGGCCGAAGGGCTCGCGAAATAAAGGACCCGCCATGATCGCCATCCCCCGCTTCCTTCAGCCCACCCTCCTCGGAGCCGCGCTCGCGCTCGCCGCCTGCACCGGCGCTCCCGTGGCGGACAGGATCGCCGCCGTCCCGAGGCAATTTCCGCTGCGCGATTTCTTCGCCAACCCGGAGCGCGCCTACTTCCGGCTTTCCGACGACGGCAGGACCCTGGGATTCATGCAGCCGGTCGCGATCGACGGCGCGCAGCGGCGCATGAACGTCTACGTGCAGGCGCTCGAGGGCAGCACGCCGGTGGGCGAGCCGCGCAAGCTGACCAGCGAGACCGCGCGCGACATCAGCATCTACTACTGGAAGGGCAGCGACACCATCCTCTACGAAAAGGACTTCGGCGGGGACGAGAACTTCCACGTGGTCGCGGTGGACGTGAAGAGCGGGCGCATCACCGACCTCACGCCGGGCGAGAAGGTGCGGGCGAGCATCCAGGACGACCTTCCCGAGGACGCGGGGCACATCCTGGTGAGCCACAACCGGCGCAATCCCGAGGTGTTCGACGTCTACCGCTACGACCTCGCCACCGGCAAGGACGAGCTGGTCGCGCAGAACCCGGGCGACATCGTCGGCTGGCAGACCGACCACGCGGGCCGCGTGCGCATGGCGGTGCGCTCGCGGGGCCTCGACACCATCACGCTCTACCGCGCCGACGAGAAGAGCGAGTGGAAGCCGATCATCACCACCGACTACAAGACCGAGGTCGACCCGGCCTGGTTCAGCGCGGACAACAAGCGCGTCTACATGATCAGCAACCGCGGGCGCGACAAGAAGGCGATGGTCGAGGTCGACCCGGCTCGCCCCGACGTGGAGCAGGTGCTGTTCGTCGACCCCGAGGTCGATGCGGGCGCGGTCGAATGGTCGCGTGCGCGCAAGCGCGTCACGGCGGTGAGCTACGTGAAGGACAAGACCGAGCGCAGGTTCTTCGATCCGTACGAGGAAAACGTGTTCGCGCACCTGAAGGCGAAGCTGCCGGGAATGGAATTCATCCTGCAGAATTCCAACCGCGCCGAGGACAAGTACATCGTCGCCGCCTTCAACGACCGCACGCCCGGGGCGCGCTACATCTACGACGTGAAGGCCGACACGCTCTCCAAGCTGGGCGACATCAACCCGAAGATCCCCGCCGAGGCGATGGCGCCGATGAAGCCGGTGAGCTACACGAGCCGCGACGGCCTCACCATCCACGGCTACCTCACGCTTCCCGTAGGGCGCGAGCCGAAGAACCTCGCGTGCATCGTCAATCCGCACGGCGGCCCGTGGGCGCGTGATGCGTGGGGCTACAACCCCCAGGTCCAGTTCCTCGCCAACCGCGGCTACTGCATCCTGCAGATGAACTTCCGCGGCTCGACGGGCTACGGGCGCAGGTTCTGGGAGGCGAGCTTCGGGCAATGGGGCCTGAAAATGCAGGACGACATCACCGACGGCGCGCGCTGGCTCATCGCGCAAGGCATCGCCGATCCGAAGCGCCTGGGCATCTACGGCGGAAGCTACGGCGGCTACGCGACCCTGGCGGGTGTGGTCTACACGCCCGAGCTCTACGCGGCCGCGGTGGATTACGTGGGCGTGGCCAACCTCTTCACATTCATGAAGTTCCAGGACATGGTGGGACACCCCGAGAAGGACAAGGAGCGCCTCGCCGCGACCTCGCCCGTGCTGCACGCCGATCGCATCAGGACGCCGCTCTTCATCGCCCAGGGCGCGCGCGACCCGCGCGTGAACAAGGCCGAGAGCGACCAGGTGGTCGAGGCGCTCAAGAAACGCGGCGTCGAGGTGCAGTACATGGTGAAGGACGACGAGGGCCACGGCTTCCGCGGCGAGGACAACCAGTTCGAGTTCTACGCCGCCATGGAGAAATTCTTCGCCGAGCACCTGAAGCCTTGAAGGACCTCACCGAGGGTCCGATCGCGCGTCACGTCGTGCAGATGGCGGTCCCGATCGCCTTCGGGATGCTGCTGCAGACGCTCTACTATTTCGTCGACCTCTACTTCGTGGCGCGCCTGGGAGACGCGGCGCTCGCGGGCGTGAGCGCCGCCGGCAACGTGATGTTCGTCGTCTTCGCGCTCACGCAGATGCTGGGCGTGGGCACGGTGGCCCTCGTCTCGCACGCGGTGGGACGCAAGGACCGTGAGGACGCGAACCACGTCTTCAACCAGTCGGTGGTGCTCGCCATCGCTTGCGCGGCGGTGACGTTGGCCGGCGGCTACGGGCTCGCCGGCGCGTACATGGGCCTTCTCGGCGCCGACGCGGCCACCATCGCGGCCGGCACCACGTTCCTCGACTGGTTCATCCCGGGGCTGGCGCTCCAGTTCGCGCTGGTGGTGATGGGCTCGGCGCTGCGCGGCACCGGCATCGTGAAGCCCACCATGGTGGTGCAGATGCTCACCGTGCTGCTGAACGCGGCCCTGGCTCCCGTGCTCATCGCGGGATGGGGCACGGGCAAGCCCATGGGCGTCGCCGGTGCGGCGCTCGCGAGCACGGTATCGGTCGCGGCCGGCGTCCTCGTGATGTCGATCTACTTCGTGCGCCTCGAGAAATACGTGGGCTTCGACGCCGCGCAATGGCGGCCCCGGGTCGCGACATGGAAGAAGCTCCTCGACATCGGGCTGCCCGCGGGCGGCGAGTTCTTCCTCATCGCGATCTTCACCGGCGTCGTCTACTGGATCGTGCGCGACTTCGGCGCCGCGGCCCAGGCCGGGTTCGGCATCGGCTCGCGCATCATGCAGATGATCTTCCTGCCGGCGATGGCGGTGGCCTTCGCCGCCGCGCCCATCGCGGGCCAGAACTACGGCGCCAGGCTCTTCGAGCGCGTGCGCCGGACCTTCACCGTGTCCACGCTCGCCGGCTGCGCGATCATGGCGGCGATGACCCTCCTTTGCCAGTGGCGCGGCGAATCGATGATCGCGTTCTTCACCCGGGAGCCCGAGGTGATCGCCGTAGCCACCCAGTTCCTGCGCGTGATCTCGTGGAACTTCGTCGCGATCGGTGTGGTGTTCACCTGCTCGAGCCTGTTCCAGGCCCTCGGCAACACCTGGCCCGCGCTCGCGAGCACGGCGCTGCGCCTCGCGATCTTCGCCGTTCCCGCGGTGTGGCTGTCGCGCCAGCCCGGCTTCCAGCTGGTGCAGGTGTGGTACCTGTCGGTGACGACGGTGCTGATCCAGGCCGCCGCGAGCTACATGCTGTTGCGGCGGGAGTTCCGCCGCCGCCTTCCGCCCGTCAGCCCCGCGTAGGCCCGGTCATGCGCGCGAGTCCATAACCGAGCACGATCCCCGCGGCCATCGCGCCCAGCGCGAGCATCCACGGCTTCACCAGCGGGTCATCGCCTCCCGAGCCGAGGCTCGCCGGCGCGAAGGCGAGCGGGTCCACGTCGTTGGGGAGCGCCCCCAGCTCCTTCACCTGGCCGGTCTTGGGGTCGATCACGATGAGCGCCGATTTCGCCGGGGCGCCGAGGTTGGAATTCACCGCGTGCAGCACGCCCGCGGGCGAGAACGCCATCGAGTTGATCGAGCTGAGATAGGGCGCGCCGACGATGCGCGGGCCGACCGTGACGTGGCCGTTGGCGAGATCCACGGTATCGAGCGTGCCGGCGGCGTTGGTGGCGGAGACGTAGTAGATCCCATCGCGGCTGATGGCGAGGCCGCCCCCCAGGCTCTCCGCATATCCCGATGCGCCGACCGGAGAAGCCGCGCCGGTGCCCACGTCGATGGTGCCGAGGCCGGGCGGATCGTTCAGCCACACGTACAGCGTGCCCTTGCTGTCGAAGCGGATGTCGCTTCCCTCGTGGTTGAGGCTTCCCACCAGCGTAGTGTTGCCGGTCTTGGGATCGATGGTGACGAGCGAGCGCGGGATCTGCGCCGACAGGCCCGCGGTGATGCCGTAGAAGACGCCGGTGCGCGGATGGATCGCGAGCCCGGTGAGGCCGATGGGGATGGCGCCGCCCACCCGCAGCGGCGCCATGAGGGTGGACTTGCCGGTGTTGGAATCGACGCTGTAGAGCGCCCCGCCGACGCCGCTCATGTCCTTGTTCGAGTAGTCGCGCAGGGTCGCCACGTAGGCCGTCTCGGCCCAGGCGCCCGAAGACGCGAGCCACGCGACCAAAAGTAGGGAGATCCGGGCGCTCATGGAGTGGCCATGGTCGCACACTAGCCGCTGAAACTTAAGGGGAACTTGCGGGGGCCCTCAGCTCGCCCGCTTCCAGCAGGCGCTGCAGGTCGCTTGCGCCGCCGATCAGCACGCCCTTCACGAACACCATCGGGAAGGTGGGCCAGCCGGTCCACATCTTGAGCGCGCTCCTCGGGCGCCATTCGCCGAGATAGCTGCCGTAGCCCAGGTACTTGTAGGGAATGTGCGCGGCCTCGAGGAGCCCGCGCGCCTTGCGCGGAAAGGGGTTCATCGCCATGCCGACCACCACCACGTCGTTCGCGGCGATGGCGGCCTCGACCTCCTTCACGATGGCGGCATTGAAGCCCGCGACCTTTTCGCGAACGGCGGGATGGATGCGGCCTTCTTCGAGGATGCTGCGCGTCATCCGCGCATTATACGGGCGCCTCGCTAACGCTCGTGCCCGCGTCCTTCGTGCTCGCCGCGATTGCCCTCGCCGCGATTGCCCTCGCCGCGGCCTTGTCCCTGGCCGCGCTCCGCGCGCTGCGCTTGCGGCGCCACCTGGATGCCTTGCTGCTGGTAGTGCTCGCGCACCGCCTGCTCACGGGGCTGATAGCTGTAGTACTGCGAATGCAGTTGCGACTGCTGCTCGGCCTGCGGATAGCGGGTGCCGGAATATTGGCGCTGGTAGGTGGGTAGCGGCGCCGCCGAATAACGCGCGCGGTTGTCGCGGCGATCCCAGCCTTCATGGCGCGTTTGCCAATCGCGGCCCCAATGATCGCCCCAGCGCGGCGCGCCATCGCGGCGCCACGCGTGGAAATACGCGGGCGGGCGCCGGTAGTAGCGCACCGGCACCTGCCACAGGTACAGAGGCACGAACTCCGGGCCCACGACGCGCCACGGGCCGTTGTACCAGGAGCTGGCGAGCCACTGGTCGCCGTCGAAGACCCAGTAGAGGCCGTCGTAGAAGAAGTAGTTGGCGTCCACTCCGGGGGCGTAATACACGGGGTAGCCGGGCACCGCCATGAGGCGCGGATAGGCCGGGATGTTGATGCCGATGCTCACGTTCACCGCGGCCTCGGCCGCGCTCGCCGCGGTGAGGGCCATCAACAATCCGATGAGTGCCTTGCGCATTCGAATCCTCCGGTCCTTTTGGCCTGCGTCTGGATAACGCTTGTAGGACTCGGGCCGTTGACCGGCGTTCACCCGAAAAAAAACCCCGCGGCGCGGGGCTTTTTTTCACTTGCCGAAGGGCAGCCTAGCGCCAGCGTCGATAGTGCGCGCGCCCGTAGTAGTAGCGCGGGAATGCGAGCGCGCCGATGGCCACCGCGGCCAGCGCCGGAGCGTAGTAGTACGAGGGCGGCGGCGCGTAGTACGCCGGCGCGGGCTCGTAGTAACCCCGGGCGGGTGCGGGGGGATAGTAGGCGCGCTCCACGTACTGCGGGCGCTCGACGTACTGCGGGCGCTCGGCGTATTGCGGGCGCTCGGCGTACTGCGGGCGCTCCTCGTAGCGGCGATCGACGTATTCGCGCGGGGCTTCGTAGCGGCGCTCGACATACTCGCGCGGACGCTCGTAATAGCCGCGGTCGGAATAGCCACGGTCGTAGTAAGCGGCGCGCGGCTCGCTGCCGTAGGCGTAGCACGGGGCGCTGCCGGTGATGGCGGAACCGAGGAGGGCGCCGACCGCGGCACCGGGGGCGTTGCCGATCGCGGCGCCGATACCGCCGCCGATGAGGGCGCCGGGAACGGGATCGCAGGCGGACGCGGGAATTGCGGCCAAGGCCAGCGCGCCGGCGAAAGCGGCGGTCAGTAGGGGCTTGTTCATAGGGACTCCTTCATGGAACGTCATTCATGTTTACCGAAGTTTCGCGGGGCTCGCAAGGGCTGTTACAAAGCGAAAAGCCGGCCGGGTAAGGGCAACGTCCCTAGCGCGCTTTGGTTGACACAGGCCCCCCATGCGGACGGTATAGTAGGGACGGCTTATCCTCGCCGCGCCCCCCAGGAGATTTCCCTTGTTCCTCTTCCGCTTCGTGCTGGCCGCCATTCTCCTGGCACTCGTCGGCCACGCGTACGCCGGTGAAGTGGTGCTGTATTCCTCGAACAGCGTCGAGGCCATCAACACGGTGGTGGACGAATTCAACAAGAAGTATCCCACCATCAAGGTGTCGCCGGTGCGCGGCAGCACGGGCGCGATGATGCAGCGCATCAAGGCCGAGGCCGCCAACCCCCGCGCCGACATCTTCTGGTCGGGTGGCTTTCCCGCGCTCGGCGCGTACCGCGAGTACTTCGCGCCGTACCGCTCGCTGGAATCGGCCGGCGTCGCCGCGAATTTCCGCGGACCCGACGATCTCTGGCTCGGCACCAACGCGCACGTGATGGTGATCATGGTGAACAGGCGCGCGCTGAAGAGCGATCCCGTGCCGCGCACCTGGTCCGACCTCGCCGACCCGCGCTGGAAGGACCGCCTGGTGATCGGCGACCCGGAGAAGACCAGCTCCTCCTACGCGACGCTGTGGGGCATCGGCGAGACCCTCGGCAGGGAGCCGCTGAAGGGCATCGCCCGCAACGCCACCATCGTGAGCACCGCCTCCCAGGTCTACGAAGGCGTGGCGAAGGGCGAGTTCGCGGTCGGCATGACGATGGAATACGCCGCGCAGGAGTACGTCGCCGGCGGCCAGAAGGAGATCCAGATCGTCTATCCGTCGGAGGGCACCTTCATCGCGCCCGAGGGCATGGCGCTGGTGAAAGGCTCGAAGAATCCCGACGAGGCGAAGAAGTTCTTCGATTTCCTCGCCGCCCGGCCGACCCAGGAGATGCTCGCGCAGAAGTTCTTCCGCCGCCCGGTGCGTGACGACATCGACACCACGCGCATCGGCCTGCCGCGCATCGACACCATCAAGGTGCGTGCGCTCGACGACGCCAAGGCCACCGCGGGGCAGCCCGCCTTCCTCGCGTCCTGGAAAGAGACCGTCGCCGCCGCGAAGTAGGCGATGCGGATCCGCTTCGAAGGCGTCACGCAGCGCTACGAGGCGGCGCCGCTCTTCGACGGACTCGACCTCGAGATCCCGAGCGGCAGGTTCTTCACCCTCCTCGGGCCTTCGGGCTGCGGCAAGACCACGCTATTGCGCATGCTCGCCGGGTTCGTGGTGCCGGAGTCCGGGCGCGTGTGGTTCGGCGACGTGGACGTCACCGCGATGCCGGTACACAAGCGCGGCGTCGGCATGGTGTTCCAGGATTACGCGCTCTTTCCCGACCGCTCCGCGCTCGCCAACGTGATGTACGGCCTCGAGGCGCGCGGCGTTTCGCCCGCCGCGGCGCGCGAGCGCGCACGCTCCATGCTGGAACGCGTCGGGCTCGCGGCTTTCGCCGAACGCTCCCCGGCCACGCTCTCCGGTGGCCAGCGCCAGCGCGTGGCGATGGCGCGCGCGCTGGTGATCGCGCCCAAGCTCCTCCTCCTCGACGAGCCGCTCGCGGCCCTCGACGTGAAGCTGCGCGTGGAATTGCGCGCGCTCATCCGCGAGCTGCAGGTCGAGTCCGGCATCACCACGGTGTTCGTGACGCACGACCAGGAAGAGGCGCTCGCGCTCTCCGACGTGGTCGCCGTGATGGACCGCGGGCGCATCGTGCAGGTGGGCGCGCCGGCGCAGATCTACGCCGCGCCGGGGAGCGCCTTCGCCGCCGACTTCCTCGGCAGCGCGAACCTGGTGGCGGTGCTGGCGGAAATTTCTCCCGGGCGCTTTCGCGTGGCCGGCGGGATCGTTTCCGCCCGTCGTCCCGGGGCGGATGGGGAGCCAATCACGCTGCGCAAGCCCATGATCGCGCTTCGTCGCGAGGAGATCGAGATTGGATCCCCGAGCGTTGTCCTCGCGGGCGCCGGGGATGACAACCTGTTGGAGGGGGTCGTCGAAAGCGTCGAATTCCGCGGCAGCGTCACCGGCTATCGCGTGCGCACCGCGGCCGGCGTGATCCACGTCGACGTGTGGAGCGTGCAGCACGGAAAGGCGCACGAGCGTGGCGATGCGGTGCTCCTGCGCATCCCCGCGACCGGGCTCCTCGTGGAGGGCGAGCCGTGAGCGCGGCGGTGCGCTGGCGCCGCGATCCCTCCTGGCTCGCCGTGGCGTGCGTCGCGCTCGCGATCCTCATCGCGTTCCTCGCGGGGCCGCTCGCCACCACCTTCGCGCGGAGCTTCCAGGGCGCCGACGGCGGCTTCGGATTCGAAGGCTACGTGAAGTTCTTCGCCTCGCGCGGCTATCGCGACGTGTTCTGGAACACGTTGATCCTCGGCGCCGTGGTCACCGCGACCTCGATGGCGGTGGGCGGCGCTCTCGCGGTGCTGGTGGCGCGCTGCCGCTTTGCGTTCGCCCCATGGGTGGCCGCGCTGCCGCTGGTGACGCTCGTCATTCCCGACGTGGTGGTCGCCGCGGCTTGGACCCTCATCCTCGGGCGCCAGGGCATCGTCAACCTGTGGCTCGAGCCCTTCGGCGTCGAGCTTCCCACGCTCTACTCGTGGTGGGGCCTCGTCTTCGTGATGACGTTGAACAGCTACGTGTACTCGTTCGTCATGATCTTCGTGGGCTTGAAGGCGGTGGACCGCAGCCTCGAGGAGGCGGCGTTGAGCCTGGGGCGCCCCCTCGCGCGCGTGCTGGCCGGTGTCACGCTGCCGCTCGTCCTGCCGTCGATCTTCGGCGGCGCGCTCGTCACCTTCACCCACGTGATCGGCAGCTTCGGCATTCCCGCCATCCTCGGCGCGAAGATCCCGGTGCTCGCGGTGAAGGCGTACAACGAGTTCGTGAGCGAGCTGGGCGGCAACCCGCAGATGCAGACGGTGATGGCCTCGCTCCTCGTGATGCTCGGCGTGGCAATGCTCGCGATCCAGAAGACGGTGGTCGAGCGGCGCCAGTTCCAGATGGAATCGGGGCGCGCGCCCGAGGCGATCCGCATCCGCGGGCCGGCGGCGATGCTCGCCGCGGCGAGCGTGGTCGTGGTCGTCGTGCTGTCGCTCGCCCCCGCCGTGGTGGCGCTGGTGACGGCGTTCACGCCCGCGCGCGGGCCGGTGCTCAATTACGGCGGCTTCACCACCGCGCACATGGCAGTCGCGCTGCAGAAGGCGCCGCAGCCGCTCTACAACTCGCTCTTCCTCGCCGCCATCGCCACCGTGGCGGGCGTGGTCTTCTCGGTCGCGGCGGCCTACCTCGTCGTGAAGCGCCGCTCGCGGCTCACCGCCACGCTCGACGTCCTCGTGATGCTGCCGCTCACCATCGCCGGCACGGTGCTCGGCATCGCGCTCGTCAACACGTTCAACAGCGGCTGGCTGGTGTTGACCGGCACGTGGGTCATCATGGCGCTCGCCTATTTCCTGCGGCGCATTCCCACCAGCGTGCGCGCCGCGGCGGGGCCGCTGCACAACGTGCGCGACTCGATCGAGGAGGCCTCGGTGAGCCTGGGCGTGCCGCCGCTGAAGACCTTCTTCAAAGTGGTCATGCCGCTCATCCTGCCGGCGGTCGGCTCCGCGGCGCTGCTCATGTGGGTGACCTCGCTCTCCGAGCTGTCCGCCACGATCGTGCTCTACTACGGCGGCATGAGCACGATGCCCATCGAGATCTTCCAGCAGGTCGACAGCGGCCGCCTCGCGCTGGCGAGCGCATACAGCGTGGTGCTGCTCGCCGCGATCTTCGTGCCGCTCCTCGTCGCGCGCCTTCTGTTCCAAACCGGGGTCAGAGCGGGGTCTGACCCCGGCCTGACCCCGCTCTGACCCCGGTTTTTCCACCTAGAATTGCCGTCCAACTCCAACAACGATCCCACGACCATGTTCCGAACCAAGTACCTCGATTACGCGGAGCTCACCCAGCAACTCGCCCAGTGGTCGCGCGCCCATCCCGACCTGGTGCGCGTGTCCTCCCTCGGAAGCACGCCCGAGGGCCGCGACATCCCGATCCTCACCATCGGGCGCAACCCGGGCGAAGCGCGCCCTGCCGTGTGGGTCGACGGCAACATGCACGCGACCGAAGTGTGCGGCTCGAGCGTGGCGCTCGCGATCGCCGAGGATGTGATCAACATCCATCTGGATGCCCGCCTGCATGGCAATGACAATCTGCCGGCGCACATGGCCGACGCCATCAAGGAGTCGCTGTTCTACGTGGTGCCGCGCATCTCCCCCGATGGGGCCGAAGCGGTGCTGAAGAGCGGGCGCTACGTGCGCTCGAGCCCCATCGACGCGCGCCTGCACAAGGGCCACGCCTACTGGGAAGCGCACGACTTCGACGGCGACGGCACCATCGGCTTCATGCGCCAGGCGAGCGACGACGGCGAGCTGGTGGAGCTCGCCGATTTCCCCGGCGTGATGGTGCCGCGCACGCCCGAGGACCCGCCGCCCTACTACAAGCTCTATCCCGAGGGCCGCATCGCCAACTACGACGGGCGGCGCATTCCCGATCCGTATTTCCTGTCCGACAACCAGTACGACTTCAACCGCAATTTTCCGTACAGCTGGGCGCCGGACCACGAGCAGGAGGGCGCCGGCCACTATCCGGGCAGCGCGCTCGAGACGCGCGCCATCATGGACTTCGCCACCGCGCACCCGGAAATCATGTGCTGGCTCAACCTGCATACGTTCGGCGGCGTGCTGATCCGCCCGCTGGGCGACAAGCCCGACGACAAGATGGACCAGCAGGACCTCGCGATCTATCGTCAGGTGGAGGCGTGGATGACGCAATTCACCGGCTATCCGACGGTGAGCGGCTTCCATGAATTCCTCTACCAGCCGGAAAAGCCGCTGAAGGGCGACCTCACCGACTATGCGTATCACCAGCGCGGCGCGCTCGCTTACGTGATCGAGCTTTGGGATTTCTTCACGCAGATCGGCGTGGAGCGCAAGAAACCGTTCGTCGATGTGTACTCGCGCCTCGATCGCAAGGACTTCGTGGCGATCGCGAAATGGGACCGCGACGTCAACAAGGGCCGCGTGTTCGGAAAGTGGCGGCGCGTGAAGCACCCGCAGCTGGGCGAGGTGGAAGTGGGCGGCCTCGATACGCGCGTCGGCATTTCCAATCCTCCCTATGAAAAGATCGCGGAGGTGTGCGCTTCGCAGAGCCGCGCGTTCCTGCGCGTGGCCGCCTTGATTCCGCGCGTGGCCGTCGAAGTCGTGAAGCAGGAGAAGATCGGAGCCGACCACACGCGCATCGAGCTTCGCATCGTGAACCGCGGCTACCTCGGCACCTATGGGCTCAACTCGGCGCGCAAGCTGCCGTTGTCGGAGCCGATGCGGCTCACCACCGAGGGCTCCGGTGTCGCGGTCGCGGCGCCCGCGGAATCGGTGGTCGAGGTCGGACACCTGGACGGCTGGGGGCAGGGGCTCTACAGCGGCGTCAACATCTTCTTCCCGTGGACGCGCGGCAACGTGCACGAGAAATTCGTGACGCTGGTGGCTGCGGGCAAGGGGACGCTCAAGGTGAAAGTCGGCAGCGTGCGCGTGGGTTACCGGACGCTCGACATCAAACTGTGAAGCTCTCCTCTTCCACGCTCCTGCACGCGATGGCGGCGCACAACCCGCTTTGCGCTCGCCTTGCGGAACGCGCCGGATTCAACGCGATCTGGGGCAGCGGCTTCGAGCTTTCCGCGAGCTATGGCGTTCCGGATGCGAGCCTGCTGTCGATGTCGGTGCACCTCGAGATGACGCGCGCCATCGCCGCCGCTATTTCCATTCCGCTCATCGCGGACATCGACACCGGCTTCGGCAACGCGGTCAACGTGAGCTACGTGGTGCCGCAGTTCGAGGCGGCGGGCGCTTCCGCCATCGTGATGGAGGACAAGACTTTTCCGAAGGACACGAGCCTGCGCGCTGAGGGGCGCCAGGAACTGGTGCGCGTGGAGGAGTTCCAGGGGAAGATCGCGGCCGCGTGCTCGGCTCGTTCCGATTCGGGCTTCACGGTGATCGCGCGCGTGGAGGCGTTGATCGCCGGGCTCGGCCAGGCCGAAGCGTTGCGCCGCGCTACCGCTTACGTGGAAGCGGGCGCCGATGCCATCCTCATCCACTCGAAGCAGAAGACGCCCGGCGAGATCCTCGAATTCGTGCGCGCCTGGAAGGGCGCCGTGCCGCTGGTGCTGGTGCCGACCGCGTATCCGCAGCTCACCGAGCGCGACATCGCCGCGCTCGGCAAGGTCGGCCTCGTCATCTACGGCAACCACGCCATTCGCGCCGCCGTCGGCGCCATGCAGCGCGTCTTCGAGCAGATCCGCCGCGACGGCGGCATCGCTTCCGTGGACGACACGCTGCCCTCGGTGAAAGACATCATCGAGCTGCAGGGCGACGCGCGGATGCGGGAACTGGAGGAGAAGTACCTCAAATAAAAAGTCGTGTCAGGTACGACTTTTCGGGAAAGTCGTACCCGACACGACTTTTCAGGGCTTGAGCTTGAGCGCCTCCTGCAGCACGGTGTCGACGCCGGCGCGGTAGTCGGCGAATTTCCAGGCGATCTCGCGCTGCGGCGAGAGCGAGCCCGCGGGGACGTCGAACGGCAGGTTTATCCAGAAGCAGCGGCCCAGGTCCTTCCAGCCGCAGCCTTCGTTCCAGTCGTGGTAGCCGGTCGCGAAGTACAGGCGGATCTTCGAGTTGGGAAGGTCGATCGACTTGCCGCCTTCCGCCCAGAAGCGCTCGCGGTCGCCGACTCTCTCGCCGAGGATCACCGCACGCGATCCGCCGAAGTACTTGGCGCGCGCCGTGGTGACGATCGCCGCGGAGAAGGTGGCGTTGTCGGTGAGGATGAAGAGCTTGCCGTCGGGCGCGATGCGCTTGGGCAGCTCCTTCGTGAAGGCAAGCGTCTTGGTGTAGTTGCCGCCGCCGTCGAAGCGCATGTCGAGGATGGCGTAGCGCAGCGACGCGGGCTTGATCGCGTCGACGATCGCCGCGAGCTGCTCGGAGAGGTCGCCGCGCTCGTCGCCGTCGACGCTCGCGATGTGGATGTAGAGGCCCGCATCGCCGTCGAGCTTCTTCACGTACACGCTCGCATCGGGGTCGCGCAACACGAGGGGGATGTCCGCCGCGCCCGAGAGCACGTTGGCCCACGGCGCGCCTTCGTCGTCCATCGGTTGCGGCGCGAGGTCGCGCGTGGGATCGACGTATGGCGCCTTCTCCTGGTAGCCCACGCCCGCGAGGGTGACGGTGGTGGGGGTGCCGCTCTCGGGCTGCAGCAGGTACGTCGCGTGCTCCGCGCCCATCTCGGGCCACACCCCGCTCAACGCATAGGGCGACTCGAGGAAGAAGGGGCTGGTCGCCTTCGCGTGCTCTTCCGGGCCGCTCACGTACGGCGTGAGCGCGGCGAGAAGCTCGTCCGGCGTCTTGCCGTTGATGCTCGCGACGCGCGTGCCGACGAGCTTCGCGTGATCCGGATCCGCGCGCACGACGAACAGGCCCTCGGCGAACCACGCGAGGCGAATCGGCACGCGGTTGATGCGGCGCAGTCTTCTTCCCACGGTGGTGTGTCCGTTGCCCGCGAGTGCGGCCAGCCGCGACACCTGCATCTCGAGCGCCTGCGGGGTGAGCGTGTCCGCCGCGTCGATGAGCCGCGCCCGCTCGGCCTCGAAGCCCAGGCGCGCCTCGCGCGAAAAGCTGCGGTCGTAGTCGAGGAGCCGGCCCAGCACCGTGAGGTCCTGGCGCATCGCCTCGGCGCGGTCCTTCGCCTTCGGCACCTCCGCGATCACCGGATCGGGCAGGAAGCGCGCCACGAACGCGTACGCGACCGCCCCGGCGATGCCGGCAAGCACTGCGATCACGCCTGCCACGGCGAGCAGGATGCGCAACGCCTTGCGACGCCGCCTGGGAATGGGTGCGACGGGGCCCTCTACCGCGGTGATGGTGTTCATGCCGGTTGGATGCAGCTGCAACCGTCGCCGGATTCAACCGGGGTCAGACCCCGGTCTGACCCCGGTCTGACCCTAATCAGGTGACGATGATCTTTCCGGACATGGTCTCGTGGCCGTCGCCGCAGAACACGTCGCACAGGAAGACGAACGTGCCCGTCTTGTCGGGCGTGAAGCGAAGCTGCATCGTCTTGCCCGGCACGATGTCGCTGCGCACCTTGAAGTCGGGCACGTTGAATCCCATGAAGACATCCTGGGTCACGAGCTCGAGCGTGACCGGCTCACCCTTCTTCAGAGTGATCTCCCCGGGCGTGAAGGTGAATTTGCGCGCGCTCACCTTGACGACGCGCTCCGCGCCGACCTGAGCGATCGCGCCCACGCCGGCGCCGGCGGCGACGAGCGCGGTACCCAGGAACAACAGCCGCCGTCTCGAGACTCGCATCGCCTTCAGGCCTTCACGACGGGAAGCTCGGTGATCTCGTACTTCTTCGCCTCGGCCTCGATCTCGCGAAACCCGAGGCCCTTGTAAGGCGCGGCCGCGTCCCACTTGACCGGGTCGCGCTTCGGCTGCGATTTGGGCGCCGGCAGCGGGAAGATGAGCGACTTCGCGGAGTGGTGCGCGATGTGGCCCGTCATGTGGTGGTTCTCCTGGTGGATGTGGCCGTAGAACACGGTCACGTTCGAATGCGGCATCAGCAAATCGATCGCCTGCGCGCCGTCGCGCGTGGCCCAGTCCCACTCGGGCGCCAGGTCGAAGAGCGGGCGGTGGGTGAGGACCACGATGCGCGCGTCCTTCGGCTGGCGCTCGAGGTCGGCCTTCAGCCAGGCGAGCTGCTCGTCGCCGATGCGTGCGGCGGGATCGGAGACGTTGTCGATCGCGACGAAGTGCACGCCCTTGTGGTCGAAGGTGTAATAGCTCGGCCCGAAGAATTCCTTCCATGCGGCGCCGTTGTCGAGGGAGGCATCGTGCTCGCCGGGCATGAAGCGTACGTTGCGGTTCTTCAACCCCGAGGCGATCTCCTTGAACTCGCCGAGGCGCTTGCGGCGCTCGGCGCCGTCGTCGGTGGTGTGGGTGAGGTCGCCGGTGAAGACGATGAAGTCGGGCTGGACGGGGAGGGCGTTCACCGCCGCGATCGCCTTGGGGAGCGTGCCGCGCGCGTCGGGGTTGACCGCGGGGCCGTTGAAGCCCCAATGGGTGTCGGAGAGCTGCACGAAATAGAAGTCTTCCTGCGCGGCGCCCTGGCCGAGGCTCGCGCAGCCGGGAAGGCTGGAGGCGAGCACGGCGCCGCCGCCCAGGGCGGACAGTTTCAGGAATTGCCTGCGATCGATGGTCATGCGCGCTCCTCCGGTGGGGTGTACCTGCTATACCGCCGGGGCCGCGCCGATATTCCTCGCATAATGCGAATTCGCCGGGAATAAAAGCGCCCCGGCGGCGGTCATCTCCTTGGGACCCCCATGACTCGCCTCGCCCGATTCGAGAAGAGCGTGCTGCCGCACCTGGACGCCGCGTACAACCTGGCGCGGTGGCTCACGCGCAACGACCACGACGCCGAAGACGTCGTGCAGGAGGCGTTCCTGCGCGCCTTCCGCTTCTACGAAGGCATGCACGGCAACGACGCGCGGCCGTGGCTGCTGGCGATCGTGCGCAACACCGGCTACTCGTGGCTCGAGAAGAATCGCCCTGCCGACCTGGTGGCGCTCGACGACTCGGGCAGCGTGTCGAGCGAGGCCGAGACCGTGGGACACGAGGCGCCCGCGGAATCGAACCCCGAGGTGATCCTGCTGCAAAGCGCCAACCGCAAGCTCGTGAACCTCGCGCTCGAGGAGCTGCCGGTCGGCTACCGCGAGGTCATCGTGATGCGCGAGATCGAGGACCTCACCTACAAGGAGATCGCCGCGATCGCCCACGTTCCGATCGGCACCGTGATGTCGCGCCTGTCGCGCGGGCGCGAGATGCTGCGCCACCTGATCGAGATCCGCATGAGGAAGGCTTCCTGATGGCCCAGAAGAACGATTCCGCCTCCGAGCCGATGGTGGCGCGCGACGCGACCTATCACCGCGCGAGCGGCGCGCTGCGCGAACGCGTGCGCGCCTCCCTCGCGAAGGCCGCCGGCCAGGAACGCGCGCCTGCTTCGCGCCGCACGTTCGGTTTCGTGGCGGCGTTCGCGGTGGCGGCGCTGTTGAGCTGGAACGTGGCGCTGCTGCACTCGGAGCCCTCGCGCGACGACCTCGTCGCGCGCGACGTCGTGAACGCCCACGTGCGCTCCCTCATGGGCGAGCGCCACCTGAACGACGTCGAATCCACCGACCAGCACACGGTGAAGCCGTGGTTCAGCGGCAAGCTCGACTTCGCCCCGCCCGTGGAGGATCGCGCCCATGCGGGCTTTGTCCTTTCCGGCGGGCGCCTCGACTACGTTAACGGGCGCGCCGTCGCCGCGCTTACCTACCGCGGCCGCCAGCACGTGGTGAACGAGTTCGTGTGGCCGAGCGCCGCGCCCGACGCCGCGCCCAGCGCGAGCTCGCGCCAGGGCTACGCCGTCCTGCACTGGACCCGCTCGGGCATGGAGCACTGGGCGGTCTCCGACATGTCGCCGGCCCTCCTCGCCCCCTTGGCCGACTGAAAAAGTCGTGTCAGGTACAACTTAAAAAGTCGTACCTGACACGACTTTTAGCGGAAGACGACTTCGCAGGGATCGTTGCCGCGGGCCTGCTCGGCCTGGGCGCTGGCGGTGCCGGCGGCGCTCAAGCCGAGCGTCACGATGGCGGCGGCGCCGCGGGCGATGGCTCCGGGGGTGCCGATCGGGTCGAGGCGCGCGTGGGGCGCGCGCAGCCTGCCGGAAATCTGGATGTCGCCGGCGATGGCGGCGAGTCCCACGGTGCCGGCCTTCGGCTTCACGCGCCCGCGCAGGTCGAGGGTCTCTTCGCGCAGGTCCACGTAGCCCGAGGTGAGGAGGTTGCTCACGGCGCTGCGCGCGCCGATCAACGCCTTCGCGCTCGCGCGTCCGCTGGCAAAGGGCAGCGACGCTCCGATGCATTCGAAATCGATCGACGCGGAGTTCTTGCCGGAGAAGGCGCTCGCCATCACGTCCTCGGCATGCGCCGCCTTCGCCGAGGCCCACACGCCCGGACCCATGCGGATGGTGACGGGCCCGCTGATCGACGCCGCGAGCGCCTTCATGCTCGCCCCGCTCGTCGTGAGCGTCGCCTTCACCTTCATCGGCCCGCCGGTGAACGGGATCTTGCTGCCGCGCTCGCGGAACCAGCGCTCGAGAAGGAGGTTGGTGCCGTCGAAGTTCAAGCGCACCGTCTTCTTCCGCCCTTCGATCGCGAGGCTTCCGGTCGCGGCCCCGCCCAGCACGTCCATCGAGAACGGGCTCACGCTCAGCCGGTCGCCGGCGAAGGAGGCGCGTGCCTTCACGTTCCTCATCTCGATGCCATTGCGCATCACGAACGCGCCGAGCTTCAAGTCGACCGCGCCCTCGCTGGCGTCGAGCGCGAGGAGGAGCGGCCACCCGAGATCGTTGTCGTGGAAGAGCTCATCCGAGGGCAGCGGCGGCAACGGCGGATAGCCCAGCTCGAGGAGCGCCTTCTCCCAGTCGAGGCGCGGGGTTTCCAGTCGGCCATTGACGGTTGTCTTCCCGCCCGCGCGCGTAAAGGTCGCGGCCCCCGCGAAGCTGTGCTTGCCCAAGCTCGCGGAGAATTCGGTGAGCTCGGTGCGTCCCTGCGACTCGCGTGCGACGACACGCGCCGCGACCGGAGCGGTTGGCAGCCGCGATTCTCCGAAGAAGGCGAACGCGTCCTGCAGCGACGCGGCCTTCAGGTCCGCAGTCAGCGCGTAGCCGTTGAACGCGGCATCGATCGGCAATCGTCCGGCGATCGCGAGGTGCGCCTTTCCCCAATCGAAATCGATGTGCCCCTCGGTGGTGGCGCCGGGGAAGCCCAGGCGGGAAAGATCGGCGAAATCGCCCTTCAACGCGAGCGGCTTGCGATTGCGTGAGACGCTCGCCTCGAATTGGACGCGGCGCAGCCCCGACCCGGCCGTGGCCCTCGCCTCATCGATGTGGAACACGGTCGTCGCGCCCTTCGAGCGCTGCGTGAGCTGCGCATTGCGCACGGTGAGCGACGTGAGGTTCATGAAGTCGCTGTCGTCGAGGCCCGCGGCCTTGGGCTTCTCGCCGGCGGGCGCCACCAGGTCCCAGCTCTTCAGGCCGTCGGCGCGCGTCTCGAGATTCACACGCACGCCGTCGAGCTCGAGGCTTTTCAGCCGCACCTTGCCGGCCAGGAGCGCCAGCACCTCGAGGTGCGCATCGACGCTCTCCGCCGTGAGGAGCTGCTTCGACTTCGCCCACGGCGTGTTGGCGAGCGCGACCTGGCCCGCGTGCAGCGCCGGGAGCGGCCACAGCTCGAGCGAGACGTCGCCGACGGCAAGCTCGCGCGACCAGATGGCCTGCGCCTTGTCGTGCGCCAGGCGCTTCAGGCGCTCGGGATCGACGAAAGCGCGCAGCGCGAAGGAAGCGGCAATCACGATGGTCGCCGCGGCCGCCGCGATCGCGAGAAGGGTCCGGAGCCAATGTTTCATGGGGATAAGACCCCGTCCGCAATGGCCGTGTTCAGGAGCTGCAGGAAAGCATCGAGCACCCGGCACGGTCGCGCGCCCAGTCGGGGCGGCGGCGCGCGAAGGCCTCGCGTCCGGGCCGGTCGTCGTAGGGCCGGCGCAGCACCTCGAGGAGCTCGTGGATCCCCGCGGCGTCGCCCGCTTCGGCGCGGTCGATCGCCTGCTGCGCGAGATAGTTGCGCAGCACGTAGCGCGGGTTGGCGGCATTCATGCGCGCGCGGCGTGCCCCGGGGGCGAGCCGATCGGTGCGCACCCGCATGGCGTAGCGCGTGAGCCAGTCGTTGAATTCGCCCTCGTGCAGCGCGCGCTTCGCCTCGTCGTAGAAGGCGTCGTCGAAGGGCGCGAGGCTGGGGAGGTTCACGTCGAGCGCGGCGAGCGCGCGGAAGAAGATCGTCATGTCCACCTCCGCCGCCTGCAGCAGCGCATGGAGCGACTGGACCATCTCGAGGTCCTCGTCCATGCATTCGGCGAGCCCGAGCTTGGCGGCGACGTTGTCGCGGTCGCACGCGTTGAAGGTGTCCTCGTAGCGCTTCAAGCCCGCGTAGAGCGGATCGTGCGTGGCGAACGCCGGCACCAACGCGCTCGCGAGCCGCGCGAGGTTCCAGTGCGCCACGTGCGGCTGGTGCCCGAAGCGGTAGCGCCGCCCGCCCGCGTCCGTGGTGTTGGGCGTCCAGTCGAGGTCGAAGTTGTCGATCCATCCGTACGGGCCGTAGTCGATGGTGAGCCCCAGGATCGACATGTTGTCGGTGTTCATCACGCCGTGCACGAAGCCCACGCGCATCCAGTGCGCCGCCGTGCGCGCGGTGCGCTCGCACACCTCCCCGAACCACTCCGCGCGCACCGCCTCGTCGATCTCCTTCGCGCCTCGGGCCAGCTCGGGAAAATCGCGGCGCAGGGTGAACTCGATGAGCTTCAGGAGCAGGCCGTTGTCGCCGCGCGAGGTGGGCAGCTCGAAGTTGCCGAAGCGGATGAAGGAGGGCGCCACGCGGCAGACGATCGCTCCCGGCTCCATCTTCGGCCGGCCGTCGTAGAACATGTCGCGCTCGACTTGCTCGCCGGTAGCGACGAGGCAGAGCGCACGCGTGGTGGGCACACCCAGGTGATGCATCGCCTCGCTGCAAAGGAATTCCCGGATCGAGGAGCGCAGGACCGCGCGCCCATCGGCGGTGCGCGAGTAGGGCGTGGGCCCCGCGCCCTTCAGCTGCAGCTCCCAGCGCTCGCCCGCCTTGTTGACGATCTCGCCCAGCGTGATGGCGCGTCCGTCGCCCAACTGTCCCGCCCAGTTGCCGAACTGATGCCCGCCGTAATTCGCCGCGTAAGGCTCCATGCCCTCCAGGAGCGCGTTGCCCCCGAACACCTGCGCGAATTCCGGCGAGGCGATGTCGGCCTCGGAAATGCCGAGGGTGGCGGCCATCTCGCGCGACCAGGCGATGACGCGCGGTGCCGCGACCGGCGTGGGCCGCACGAGCGAGAAGAGCGCGCCGTGTACCTGGCGGCGGCGCGGATCGGGGTCGGGATCCGCGGGCAGGTCGCGCACGAACGCATTGTCGAACCGCAGCGCTCGCATCTACTCCGAAGCCTCCAGGCGCCCCAGCTGGCGCGCGCGCTCGTCGAGGATGGCGTCGCCGATCTCGCGCACCACGCCATCCAGGTCCACTTCCTTCTCGACGCGCTCGAAGCGGCCGGTGAGCGCCACGTCGGGCGTGAGCTTGCCGGCCTGGTAGAGCGCCCAGATCTCATGGCCGTAGTCGGTGAAGAGGAGGTCGGGCGCGAAGCGGCCGAAGAAGTGGCGCAGGTTGCCGACGTCGCGCTCGAGCATCGCCAGCGCGTGGTTGTTGCCCGCCGCGTCGACTGCCTGGGGCAGGTCGATGATGACCGGCCCGTCGGCTCCGAGGAGGATGTTGTATTCGCTCAGGTCGCCGTGGATCACGCCGGCGCAGAGCATGCGCACCACCTCCATGACGAGGAAGCGGTGGTGGGTGAGCGCTTCCTCGGCGGTGAATTCCACGTCGTTCAGGCGTGGCGCCGCGTCGCCCTGGGCGTCGGTGACGAGCTCCATCAGCAGCACGCCTTCGTGGAAGTTGTAGGGCTTGGGCACGCGCACGCCCGCCGCGGCGAGCCGATAGAGCGCCTCGACCTCCGCGCTCTGCCACGCTCGCTCCTGCGCCTCGCGCCCGAAGCGCGTGCCCTTCGCCATGGCGCGCGCCTGGCGCGAGTTCTTGGTCTTGCGGTTCTCGGTGTAATCCACCGCCTGGCGGAAGCTTCGCTTGTCCGCCTCCTTGTAGACCTTGGCGCAGCGCACCTCGTCGCCGCAGCGCACGACGAACACCATCGCCTCCTTGCCGCTCATCAGCTGGCGCACCACCGCGTCGATCACGCCGTCCTCGATGAGCGGAAGAAGTCTCTTGGGGGTTTTCATTGATGCTATTGTGACAGGGCCCGAACAACACGAATGTAAGACGTGGCTGACCTCAGTCTGTGATGCGCGCTGGCATCCTTGCGCAGGATTCTCGACGAGAATCGCTCCCTATGGATCTCGCATCCCAGACGCGCGCATTGCGGCGGGTTCTCCCCCTTGTCGCCGTGTTCGCCGCGGTCTACGCGGTCGAGGCGCACGCCGAGAAGAAAACCGTCTGCACCATCACGGTAAACTCTTCCGACGAAAAGGATGCATTCCGGCGCTTCCTGCCGCACGACCGGTACCAGTTCGTCGAGCTGGTGGAGAAGGGGCGAGCCGACTGGCTGGCGAGCTCGTGCCAGAAGGGCGTGCAGTGCGACGTCCTCATCGTCTCGGGCCACTTCAACGCCGGCGAGACGTTCTACTCGGACAAGATCGAGAACGGCGATTTCCTCAAGGTCGACGAGCTGGAGCGCGCCTCGTGCAGCAATTCCTGCCCGTCGCTTTTCGCCAGGCTGAAGGAGGTCTATCTCTTCGGCTGCGAGAGCCTGAATCCCGACGCCACCAAGTATTCGTCGGCCTACGGCGAGAGCGGGCGCGAGCGCATGCGCCGGCTGTTCGCGCACGTGCCGGTGATCTACGGCTTTTCGGGGGCGGCGCCGGTGGGCCCCACGGCGGGCGCCATCCTCGGGCGCTACTTCGGTTCCGGCGCCGGCGGCGAAATCGCGAGCGGCCGGCCGAGCGCGCGCCTCCTCGGCAAGTTCTCGCAGAACCGCATGACCTACGTCACCGGCATGCGCGACTCCGACCCGGGCGCGCAGCACCGGCGCGACGTGTGCGAGTTCTACGACGAGCGCCGCGAGGCGGCACAGAAGCTCGACTTCATCCACGGCATCCTGCGCCGCGACGCGCGCGAGGTGCGCATCTTCTTCGAGCGCATCGAGAAGCTGCTGGCGAGCGTGGACGACCTCGACCGCCACTCGCCCTCGTACGTGAAGGCCATGGACGAGATCACGCGCGATCGCGTCGCGCGCGAGCGTTTCGTCGCCTTCTCCCACGAGGCCGCGCCGCCCGACATCCGCTCGCGCATGCTCATCGTCGCGGCCGAGCTCGGCTGGCTCACGCCCGCGGAGCTGCGCGCCGAGCAGATGGTGATGGTGGCGGACCTCGTCGCCCACGACGCCGTCGGCTTCGCGGAAGTGGACCTGGTCTGCTCGATCAATGCAGGGGGCGAGCTCACGCCGGAGTTCAACCATTCGAGCCTCGCGCGAGCGCGCCCGGCGAAGGCCGCGCAGTCGGCGGCGCTCGCATGCCTGGGGAGCGCCGAGGCGCGCGCGCAGGTGATCCGCGCCGTGGGGAGCCCGGACGACCGCGACGTGCAGGTCGCCCAGGCGTACCTGCGCCATCGCCCGCTCACCGGCCCCGAGCTGCGCGCGGTCGCCGCCGGAATCACGCGCATGCCCGAATCACGCGCGCAGATCCGCGCCTTCGACACGCTCGCGCGCCACTCCATCTCCGATCGCGAGATCCTGGACGAGCTCGCGCGCGCCTTCGCCTCGGC
>WNFM01202595.1_pt3 | contig 56186 bp, 56 predicted proteins | sample 5400271 | NCBI WGS metagenome assembly WNFM01 (sample SAMN13153352, study PRJNA577476) | soil metagenome | isolation source: 60 cm saprolite on Douglas fir-dominated hillslope | place: USA:California | collected 2013-09-17
AGGCCAGCGCCCACCACCAGCTGAGTGATCCGCCGGCGATCGGTCCGGCACCGGCCACCAGACCGATGGCGGCCAGCGGCAGCGCCAGCGCCGACAGCCACTCCGCCGCGACAACTGCGTCGACCGGCCGGTGGGCGAGGCGGTCGCTGTAGGTCAGGAAGCTGCCGATGTAGAGCCCGAGCGAGAGGGCGATCGCGAGCAGCGCCAGGACCAGCGGCGGATAGGTCATCGCCGGCGGCGCCGGCCGGACTCGGTTGGGGTCGAAGCCGCGCCGCCGGGGGAGAAGCGCGTGGGCGGCCAGGAAGTAGATCCGGAAGAGGCCGAGCACGGCCAGCCCGAGGCCGAACCCGTAGGCCAGCGCCCACCACCAGCTGAGTGATCCGCCGGCGATCGGTCCGGCACCGGCCACCAGACCGATGGCGGCCAGCGGCAGCGCCAGCGCCGACAGCCCCGCATCCCGGCGACCAGCGAGCCGGTGGCCAGGGTGGCGGCGGTCCGGGCGAGGCCGGTCGCGGCGAGCAGGAGGGCGGCCGGCGCGACCACCCCGGGCTGGGCGAAGGCGAGCACCGCCAGCGCCGAGACCCCGATCCCGGCCGCGGTAACCGCACGGCGGGCGTCGAGGCCGGCCAGGCCCAGCAGCGGGACCAGGACGGCGCTGACGGCGGCGGTCACCGCGACCGCCCGGAGGGGGATCCAGTTGGCGGCGACGAAGAGCGGCATGACCTTGAAGAGGAGGCCGGCGGCCAGCATCGTCCAGATCCCCTGGGCGGCGGCGAGCGCTCCGGTCGGCGTGGCCGAGGCCCCGGTCAGCCAGCCCTGGAAGGGGAACAGGCCGAGGCGCCCGGCGGCGCCGGCGAAGAGCAGAACGCAGGCCACCGCGAGCGCCTTGGGGCCGGCCCCCTGGGTGCTGTGCAGCGCCGGGATGAGCTGGTCGAGGTTCAGCTGTCCGTACCTCGAGTAGAGCAGCGCGACGCCTGCCAGGAGCGCCACGTCGGTCAGGGCGGGGACCGCGAGAGCGAGCCGTCCGGCGCGGGTCGCGGCATCGTCGGACCAGGTGTTGGAAAGCAGCAGGTAGGTCGCCACCGCCCCGATTCCCCAGAAGACGTAGAGCTCGGAGAGGTCGGTGCTGACGATGACGCCCAGGCCCGCCCCAGACAAGAGCGTGAGGAGCGCGAAGTAGCGCGCCGGCGAGGGCTCGCCGCGGGCGCCGGCCCGGCTCCAGACGACGACCGCGATGGTTATCGCGAGGGTGCCGATCATCAGCAGTGTCGTCAGGTGGCTGACCCGGACTCCGATGTCGACGACGTAGTTCTGGAACTGGCTCGGCCCGCTGAAGGCCGTCGCCACGTTGAGCCACTCGTAGGAGCCGTCGTAGGGGCTGGTTTTCCGGAACTCTGCCCAGGCGACCAGGAGCACTCCGGCAAGGCTCAGGAGAGGGGCGGCCAGGCCCAGGTTGGCGGCAACCCGCCGGCTCCGCACGCTGAGGGCGATGAGGGCGAAGGCCACCAGGGGCGCCAGGAGGATGAGCGGGACCGCCCAGCTGAGCGTCGTCGCCGGGTCGAAGTTGAAGGGACCGCTCTGCCTCGCGGCGGAGGCGGCGGCGAGAAGGGCGAGGCTCAGCGCGGTGTCTCCAGGCGGGCGAGCAGCGCGCCGAGCGCGACGAAGGCCAGGGTGAAGGCGGCCGCGACGATGGCGAACTCCTGGCCCCCGACCTGGTCCCGCGAGGAGGCGGCGAAGCGCGCCATGGCGGCCAGGTCGAGCCCGGCGCCGCCGAGCAGCAGCGGGACCCCGGCAAGCGCGGCGGCGTAGCTCGGCCGGCGCGCGACCAGGAACGCCCCCGCGGCGAAGAGGAAGGCTCCCACGAAGAGGAAGTGGACGATCCCGACGCTCACCGGGACCGGGACCGCGCGATCAAGCCGCCGGCCGCCCCGGCCACCAGCAGCGCGCTCGCGAGCGCTTCCAGGGCCAGCGCGTCGCGGCCGACCAGGAGGCGGCCGAGGGCGGCGGTGTTGAACTGCCCGGTGGAGGTGGCGCCGGCGAAGTAGCGGCCCCGGTACGCGACGTAGAGAAGGACGAGGAGAACGGCGCCGGCGAGGATGCCGCCGACCTGCTGGGCGATCCCCGCCGGCTCGGCCTGGGCAGGCGAGCGAAGCCCGAGCAGGAGCAGCCCGGAGGCACCGACCGCGACCAGGGTGACGATCGCGGCAAAGCCGGCGTCGAGGTCGACCTCCAGCCCGGCAAGTCCCACCGCGACCCCGGCGACCCCCAGCGCGCGGGCGCGCCCAGCGAGGAGGGAGGTGACGAGACCCCCGCCCACGGTCACGGCCGCGAACGCGTAGAAGAGCACCGAGTGGAGGGTGTCCAAATAACTGCTTCCTTCTGCCTATATCGAGGCGGACGGAGTTCCGAATCGGAAAGGATACAGGAGGCCCAGAACCCCGATCAGGGCGGCGGCGAGGGCGGCCACCAGCTGGCCGGTGGTCCACGGCCCGGTGATGGCTGCGTAGGCCCAGGCGGCCTCCAGGACGATGAGAAGGCACGCCCCGGACACCGCGACCAGCCGGGCCGCGTCGAGGGAGGCGAGCCGGTCGAGCAGCGAGTTCATATGTCGGAGTAGGAGTATGGCAGCGGGGCGCGCCTGGGAATGCCCCCGCCTGTTAAGGGGGCGCCCAAATTAACAGGTGTGCTTGGCCCACCGGCCGGGACCCGAGTACCGTCAGGGCCGCACACCGAATACCCCCAAAGAGGGTGGGTGGTTTGGTGGAGGGAAAGGGTAGGAGCGGCCCGCGATGATGCCCCCGCCCAGCACCCGGGTCCCCGAGTAGAGGACCGCCGCCTGGCCCGGCGCCGCCCCCGCCACCGGCTCGGTCAGCGAGAGCAGCCCGTCGGCGAAGGTGGCCGGCACCGGGCGCGCCCGGTAGCGCAGACGCGCCGAGCATTCCAGCGGCTCCAGCGGCGCGACCCCATCCACGAAGCTGACCGACTCCAGGCGGACCGAGGAAACTCCCTGCTCCGAAGCCCGTCCCACGACCAGCCGGTTCGACCCCGGCTCAATCCGCAGCACGTACCACGGCCCCGGTTCGCGCAGCGACAGCCAGCCCGTCCGCTGGCCGACCGTGTAGAGCGGCGTCCCCCGGTGCGTCCCCACCTCCCGGCCGGAGCGGTCGACCATCGGACCCGACGAAACCGGCAGCCGCGACGCCAGGTACTCCGCCGTGCGCCCCGGCGGCACGAAGCAGATCTCCTGCGAGTCCGCCTTCGCCGCCACCGGGAGGCCGAACTCGACCGCATGCGAGCGCGTCTCCACCTTGGTCATCGATCCCAGCGGGAAGACCAGCCGGGCAAGGCGCTCCGAAGAGAGGTGGTAGAGCATGTACGACTGGTCCTTCGAAGGATCGACCGCCGCGTGCAGCTCCGGCAAGCCGCCCACCCCGGCAACGATCCGGGCGTAGTGCCCGGTGGCCATCGCGTCGAAGCCCAGGGCGAGCACCCGGGAGAGCATCAGGTCGAAGCGCACGAACGCGTTGCAGCGCAGGCAGGGATTGGGCGTCCGACCCGCCAGGTAGGACGCATGGAAGGGTTCGATGACCCGCTCTCCGAACTCCTTCTCCAGGTTCCAGACGTAGTACGGGATGCCCAGCAGGGAGGCGACCCGCCGGGCGTCCTCGACCGCCGACAGCGAGCAACACCCACCATGAGCCTCGACATCCGAGGCGGCGTCGCGCGGCCACTGCTGCAGGGTGATCCCCACCACCGAGTGCCCGGCCGCCGCCAAAAGCGCGGCCGCGACCGAGGAGTCGACACCGCCGGAGAGGGCGACCGCGATCTTCATTCCCACGAAACGAAGGGTAGCGGCCGCCCTCCCACTCAGGCGGTCAGCAACCGGTCAGCAACCGGTCAGCGCCCGGTCCGAGCCCCCACCGGTATGTCGGCGTAAACGATCTCGAACAGCTCCACCTGGGCCTGGGGCGCCCCGGCCGTGGCGGCGGTCTTCCTGCGCACCTCGGCCACCTTGGCCTCGCTGGCCTTGCGGTCAGCCTCTGTGTTCCAAACGCTGCCCACGATGATCCGGCCGGTCTCTCGGTTCACGCTCATCACGACCGAGCGGAAGCCAGGAAGCGACCTCAGCAGCGGGACCACGTCCCGGTTGTAGGCCACGATCGTGGCGTCGATCTGCTGCGGCTTGCCGTCGAGCGTGTTGACGCGCGCGAAGGTGCCCGCCCGCGGGTCGCCATCCCGCTCCATCGAAACGACCTCGCCGCTCTCGACGGAGGTGACCTTCATGCTGCCGGCGGAATCCGCGACAGCCTGGTTGCGGAGCTGCTTCATCTGCTCGGCGCTGGCGTCCAGGGATGCCTTGTCGTCCCAGTAGGCGATGGTTATCCCCTTCCCCTCCTCCCGGTTGAGCATCAATGCAAGGCCTCGAAAACCGGGTACCTCACGCGATGGGCGAGCCACGTTCTGCTCGAACTTGCGGATGGCTTCCTGCTCATCCTCGCCCTGCGACTTGTTGTCGAAACGGGTCAGTCGTCCATACATCGTTTCAGCCCTCCAAAGAAGACAACGAGGCTTTCGACTACCGGTCGAGGTTAGTCCTTTTGCGGACCCGTTTGCCACCCGGCGAGGGGCTACTCGACGACGTCGCCCTCCACCGGCTCGACCCGGACGCCCCGGGATTCCAAATACGAAACGCCCCGCTCGAGCTCGTCCGGATCGCCCGTCATCTCGAGCACGACCCAGCCCTCCTCGCGGGTGACGTCGGCGCGGCGGATGTTGGTCACCACCTCGTAGTTCTTGCCCAGGTGGTAGATGACCGGCTCGGTCACCAGGTCCTTCCCGAAGATCAACCGGACGCGCCGCCTCGCCATCGAGGCGGAGTTTAGACCGCGGAACCGCCCCCGGCGACAGCCGGGATGATGGAGACCTCGTCTTTCGGCTCGAGCTTGGTCTCGAGGCCGCCGCCGAAGCGGATGTCCTCGTCGTTCAGGTAGACGTTCACGAACTGGCGCAGGTTGCCGGCAGGGTCGAGGAGCCGCTCCCGGAAGCCGGGAAAGCGGGACTCGAGCTGCTCGATCGCGGTGCGCAGATCGCCCGCCTCGACGTCCACCGCCGCCTCGCCCTGGGAGAGCGACCGGAGCGGGCCTGGGATTCTCACTGTTGCCACTTGCTGAAACTCCTCCACGAAATCCGTTGAGCTCAAATGTTCACCGATTCCCGGAACGATTTCAGGGAGGGGTCTATTTCGAAGCGGCGGCCGGACGCCGACGAACCGGCCACCGCCTCTGCCGTCTTCAAGCCATGGCCGGTGATGTAGGCGACGACCACCTCGTCGCCCTTCCAGCGGCCGGCCCGCGCCAGCTTGGCGAGCACGCCGACGGTGACGCCGCCGGCGGTCTCCGTGAAGATCCCCTCGGTCCGCGCCAGGAGCCGGATCGACTCGACGATCTCCTCTTCGGTTACCGCCTCGACCACGCCGCCGGTCTCCCTGGCGATCCGGATCACGTAGGAGCCGTCGGAGGGGTTGCCGATCGCGATCGACTTGGCGATCGTGTCCGGCTTGACCGGGAGCACGGTCTCGGTGCCGTCGCGCCAGGCGTTGTAAACCGGCGCGCAGCCCAAGGCCTGGGCCCCGGTCAGCGCGGGCAAGCGGGAGCCGGGGTCGACCAGCCCGAGGTCGACCAGCTCCCCCACCGCCCGGCGGTGCTTGACGAACTGGCAGCCGGACGCGATCGGGATGATGATCTCGTCGGGCAGGGTCCAGCCGAGCTGCTCGGCGGTCTCGAAGTCGAGCGTCTTCGAGCCCTCCGCGTAGAAGGGCCGGACGTTGATGTTGCAGAAGGCCCAGGGATAGCTCTCGACCAGCTGCGCGCAGAGCCGGTTGACCTGGTCGTAGTTGCCCCGGACCGAGACCAGGTTGGGCTCGAACACCGAGGTCGGCACCACCTTCCCGGGCTCCAGGTCGGAGGGGATGAAGACGAACGCCTCCAGGCCGGCCCGCGCCGAGTAGGCGGCGACCGCATTGGCCAGGTTCCCGGTCGAGGCGCAGCCGATGGTCTCGAAGCCGTGGGCGCGGGCCCAGGAGATGGCGACCGACACCACCCGGTCCTTGAAGGAGTTGGTCGGGTTCATCGAGTCGTTCTTCAGGTAGAGGTTGCTCAATCCCAGCTCGGCGCCCAGCCGCTCGGCGTGGACGAGCGGCGTGAAGCCCTCGCCCAGGGTCACGATCGGCACCCCGTCCTCGATCGGCAGGAGGTCGCGGTAGCGCCACATCGAGGGCGGCCCGGCGGCGATCGACTGGTGGCTGATCCGCCGCCGGATGGCGTCGTAGTCGTAGACCACGTCGAGGGGGCCGAAGCACATCTCGCAGACGTGGGTCGCCTGCACCTCGTAATCGGTGCCGCACTCCCGGCAGCGCATCCCGATCACCCGGCGGGCGCCGTTGCCGGCGCTCATCCCTCGGCCGCCAGGACCTGCTCGAGGTCCAGCTTCCTGAAGATCGGCTGCGGCTCCCCCAGCCTCTGTCCCACCGGCAGCTCGGGCGGAGCCCACGACCCCACCCAGGAGGCGTAGTCCCCGGTCAGCACGCGGTGGCTGCGGCCGCCCTCCTCCAGGACCTCCCGGAAGAGGAGCGGGCCGGCGATGAAGCCGTCGTGGCCGAGCATCTCGTGGACGAGCTGGGAGGTGAAGGGCAGGAAGGGAGCGAAGATCACCTTCAGCGCGTCGACCAGCCGGAGCCCGACGTTGAGCACGGTGCCGGCGCGCTTGCGGTCGTTCTTGATCACCTTCCAGGGCTCCTCCACCGCAAGGTAGCCGTTGGCGAGCGAGGAGAGCCGGAGCGCCTCCTTGATCGCCTGCTGGAAGGAGGCCCGCTCGATCAGCCCGCCGACCGTGTCAAATCCGTTTGATATCTCGCTGATGACCTCCTGATCAGCCGCCGACAGTGGGCCAGGAGGCGGGACCTCGCCGAAGTTGCGGTGGGCGTTGACCAGCACCCGGTTCACCAGGTTGCCCCAGTTGGCGACCAGCTCGTCGTTGTTGCGGCGCACGAACTCCACCCAGGTGAAGTCGGTGTCCTGCTTCTCCGGCCCCGCGATGGTCAGGAAGAAGCGGAGCGGATCGGGGTCGTAGCGCTCCAGGAAGTCGCGGACGTAGATGGCGCCGCCGCGGGAGGAGCTGAGCTTGCGGCTCTCCATCGTCAGGAACTCGGAGGCGACCACCTCGTAGGGCAGCTCGAGGCCGCCGTAGCCGAGCAGGATGGCCGGCCACATGACGGTGTGGAAGGTGATGTTGTCCTTGCCCATGAAGTAGTAATGCTGCGACTCGGGGTCCTGCCACCAGAGCTTCCAGTCCTCCTCGCCGGCGCAGACCTGGGCCCACTCCTTGGCCGCCGAGAGGTAGCCCATGACGGCGTCGAACCAGACGTAGATCCGCTTGTCCTCGCGCTCCTCCCAGCCCGGCAGCGGGATCGGGATGCCCCAGTCGATGTCGCGCGTGACCGGCCGCGGCTTGAGGTCGTTGACGAAGTTCTGGCTGAAGGCGATCACGTTGGGCCGCCAGTTGGTGCGCGTGCGGAGCCATTCCGTCAGCTGTTCCCGGAAAGCGGGGAGGTCGAAGAAGAGGTGCTCGGTCTCCTTGAACACCGGCGGCTGGCCGTCGATCCGCGAGCGCGGCTCCTTGAGGTCGATCGGGTCGAGCTGGTTGCCGCAGTTCTCGCACTGGTCGCCCCGGGCGTCGGGATAGCCGCAGATCGGGCAGATGCCTTCGATGTAGCGGTCGGGCAGGGTCCGCCCGGTGACCGAGGAGAAGGCGCCCATCGTCGTCTCCTGGTGGAGGTAACCCTTGTCGTAGAGCACCTTGAACAGGTCCTGGACGACCCGGTAGTGGTTGAGCGTCGTGGTCCGGGTGAAGAGGTCGTAGGAGAGCCCCAGGTTGCGGAGGTCCTCGGCGATGAGCAGGTTGTAGCGGTCGGCGATCTCCTGCGGGCTGGCCCCCTCGTTGTCGGCGGCGACCAGGATCGGGGTGCCGTGCTCGTCGGTGCCGCTCACCATCAGCACCTGGTCGCCGCGGAGCCGGTGGTAGCGGGCGAAGATGTCCGAAGGCACGCCGAACCCGGCCACGTGACCGAGGTGCCGGGGGCCGCTGGCATAAGGCCAGGCGACCGCCACCAGGATGCGTTTGGGCGAGGAGGAGGGAGCCAAGGCGAACCTCAAGTTTATTGACCCAAATGGGATCACCTCCCAAAAGGATCACCTCCCCCGCTCTGCGGGGGAGGCAGGAGGGGGACGCACAAAGGCCTATCTCCGTCCCTAAGGCTCCTGGAAGTCCGCCGTCTCCCAGACCCGGCTGCCCAGGTACCCGTTCACCTTCGCCACGTACCCATCCGACGCCGCCGTATGCCAGCGCCCACTGAACCAGCGGCCGACGCAGCCCAACGCGTCACCGGCGCTGTACTGGCTTCCCCGGTCGACCGAGTTCAGCCACTGCTCATAACCCTCGAAGCACGCCCGCCAGATGGCGTAGGCGGTGTCGGCGTTCATGGCGGTCGAGCTCCCGATCCCCGGCCACGTCGACCGCTCGTAGGGGTAGCGGTTCTGGAGGACGCCGTAGCTCTCCGGGCACTTGCCCGGCGTCCCGTCGACACCCAGACCATGGCCGGGCGGGCAGCGCGTCGGATCGGTGCCGAAGTCACCGAGGGTCGGCTGCCGCCACCAGCTCTCGATGGCCGCCTCGGCGGCGACCAGGTCCTCGTCGACACCCCACTTGCAGGCGGCCCAGCGGAGGATCTCGTGGGTGGTCCCGTTGAACCGGCCGTCGATGCGAGGCGCGATCACCTGGTTGGCGGCGGCGGCGTCGCCGCCGAAGAGGTCCGCTCCAACGCCCTCGCCGGTCACCTGGTTGGCGGTCGCGTTCATGCGCTTGTTCTCAGGCATCGGCAGCGCGCGAACCCAGGCCGCGCACTGGGAACCTGAGGGCAGGGCCGCTCCCGGTGGGAGAGTGCCGAAGTGGGTTGGCACCGCGGGGGGCTGGCTCACCGGCGTCGGGACCGGCGCCGGCGGAGGCTGGCTCGCGGGCGTTGGACCCGGAACCACCGGCAGCTGGGCGGCGGCCGGCGCCTGCGACTGCACCGCAACCGGTGTTCGCTGCTGGTGGCTCGCCTTGCCCGCGGCGGCGTAGGCGAAGGTGCCGGCGGCGGCCAGGATGACCAGCCCATAAGCCACACCAACCGCGAGACGAGCAAGAGTCAGGCCACCCTTTTGCGGCACGGGCCACGACCCTAGGCGACCCCGCGACGACGAGTCAAGGTCGGAAGGCCGACGAACAAAGGTCAATCCCTCAACAAGATCACCTCCCCCGCACTGCGGGGGAGGCAGGAGGGGGACGAACGCCGGCCCAATACCGAGTTGGCCGTAACCCTGTAAAGGATCTCGACGCCGCAAACATTTGTTCGTATACTACGAAGCATGCGAGCGATCCACCACCAAGGCAGGGACGCTGCAGCGGAACTTCTACGGCCGAACAGACGCAGACGACCGCTGGTCGAAGCACCGTTTGGAAGCAAGCCGGCTCGGCCTTCGGCTGGAACGCCGGTCTCTACCGGGTCTGGTACCTCTTCGGGGCCTTTTTGGTGGCCGCCTGGCTTGGGATGGGGACGATCTACCTCGGAGTCGAGCACGTAGGCCACCAGGCCGTCGGCCGACTCCATGCAGCTCACGATCTTGCCCTCCAGCTCACCGCCGCCCCCGGCGTCGGACAGGCGAAGCCGCGCGGAACGGCCCTTCATAGACCGGACGAGGTCGGCAGAAACCATCTGACGCGGCAAGGATAACCCCCGCCCGGTCAGCCGGCGACCTCGACTCGCGACCGGCGGCGCCAGACGGTTCCCGCCAGCCACACCCGCAGGTTGCTGAACACCTCCTCGCTGACCAGGAAGCCGCTGAAGATCAACACCGTACCGAGGAACTCGCCGAGGAAGAAGGACCAGGTGATGCCGAAGCGGTTCAGGCCGCTCGTGACGCCCGGGACGAAACCGCCCAGAGCGATCAGCAGCGTCGCCGGCACCCGCGAGTTCAACTTGCCCGCCAGGAGCGCGGCAGCCGCGCCCGGCAGCGACGCGAAGAAGTTCACGACGACCACCACCAAGAACCAGAGCTGGGCCAGCACCGGCACCGTCACAGCCCCGGCAGGGAGCAGCTTCCGCTTCGGCATGTAGACGTAGGCGGAGAAGGCCGCTCCGAAGACCAGGCAGAGCGCCCCGAAGATGTTGAACGGCCCGGTCAGCACCCGGGCATAGGCCGGGAAGGCGGACGCAACCGGCACGTGGGTATCAGAAGCAACCGCCCAGCCGGGAGCAGCCAAAGGCGCCGACAGGACCAGCAAGGCGGCCCCCAGCGATCCCACCACCAATACGGAGAGGGCGATGTGGGGCGCCCAGGACCGGCGCACCGCGGTGGCAAACACGATCGCCACCGCACCCACCGACGCGACGACCAGGGCCGCCAGGCCGACCCCCCGGCCGCCCGGATAGCGGGTCAGGCTGAACACGAAGCTCAGCAGCCCGCCGAGGAAGATGGTGAAGGCGACGAAATAGCCGAAGGCGGTTTTCGAGAGCAGGTAGATCGTCCCCATCCCAAGCCAGGCGGCCACCAAAAAGGCCCCGAAGAGGTACCAGACCCGGTAGAGACCGGCGTTCCAGCCGAAGGCCGAGCCGAGGCCGAGCCGAGGAACTCGGTGCCGGAGCTGATCCCATAGAAGAGCAGCCCGATCGACCACACCAGCTGGAAGGAGCGATGCGCCTGCCGCCACTGGTCGAAGACCATCGCGGCGAAGACCAGGCTCAACAGGCAGGAGCCGAGCGGCAGGACGATGTTCAAGGCGCTCACTCGTCCATGATTGTGGCCGAATGGCCACCCGCTCCGGATACCTCAGCATCTCCCGCCGCGGCATCGACTTCGACTCGGTGCCGATGCGCCTCTTCCAGAAGTCGAAGAAGCTCGGCATCTGGGACCCCATGCAGTTCGACCTCGCCCAGGATCGCAATGATTGGGAGGCGCTCGACCAGACCCGCCGCGACGACCTCATCAGCACCACCACCCTCTTCCAGGCCGGCGAGGAGGCGGTAACCCTCGACCTCCTGCCCCTCGTGCTGGCGGTGGCACGACAGGGGCGGCTGGAGGAGGAGATCTACCTCACCAGCTTCCTCTGGGAGGAGGCCAAGCACACCGAGTTCTTCCGTCGCTGGCTCGACGCGGTTCCCCAGATCGGCGGCCAGGACCTCCACGACTACATCGGCCCCAACTACCGGACCCTCTTCTTCGAAGAGCTGCCGAACGCGATGGGCCGGCTCCTCAACGACCAGTCGAACGAGGCGCTGGCGCGAGCGCTGACGACCTACAACATGATGATCGAGGGCGTCCTCGCCGAGACCGGCTACCACAGCTACTCCAAGCTCCTCGAGGCGGGCCGGCTCTTCCCCGGCCTGGCCGGCGCGCTCAAGCTCATCTCGCGGGACGAGACGCGCCACATCCGCTTCGGCGTCTACATGCTCCAGCTCCTGATCCAGCAGGACGCGGCCATGTGGGACGTCGTCCAGGGCCGGATGGAAGAGCTGATGCCGATCGTGCTCGGCATCGTCGGGCCGCCCTCGCCGGAGGAGGGCGAGATCCCCGAGGACTCGGTCTTCGCGGCCGACCCCGACGAGATGACCCGCTTCGCGATGACCCAGTACCAGCGCCGGATGCACGTCCTCGAACGGGCCCGCGGCCAGAGCCTGGCCGAGCTGAAGGAGGAGGTCGCGGAGGAGCTGACCGAGGAGTTCTTCGCTAACTAGTGCGGCTCAGCTCGTCGTAGACGATCTGCGACCAGCTCTCCATCTCCAGGTAGTACATCCGCATCTCCTCCAGCGTCAGCAGCTCGCCCGCCAGCTTGTTGGTCTCCCGGATCGAGATCTCGGGCGAGGAGCCCTCGACCAGGAACGCCAGCGCCAGGTGCACCTTTGACACCGGCGAGGAGTCGTCGTTGATCAGCCCGAGCAGGGTGACGTCGATCGAGCCCGAGTAGACGACCTCCTCCTCGAACTCCCGCCGAAGCCCATCGAGGATTGGATCGCCGTTGGCCAGGTCGCCCGGGTTGATGTGGCCGCCGACGCCGAGCGAGTAGAGCTGGCGGAGCCGCTTCTCGGTCGACGCGCGCAGCCGCCGGGTCAGGAAGTAGCGGTCGCCGTGGCGGAAGACGACGTAGGGGATGATCTGCTGGTAGGCGGGGTCCTCCTCCACCTCCGCCCGGGGCATGAAGAAGGACTGCTCCCGGATCACCTTCTGGTAGCGCTCCAACCCCTCCGCGATGAAGCCGTACCAGGCGCCCTCGGGAAAGAGGTCCTCCCGGCTGACGCAGAGCACGTGCTCGGCGAACGGCCCTGCCATGCCTAGAGCTGGGTACGGTCGAGCAACGGCTCGGTCCGCAATGGCGACAGGGCGGCGATGTCGAGCGGCGGCGTGTCGCCCAGGATCATCGCCGCCAGGGAAGCGCCCACCGCGGGCGACTGCATCACGCCGTGGCCGCTGAAGCCGCAGCACGCCCACACCCCCGGCCGCTCCGTCTCGCCGACCAGCCCGTGGTGGTCGAAGGTCACCTCGTAGCTGCCCGTCCAGTGGCCGGCCGGCTCGGCGACCGCAGCCGCCGGGACCCGCAGCGAGAGCCAGTCGCGGAAGTGGTCCCAGGCGTGCTGGTCGCCCGGCCCCATCACCCACAGCCGGCCTTCGCGCTCGCGGAAGTGGTAGCCGGAGCCCGCCTCCAGGGTCATCGGGACGGTCGTGCCCAGCCAGTCGAACGGCCCGACCATGAATACGCCCCGCTCGAGCGGCGTCACCAGCAGCCGGACGCCCAGCCGCCGGCCGACCTGCGACGACCAGTTGCCGGCGGCCACCACCACCGCGGCCGCCTCTTCGATCACCTCGTCGCGCGCCTCCTCCCCCCAGCGAAATTCAGCCCCGGCGGCCTCCGCCTCCTCGACCAGGACGCGGTGGACGAGCGGCGGCAGGTAGAGCCCGTCGAGCGCGCAGAAGTTGGTACCCCGGTAGCCGGTCCCGTTGAGGAAGGGGACCATCGACTCCGGCTCCGGGTGCTCGATCGGCAGCCCGAGCGAGGACTGGAGCTCGGCCCGGGCGGCGAGCTCGGCGGCCACCGCGTCGTCTTCAGCCAGGTAGAGGTAGCCGTTGGGCTGGAAGCGGACGCGCTCGGCCCGGCTGGCGAAGAACTCCCGCGAGTGGAGGGCGAGCGCGATGTTGAGGGCGCTCCCGTGCTGGGTCCGAAACCCGCCCATCGCCCGCTCCGTCGAGCTCGGCTTGAGCAGCGGATCGAAAACGCTGACCGACGCCCCCGCCAATGCCAGATGAAGGGCCACCGAGCTACCGGCCACACCGCCCCCAAGGACCGCGATCAAAAGCTAAAGTCTCCTCCCCACTCGGATCCAAAGTCTCCTCCCCACTCGGTGGGGAGGTGGCCGCGAAGCGGCCGGAGGGGCGCGCGCCTCAACCGCATAGCGAGCTCAAATCATCCCAAAACCCCGGGTACGACACGGCGACACACTCCGCCCCGGCCACCTGCGTCTCCCCCTCCGCCAGCAGTCCGGCCACCGCGAGCGCCATCGCCACCCGGTGGTCGCCGTGCGACTCCACCGCCGCGCCGCGGAGCCGGACCGGCCCCTCGATCGCCCAGCCGTCCTCCCGCTCCTCGATCGCCGCCCCCATCGCCGCCAGCCCGGCGGCCATAGCGGCGATCCGGTCCGACTCCTTCACCCGCAGCTCGCGCGCCCCGCTGATCACGGTGAGGCCGGCAAGCTGGGTCGCCGCCACCGCGAGCACCGGCAGCTCGTCGATCAGCTCCGCGCTCAGCCGGTCCGACCACGCCCACGGCTCGATGCCGCGGAGGCTCGCCGCATGGAGGGTGGCGGTCGGCTCGCCCCCCTCCATGCCCTCCTCCGCGCGGTCGACCGGCAGCAGCTGCAGGATGCCCGCCCGGGTCGGGTTGACGCCGACGCCGGGCAGGACGACCTGCGCCCGCGGGTGGAAGGTGGCGGCGACGATCCAGACTGAGCGGGTCGAGGCGGTCGGCCCGCCGCACCTCGACGGCGTTGCCGTCGACGCGAATCGGCGCCCCCATCGCCGCCAGCATCCGCTCGGTGTGGTCGCGGGTCCGCACCGGTTCCACGACCCGGGTGACGCCCTCGGCCTGGATGCCGGCCAGCAGCAGCGCGGACTTGACCTGGGCGCTCGGCGTCGCCATCTCGTGGACCGCCCCGTGGAGCCGGTCGCCGCCCACTCGGAGCGGCTCCAGCTGCGGGTGGGCGCCCATCATCGCCAGCGGCGAGGCGACCCGGTCCATCGGCCGCCGCGAGAGCGACGTGTCGCCCACCAGCGTCGTGGTGAAGGGCTGCGCCGCGAGCAGGCCGGCCAGCAGCCGCATGGTGGTGCCCGAGTTGCCGCAGTCGAGCGGCGCCTGGGGCTGCTTCAGGCCGTGGAGGCCGACGCCGCCCACCTCGTCGGGCGCGACCGGGACGCCGAGCGCCCGCAGGCAGGCGGCGGTGCTGGCGACGTCGTCGCCGGTCGCCAGGTTCTCGATCCGGGCAGACCCCGCCGCGACGGCGTTGAGGAGCAGCGCCCGGTGGGAGATCGACTTGTCGCCGGGGACCGCGACTGAGCCCCGCAGCTGAGCGGGTGGCCGGATGGTGGCGATCAACGCTGGCCGTCCAGCCACCGCTCGCGCTTCTCGCGCGCCTCCTCGAAGAGCTCGGCCAGGCGCGGGTCGCCGGCCTCGATGTGGCGGCGCAGCTTGGCCAGCTGGCGTTCGATGAGGCGCAGCCACTCGACCAGGTTGTCGGCGTTGGTGGCGGCGATCCCGGCGTACATGGCGGGGCTCCCGGACGCGAGCCGGGTCATGTCGCGGAAGCCGCTCGCCGCGAGGCCGGCCATCTCCGGCCACTCGCGGGAGCCTGCCACCGCAAGGGTGTAGGCGGCGGAGAGGACGAACGCCGAGTGGCTGACGGCGGCGACCAGGCGGTCGTGACGTTCGGGGTCGAGCACGATCGGGTGGGAGCCGACCGCCCGGACCAGGTCCTCGATCCGGGAGTCGATCCGGGTCAGCACCCAGGGCGCGCCGCGGAACAGGTCGGGGTCCGCGGCATCGATCCCCGAGGCCTCCCGGCCGCACATCGGGTGGCCGCCGACGAAGTCGACGCCGGCTTCCGCCGCCCAGACCATGATCCGCGCCTTGGTCGACGCCATGTCGGTGACGAGGGCGTGGCGGGGAAGGTTCGGCAGCAGGTCCCGGATCGCCAGCGGCGGGACGGCGAGGACGATCAGCTCGGCGCCTTCGATGCCCGGCTCCCGGATGATCCCCCGTTCGAGCGCCGTCGCCAGGGTGGCGGGATCGGCGTCGATCCCGACGATCTCGATCTCCGGGCGGGTGAGGTGGAGCGCCTGGGCGAAGGAGGCTCCCATCAACCCCAGCCCGACGACGCCGAGCCGCACGACCTACTGCGCCGCTGCGGCGGAGAGCACTCCTGTCAGGCGCTTCAGGTCGGCCATCAGGCGGTCGAAGGTGGCGAAGTCGAGCGACTGGGCGCCGTCGGAGAGCGCGTCGTCAGGGTGCGGGTGGACCTCGACGATGAGCCCGTTGGCGCCCGCCGCGACGGCAGCCAGCGAGAGCGGCGAGACCAGGGACCAGCGGCCGGTGCCCTGGGAGGGGTCGACGATCACCGGCAGGTGGGAGAGCTCGCCGACCAGCGGCACCGCGTTGATGTCGAGGGTGAAGCGGGTCGCCGTCTCGAAGGTCCGGATGCCGCGCTCGCAGAGCATCACGTTGCGGTTGCCCTGGGAGAGCAGGTACTCAGCGGCGAGCAGCCACTCCTCGATCGTCGAGGACATGCCCCGCTTCAGCATCACCGGGTGGCCGGAGCGGCCCGCCTCCTGGAGGAGGGCGTAGTTCTGCATGTTGCGGGTCCCGATCTGGAGGATGTCGGCGTAGCGGGTGACGAGCTCGACGTCGCCCGGGGTGACGACCTCGGTGATCACCTTGAGACCGGTCTCCTCCCGCGCCCGGGCGAGCATCTTGAGCCCGTCCTCGCCGAGGCCCTGGAAGGAGTAGGGCGAGGTGCGGGGCTTGAAGGCGCCGCCGCGGAGGATGGTCGCGCCCTGGGCGGCGACGTGGCGGGCGGTCTCCATCAGCATCTCGACGCCCTCGACCGAGCAGGGGCCGGCCATCATCACGACCTCTTCGCCGCCGATCTTCACGCCGCCGACGTCGATGACGGTGTCCCGCGGCTGCCACTCCCGGCTGGCCAGCTTATAGGGCTTGGTGATCTGGATGATCTCCTGGATCCCGGGCAGGTGGGCGAAGGCCTCCCGGTAGGCGTAGGCGTTGCCGCCGATCACGCCGATGATGGAACGGTCCTCGCCCTTCGAGAGCTCGGGCGTGAGGCCGAGCTCGCCGATCTTCTCGACGACCGCGTCGACCTGGGCGGGAAGCGCCTGGTGGGACATGACGATGATCACTGGATGTTCAGCTCCCCGGCTGTCTTGTCGAGGTCGGCGCGGATCGCCTGCGCCCCACGCAGGTAGGCGGACCTCATATCGGACTGGGCTCGCTCGGTGTTGTAGAGGAGAAGGATACGGATGCACCTCGGAACCGACCGGGGATTCGGTCCCGGGACCACCATGTCGTTGCCGCAGAGGAGGGGCACGGCGGTCCAGCCCAGCCGCCTTGCCGCCAGGGCCGGGAACTCGGCGTCGAGGTCCAGCGTGGTCGTGAAGTAGGCGAAGCAGACCTCGGTACGGTCCACCGAGTTCAGGCGGATCAGCTCGACCAGCAGCTCTGCCGTCGCCTCGACGATCGCCTCGGCGGTATTGCCGTCCGCCGTCGTCGCCCCCCGAATTCCCCTCACCGGCATGCCGCCAGCAGCTCCTCGACCAGGCGCCCGGGATCGCGATTCTCCTGCAGCTCTTTCACGACGGCGCTTCCTACGGCCGCGGCGTCGGCCACACCCCTGAGCGCCGCGACGTGAGCCGGCGTCGCGATGCCGAAACCCGCCGCCACCGGCAGGCTGGTGTGCATGTGGACCCGGCCCAACAGCTCGGCCACGCCGTCCGGCAGCTCGGTGCGCACCCCCGTGATACCGGTGAGGGTGACGCAGTAGACGAAGCCGCTGGAGGCGTCGCAGATCAACCGGATCCGCTCCTCGCTGCTGGTCGGCGCCACCATGAAGACGGTCGCCAGGCCGTGGCCGTGGAGCGCGGCGACGACGCTCTCGCTCTCTTCCGGCGGCAGGTCGGGCAGGATGACCCCCGCCACGCCGGCGCTCGCCGCGTCGGCGGCGAAGCGCTCCGGGCCGTAGGAGAGGATCGGATTGACGTAGGTCATGAACACGATCGGCGCCCTGCCCGAGACGGCGGCCGCGATCTCCAGGCAGCCGGCGACCGTCGTCCCCGCCTCGAGGGCAGCCTGGCCGGCGCGCTGGATCACCGGACCATCGGCGAGCGGGTCGCTGAAGGGGATGCCCAGCTCGAGCGCCGCGATCGGCAGCGCCGCGAGCGAGCGGGCCGCCGCGATCGATCGCACGCGATCGGGGTGGCCGGCCATCAGGTAGGGGATCAGCCCGAGGCCGCCGTTCTCAATCCGGAGCAAGGTTGTCCATGTCCTTGTCGCCGCGCCCGCTCAGGCAGACCAGGACGCGCGCTCCGCCGAGCGACCCGGCGAAGTGCAGCGCATGGGAGGGCTCGAGGGCGGGCAGGATGCCCTCCAACCGGGTGCAGAGGCGGAGCGCCGCCACCGCCTCGCGGTCGTCCACCGGGTGGTACTCGGCCCGCTCCGCGTCGCGGAGGAAGGAGTGCTCCGGCCCGACGCCCGGGTAGTCGAGCCCGGCCGAGATCGAGTGCGTCGGCAAAACCTGGCCGTCGGCGTCCTGGAGCAGGTAGGAGAGCGCCCCGTGGAGGACGCCCGGCCGGCCCGCGGCAAGCGAGGCGGCGTGCCTACCGGTCGCGACGCCGGAGCCGCCGGCCTCCACCCCGACCAGCCGCACCTCCTCGTCGCCGAGGAACGCGGTGAACATGCCGATCGCGTTGGAGCCGCCGCCGACGCAGGCGACCACCACCTCGGGCAGCCGCCCCTCCGCCGCCAGGTACTGCGCCCGTGCCTCGTCGCCGATCACCCGCTGGAGGTCGCGGACCATCTCCGGGTAGGGATGGGGCCCGACCGCCGAGCCGATGATGTAGTGCGTCGTCCGGACGTTGGTCACCCAGTCCCGGATCGCCTCCGAGGTCGCGTCCTTCAAGGTCATCGTCCCGGCGGTCACCTCCCGCACCTCGGCCCCGAGGAGCCCCATCCGCTGCACGTTGACGGCCTGCCGGCGCATGTCCTCGCGGCCCATGTAGACCGTGCAGTCGAGGCCGAAGCGGGCGCAGAGCGTCGCCACCGCCACGCCGTGCTGGCCCGCGCCGGTCTCGGCGATGATCCGCCGCTTGCCCATCCGCACCGCGAGCAGGGCCTGCCCCAGGGCATTGTTGACCTTGTGGGCGCCGGTGTGGCAGAGGTCCTCCCGCTTCAGATGGATGCGGTTGCGCTGGTGGGCAGAGAGCCGCTCGGCGAAGTACAGCGGTGTCGGCCTGCCGATGAAGGTTTTCCGGTGCCGCTCCAGCTCGGCCGTGAAAGACTGGTCGACCTTGGCCTCGTTCCAGGCCGCCTCCAGCTCGGCCAGCGGCGACATCAGCGTCTCCGGCACGTACTGGCCGCCGTAGATCCCGAATCGACCCTTCATTCCTGGCGCCTCACGGCGTCGATGAAGGCGCCGATCAGCGCTGGGCTCTTGACCCGCGGCTCCGACTCGACGCCGCTCGAGACGTCCACCCCATAGGGCCGCAAGCGGCGGATCACGCCGCCCACGTTGAGCGGGGTCAGGCCGCCGGCCACGAAGACCTGGCGGGTGACGGTCAGGACCTCGGCGCTCTCCCAGTTCCAGGCATGGCCGGTGCCGCCTTTCGAGTCGAGCGACCAGGAGTCGAGCAGGATCGGGTCCGGCCAGCCCTCGGCGTCGGGGACGACGCCGTCGCGCACCTTGAGCGCCTTCATCACGATGTGCTCGCTTGGGAAACCGGGCTTCTCGCGGCCGTGGAGCTGGACAATGTCGAGGCCGAGGAACTCGGCGATCGCGTCGACCTCGCGGGGCGACTGGTCCATGAAGACGCCCACCAGCGCCGGCCCTTCGGGAAGCTCGTCGAGGATCTTGACCGCATCATCGGGCGTGATCCGCCGCTTCGACTCGCAGAACTGAAACCCCAACAGGTCAGCCCCAGCCTCCACCGCAGCAAGCGCGGATTCGACGTCGCAGATCCCACAGATCTTGACGAGCACGTGTTTCAGCTCAACGCTCATTCTTGGCTCTTCACCCTCCCCACTCCCCTTTTAAGATCACCCTCCCCACCGTGTGGGAGGGCAGGGTGGGGATGAGCATTCATTCTCTTTCCAACCGAGTCATCTCGCGAATCAAGGTCCGCGGATCCTCGCTCCGCATCAGCGCCTCGCCGACCAGCACCGCGTCCGCCCCGACCGCCCGCATCCGGCGCGCGTCGCCCGCGTCGAGGATCCCGCTCTCCGACACCAGGACGGTCCCCGACGGCACCCGCGGGCGGAGGCGGGCGGTCAGCCCGGTGTCCACCGTCAGCGTCTTCAGGTTGCGGTGGTTGATCCCGATGATGTCGGCGCCGACCGAGATCGCGGTGTCCAGCTCGCGCGTCGTATGGATCTCGACCAGCGCCGCCATCCCCAGCCGGCGGACGAGGGCGAGCAGCTCGCGGAGCTGCGCCTCCTCCACCGCGGCGACGATCAGGAGGACCGCGTCCGCACCGTAAGCCCGGGCCTCAAAGACCTGGTAGGGATCGGTGACGAAGTCCTTCCGGAGGACGGGGATGCGGACCGCCTGGCGGGCCAGCGCGAGGTGCTCGGGCGCCCCGCCGAAACGGCTCCCCTGGGTCAGCACCGAGAGCGCCGCGGCGCCCGCCTTGGCGTAGGTCTCGGCGATCGCCGACGGCCGGTACGCCCCCGCCGCCAGCTGCCCGGCGCTGGGCGACCTCGACTTCATCTCGGCGATCACCGCCAGCTCGGGACGCTGCAGCGCGGCCTTGAAGTCGCGCAGCGCGGGCGCCGCTTGCGCCTGCCGCTCCACCTTCGCCTGGGGCACCTTGGCCCGCCGCTCGGCCACCTCCGCCCGGGTCTCGGACACGATCTCATGGAGGATCGTGGCTTTTACGCTGGGACGGCCTGTGAGGCTTTCGCCCACCTCTCCAACACCTCCCCGGCCCGACCCGAGTCGAGAGCCTCAGCGGCGAGGCCGATGCCCTCTTTGAAATCGCCCGCCAGCCCGGCGGCCCGAAGCGCGGCGGCGGAGTTGAGCAGGACGACGTCCCGCTTTGGGCCCTTGGCGCCGCCCAGCAGCTCGCGGGCGATCGCCGCGTTCTCGGCCGGCCCGCCGCCCCGCATCGCATCCAGGGGGGCGATCGCCAGGCCCAGCTCGGGCGGCTCGAGGATGTACTCGTGCTGGCGGCCGTCCTCCACCTCGATCACCCGCGACGGCCCGGTGGTGGTCAGCTCGTCCATCCCGTCGGCGCCGTGGAAGACGAGCGCGTGCTCGACGCCGAGCCGGACCAGCACCTCGGCCATCCGCCCCGCGAGGGCGGCGTCGGCCACGCCCAGCGCCTGGCGGCGGGCGCCGGCCGGGTTGCAGAGCGGGCCCAGGATGTTGAACACGGTGCGGACGCCCAGCTCCCGCCGGGGCACCGCCGCGTAGCGGAAGCCCTGGTGGTAGATGGGCGCGAAGAGGAAGACGATCCCCACCTCCTCCAGGCAGCGGACGGCGCCCGCCGGGGTGACGCCGCCCGGTTCCCGTGCTTGGCGACCCGGGCCCCGCAGGCGCTGGCGACGATGGCGGACAGGGTCGAGATGTTGAAGGTGCCGAGCGCGTCGCCGCCGGTGCCGCAGGTGTCGAGCAGGTTGTCCCCGGCGACCTCGAGCGGGGTGGCGTTGGCCCGCGCCGCCCGGGCGAGGCCGGCGATCTCCTCCGAGGTCTCGCCCTTGATCCGGAGCCCGATGATGAAGCCGGAGATCTGGGATGGCGTGGCGTCGCCGGCCAGGATCAGCTCGAACGCACGGCCGGCCTCCTCCTCGGTCAGGTGCTGGCCCTTGACCAGCTTGCCGATCGCCTCGATCATGCCGCCAGCCGGAGGAAGTTCTGGAGCAGCCGCTTCCCCTCCACGGTCAGCACCGACTCGGGATGGAACTGCACGCCGTAGGTCCGGTGGTCGCGGTGGCGGAGGCCCATCACGACCCCGTCGTGGGTCCAGGCCGAGACCTCGAGCTCACGCGGAATCGAGTTGCGTTCGACCACCAGCGAATGGTATCGGGTGGCCTCGAAGGGGACGGGCAGCCCGGTGAAGGGCGGCCGGCCGTCGTGGTGCACCCAGCTCGTCATCCCGTGCATCGGCCGGTAGCGCGACACCACGCCGCCGAAGGCCTGGCCCAGGCATTGGTGGCCGAGGCAGACACCGAGGATCGGCAGGGCGCCGCTGAGGTCGCGGATCGCCTCCAGCGAAACGCCGGCGTCGTCCGGGTCGCCCGGCCCCGGCGAGATGACGAGCGCGTCATAGCCGCGCAGCTCGGCGACGGAGACCGCGTCGTTGCGGTGCACCTCGGCCGTCGCCCCGAGCTCGCAGATGTACTGGAAGAGGTTGTAGGTGAAGGAGTCGTAGTTGTCGATCACGGCGACCCGGGGCCCGCTCACGGCATCGCCTCCGCCTGCTTGATCGCTTCGAAGAGGACGCCGGCCTTGGCCAGCGTCTCCTGGTACTCGAGCTCGGGCACCGAGTCGGCGACGATCCCGGCGCCCGCCTGGACGAACGCCTCGCCGCCCGCGATGACGACCGTCCGGAGGGTGATCGCCAGGTCCAGGTTGCCGCCGAAGCCGACGTAGCCGAAGGCTCCCGAGTAGGCGCCCCGGCGGTCCGGCTCGAGCTCGGAGATGATCTCCATCGCCCGGATCTTGGGCGCGCCCGAGACGGTCCCCGCCGGGAAGGCGGCGCGGAGCGCGTCGAGCCCCGTGCTCGATTCGCTCAGCTGCCCGGTGACGGTGGACGAGATGTGCATCACGTGGGAGTAGCGCTCCACCTCCATCAGGCGGTCGACGGAAACCGTCCCCGGCCGCGCCACCCGCCCGACGTCGTTGCGGCCGAGGTCGACCAGCATCACGTGCTCGGCCCGTTCCTTGGGATCGGCCAGCAGCTCCTTCTCGAGCGCCGCGTCCTCGACCGGGTCGGCGCCCCGCCGCCGCGTGCCGGCGAGCGGCCGGACCCGGATCCGGCGATCCTCGACCTGGACCAGCACCTCGGGCGAGGTGCCCACGATGTGCGACCCGTCGCCGAGGTCGAGGTAATACATGTAGGGGGACGGGTTGAGCGCCCGGAGGCAGCGGTAGATGTCCAGCGGGCGGGCGCCGAGCGGTTTCCGGAAGCGCTGGGAGAGGACGACCTGGAACGCCTCCCCGGCGTGGATCTCCTCCCGGGCGGCGTCGACCATCGAGCGATAGGCGCCCTCGGTCAGGTTGGACGACCAGGTCGCGCCGTTGGCTTGGGGCTTGGGCTCGGCGGCCGGCAAGTCGGCGGCCAGCCGCCGCTCCATCTCGTCGAGCCGGGCGACCGCGGCCGCGTACTCCTCGCGATCCGGCCGGTGGATCGTGAGCAGCTGGAGCCGGTGGGTGACGTGGTCGAAGACGGCCAGGTCCTCCGCCTTGAGAAAGCCGCTCTCCCCCATCGCGGGCGCCGGCCCCGCGGCGGCGGGCAGCCGCTCGAAGTGCCGGGCGACCTCGTAGCCCAGGTAGCCGACCACGCCGCCGTGGAAGCGGGGCAGCCCGGGAACCGGCGCAACCTCCGCCTCGGCGACCTCCCGCAAAGCCTCGAGGGGGTTCCCCTCCCCCACCTCGAAGGGCTCCGGCCGGTAGCCGATGAAGGAGAAGCGGGCGAGCCGCTCACCGCCCTCGACGCTCTCCAGCAGGAAGCCGCGCGACCCCGGCGGGCAGAGCAGCGAATACGCCCGGACCGGGGTCAGCAGGTCGGCCAGCAGCTCTCGCTGGAGAGGTATCAGCCGGTAGCGCCGCGCGTAGTCGCGCGCCTCCTCCGCGGAGGGGATGGTGCTCATCTGATCTCCTTCTAGCCTGGATCTCGCCCCGGGCTCTCACGACCCGGGCACGGAGCCGTCACTCTAGCAAATCAGAGCCATAGCCCAAGTGTGGTCAGTGTCCCCTCTGCCCCTTCTCCGCCTTCATCTGGCGCTTGACCACGCGCGCCTCGGCCATCGACTCGATCGAATCCACGTCGGCGACGCTGTGCCAGGTCGCCGCCTCCGCCTCCCAGCCGGGCGGCCTGACGCCGAACTTCTTGGCCAGCACCGCGACCGTGATCTTCACCTTCATCTCGCCGAACCCGGGGAGCGACTTGATGTTGCCGGCCAGCTCCCTGCCAGTCCGGGCGTCCCGCCAGACGCTGCCCGCGTCGCCACCGAAGCGGCTGCTCAGCGCGGCGCACATCTCCTGGACGCGCTTGGCCATCGAGCCCGGGAAGCGATGGAGCGCGGGCCGCTCCCGGAAGACGCGGTCCAGCTCCGCCGGGTCCATCGACGCGATCTTGCGGGCGTCGAGGTGCCCGATTCGCTTCTGGAGCTCGTAAGGCCCGCTGAAGGCCTTCTCCATCTTCACCTGCTGGTCGAGGACGAGCCCTATCAGGAGCGCCAGCGGCTCCCGTTCGAGGAGGGCGTCGGCTTCCGGGTTGTCGGTCCACCTGATCGGCATTGCGTGAACAACAATAGGGCTCGTGACAGAGTCCGAGCTGGCCTGGCTGGACGCGGCCGAGGTCGCCCGCCGGGTCAACGCCGGCGAGCTCGACCCGCAGGCGGTCGTGGCCGCGCACCTGGCCCGGATCGCCCGCCTGAACCCCCGCCTCAACGCTTACATCGCCGTCGACCAGGCGGCTCGTGCCGGCTCGAACGGGCTGCTCGCCGGCGTGACGGTGGGCGCCAAGGAGAGCTACCAGGTCAGGGGGATGAGCTGGACCTGGTCCTCGCCGAAGTTCCGCGAGCAGCGCGCCCAGGTGGACTCGGCGCCGATCACCCGCTACCGGGAGGCGGGCGCCGCCATCCTCGGCAAGACCAACATCCCCGAGCTGGTGGCCTCGGTGGGAACCCTCAGCCCGCTCTTCGGTCCGACCCAGAACCCCTGGCGCATCGGCATCACCCCGGGCGGCTCGAGCGGCGGCAGCGCCGCGGCTGTGGCCGCCGGCCTGGCAACCGTGGCGACCGCGGACGACCTCGGCGGCTCGATCCGGATGCCGGCCAGCTGCTGCGGCGTGATCGGGCTGCGGCCGACCCCCGACACCATCCCCCACGACCAACCCGACCCGACCACCTTCGACTCCAGGGGCGTGATAACCCGCACCGTGACGGACGCTCGCTTGGTCCTCGAAGCAATCACCCGCAGTCTCTCCGGGGAGGGGGTCCGTGGGAGGTTGAGGATCCTGGCGGTAACCGACTCGCCGATCGGCATGGCGCCCGGACCCGCCGCCGCGGTCGCCCGCGCCGCCCGCGCGCTGGCCGAGGCCGGCCACACCGTCGAACCCATGGAGTGGGACCCGCTCCCGGTGGCTCAGTCCTACAAGGTCGTCCGCCGCGTCAGCCTGGCCGCCTGGCCGGGCGAGCCGGAGGAGTACGGGCCGGTCCGCACCCTGCTCGCCGAGGGGCGGGCGATCCCGGCAACCGAGTACTGGCTCGCGCTGCAGGCGGGCCTCGCCGCCGGCCACCGCATCCGCGAACGGCTGGAGGCCGGCTGCGACGCCATCCTGACCCCGACCATCGGCCTCCTCCCGATGCCCCACGACCAGGTGCCCGCCTTCCTCGGCGACGCCTGGAACCAGCACGTCCAGTTCGTGCTCCCGATCAGCTACTCCTGGCTGCCCTCGATCTCGATCCCCGCCGGCGAAGAGGACGGCCTGCCGGTCGGCGTGATGCTGGTCGGCCACCTCCGCCAGGAGCTCCGCCTGCTCGACCTGGCCGCCCAACTGGAGGCGATGCCGACCTTCGGCTTCCACCGCCCACCCGGCTGGGACTGAATTCCACCCCGTCAGCCGATTCGAATACACCACGAAGGCACGAAGAACACAAAGACGCACGAAGGGATATCAGGAGAGTGAGCGATCGCCGGCTGCCACCGACCTAATCCTTTTCCTCCTTTCTTTTTTCTTTTTCTTTTTCTTTTTCTTTGTGCGTCCTTTGTGTCCTTCGTGCCTTCGTGTTTTTTCGTACCCCCTTGTGACCCAGCCCTGACGGGGAGAGGCGTCCCTAGCTGGCGCGGCGGAAACGCTGGGCCAGGCGGCCGAGGCCGGAGGGCTTGCTCTCGTCCTTGAGGGTCGTCTCGATCACCAGGTCGATCAGGGCCTCGCCGTCGATGAGGACGACGCCGGTCGCCGGCGCCGCCTGAATGGCGTCCGGGGCGAAGCTGCCGTCGGCGATGAGGTAGGCGCCGGCGACGTTGTAGTTGTAGACGACGTTGCCCATCTCGGTCACCGCCGCCACCGGGATGTCCATCTCGCCCCGCAGCTGGCAGTTGATCAGCATCCGCTTGTTGTCGCGGTCCACCACCAGGTCGATGACGTCGAGGTCGCTGCCGCTGACCGGGGGCGGGAAGACCTCGAACGCCTTCCGCCGGTAGATGTCCGCGATCAGCGCCTGGTAGCCGTCCCAGCTCAGGTTGCGGACCGCGGCCAGGATCTCGGTCCGGTAGCGCACCCGGTCCTCCTCCTTCTGCTCCGCGACCCGCGTCATCCGCGAGCTCACCCGCTCCCGCCAGCTCGCCCGGGTGGGAACGGGCTCCGGCGCCTCGAGGGGCTCGGGCAGCGGCCGGGGTGGCGCCTGCTCCAGCTCCGGCTCGGCCTGCGGCTCCGGCTCCGGCTCCGGCTGCCGCTCGGCCGGCTCGACCGGCACCTCGACCGCCGGCTCGATCTCGATGATCGCGGCGGTCTCCGCGGTGGCCTCCTCGGCGGCGCGCGCCGCCTTCGCGCCGGCGATCAGGCGGCGCATCGCCTCCGGGTCGAGCGCCATCGTCGACATCGGCGAGCCGACGATCTCGCCCGTGCCGTGCTCGACCGGCGCGGGCGCCTCCACGGGCGCCGGTGCGGCGGGCGTGGCACCGGCCCCGACCTGGTCGAGCCGGCGCCAGCGGTCCCCCGGCCGGTCGAGGACCAGCTTGTAAGCGCCGGCCTTGGCGAGCACCGGCCCCGAGGTGCGCGCCAGCTCGGTCGCCAGGCGCTCGTGCTCGGCCGAGAAGGGACGGCCCGGAGCGTAGCCGGCGAGCAGAACGGCGCCGACGCCGACCCCGCCGATCAGCACCGGCACGCAGAGGATGGCCCGGGGGTGGTAGGGGTCGGGGGCGCTCGGCTTCGCGTCATAGGCACGGACCGCCGTCAGGCTGGCGATGACGTCGAGGCAGACGTCGCCGAGCTTCTCCAGCGCGAGGTGGGCGGCCGTCTCGGGATCGATGCCGGAGGTGCCCCGCACCACCAGCACGTCGTCCTGGAGGAGCACCAGCACGCCGACCTCGGCGCTGCAGGAGCGCACGCTGGTGCCCAGGATCACCCCCACCATCTCGGCGGCGCCCAGCTGCTGGGTCGGCTGCGGCGGCAGCGGCTTGGGCGGCAGCGCCATCGTCGGCTGGGGCGGCAGCGCCGCCGGCGGGGCGGGCGCGGGGATCTCCTCGGTCGGGACCTCGGACGTCGGGGCCGCCGGCTCCGGGATCGGGGGGGGCGGCTCCGGCGCCGGCTCGACGGCGTCCGGCCACTCGACCGGCGGCTGTTCGGTCGGGGCCTCCGGCTCGGTCGCGGTGGGAACCTCGTAGGCGAACGGAGTGATCTCGGCGGTCGGCGGCGGCGCCCAACCGATGACCGGCCCGCTGGCCGTCTCCCCGGCCGGCAGGTGGGGCCGGACCGTGGGCAGGGTGTCGAGGCTGGCGACGGTGCTGTGGGGGTGAACATCGGAGGCCGGCGCGTCGACGACGTCGGGCTGGTTGCGGCCGACGGCGACCACCGCCTGGACCAGCGATACCAGCCAGATGAAGGGCAGGAGGAGGAAGCGCAGCCGGTTCCGGCGGCGGAGGTGCTTCTGCTCCCGGAGGCGCGCCTTGAGCTCGAGCTCGGCCTCCATCCGGTCGCGGGCCGGCGACCACTCCCGCTTCTTCGGCTGGAGCTCGTCGGGGGCCAGCCAGCTGGGCCTCTCCCCCTCCCCCCAGACGGGCGCCCGCGGCTCGGTCTCGGGTACGTAGACGGCGTTCGCGGACAGCCGTCCCCGACCGCCGCGAAGCGAGTTGAGGGGAGCCCTCTCGGGCTTCTTGGGAGCTATGCCTCGCGCCCCTCGGCCATCGCGTGTCCTTCGGGCTCGCTGACGCTCATCGGCACTCCTCTTCAACGAACCGGCCGATCCTTTCCAGCGCCTCCCCCAGGTGCAGCTCCGACTGGGTGTAGGCGAGCCGCAGGTAGCCCTTGCCGCCCTCCCCGAAGGCGGTGCCGGGCAGCACCGCGACCCCCGCCTCGTTGAGCAGCCGGTCGGCCATCGTCCGCTCGTCCATCCCGGTGCCCTCGACGTTGGGAAACGCGTAGAAGGAGCCGTCCGGCCGGGCGCAGCGGAAGCCCGGGACCCGGTTCAGGCCGTCGACCATGAGGTCGCGCCGCCGCTGGAACTCGCCCACCATCCGCTTCACCGCCATGTCGGACTCGGGTGCGTTAAAGGCCTCGATGGCGGCCATCTGGGTGAAGGCGGCGGCGCAGGAGGAGGTGTTGATCATCAGCGTCTCCATCCGGGCCGCCAGCTCCCGGGGCGCCACCCCGTAGCCGAGCCGCCAGCCGCACATCGCGTAGGCCTTCGAGAGGCCGTCGAGGAGGACTGTCCGCTCCCGCATCCCGGGCTGGGCGAGGAGCGAGACGTGCTCGAAGTCGCCGTAGACGATCTGGGAGTAGATCTCGTCGGTGAGAACGAGCAGGTCGCGCTCGATCGCAAGCCCGGAGATGAACTCGACGTCCTCCCTGGTCAGGACGCCCCCGGTCGGGTTCTGGGGCGTGTTGACGATCAGCAGCCGCGTCTTCGGGCTCACCAGCGAGGCCAGCTCCTCGAGGTCCATCCGGAAGCCGCGCTCCTCGCGGAGCCGGATCGGCACCGGCTTCGCCTCGAGGAAGCGGACCAGCGACTCGTAGACCGGGTAGCCGGGATCGGGCAGGATGACCTCGTCGCCCGGCTCGACACAGCTCAGCAGGGTGAAGAGGAGGACGTTCTTGGAGCCGGGCACCATCACCACCTCGAGCGGCTGGACGTCGGTGCCGAACCGCTGGTTGAGGAAGTCGGCGACCGCCTGGCGAACCTCGAGGATGCCTCCCGACGGCGTGTAGTGGGTGTAGTCGGCCCGCATCGCGCCGTAGGCCGCCTCGATGATGTTCTCGGGGGTCGGGAAGTCGGGTTCGCCGATCTCGAGGTGGATGACGTTCTTACCCTGCGCCTCGAGCATCCGCGCCTTCGCCAGCACCTCGAAAGCGCCCTCGGTGCCGAGGTTCTGCATCCGGTTCGCGAACTTGATGGCCATGTCTCTAAAAAATGCTCCTGCTGGTGCCGCCGTCGAGCACGATCGTCTGGCCCGTGACGTAGCCCGCCTGCGCCGAGCAGAGGTAGGCGCAGAGGTCCCCCAGCTCGGAGGCGTCCCCATAGCGCCCCATCGGCAGCGTCTTCGCATTGCGCTCGAGCTGCTCCTCGAGGCTGATCCCGGCCTTCTCGGCGGTGGTGGTCGCGATCGAGCGGGTGCGGTCGGTGAGGATCGCGTTGGGCCCGATGCAGTTGACCGTGACGCCAAGCGGCGCCAGCTCGGCGGAAAGCATCTTGGCCATCGCGGTGACCCCGGGCCGGAAGGCGTTGGAGAGGAGGAGCAGGTTGCTCGGCTCCTTCACGAAGGCGGAGGTGATGTTGACGATCCGCCCCTGCTTCGACGCCCGCAGGTGGGGAAGGGCGTTCCGCCAGAGCCAGACCGCGCTCATGGTGGTCAGGTGAAAGGCCTCCTCCCAGGTCTCGTCATCGACCTGGTCGATCGTCCCCGGTGGCGCCCCGCCGGAGTTGACGACCAGGATGTCGAGCCCGCCCAGGGCCTCCACGGCCGAGTTGACCAGTGCCTCAACCTGCTCCTTGACGGAGACGTCGGCGACCCGGTAGCCGGCGCCCCCGATCCGGCGGTCCAGGTCCGCCAGCCCTGCCTCGTCGCGAGCTCCGGTGAAAACGGCCGCGCCCTCCCGGGCGAGCGCCTCCGCACAGGCCCGCCCGAGGCCGCGGCTGGCGGCGGTGACCAGCGCCCGCCGGCCCTTCAATCCCAGCTCCATCTCTGACAGCGAGGATAACCGCCCGAAACCAGCCCGCGGATTGAATTCAGCGGCGCGCGCCGGTTTTGCAACCAACCCCGCAAAAGTTGTGCCATTTCCGGATACTTCGCCGACCCGGGGCGTTGTGCTGGCATGAGAAGCAAGTCTCAGAAGTCCAACCACGCCGCGCTGCGTTCATCGGACTGGCGGGTCTGAACGTAGGACGTAACTCTCGGCCTTTCGGCCTGCTTCCCGACTGGCGGCTCTAGCCGGCGACGAACCAGTCGGTCACGTACTGGAAGCGGTCCGCCGCGTCGATCACCGGGTTGGCGTGCACGCCGCCCACCCGTCGGCTCACCGCGTACTGGTAATGCGGCTCGTACAGGAACAGCGCCGGCGCCGCGTCCACCAGGAGGTCCTGGAGCTCGGCGTAAGCCGCAGACCGCTGCTTCAGGTCGACCGCCGCCCGGCCGTCCTCCAGGTCCTTGTCGATGAACGACTGGCGGGGCAGCTCGGAGAAGTTGAGCGGGTACACCCGCTCGCTCGAGTGCCAGAAGCTGAACTGGTCCGGATCGGGCCCGTTGTCGAGGTTCGCGAGCGCCATCTGGTAGCTGCGCGCCCCGAGGTACTTGGTCACCAAGAAGCCGGCCGGAACGAGGTTGACCCGGACGCCGACGCCGACCGCGGCGAGCTGCCCCTGCAGCGCCCGCGCCACGTCGCGGTACGGGTAGGCGTCGGCTGCGACCAGCTCGACCACGAAGTCCACCCCGCCCTGGCTCCGGTAGAGACCCTGGACGGGCATCGTCCAGCCGGCTTCGTCGAGGGCGCGCTGGGCGGCGCTCGGGTCGTAGGGAAACCGCTGTCCGGCCGCGGCGGAGTAGGCCCAATCGCTGGGCGGCAGCGAGGTCGACTGCGGATCACCCCCACCCCGGAGCACGTCCCGGACCAGCGCCTGGCGGTCGATCGCCTGGCTGAGGGCCCGCCGCACCGACGGGTTGGCGAAATAGGGGTGCTTGGGGTCGAGGTCGAGGAAGACCGAGGTGAAGCTGAAGGAGCGGAGGTCGCGGACGGCCACGTCGGGCCGCGCGAGCATCCTCGCCTGGGCCGGCGAGAGCACGCCGCCGACCGCGTCGGCAACCCCGCCGGCGACCGCCGCAACCGCCTCGTCGAGGCTGCTGTAGCCCTTGAAGACCACCCTGTCGATATGGGGCGCCGGCACCGCGAAGGGGTTCCGCCGGAGCGTTACCACAGAACGGTCGCCGGAGATCGAGTCGACCATGAAGGGCCCGGTGCCGATCGCCTTGGCGCCGCTGTAGGGGCTGCTCGGGATGCTCGCGACGTCCCCCGGAAACAGGTGCTGCGGGATGATCCCGACCCGGAGCGAGTTGAGGAAGCCCGCGCTCGGCGACCGGAGCGTGAAGTCGACCCGGTCGTCGGCCATCTTCTTGACCGTCACGCCCTTCCAGGTGGCGGCGGCGGGAAGCGTGTAGCCGGGGTCCTGGAGGACGGCGAAGGTGAACCTCACGTCCTCCGCCGTGAAGGGCAGCCCGTCCCCCCACTTGACGTCGGTCCGGAGCAGCACCGAGTACGTCAGCCGGTCGCCGGAAAGGCGGATCTCGCGCGCCAGCAGCGGCTGCACCTGCTGGTCGGGCCCGACCTGGGTCAGGCCCTGGTAGATCAGCCCGTCGATCTCGCGGGCATCGTCCTCGTCGGCGAAGAGCGGGTTGAGGTAGCCGGCGATCCCGGCGACCGCCTCGGTGAAGGTGCCGCCGTTGGTCGCCGCGGCCCGCGCGCCGCTGGCGACGTCCGCTGCCGTCGGCGCGACGGCGGGAGTGGAGAGCTGGCAGGCGGATGCGAGGAGGCCGAGCAGGGCGAGCCAATGGCCCGCCTGGCGCAGCCGCACTACTTCGTGTGGGTCGCGACCAGGATGTTGGCCAGCGACACGGCCAGGAAGCCGAAGACGAGAACCCAGGTCGTCCAGTAGAGCTGCCGCTCCAGTCCCCGCCGGGTCCGGTAGCCGCCGCCGAAATCGCCGCCGCCGCCGCCGATGGTCCCGCCGAGGCCGGTCGCCTTGGGCGTCTGGAGGAGAACCCCGGCCATCAGGAGGCCGGAGATGACGAGCTCGGCGATGACGAGGTACGGCCGGATCTGTGCCATGGACCGGGGCCGATTCTACTCACTCGCCTCCCCACTCTGCGCCGGATGGCAACGCCCTCCCCACGATATGGGGAGGCCGCGTAGCAACACCCTCCCCACCGTGTGGGGAGGGCAGGGTGGGGACGTACAGAGGCCTACCGGCTATCCGTTGAAGCGCTGGTTGACGGCGTCCCAGTTGATGGTGTTGAACCAGGCGGCCAGGTAGTCGGGCCGCTTGTTCTGGTACTTCAGGTAGTAGGAGTGCTCCCAGACGTCGACGCCGAGAACCGGCGCCAGGCCCTCCGAGAGAGGGGTGTCCTGGTTCGGCCGGCCGAAGACGCTCAGCTTGCCGGAGCCGTCCTTGACGAGCCAGCCCCAGCCGGACCCGAACTGGCCCACCGCGGCCTTCGTCAAGGTCTCCTTGAAGGTGGCGTAGTCGCCGAAGGCGGAGTTGATCGCGGCAGCCACCGCGCCGGTCGGCTCGCCGCCCCCGCCGGGGCCCATGATCTGCCAGAACATCGAGTGGTTGTAGTGGCCGCCGCCGTTGTTCCGGACGGTGGTGCGGATGTCCTCGGGGATCGCGTTGAGGTCGCCGAGCAGCTCCTCGATCGTCTTGCTGCCGAGCTCCGGGTGCTTCTCGATGGCCGCGTTCAGGTTGTTGATGTAGGCCTGGTGATGGCGGTCGTGGTGGATCTCCATCGTCAGGGCGTCGATGTGCGGCTCCAGCGCGCTGAAGTCATAAGGGAGCGGTGGCAGTGCAAACGCCATGGTTTACCTCCTGGCTTGTCTTTGGGCTTGTCTTTTCAGCGTCAACGCTTTTCAGTGTCAGCTTTTCGCGATCTCCACGAGTCTTGGAACCAGCTCGGGACCGCGGAGCTTTCCGAGCCGCCCCCGGGCCGCCTCCGACTCGCCGAACTGGAGCGCGCCCTCCGGCTCCAGGCCGCCGCTCGAGATCAGCAGCGGCACCGGGTCGGCGGAGTGCGCCTTGATGTCGCAGGGCGTGGAGTGGTCGGCGGTGACCGCGATCACGTAGTCGGGCAGCCGGAGCGCCTTCACAAGGGGGCCGAAGTAGAGCCGGTCGATCGCCTCGACGCAGGCCGCCTTGCCCTCGGGGTCGCCGTCGTGGCCGAAGAGGTCGGGGCCCTTGAGGTGGACGTAGAGCCCGCCGAAGTCCTCCAGCGCGGCCAGCGTCTTGTCCGCCCAGTCGGCGTAGCCCTTCTCCGGCTCCTCGGCGGTCGACAGCACGTGGACCGTCCCCATCCCGGTCAGCTGGGCGAGGCCGACCTCGACCGGCATCTCGACCAGGGAGCCGAAGTGGATGCCGAAGCGCTGCTGGAAGGAGGGCAGCCGGGGCAGCCGGTCGCCGGCGTCGCGGGCGAGGATGAAGTTGCCGGGCATCTTGCCCTCCTCCCGCCGGCGCCGGTTCACCGGGTGCTTCTCGAGGACCTCGAAGGAGCGCCGCATGAACTGGTTGGTGAGCTCTGCCCCGAGCCGGGCGGCCGGGCTGTCGCGGAGCGGCTTCGCCTCCAGCACATGGGTGCCGGGGTCCTCGAGGGCGACCGAGAAGGCGCCGTGGCGGCGGTAAGCGGGATCGCAGTTGTCGACGTCGCCGCTCAGCTGGTGGGTCAGCGACTGGATGACGAGGCAGCCGCGGTGCCCGATCGTGTGGCGGAACTCGAAGGTGGCCTCGTCGAGCTCGACCTCCTCCTGCACCGCGGTCGCGAGCTCGCGCGCCTCCGGATCGCTGAGGTTGCGGCCGACCCGCCGGTCGATGATCCTCCAGTCCCTGTCCACCGTGCCGAAGTTGCAGCGCCAGGCCAGGCAGCCGTCGGGGACCTCCATGCCGGCGCCGTGCGCCTCGAGCGGGCCGCGGCCGGTGTAGAACTCGTCCACGTCATAGCCGAGGATGCTCATCACCGCCGCGTCCGACTCCGGCGCGATGCCCGCTCCGATGGTGTCCATCAGGCCCGTCTCACCCTTCTGGGCCAGCTCGTCGAGGAAGGGCGTGTCCGCCGCCTCCAGGGGCGTCTTGCCGCCCAGGGCGGCGTTGGGCCGGTCGCCCAGCCCGTCGAGGACGACGTAGAGGATCTTCCTCATTGGGTGACGGTCGACGAGTACACGGCGGCGGTGCTCCGGATCATGGCCGAGAACTCGTCGGCCTTGAGGCTCGCGCCGCCGACCAGGCAGCCGTCGCACTGGGGCAGCTCGACGTACTGCTCGATGTTCGCCCCGTTGACGCTGCCGCCGTAGATGACGCGCAGGTTCAGCCCCGCCTTGGCGCCGATGAGGTGGGCGGCCGCCTCGCGGATCAGCCGCATCATCTTGTAGGCGTGCTCGGGGTCGGCGTTCTTCCCGGTGCCGATCGCCCAGACCGGCTCGTAGGCGAGGACCAGGCGATGGGAGTCGTCGGCCGAGCACTCGGCCAGCGCCGCGGTGACCTGGCCGGTGACGACCTCGGCCGCCTGGCCGGCGTCGTGCTGCTCCTGCCGCTCGCCGACGCAGATGATCGTCGAAAGTCCGGCGGCCAGTCCGGCGCCGGCTTTCTTGGCCACCTGCTGGTCGGTCTCCCCCATCGCCCGCCGCTCCGAGTGGCCGACGATCACCCACTGGCAGAAGCCGCCCAGCATCGCCGCCGACACCTCGCCGGTAAAGGGGCCGGAGGGCTCCCAGAAGCAGTCCTGCCCGCCCAGCTCGATGCCCGTCCCGTCGAGCAGCTCGAGCGCGCCGAGGAGCCAGACGAAGGGCGGGAAGATGGCGACCGTGACCCGATCCTGGCTCCTCGCCGCCTCGGTGATGCCCTGGATGAGCGCCGCCGCCTCCCCGGCGCTGGTGGGGTTCAGCTTCCAGTTCGCCGCCAGCACCGGTTTGTTAGCCATCACCTTCCTCCTTCAGAACCGCCACGCCCGGGAGTTCCTTGCCCTCCATCGCCTCGAGCGTTGCACCGCCCCCCGTCGAGACGTGGGAGAAGCCGCTCAGCCCCAGCTTCTCGACCGCCGCCGCGGTGTCGCCACCGCCGACCAGGGAGTATGCGCCGGAGGCCAGGATCGCCTCGCCCAACGCCCGGGTCCCGGCGGCGAACTCGGGGACCTCGGCCACCCCGGCGGGCCCGTTCCAGACGATCGTCCCGGCCCCCCGCAGCCGCTCCCTGAAGAGCTCGACCGTGGCTGGGCCGATGTCGAGGATCTTCCAGCCGGGCTCGATCCCGTCCACCCCGGCCACCCGCGTCGGAACGCCCGGCTCGGCCTTCTGGGCGATCATCGAGTCGACGGGAAGGACGAGCTTGTCGCCGGCGGAACGCTCGACCTCACGCGCCGCGTCCAGGGCGGACTCCTCGACCAGGCTGGCGCCCACCTCGGCGCCCCGCGCCCTGAAGAAGGTGTTGGCCATCGCGCCCACCACCAGCAGGGCGTCGACCCGGGGCAGGAGGTGGCGGAGGACGCCGGCCTTGGTCGAGATCTTGGCGCCGCCGACGATCGCCACCAGGGGGCGGCGCGGCTGGTCGAGCGCGTTCTGGAGCGCCCTCAGCTCGGCCAGCATCAGGTAGCCGGCGTAGGCGGGCAGGTGGCGGGCGACGCCGACCACCGACGCATGGGCCCGGTGGGAGGCGGCGAAGGCGTCGTTCACGTAGAGCTCGCCGTGCTCGGCCAGGCCGCGCGCGAACTCCGGGTCGTTCTTCTCCTCCCCGGGGTAGAAGCGGACGTTCTCGAGCAGCACGATCTCGCCCTCGTACAGGTCGCCGACGGGCTCCATGCAGTCGTGGACGAAGCGGACCTTCATCGCCTCCGCAACCGGGCGGAGCGAGAACGCGAGGTTCGGCCTTCCCTCCGGCCGGCCGAGGTGCGACATCACCACCGTCCGGGCTCCCTCGAAGCGGAGCTTCTCGAGGGTCGGCATGGCGGCCCGGATCCGTGTGTCGTCGGTGATCCGGCCTCCCTCCATGGGGACGTTGAGGTCCTCCCGTACCAGCACCCGTCTGCGCCGCAGGTCGAGCTGATCGAAAGAGGCCTTCAGAGCGTGCCGGCCATGAACGTGATGAGGTCGACCATCCGGCAGCTGAAGCCCCACTCGTTGTCGTACCAGGAGACGACCTTGGCCCAGTCGCCGCCCTGCATCAGGGTGAGCGGCGCGTCGACGATCGAGGAATGGGGGTCGTTCTTGAAGTCGGAGGAGACGAGCTCCTCCCGGTTGACAGCGAGGATCCCCCGAAGGGAGCCGCCGGCGGCCGCCTCGAAGGCGGCGTTGACGTCCTCCGCGGTGGTGGTCCGCTTGAGCTGGACGGTGAGGTCGATGACCGAGACGTCGAGGATCGGAACCCGGAAGGCCATGCCCTGGAACTTCCCCTTGAGCTCGGGCAGCACCTCGGAGACGGCGCGATTGGCGCCGGTCGAGGTCGGGATGATGTTGTCGGCGGCCGCCCGGGCCCGGCGGAGATCCTTGTGGGGCAGGTCCTGGAGCTTCTGGTCGGCGGTGTAGGCGTGGACCGTCGTCATCATCCCCCGCTCGATCCCGAAGCTGTCCTCGAGCACCTTCACCACCGGCACCAGGCAGTTGGTCGTGCAGCTGCCGTTGGAGACGACGTGCATCGAGCCCGGCTCGTAGCCCTCCTGGTTGACGCCCATCACGAAGGTGTAGTCCTGGTTGCTGGCGGGGGCGGAGATGATCACCTTCTTCGCCCCGCCGGCGTCGATGTGGACCCGCGCCTTCTCCGCGTCGGTGAAGAGGCCGGTCGACTCGACCACGATGTCGACCCCGAGGTCGCGCCACTTCAGGCCGGCCGGGTCGCGCTCGCTCAGGAACCGGACCGGCCGGTCGCCCACCCGGATCGTCCCGTCGCTCGCGCTGACCGGCGGGCCGAAGGTGCCGAGGGCCGAGTCGTGCTTCAGGAGATGGGCGAAGGTGGGTGCGTCACCGATGTCGTTGACGGCCACGATCTCGACCTCCGGGTTGAGCTGGCTGGCCGCCCGGTAGATGTTCCGGCCGATCCGGCCGAACCCGTTGATCCCCACTTTGATTGTCATGGCCTAAATCGTAGAGGTCTTGGCTTAGCGTCTCTCCCCCAACTGGTGGGGGAGTACCGGCGAAGCCGGGGAGGGGGTACGGATGCCCGATCAGCGGGCGGAGGTGCTGACCTCGGGCGCACCCTCCGAGATCTCGACCAGCCGCCGCAGGCGGTGGTTGACCGCCGACTTGGAGAGGTTCATCTGGGGGGCCAGCTCGGGGAGGTTGAGCTCCGGGTTCTCCCGCCGCCCGCGTGCCATCTCCTGCACCGAGGGCGGCAGCGTCTGCAGCCCCTGCTCCCGCTCCAGCCGGTTGATCGCCTCGACCTGACGCATCGCGGAGCCGATCGTCTTGTCAATATTGGCCGTCTCGAAGTTGATCCGGCGGTTCACCTGGGCCCGCACGTCGCGGACGACGCGGACGTTCTCGAACTCCATCACCGCCCGGTTGCCGCCCATCAGCTGGAGGCAGCGGGCGATCCCTTCCGCGTCCTTGACGTAGACCACGTGCTGGCCGGCGCGCTCGACGACGCCCGCCCTCACCTGCGCCTCGTGGAGGAGGCAGAGGATGATGGTCGCCCAGCCCAGGGTCGGCGCGACCAGCTCCAGGTGGTAGCGGGTGGAGGGTGCGTTGACCGAGCCGCAGCCGAGGAAGAAGCCGCGGAAGAAGTTCTTCCGGTCGCAGGGCTTGGGCGGCAGGGCGCGGGCGGCCGGGATCGTGAAGCCCGGCTCGAGGGCGGGTGGGAGCGGGACCTCGATGAAGAAGGCGGTCCGCTTGGCGTGCCGCTCGGCATGGTACTTGGCGTCGACCTGGGCGAGGCTGCGGGAGAGCCGCACGACCTTGCGCGCGACCGAGTTGCGGAGGAGGGAGAAGTAGGCGGCGTTGCCGCTCCCGGTCCGGATCAGGCGGCCGCGGGTGGAGTAGAAGATGCCGGTCAGCTCGGCCAACTGGCAGCAGGGCCGGGCGGGGATCAGGCCCGAGAGCTCGCTCTTGACCTCAGACGAGAAAGAAATCGGACACCTCCGAGATGCGGGTCTCCTCCGCCCCGCGTTCCAGTCTATCCCTAGCTCTGACCGACTGCCACTAACATTGGAAGCAAGTTGGCCACAGCGAAAGAGACCCGGCACAGCGCCCTCGGTCTCGATGCGGAGCGCCTCCTCACGATGTACCGGCAGATGGTCCTGGCGCGTGCCGTGGACCGCCGGATGTGGGTCCTCAACCGGCAGGGAAGAGCGCCCTTCGTGATCTCCGGGCAGGGCCACGAGGCGATCCAGGTGGCGGCCGCGACGGCGATGCGGCCGGGGACCGACTGGCTCGTCCCCTACTACCGCGACCTCGCCTTCTGCCTCGCTTTGGGGCAGACCGCCCAGGACTTCATGCTCTCCGTCTTCGGCCGGGCCGAGGACCCCAACTCGGGCGGCCGCCAGATGCCCTCCCACTTCGGCAGCGCGCGGCTCCGGATCATGACCAAGTCGAGCGTCGTCGGCCCCCAGATCTGCCACGCGGCGGGGATCGCCTACGCCTCCCAGATGCGAGGCCTGGACGAGGTCGCGGTCTGCTGCATCGGCGAGGGCGGCACCTCCCAGGGCGACTGGCACGAGGGCCTCAACTGGGCCGGCGTCCACCGCCTCCCCTTCATCTGCATCGTGCAGGACAACGACTACGCGATCTCGGTGCCGCACCGCCTCCAGATGGGAGTCGACAGCGTCGCCAAGCGGGCGATCGGCTACGGCATCGCCGGCGTGACCGTCGACGGCGGCGACCTGCTGGCGTCCTACGACGCCATGAGGGGCGCGGTCGAGCGGGCGCGCGCCGGCGACGGCGCCACCCTGATCTCGGCCAAGGTGGCCCGCTTCACGTCGCACTCCTCGGACGACGACCAGCGCCGCTACCGCCCCCAGGCCGAGCTCGAGGCGCTCCTCCGGCGCGACCCGATCGAGCGCTTCCGGGGCTACCTGCTGGACGAGGGCGGGATGGACGAGGAAGCCGACGACCGGATCCAGCAGGAGTGCACCGCCGACGTCGACGCGGCCGTGGCCTACGCGGAGGCGGCGGCCTCGCCGCTGGCCGAGGACACCCTCAAGCACGTCTTCGCGGAGGCCGCCGGATGACCGAGAAGACGCTCATCGCCGGGGTCCGGGAAGCTCTCCTGGAAGAGATGGAGAGAGACGAGCGGGTCTGGGTGCTGGGCGAGGACGTGGGCCGCAAGGGTGGCGTCTTCCTGGCCACCGAGGGCCTCTACGACCGTTTCGGAGAGGCACGGGTTCTCGACACGCCGCTGGCCGAGTCGAGCATCATCGGCGTCGCCATCGGGGCCGCCATGAACGGCACCATCCCGGTCGCCGAGATCCAGTTCGCCGACTTCATCCACCCCGCCTTCGACCAGATCGTCAGCGAGGCGGCCCGCATCCGCTACCGCTCCAACGGCGACTTCGGCTGCCCGATCGTGATCCGCGCGCCCTATGGCGGCGGCGTCCACGGCGGCCTCTACCATTCCCAGTCGGTGGAGGCCTTCTACGGCCACGTGCCGGGCCTCAAGGTCGTCATCCCGAGCACGCCGGAGGACACCAAGGGCCTGCTCAAGTCGGCGATCCGCGACCCCGACCCGGTGCTCTTCTTCGAGCACAAGAAGACCTACCGGCTGATCAAGGGCGAGATACCGGAGGGCGACTACCTGACACCGATCGGCAAGGCCGCCGTCCGCCGCGAGGGCACCCGGCTGAGCGTCTTCGCCTGGGGCCTGATGGTCCATTACTGCCTGGAGGCCGCCGAAGCCGTGGAGGCCGACGGGATCAGCGTCGAGGTCGTCGACATCCGCACCATCGCGCCGCTCGACAAGCAGGCGATCCTCGCCTCGGTCGAGAAGACGGCGCGCGCAATGGTCGTCTACGAGGACAACCTGACCGGCGGCTTCGGCGCCGAGATCTCGGCCGTCATCGCCGAGGAGGGCTTCGAGCTGCTCGACGCCCCGGTCGTCCGGGTCGCCGGGCCGGACGTCCCGGCGATGCCCTTCAACAAGCCCCAGGAGGAGTTCTTCCTCCCCAGCCCGGATCGCATCGCGGCCGCGATGCGCAAGCTCGCCGCGTACTGAAACCGCCGACCATCCCGGCCGACGAATACGCCTACCGCCGGGCGGCGGTCTGGGCCGGCATGGATGCCGCCGGCTTCGACGCGCTGGTCGTCTTCTACCCGGCCCGCATCGCCTACCTGGCCGGGTTCCACCACGTGCCCACCGAGCGACCGGTCGCGCTGGTCCTCGGCAGCGGGTACTCGGCGCTGGTCGTGCCCGCGGTCGAGAAGGAGCACGCCGAGAGCCTCGCCGGCATCGACCGCGTCCTCGTCTACTTCGAGTACCCGGGCGAGCGCCACCCGCTGGAGATGGTCCGGGAAGCGCTGCTCGAGATCAACGCCGCCCCCACCCGGGTCGCCGCCGACCATGACGGCCAGGTCCCCCTCTGGGGCTATCGCGGCCCCCGGCTCAGCCAGCTGACCGGCCACCCGGTGGCCGACGGCGAGATGCTCATCGAAGAGCTCCGCCGGGTGAAATCCCCGGCCGAGCTCACGTGCATCCAGCTCTCCTGCGACTGGGCGGTCCGCGGCCACCGCCGGATGCAGGCCGCCATCCATACCGGCCAGACCGAGATGGAGTCCTACGCGCCCGCCGAGCTGGAGACGCTCCGCGAGATGATCGCCGAGATGCCCGGCTGGCGGCCCCGCGGCCACGACGGATCGGGCCTGACCGCGATGTTCGTGGCCGGCAAGAGCACCGCCATGCCCCACGGCTTCGTCCTCGGCCAGGGCGTCAGAGCCGGCGACGTCCTCGTCAGCGGCGCCGCCGCCGACGTCGACGGCTACCGCTCGGAGCTGGAGCGGACCATGATCGTCGGCGAGCCGACCGCCGCCCAGCGCTCGGCCTTCGAGGCGATGGCGGCGCTCCAGGCGCGGGCGATCGAGGTCCTCCGACCGGGCCTGCCGGTCGCCGAGGTGGAGCTCGCCGTCCTCCGCCTGGCGGTCGAGCTCGGCCACGATGCCCACCTTCGCCACCACGTCGGCCACTCCATCGGCCTCGAAGCGCACGAGGCCCCCTTTCTCGACCGGGGCGACCCGGCGATCCTCGAGAGGGGAATGGTCTTCACCATCGAGCCAGGGATCTACCTGCCCGCCCTGGGCGGCTTCCGCCACTCCGACACGGTGGTGATCACGGCCGAGGGGAGCCGGGTCATGACCGACTACCCCCGGGATCTCGAGAGCCTCGTCATTCCGGCCTGACCTCGCGACGTGGTCAGGCGAGACGCCGACGACTTGTGTCGAGAAGACACTTGGAGTGAGTATCCATTGAAGGGGAGGCGATTCCGGGTCTTGGCGTCGGAATGCGGCGTCTACGGACTGGCGCAGAAGTAATCAGAAGGAGAAAGGTACAAGTGGTACCAATTGGACCTATCTCGCGCGCCTCATGCGCACAAGTGGTACCAATTGGACCTATCGAGGCGTTGTTCGAGGTCCCAACGTGGCATCCGACGCCCAAACGCCGCGTCACGACACCAAGACCTGGCAAAGCCTCCCCCTCGTAGACTTTCCACAAGGCCCCCAAACCCGGCACCCGGCGGCAGAGGTTAGGCCTCAAGCCAAAACCTCACCCGCGCCGGCTGGCCACCCCGTCCAGCACGACCGGGCGCCGACCGAGTGATCGGCGTCAGCTCGGGCGCCCTCATCGCGCTCAAGGCTGCCCTGACGCTCCGCAGCCTTCGCAAGCTGGTCATCTTCGAGCCGCCGTCAGCTCTCGTCACCGGCATGCTCGCGGCCCAGATGGGGCCGGCGATCTTCAGCCACATCCCGCGCTGGCTGCTCGGGCCGCTCACCAACGCGGCGATGGTCGGCGAGGACAGGAGAGCGACAGGCAACGACGTGACGATGCGGATGCTCGCGCCCACGCTCCACTACGACTTCCAGCTCATCGCCGAGATGGAAGGGTCGCTGGAGAGCGTCAAGGCCATCACGGCCGAGGTGCTCCTCCTCGGCGGCAGCAAGAGCCCGGCCTACCTCAAAGCCTCGGTCGACGGCCTCGCCCGGGTTCTGCCCAACACCACCCGGTTCGAGTTCGACGGCCTGGCACACGGCGCCACCGGCAACCGCGACCGGGGCGGCGCGCCCGAGCGCGTGGCGGAGAAGGTGGGTGAGTTCCTTGGCTAGCGTCGGCCGCTTCCGCGTCAACCCCTGGGTCGTCCTGGTCGGTGGCCGTCTAGCTTGCCTCTAATCTGACGGGGTGGACCTCACCGGTCGCCTCGTCAGGCTCCGCGCCCCGCTCCCCGAGGACGCGCCCTTCATCGCCGAGTACATCTCGATGCCGGAGGTGGTGCGGACGCTCGATGCCTGGGCAAAAGCGCCCTACTCGGTCGAGCAGGCGCTGGACTGGATCCGGCGGCACGACCCGAGCACCATCAACTGGGCGGTCGAGTGCCTCGCCGACGGTGCTTTCATCGGCTGCAGCGGGCTGCGCGAGCTCGACTTCCGGAACCGCAACTGCGAATGGGGCATCTGGATCGGGCCGCCCACTCGCTGGAACCACGGCTACGGGAGCGAGGCCTGCCGGCTGGCCACCGCCTACGCCTTCCGCGAGCTGGGGATGGAGAAGGTCTACCTGAAGGTCTACGAGACCAACCCGGGTGGCCGGCGGGCCTACGAGAAGGCCGGCTACAGGTTGGAGGGAACCATGCCCCGCGACCACTGGTGGGAGGGCGGCTTCACCACCAGCTTTCTGATGGCCGTCTACCGCGACGACCCGAATTACCGGATGGAGGAGCCAGAGCAACCATGAACGAAGAGGTCAAGCGGCTGCTGGAGGACCTGAGGCTGATGGGGCCCAGCAGCATCGAACTCGTCGCCGAGGCGTGGCGCACGGTGGCCGGCGACGAAGACACGATCCGGACCGCCGCCGAGCGCCGGGCCGAGGACGATCCGGAGTGGCGCGAAGCCGAGACCCAGATCTTCCAGGTCGCCCGGGGCGAGAGCTGGCTCAGCCTGCCCCAGACCGAGCGCGACTCGGCGGTGGCCGCCGCGCAGGACGCGCTGCTCGCCCTGCTGGAGCGGAAGACGCTGGGCGAGGAGCGCTACCGCACGCTGGTGCGGCCGCTCGCCGCCGCCCTTCCCTGGCTGCTCACCGGGGAGGCGGAGGACCGCTATCCGTAGTCGCTCAGAACCGCCCAGCCAGCTCGAGCTCGGCCGCGCGGCCGGCATAACCGGGGTGGCTCGGATGCTCGGCCTGGTACCAGGCGAGGACCTCGGCCAGGCAATCCTCCAGGGCCGAGGGCTCGAAGCCGAGCTCGGTGCGAGATCGGCTGAGGTCGTAGCCGGCCGAGCGGCGAGGGTCGGGGCCGTAGGGGCTGGCTCCCTCCGGCAGCTCGGCGAAGGGAACGGGGAGCAGCCGCACCGGTTTCGCCCAGGCCCGGCCGATCGCCTCGACGAGGTCGGCGAGGCTGACGCCGTCGAAGGCCACGTTGTAAGCCCTTCCTTCGGTCGGCTTCCTCGGGTCGGCGGCGAGGGCGTGGGCATAGCCGACGTCGCGGACCCAGGCCAGGCCGGCCTGCCGGCGGTAGCTTTCGGCGGGGACCAGGAGCGGGCCCCCGTCCTCGACGCGCTCGAGGTAGGCGGCGATCCGGAGCGTGTGGTCGGCGGCCCCGAGCACCGCCGGCGGCCGGATGACGGTCCAGGGAAAGTCCGCCGTCCGGGCGAGCACCGTCTCGCACCAGCGCTTGCCCTCGCGGTACTCGATCGGCTCCGCGGGCGGGTCGCCCGCCAGCGGCTCGAAGTCCTCCTCGCGTGCCGGCCGGTCCTCGAACCGGTCCGGGTAGACGCCGGTCGAGGTGAAGATGTAGCGGCTTCCCCGGAAGTGGCGGACGACCGCCTCCACCTGCGACGGCTGGTAGGCGGCCAGGTCGACCAGCACGTCCGGCTTCACCTCCTCCAGCACCCGCGCCAGCTCGGCCTCGTCGGTCCGGTCGAAGGCGACGTGGCTGGTGAAGGTGCCGTAGGGACGCGGCCTGCGGCTGGCCGCGATCGTCTCCACCCCGCGCCGCATCAGCTCCTTGCAGGTCGCCAGCCCGATGAAGCCTGGACCGCCGAGGACGAGGGCCTTCATGCCAGCCGCTCCAGCAGCTCCGCCACCGAGACCTCGGCGAGCGAGCCGAGCCGCAGGTCGGCCGCGCTCAGGTCGAGGCCGGCGGTCATCGGGTTCGGGATGGCGACACAGCGCATGCCGGCGGCCTTGGCGGCGGCGATGCCGTTGGCCGAATCCTCCAGCGCGACCGCCTCGCCCGGCCTGACGCCGAGGCAGGCGCAGACCGCGAGGTACAGCTCGGGGTCGGGCTTGGTGCTGGCAACGTCGTCGCGGCAGCGCACGCAGGCGAAGGAGCCGGCCAGCGCCAATCGCTCCAGGTGGCCGGTGACCCAGGCCCGGGAGGAGCTGGAGGCGACGCCCAGCCGGATCCCCAGCCGAGTCGCCTCGGCCACCGCGCCGCGGACGCCGGGCAGGATCTCCAGTTCGGCGACCAGCTCGAGGTGGCGGGCCTTGCGGCGGTTGAGGACGGACTCCCGGTCGAGGTCGTGGCCGAGCCGGGCCACCAGCTCCTGGTAGGGATCGAAGTAGGTCGCTCCCCGGCCGATGACGTCGCCCCAGACGTCCATCGTCAGGTCTTCGCCGTGCTCCTGGTAGACCTCGCGCCAGGACTGGTAGTCCGGCCGCTCCGTCTCCAGGATCAGCCCGTCGAAGTCGAAGACGAGGGCACGGAGGTTCAGAGCTCCCTGAACTCCGTCTCGACGTCCACCTGCTCCCCGCCCCCGAGGCGCCGCGCCAGCTCGGCGGCGAGGACGACCGAGCGGTGGCGGCCGCCGGTGCAGCCGAAGGCGATCGTCAGCTCCTGGCGCCCCTGCGAGCGATAGGCGGGGAGCAGACCCGCCATCGTCCGCTCCAGGTTGTCGAGCAGCTCGCCGGCCGCCGGCTGGGCGAGGACGTACCTGCGCACCGCCGGGTCGAGCCCGGTCTGCGGCCGCAGGTCCTCGACCCAGTAGGGGTTGTCGAGGAAGCGGGCGTCCACGACCCAGTCCGCGCCGGCGGGCAGGCCGTGCTTGTAGCCGAAGGCGACGCAGCGCACGAGCAGCTTCTCCCGCGACCTGAGCCGCCGGGCGAGGGCGGGCAGCTCGGCGGCCGCCACCCGGTGATGGGCGCGGGCGTGGGAGCCCTCCGGCGACCCGTCGTCGGGCCCGACGTGGACCAGCTCGTACCTGGCGCCGGCGGCGTCGGCAGCTTTCAACGCCGCGCTGGCGTCGCCCGCCAGCGGCACCATCCGGTCGCCTGATTCTCCTCCCCGCTCGGCGGGGAGGTCCTTCGCGCCGCCAGGCGCGAAGGGGAGGGGCCCGATCGCGAATCCAGCTTCGGCAAAGGCGTCGACAGCCGCCTCCAGGTCCGTGCCACCGACGAAGACGAGTCGGCTCATACCAGCTCCTTCAAACGGCGCGCGACCGGTTCCGGTATCCCGAGGCGGACGATCTCCTCGACGTCGGCGTCGCGGATCGCCTGGACGCTGCCGAACGCGCGCAGCAGGGCCCTCTTGCGCGCCGGCCCGATCCCCTCCACCGAGTCGAGCGGCGAGCTCAGGGCCTTCTTGGAGCGGACCTTGCGGTGGTGGGTGATCGCGAAGCGGTGGGCCTCGTCGCGCACCCGCTGGACCAGGAACATCCCTGGCGAGTCGTGCTCCTGGACGATCGGGTCCGCCTCGTTGGGGACGAAGATCTCCTCCCGCTCCTTGGCCAGGCCGAAGGTCGGGATGTCGGCGAAGCCGAGCTCCTCGAGCACCTCCAGGCCGGCGTTCAGCTGCCCTTTGCCGCCGTCGATCAGGATCATGTCGGGCCGGCTCGAGAAGGAGCGGTCGGCCACCTCCGCCGAATCCTCCCGGCGGAGCGCCGACTCGAGCCGGGTCAGCCGCCGGCGGAGGACCTCCTGGAGCATCGCGAAGTCGTTCGGCCCCGGTGTGTACTTGATCTTGAAGCTGCGGTAGTCCTCGCTCTTCGGCCGGCCGTCCTCGAAGACCACCATCGCGCCGGTCGCCGAGTCGCCCTGCAGGTTGGAGATGTCGTAGCACTCGATCCGGCGCGGCGGCGCGTCCAGGTCGAGAGCGTCGGCCAGCGCCTGGAGCATCGGCTCGCTCCGGCTGCGGTCGTAGTCCCACTGGATCCGGAGCTGCTTCAGCTCCTCCGCCGCCGTCTCCGCCAGCTGGTCCACGAGCTGCCGCTTGCGCCCCCGCCGGGGCACCTCGAGCGTCACCGGGCCGCCCCGCAGCTGCTCGAGCCAGGCGGTCACCTGCTCGGCCTCCTCGACCGGGCCGGTGAGGACGATGGTGCGGGGGACGTGAGTTGCGCTCGAGTAGTAGCGGACCAGGAAGGAGCGGAGGAGCTCCGGCTCGGCCACCTCGAGCTCGCCTTCCAGCGGGTGGCCGTCGTGACCGACCATCTTGCCGGAGCGGATGTAAGCGACCTCCATGAAGACGTCCTTGCCCTGCCGGGCGTAGGCGACAAGGTCCTGGTCGTCGCGCCCCCGCGTCACCACCTTCTGGCGGTCGGCGATCTTCTCGACCGCCCGCAGCTTGTCCCGGTAGCGGGCGGCGTTCTCGAAGTCGAGCTTCTCGGCCGACTGCTCCATCCGGCCGTGGAGGTCGCGGGCGAGGAGGTCGGAGCGCCCCTCCATCAGCATCGCCACCTCCTGGATCCGGGCCCTGTAGTCCTCGCGGCTGATCCTTCCCTCGCACGGCCCCGGGCAGCGCTTGATGTGGAAGTCGAGGCAGACCCGGCCCTGCCGGAAGACGTCGTCAGAGCAGGTCCGGAAGGGAAGCAGCTGGCGGATCGACTTGACGGTCTGGCGGAGGCTCTGGGCGCTCGTGTAGGGACCGAAGTAGATGGCGCCGTCGGGGTGGATGCGGCGGGTGTAGTGGACGCGGGGGAAGTCCTCCCGCATCGGCAGCTTCAGGTAGAGGAAGTTCTTGTCGTCCTTTAGGCGGATGTTGAAGCGGGGCCGGTAGTGCTTGATCAGCTCGTTCTCGAGCACCAGCGCCTCGACCTCGTTGGCCGTACGCATCACCTCGAAGTCGTGGATCCGCTTCATCAGCTCGAACTTCTGGCCCTGGGGGGCGGTGAAGTAGGAGCGGAGGCGGTCCCGGAGGCGGAGCGCCTTGCCGACGTAGATCACCTTGCCGGCGCCGTCCCGCAGCAGGTAGCAGCCCGGGGCCTCGGGCACCGCGCGGAGTCGCTTCCGGATCGTGTCGGCGTCTATCACTGCCATCTTCTGGGGTCGGGATTGAATTGTCCCACCCGCGTTCCTCCGGCTTAGACTCGTCGTCAATGGTGCAGCAGCCGGCGCCCCCACCGCAGCCGATCCAACTGCCCCTCGCACCGGCCGCCCACGGCGCCCCGACCAACACCCTTGCGGTGGTGAGCCTGGCCAGCGGGATCATCTCCTGGTTCGCCCTGCCCATCATCGGCGGCGTCGTCGCCGTCGTCACCGGCCACCTGGCCAAATCGGAGATCCGCCGGACCGGAGAGCAGGGCGACACCTACGCGACGATCGGCCTGATCCTCGGCTACCTGCACCTCGCCGTCGTACTGCTCATCGTGGTGATCCTCGTGGTCATCTTCGCCGGCACCTTCGCGATCATCCGGGCCGCGACCGGCTAGGTAGACATCGAGGCGGGGCCGCAGCCGCTCCCGGCCCTCAGAAGTGGATCCCCTTCATCAGGAAGGCCATCGGGGCCCCCTCGGGTGAGATCTCCTCCAGCTCCTCCGGCTTGGCCTTTGGCGTGCCCCGGCCGCTGCCGTTCTTCTCCCCGCCGTCCTAGCCGGTCCCGCCGGTGACGAGGTAGGTGGTCAAGCGGCGGCCTGGCCCCTGTCGGCGAGCCAGCGATGGACGACCTCGAGAAAGCCCTTTGGGTCCTCCATCATGGGCACGTGGCCGAGGCCCGGGAACACGTGCAGCTCCCAGTCGGGCCGGACCTCGACCAACCGTCGGGCGGCGCCCAGTGGGACGACCCGGTCCTTCTCGCCGTGGACGACGAGGGTCGGCGCCCGGACCTGGCGGACCCTGGCGTCGAAGCTCGCCCGGCGCAGGTTGGAGGCGATCAGCGAGCGCATGGTCTGGAGGACCGCGACGTTGGCCTCGGGGTTGCCGTGTCGCGGCCAGTGTGCCTCGAGGTGGGCCTGGATGACCTCCTCCGGGATCCGCGAGTAGTCGGGCGACACGCCTCGCAGCGTCCGGTACACCACCTGTTCGGAGGTCGTCCGCCGGGCGCTGGCCATCATCAGCGCCTCACCGAAGCCACGGATGAGAAGCGGCGCCATGAGCAAGGAAGCGGCCGACCCGGGCGCTCCACGGACCGGGATCGGCACCGCCGGGTCGACCAGGACCAGCCCGGTCACGTTCTCCGACGCCGCGGCTGCCTCGAGGATCGAGAGGTGGCCCCCGGTGGAGTTGCCGAACAGCAGCGCCGGCTCGCCGGCGACCCGCTCGATGAAGCGGTCGATCACCTCTCGGTGGTTGGCGAGCGTCGCCTTCCGGCCCGCCAGCGGCGTCAGCCCGTGGCCGATCAGGTCGAGCGCGAAGACGCGGTGGTCCTCAGCCAGCGCGGGCGCGACCGATAGCCAGTTGAGGCGGCTGCCGGCGAGGCCGTGGATGAGGAGGATCGGCTTGCCCTGCCCGCCGAAGTCGGCGTAGTGGACCGGGCCGTTGAGCTCGACGTCCAGCTCGCGCATCCTCGTGGTCACCCCGCCATCTTCTGTATCACGCCGGTACGGCGGTCTGCTCCCTGTCCGCCGGGGCGCCCTTCCCCACCTTCCCCACCTTGGCCTTCGCCGCCCCTTTGAGTGTTCCCGCCTTCTCGAGGATCGGCCGCAGGTACAGCCCGGTGTAGGAGGCGGGGTTGAGGGCGAGCTGCTCGGGCGTGCCGGTCGCGACCAGGTAGCCGCCCTTGTCGCCCCCCTCGGGACCGAGGTCGATCATCCAGTCGGCGGTCTTGAGGACCTCCAGGTTGTGCTCGATGACGACGACCGTGTTGCCCTGGTCGACCAGCCGGTGGAGCACGTGGAGGAGCCGCTCGACGTCGGCGTAGTGGAGGCCGGTGGTCGGCTCGTCGAGGATGTAAAACGTTTTGCCGGTGTCGCGCCGCGACAGCTCGGTGGAGAGCTTCACCCGCTGCGCCTCGCCGCCCGAGAGCTGGGTCGACGGCTGGCCGAGCTTGATGTAGCCGAGGCCCACGTCCTGCAGGGTCCGCAGCTTGGTCCGGATCCGGGGCACGTTCTCGAACGTCTCCACCGCCTCGTCCACGGTCTGGTCGAGGACGTCGGAGATGGAGTGGCCGCGGAACTTGATCTCCTGCACCTCGCGGTTGTAGCGGGTCCCGTGGCAGACCTCGCAGGGCACGAAGACGTCAGGCAGGAAGTGCATCTCGATCTGGATGATGCCGTCGCCCTTGCAGGCCTCGCAGCGCCCCTGGTTGGGGACGTTGAAGGAGAAGCGGCCCGCCTTGTAGCCGCGCATCTTGGCCTCCGGCAGGCTCGCGAAGAGCTCCCGCAGCGGCGTCCAGAGGCCGGTGTAGGTCGCCGGGTTGGAGCGCGGCGTCCGGCCGATCGGCGACTGGTCGATGTCGATCACCTTGTCGATGTGCTGCAGCCCCTCCACCGTCCGATGCGCGCCCGGCTTCTCCTTCGCCCGGAAGAAGAACTGGCCCAGCCGGCGGGAGAGGATGTCGGTGATCAGGGAGGACTTGCCCGAGCCGGAGACGCCGGTCACCGCCACGAACTGCCCGAGCGGGATCTCGACGTCGAGGTCCTTAAGGTTGTTCTCGCGGGCGCCCCGGATCACCAGCTTCTTGCCCGAGCCCGGCCGCCGCTGCGGCGGGATGGGCACCGAGAGGTCGCCCCGCAGGTAGCGGGCGGTGAGCGAGGTGGGATGGGCGAGGACCTCCTCGACGGTTCCCGCGGCGATGATCTCGCCGCCGTGCTCGCCGGCGCCGGGACCGATGTCGACCATGTAGTCGGCGGTCCGGATGGTGTCCTCGTCGTGCTCGACGACGATCAGCGTGTTGCCCAGGTCGCGGAGCTTGATGAGCGTCGAGATCAGCTTCCGGTTGTCCCGCTGGTGGAGGCCGATGGAGGGCTCATCGAGGATGTAGAGGACGCCCATCAGCTTGGAGCCGATCTGGGTCGCCAGCCGGATCCGCTGCGACTCACCGCCCGAGAGCGAGTTCGCGGCGCGGTTCACGGTGAGGTACTCGAGGCCGACGTCGATCAGGAACTGCAGCCGCTCCTTGATCTCCTTCAGGATGCCGCGGGCGATCAGCTGTTCGCGCTCGTTGAGCTCGAGCCGCTCGAAGAACTCGATCGCACCCGCCACCGAGAGATCGCAGACCTGGGCGATGTTCCGGCCCGTGATCGTCACCGCCAGCGACTCCGGCTTGAGCCGCATGCCCTGGCAGGTCGGACAGGGCTTGTCGCTCATGTACTTCTCGAGCTCCTCCCGCACGAACTCGCTCTCGGTCTCCGAGTGTCGCCGCTGGAGGTTGGCGAGGATGCCTTCGAAGGTCGCCTCGTACCAGCGCTTGTGGCGGTACTGGTTGGTGTAGGTGAAGCGGATCTTGTTGCCGCCGGTGCCCTCCAGCAGCACCCGGCGATGCTCCGCCGAGAGCTTGCCCCAGGGCTTGTCCAGGTCGATCTTGAAGTGCTTGGCGACCGCCTCCAGCAGCTCCGGGTAGAAGAAGTTCGACTTGCTCCAGGGAGCGATCGCGCCCTCCGCCAGGGAGAGCGACGGGTCGGGCACGACCAGGTCGGCGTCCGCCACCAGCCGGGTGCCCAGCCCGGTGCAGGTCGGACAGGCGCCGTGGGGCGTGTTGAAGGAGAAGTTGCGTGGCTCGGGCTCGGGCACGCTGGTGCCGTCGTAGGCGCAGGAGAAGTTCTGGCTCATCAATCGTTCCTCGCCACCATCCACCGGCACCAACAGAACTGAGCCCTGGCCCAGGCGCAGCGCGGTTTCCAGCGAGTCGACCAGCCGGGTCCGCTCGCCTTTATCGGGGGGAGGACCCCCCTTCGCGCCGGCCGGGCGAAGCCCTTCCCCCGTCGCTTCCCCCCCGCCCAATACGAGGCGGTCGACGACGACCTCGATATCGTGCTTCTTGTTCTTCTCGAGCGGGATCGTCTCGTCGAGGGTGTAGATCTGGCCGTCGACCCGGACCCGCACAAAGCCGCCCTTGCGGAGGTCCTCGAGCAGCGATAGGTACTCGCCCTTGCGGCCCCGCACCACCGGTCCCAGCACCATCAGCCGGGTGCCCGCCGGCAGCTTCTCGACCTGGTCCGCCATCTGGTCGACCGTCTGCTTGGCGATCGGCCGCCCGCAGACCGGGCAGTGCGGCCGGCCGACCCGGGCGAAGAGCAGGCGGAGATAGTCATAGACCTCGGTGACCGTCCCGACCGTCGAGCGAGGGTTCTTCGAGGTTCCCTTCTGGTCGATCGAGATCGCCGGCGAGAGGCCCTCGATGACGTCGACGTCGGGCTTCTCCATCTGGCCCAGGAACTGGCGGGCGTAGGAGGAGAGCGACTCGACGTAGCGCCGCTGGCCCTCCGCGTAGATGGTGTCGAAGGCGAGCGACGACTTCCCCGAGCCGCTCAGCCCGGTGAAGACCACCAGCCGATCGCGGGGAATGACGAGGTCGACGCCTTTGAGGTTGTGCTCGCGGGCACCGCGGATCGTTATCCGGTCGATGGGCACCTAGGAATCTTTCTCCGGCAAGTAGACGATGAAACTAGCGGAGGCGGTACCGACCAGGTCGCGGCCGACCTCCAGCCGGCACTCGCCGACCGCCGTCCGCCGCCCGTGGTGGACGACGGTCCCGGTCGCACGGACCGCCTGGCCGATCTGGACCGGGCGGATGAAGCTGAGCTTGAGGTCGAAGCTCATGTGCTTCTCGCCCTCGGGAAGGACGGTGGCCAGCGCCGAGCCCATCGCCGAGTCGGCGAGGAGCGCGAGGTAGCCGCCGTGGCAGATCCCCTGGTAGTTGGTCATGGCGTCGGTCGCCACCATCTCGACCAGGCTCCGGCCCGGCTCGGCCTCGATCAGCTTCAGCCCGGCGCTGCGCCAGGCCGCCGAGGTGGACAGGTGATCGCCGTCGAGAAGGCGCTGGATCCGATCCTGCATCGTCACTCGGCGCGGGTGTGCTCGCGGGGCGGCAGCTGGAAGGCGAGCACCGAGGAGGTTGCGAGGGCGGCGAGCTTGCCCTCCGCGTTAAAGACCGACGACTCCAGGAAGATGACGGTCCTGCCGACCTTGACTACCCTGCCCTCGGCCTTCACTTTGCCCTCGATCACCGGACGGATGAAGTTGATCTTGAGCTCGATCGTGGTGTTGGCCCAGCCGATCTCCTGGACCGTCATCCCGGCCATCCCCATGGCGGCGTCGGCCACCGCTGTGAGCACCCCGCCCTGGACGACGCCGTTGGGCTGGTGGTGCTTCTCCGACGCCTCGAACTCGAGCACGACGTGGCCCTCCTCCACCGTGGTCACGGTGATTCCGTAAGGCTCCGCCCAGCCGCCCCGGGCGGGATGGCCCTCGCCGCTCTTGAACAGTTCCAGCCAGGTGGCCAAGGCGAACGCTACGGGCCCCGCCGGGCCCGACCGCGATAGCGGGAAGGACCCGCCGCCCGGCGCTTCGGAGCGGCCGCGATGGCGAGAGCGACATCGGCGTCCTCCTCACCGGACTCCTCGCCGGCGATCCGCTTGCGGAGCGCCATGATCCGGTCGCGCACCTTGGCCGCGTCCTCGTAGGCGAGCTCCCGGGAGAGCCGCTTCATCTCCTTCTCGAGGTCGCGCACGATCGCGATCAGGTCCTCCCGGGGCAGGCCGGCGGCGCCGGTGAGGTCGGCAGCGTCGGCGGCGATCTCCGCCTTCTCGATCTGCAGGTTGTAGATCGCTTTGACCACGGTTGCCGGCGTGATCCCGTGCTCCTCGTTGTAGGTGACCTGGATCCGGCGCCGGCGATCGGTCTCCTCGATCGCCTCCCGCATCGAGTCGGTGACCTTGTCGGCGTACATGACGACGTGGCCGTCGACGTTCCGGGCCGCACGGCCGATGATCTGGACGAAGGAGCGGAAGGAGCGCAGGTAGCCCTCCTTGTCGGCGTCGAGGATGGCGATGAAGGACACCTCCGGCAGGTCCAGCCCCTCGCGCAGGAGGTTGATGCCGACCAGCACGTCGAAGGTGCCCAGGCGGAGGTCGCGGAGGATCTCGATCCGCTCCATGGTGTCGATGTCGGAGTGGATGTAGTTGACCCGGATCCCCACCTCCTTCAGGTAGTCGGTGAGATCCTCGGCGAAGCGCTTGGTCAGCGTCGTCACCAGCGACCGCTGGCCCGCCTCGGCCCGCTTCCGCACCTCGGCGATGAGGTCGTCGACCTGGCCCTCGCTCTCGCGGACCTCGATCACCGGGTCGACCAGGCCGGTCGGCCGCACGATCATCTCGACCGAGCGCTCCGAGCGCCGGATCTCATAAGGCCCGGGCGTCGCCGACACGTAGACCACCTGCTTCACCCGCTGTTCCCACTCGTCGAAGGAGAGGGGCCGGTTGTCGAAGGCGGAGGGCAGCCGGAAGCCGTACTCGATCAGCGGGCCCTTGCGGGAGCGGTCGCCGCCCAGCATCGCGCCGACCTGGGGCACCGCCACGTGGGACTCGTCGACGAAGATGAGGGCGTCCTCGGGCAGGAAGTCAAGCAGGGTGTAGGGAGCCTCGCCCGGCTGTCGGCGGGTGAGGTGGCGGGAGTAGTTCTCGACGCCGGCGCAGGTGCCCGTCTCGCGGAGCATCTCGAGGTCGAAGTTGGTCCGCTGGCGGAGCCGCTGCGCCTCCAGCAGGCGGTCGTGCTCCGCGAACCACTTGACCCGCTCCTCCAGCTCGACCTCGATGTCGGCGAGCGCCAGCTCGAGCTTCGCGGCGGGCGTCACGTAGTGGGGCGCCGGAAACACCTTCAGGTCCTCCCGCGAGCCCAGGATCTCGCCCGTGGTCCCGTCCATCTCCAGGATCCGCTCGATCTCGTCGCCGAAGAACTCGACCCGGAAGACCCGCTCCTCGTAGGCCGGCACCAGGTCGACGACGTCGCCCCGGACCCGGAAGCGAAGCCGCGCCAGGTCGTAGTCGTTGCGCTCGTACTGGAGCTCGGTGAGCTTGCGGAGGAACATCTCCCGCCGCAGCGTCGCGCCGCGCTTGACCTCCAGCGACTCCCCCATGTAATCCTCCGGCGAGCCGATTCCGTAGATGCAGCTGACGCTGGCGACGACGATCACGTCGCGGCGGGTCAGCAGGGCCTGGGTGGTCGCGTGACGAAGCCGGTCGATCTCCTCGTTCCGGGAGGAATCCTTCTCGATGTAGGTGTCGGAGCGGGCGATGTACGCCTCCGGCTGGTAGTAGTCGTAGTAGCTGACGAAGTACTCGACCGCGTTCTCGGGGAACAGCCGGCGGAACTCGGCCCAGAGCTGCGCCGCCAGCGTCTTGTTGGGGCTGAGGATCAGCGCCGGGCGCTTGAGCCGCTCGATCGCCCAGGCCATCACGTTCGTCTTCCCGCTCCCGGTGACGCCCATGAGGACCTGCTCCTTGAGCCCGGTCATCACCCCGTCGACGATCTCCTCGATCGCCTTCGGCTGATCCCCGGTGGGCTCGAACGGTGCACGGAGAAGGAAGGGCTGGGGCATCGGGCTAGGCCCTGAATTGTACCCCGGGCGAGCCCCCTGCGAACAGATGTTCCGCCTGAATATCACCCTCCCCACCGTGTGGGGAGCCGTCCGAATCTCACCCTCCCCACCGTGTGGGGAGCCGTCCGAATCGCACCCTCCCCACCGTGTGGGGAGGGCAGGGTGGGGACGAATAGGGCCTCAGAACGTGGTTAGGGCAGGCTGAGGATGATCCCCTCCACCACCGTGCCGGCGGGGATCCCCTGCCCCCCCGGCGGGATGCGGACGAGCGCGTGCGCCCCCACCAGCGAGAGGAGCCGCGAAGAGGATTGGGAGCCGGTCGAGGTCGCCACCAGCTCCGACCCCTCCCGGACCAGGGTGACGCGCTGGTACTCGGTGCGGTCGGGGGCCCCCTTCGCGTCGTAGCCCAGGCGCACCGGAAGCCGCGGCCGCTCCAGGTCGGTGTAGCCCTGGAGGCGCCGCAGCGCTGGGCGGACGAAGACCTCGAAGGTCACCAGGGAGGAGACCGGGAAGCCGGGCAGGCCGAAGGCGAGCCGCGGCCCGGGCAGCGTCGCGAAGGTGAAAGGCTTGCCGGGCCGCAGCTTGACACGGCCGATGTGGACCTCGCCGAGGCTCTCCAGCAGCGGCTTGACGAGGTCGTGGGTGCCGACCGAGACGCCGCCCGAGGTGACCAGGATGTCGGCGTCGACGAGCGCATCCTCGACCAGCGCCCGGAGCCGCTCCGGGTCGTCGGGCGCGATCCCCAGCAGCCGCACCTCGGCGCCGGCTTCGGAGAGCGCCCCGAGGAGCGCGAAGCGGTTCGAGTCGACGATCTGGCCCGGTCCCGGCTCCTCCCCCACCTCGACCAGCTCGTCGCCGGTCGACATCAGGGCAACCCGGGGAAACCGGCGGACGGGCAGCGCGGCGAAGCCCATCGCGGCGGCCAGCCCGAGCTCGGCGGGGCCCAGCGCGCGGCCGGCCCGGAGGGCGACCTCGCCCCCCTTCAGATCGGCGCCCCGGGGGTGGAAGTTGGCGCCCGGCGCCACCGGGTTGCGCATGCTGACGAGGTCGCCGTAGAGGTCGGTGTCCTCGACCATGACGACCGCGTCGGCGCCTTCGGGGAGGACCCCGCCGGTCAGGATCCGCGCCGCCGTGCCCGGCTCCAGGCGAGCCGTGATCCGCGGCCCGGACGGCATAGCCGTCGACGGCGCTCGCCGGCCAGGCCGGCAGGTCCTGCGGGGCGACCATGTCCTCGGCCAGCACCCGGCCGTGGCAGTCGCCGATGGCGGCGCCCTCGACCGGCAGGATCGGGGTCAGCCGGAGCACCCGGGCGTGGGCCTCGGCCACGTCGATCAGGGGATAGGTGGACGCTCTCATACGCCTCCGACTTTAGCCCGGGTGGCTCCCGACGGGTCTGTGACTTCAGGCCGTAGTGGAACATGGAGACTCAGTAAATGTGATAGTAGTTACTGAGTCAAACCATTGCTGTCGACAACCTCCGACGCGAGCTCCCCGACGAGCCACCAAACTTCCGGCGGACTGGTTCGCCTGCCCCTCCTGGGGCTCTCCCTGGTCGCCTTTGCCGGCCTCGCGCTCGACGCGTTCGCGGCGCTCGGCCACCCGGTGCCGGCCTGGGACGTCAGCATCGAACGGGCGGTCCAGCAGTTCGGCTGGGGGCCCCTGGCCGCGGTCTTCGGCGCAGCCGACTGGTTCGAAGGGCTGAAGGAGGTCGCCGCCGCCGCCGCCGGGCTCCTGCTGGTGGCGATCTGGAACCGGCGCGGCTTCCTGCTGATGGCCTGGGGCGCGCTCAGCGGCGCCGCCTACCAGGTGCTCGAGATGCTCGTCCACC
>WNFM01107527.1_pt5 | contig 56117 bp, 55 predicted proteins | sample 5400271 | NCBI WGS metagenome assembly WNFM01 (sample SAMN13153352, study PRJNA577476) | soil metagenome | isolation source: 60 cm saprolite on Douglas fir-dominated hillslope | place: USA:California | collected 2013-09-17
CGCCTGCAGCTGCGTGCTCATCGGCGGATAGACGTTGGCGTCGCAGCCGGTGACTTTGTGGCCGGCCTGCCTGGCGATCACGGCGATTCCGCCCATGAACGTGCCGCAGATGCCCAGGATATGGATGTGCATTTACTAAAGAACCTGTTTGGCCACAGAGGACACAGAGAAAACCGAAGATCAAAACGACGCGCAACCTTACGCAAGTCCACCCAAAAATACAAACATCCGCCGATCGATACATGCGGAAGCCCTTTTCCCTGACGTTGCTTTCCTCTGTGTACTCCGTGTACCTAAAAGGGTACTCCACGCTTCGCGAGGGTCTCTGTGGCAAAAGTTGTAGATTTAGCCTTTCATAGCAGGCGCGATTTGTCGCCGGATGTGAAGCCGAGCAGCGGACCGTCGATGCCGCGGCCGAGCGCGATTACTTTGAAAAGCTCGCCCATTTCGGCCGGCGACAGCAGTTTCTGCACGCCGGCAGTGAGCGCGAATCGGCTGGTTGCCGCATCCGTCGAATGTTCTTCCAGCAGTGCCGTGATGCCGCTGTTGACGAGGAATTGCGCCTGCGTCGTGTAGCCGAGCAGATCGAGTCCGGAATCGATGCCGGCTTCCGCGATGGCCGTGAAATCGACATGCGCGGTCAGATCCTGCAGCCCGGGCAGAAAAAACGCATCGACGTGCGCGCGGTGCCGGTAGTGGCACATCAGCGTGCCGAGGGAGCGTTGCGGATGGTAGTACTCGCGCCGGCCGAAGCCATAGTCGACCAGCAGCAGCGCACCTTTGCGCAAGGCGGCCGACAAACTGCGCACCAGCGCCGGAGTGAGCAGCGCAATTTCGCTGACGTAATCGGCTTCGGCACCGATCGCTTCGGCGGCGCTACGCAACGTGCCCGGTTCCAGCGGGCGCTCCGACCAGACGAAACCGTCCTGCCAGCTCACGCCGCGCTCGAACAAGCCGTTTTTTCGCCAGGCCACGAGATGGACCGGCAGCGCATCCAGCACTTCGTTGGCGACGATGACTCCGTCGAAATCTGCCGGCAAGGCACGGATCCATTCAATCCTGTCCATCAGCGCGGGGTGTCGTTGCCGCAGCATGCGTTGCTGGCGCTGTGCGAGTTGCGGACTGGTTTCCAGGATCAGATAACGCCGGGGCAGGCGCTCCATGCTTTGCAATTCGCCGAGCACATCCGCCGCCATCGTGCCGGAGCCGGCGCCCAGTTCCAGCACTTCGCCGCCGGTGCGTTGGATGAGCTCGGCGATCTGTCGCGCCAGCGTCCTGCCAAATAACGGGGATATTTCCGGCGCGGTCACGAAATCGCCGTCGCCACCGAGTTTGGTTGCCCCGGCAACGTAGTAGCCCAGCCCGGGTGCATACAACGCCAGTTCCATGAAGCGTGCAAAACCGATCCAGCCGCCGGCCGCTGCGATTTCATCGCGGATGGTTTCGCTCAGCCGGTCGCTGTGGCGGCGCGCATCATCGGTTGGTACCGGCAGATCGTGGCCAGGTGGGGAATGTGGCAAGGCGGGAATGCGAAGTGGTTGGGCTACAATCCCCATTCAACAACAGCTGCGCCGTATGGCGCAACTCGGGCAAACATGAGTCGGGCGAAGAGCGATCGGCGGGTGGCCCTGGTCACCGGGGCGGGCAAACGCATAGGCCGGGCCATTTCGCTCGGGCTGGCCGCTGAAGGCTGGCATCTCGCGCTTCACTATCACCGGTCCCGGACCGAAACCGATGCGCTCGCAGCGGAGATTTCGGCGCTGGGCGTGCAGGCCGTGGCGGTGCAATGCGACCTCGGCGATGCGGACCAGGTCACTGGCCTGATCGCTGAATGCGAACGCAGGCTGGGAACGCCGACCTGCCTGGTAAATAATGCCGCGCTGTTCGAGTATGACGACCTGGCCAGCCTCGATCCGCAAAGGTGGCGGCGGCATCTGGATGTAAATCTGCTGGCGCCGCTGCTGCTTGCGAAGGCCTTCGCGGCGCGGATTCCCGAAGGCGCGACCGGTTGCATCGTGAATCTGCTGGATCAGAAAGTATTCAATCTGAATCCGGATTTCCTGTCCTACACCATCGCAAAGATCGGGCTCGAGGGGGCAACCCGCGTGCTCGCCATGGCCCTGGCGCCGAAAGTGCGCGTATGTGGCGTGGCGCCCGGCATCACGCTGGTGAGCGGTGAGCAGACCGCGGACGGTTTTGCGCGTGCCCATCGCATGGCACCCCTCGGACGCAGTTCGGCCGTGGAAGACATTGCCGGCGCGGTCCGCTTCGTGGTCAACGCCGGCGCGCTGACCGGTACGACGATCGTGGTCGATGGCGGCCAGCATCTATGGCCGTCGCGGCGCGACGTCCAGTTCGAAACCGGTGACAGCCGATGACCGCCCGCTTTCTGACCCCGAGGACTGCGACGGAGCTGGCCATGGCGACCGGTCTGGGCCGGGTGCGGCGCATCTTCCTGAAGAACTTCGAGACCCGCATCTCCATCGGCATCCACGACTTCGAAAAGCAGGCGAAGCAGCGCGTGATCGTGAACGTCGACCTCTACCTCGACCCAGACGGCAAAGTCGAGCGCGACCACATCGACGAAACGGTAGACTATGACTTCGTTCGTAGCGAGATCGTGGGCCTCGCTGACAGCAGCCACTTCAACCTGCAGGAAACATTCTGCGAGAAGATTCTGGCGATCTGCCTGGCCCGGCCGGGCGTTCTGGCGGCCCGGGTGTCCAGTGAAAAACTGGATGTGTATCCGGATTGCGAATCCGTGGGTTTCGAGATCTTTCGTACCAGGTAAATGACGACACTGCAGAAACAGGTCTACGAAGGCAACAAGCTCGCCAAGCGGCTGCGCCGCCAGGTGGGGGAAGCCATTGGCGATTTCGACATGATCCATGATGGCGACAAGGTCATGGTCTGCCTGTCCGGCGGCAAGGACAGCTATGCGCTGCTCGATATCCTGTTGTCGCTGAAGAGCCACGCACCGATCGACTTCGAGATCGTGGCGGTGAATCTCGACCAGAAGCATCCCGGCTATCCGGCGGCCATCCTGCCGGACTATCTGACGTCGATCGGCGTGCCGTTCCGCATCATCGAGCAGGACACCTACAGCGTGGTCAAGCGCGTCATCCCCGAGGGCAAGACCATGTGCTCGCTGTGCTCCCGGCTGCGGCGCGGCGCGCTGTACCGCGTGGCCAAGGAAATCGGCGCCACCAAGATTGCACTCGGCCACCACCGCGACGACATCCTCGAAACTTTCTTCCTGAACCTGTTCCACGGCGGCCGGCTGAAAGCGATGCCGCCCAAGCTGGTCAGCGACGACGGCCAGCACATCGTGATTCGCCCGCTCGCCTATTGCAAGGAGCCCGATCTCGAGGAATACGCGAAACTGCGCCAGTTTCCGATCATCCCCTGCAACCTGTGCGGTTCGCAGGACAACCTGCAGCGCCAGGTCGTGAAAAGCATGCTGCAGGAGTGGGAAAAGAAATTCCCCGGTCGCCTGGAAACCATGTTCGCCAGCCTGCAGCGGACTTCCCCGTCCCACCTGCTAGACGCGCGGCAATTCGATTTCGCCAACCTCAAGACCCAGCCCGAGGCTTATAAGGACGGCGATATCGCTTTCGACGAAGAAGACTTTTCAGCACGCCTGATCCAGTTCCCCGCGGTCAAATCGGCTAACTGAGTCCACGTCCGGGACGCTCATTGTTCCATTCATGGAAGTGAGTGCCAGCTTTTACTGCATCCAACGCCTGGACTCGATTTGGATCGGCGAGGCCACCCAGACTGAATCGACCTTTGAACCTTGAGCGGAGGTTGTCGTCCGCAACCTGCCTGCCTGTTTTTCTGCGCAGCCTGGCTTGGCCGGTCTACTTGCGTCTAGTAAACTGCGCGTCTTCCTGCGTCAGCCGCAGCCCGTATTTCCGACCTCAAGCCTCTTGCGAGGAAAAACCATGTCGACCCAAGATTACGCTCCGAAGAAAAAGATCAATTCCTTCTACCCGCCGCAACGCCACCTGATGGGCCCCGGCCCGTCGGAAATCCATCCGCGCGTGTTCTCGGCGATGGGCAAACCCACCATCGGCTATCTCGACCCGGTGTTCGTCGAGATGATGGAAGAACTCAAGGAACTGCTGCGTTACGCGTTCCAGACCAACAATGCGCTGACCTTTCCCGTTTCCGGCCCCGGTTCGGTAGGCATGGAAATGTGCTTCGTCAACATGGTCAGCCCGGGCGACAAGGTCATCGTCTGCCGCAACGGCGTATTCGGCGGCCGCATGATCGAGAACGTGCAGCGCTGCGGCGGCATCGCCGTCGTGGTCGAAGACCGCTGGGGCACCCCGGTGAGCCTACAGAAAGTCGAAGACGCGTTCAAGGCCAATCCGGATGCCAAGGTGCTCGCCTTCGTGCACGCCGAAACGTCGACGGGTGTGGCCTCGGATGCCAAGTCCCTGGCGGAAATCGCGCGCAAGCATGGTGCCCTCACCATCATGGATGCGGTCACGTCGCTGGGCGGCACTCCGGTGCTGGTCGACGAATGGGGCATCGATGCGGTCTATTCCGCCAGCCAGAAATGCCTGTCCTGCACCCCCGGCCTGTCGCCGATTTCCTTCAACGAGCGTGTCGTCGAACGGGTAAAGATCCGCGCGGACAAGGTGCATAGCTGGTTCATGGACATGAACCTGCTGCTCGGTTACTGGGGGGCGACGAATCGCACTTATCACCACACCGCGCCGACCAACTCGCTCTATGCCTTGCACGAATCGTTGCTGATGCTGCGCGAGGAAAGCCTGGAGAACGCCTGGGCGCGTCACCAGCGCAATCACCTGGCGCTGAAAGCCGGTCTGGAGAAACTGGGTTTGAAGTTTCTGGTGGAAGAAGCCCATCGGCTGCCGCAGATGAATGCGGTATCGGTGGCGCCCGGCATAGACGAGAAAGAAGTCCGCCGCCGCCTGTTGCTGGATTACAACCTGGAGATCGGTGCGGGCCTGGGCGACCTCGCCGGTAAAATCTGGCGCTTCGGCCTGATGGGTTACTCCTGCAAGATGGAGAACGTGATGCTCAGCCTGTGCGCACTGGAGACGGTGTTCACCGACATGGGCGCAAGCGTCAAGTTCGGCGAAGCGGAGGCCGCGGCCTATCACGCCTATGCGGCCCACCCGGCGCGTTTGCAACCGGTACGTGCCGTCGCCTGACGCGAAGCGATTTTCACAAAAAGACAAAGGCCGGCTTCAGCCGGCCTTTTTATTTGCCGCGTTCTCCTGTCGTGCCACCCTTGCGATTTCGTCCGATTCGATCGGGCCCGGGCGAACGTCGTGATTGGCTGCGTACAGCATCGCCGCAGCCACATCGTCCGCATGGATCGGGCCATATTTGCGCAATGGCCCGACGAGCAGCGGCGCAATCATGCGGCCGATGAACGCTGCCGCCCTTTCCCCGGTGCGCTGTTCCAGGCGTTCGCCGAACAGAAACGACGGCCGCATGAACACCACCTTCGGCAGGCCAGTTGCAGCGATATCCCGCTCGGTCTCGCCTTTGACCCGGAGGTAGAAAACAGACGATCGCGCATCGGCGCCGAGTGAGGAAACCATGAGGAATTGTTGCGTGCCGGCAGCCTTACCCAGCCTGGCGAGTGCCAGCGGATAATCGTGGTCGACGTGCCTGAATGCTTCCTGCGATCCTGCCTTTGCGATGGTGGTGCCGAGGCAGCAAAACACGTCGTCCGCCAGGCCAGCATCGAGGTGTTCAAAATCGACGATGTGCTGGATCAATTTCGGATCGCGAATCGGCAATTCCCGTCGCACGAGAACTTCCACCCGCGAGTACGACGGGTGCGCCAGCAGGCGCCTCAGGACATGTCCTCCGACCAGGCCGGTCGCTCCGGCCATCAATGCTCGTTTGTTGCGAGGCTCTTCCAACGCCGCACTAGCTGCGTAGTTGACGCAAGCTTTGGGTCGCGTCCTGAAACCGCTCCTTACCCAGTTCGCCGAGGGTGTCTTTCTCGTTGCGCGAGCGTAGCGCTACGTCGAGAATTTTGAGGCGTTGCAGCGGCTCGGGGTGGCCAGCAAGCGCATTGTCGGCGGCGTACGCAGTGCGGCTTGCCGCTTCGAAGCGTTGCATCACCGCCACGAGCCCCCATGCTTCGTAACCCGCCCGCCATGCGAGGATCGCGCCATCGGAATCCGCCTCGAACTCTTCGGACTTGGACAGACCGGACCTGACCTTGGGCGAATTCATCCGTTCGATCGAGCTTTGCATCATCATGCCCATTTGCTGAAACACTTGGCGTGACGCGGCGCTGGTCTTGCCGATCTGTTCTTCCGCGCGCCGGACCGACACCTCGAGCTCCTTGTTCATGTAGATCCAGCGCAGATGGTGTTTGCGCACCACGTGCGAGATCTCGTGGCCGAGGATGCCGGCCAATTCGGATTCGGTTTCCGCAAGCGCGACCATGCCCTGCGTGATGAACACGTAGCCGCCGGGCACCGCAAACGCATTCGGCACCTCGCCTTCGATCACGGCGAAACGCCATGGCAGGTTCGGCCGCTCCGATTGCTGGCTCAGCCACATGCCGACCGTGTTGACGTAGCGTTGCAGGCCATCGTCGGTGACCAGGCGTTTGGCTGCGAGGAATTGCTGGGCCATGCCGAAGCCGAGCTCGGTTTCCTCGGCATCGCTGAGTTTGAACTCGCTGTCGAAACCGGAAGGATTCTTGCGCCGGAACTCGCGATCCTCCCTTTCGGCTTCTTCCTGGGCACGCACGTACTTCGGATCCTTGCGCAATTGCGCTTCCATCTGCTTGCCCTGCAGCGCCATCGCCTCCGTCTGCTTTTTGTAGGCTCGCGCGGCCTCGGTGTCCCGGCCGGCCATGACGTCCTGCGCCCCCTCCATCTGGGATTGCATCATCTGTAGCGCCTGCTGCATCTGCTGCTCCTGCATGGCCTGCATCTCGCGCGGCGATGGCCCCGTGTGGACGCCGCAGCCCGTGCATGCCAGGACGATAGCCAGCACAGCCTTATTCATCGAAGAAGTTTGGGGGGAATCCCCCCTCCGGCATGTATTCGCGCATCTCGATATAGTCTTGCTGGCGCGACCGCAAGTTCGCGACGCGGGCAAAGTTGACCGCATCCCGTACGGAAACCCCCACGCGCTTGAGCCGCTCGCTTTCGGCCTGGTTCGGCGCGCCCACCAGTAGTTCTTCTTCCGAGAAGCCGCGGATTCCGCTATTTGTCGGCGACTTCGCGGGAGCTGCCGCGATTTTCCGGGAAGCGGAGGGCTTCAGGCGCACATCGATCATGCGGATCCAGCCGCTCCCGGCACCGAACTTGATATTGGCCCAGTTGCCGTTGCGGCCGATGATCTCGACCGGTTGCAGCTTTACGAGTTTGGTAACGGATTTCGCGTCGGCCGCGGGACGGTCGAGCAAATCGATCGATTTCGGCACGTAACCGGCATCGCCGGCATAGCCGGCAATTGCCGGCGTTGCGAGCAGGAACAACAGGACGATCCGGCTTCGCATCATGGCGTCAGCGGCAAATCTACTTCGTGGCGACACGCAAACTCTTGGTGTATTGCTGGAAGCGGGACGCGTTCTGCGGCGCCTTGATCGCATCGAGTGCCGTCAGCCCGGGAGCAAGCTTGTCGAGGCGCGCCTGCGGCAACGGGTGGGTCTTGTAGAGCAAGGTCAAGTAGTTATCTTTGGGATCCGCGCTGGCCAGCGTGGTCAGGACCGCGGGCAGTCCGTAAGGGTCGTAGCCGGCGCGGGCCGCGAACACGACGCCCATGCGATCGGCCTCGTACTCGTCGGATTTGTCCAGGCCGCGCGCGTACAACTCCTTGGTCGGACCCGCCAGGTTCTTTACCAGCTCAGCCTGTTTGCCGCCTGCACCCGCCACCCCTTCACCGAGCAGACTGGCGAACGCGGATTTGCGCAGCGCCTTCAGGTGATGTTTCTGATTCACGTGCGCCACTTCGTGGCCCAGTACCCCGGCCAGTTCGGCTTCATTGCGCAATTGTTTCATCATGCCCTTCGTAATGATGATGAAACCACCCGGCGTGGCAAACGCATTGATGTGATCCGAATCGTTGACGCCAAAGTGCCAGGGCAGGTTCGGGCGGTCCGATTGCTGGGCCACCCACAGTCCAACCTCATTCACGTAGTGCTGCAACTCCGCATCGTCAAACAAAGGCCGCGCACCGAGCAGCGTCTCGGTCATGCTCTGGCCGATCTGAATTTCCTCGGGCTCCTTCACCTCGCGCAGATTGCCCACACTCTTGACCACATTGCCCAGATCCATGTTCTTCAAATCGAATCCACCGCCGGACTTGCAACCGGCGAGCACGATCGCGGCTATCGACAGGGCCGCCGCCAGCCTGAGCGCGCTCATTTCTTCTCCTTGAGCGGCTTGCCGTTTTCATCGAAGTAAGCAACCGGCTTGACCTCGAGCTTGCCGCTCTCGGCAAGCCTGGTCGCCTCCTCAGGGGTGGCCGCGTAGCCCTTCATCTTTTCCACCTCCGCCGCATTCGGCTTGGCATTGGCAAGATCCTCCTCGGAGAAGCCGCGCACACCGGTGGTGACCGTGGAAGTGCTCGCCGGCCGCGGCCGGCTGCTGATCGCAAGGGAGGAGAGCAGGCTGCCGCCGCCCTGCGGCTTCTGGTCGGGGCTGCCGAGCCGCACCGACAACATGCGTATCCAGCCTTGTTTGACGTCGGCGGTCTTTATCTGCATCCAGGCGCCCTGGCGCGTCAGGATCTCGACCGTCGTCTTTTCGGGAAGCGTGGTGAGCGTATTGGCATCGAGGAAAGGCTTGTCCTTGACCTCGGTGGCTTTCAGCGTATAGCCGGTTTCGGCTGCATATGCCGACGGAATCAGCCACGCCAGCAAGGCAACCAGCCATAGCAAGGTTTTCATGGAGCCACTTTCACGCGGGTTTCCTCTTCGGTTCGAACAATGCGACTTCCTGCATCCTGCCCTTCACTTTATAGAGTCCGCGCGGAACAAAGTCAAAGGCGTCCGGGCACAGGCGCATGGTGTCTTCGGAAACCAGAATTCGCGCCACGCCCTTGGTCAGCCCCTCGACCCGGCTCGCCAGGTTCACCGTGTCACCGATGGCGGTGTATTCGCGCCTTTGCTCGGAGCCGATCAGGCCGACGACCGCGGGTCCGGAGTGAATGCCGATGCCGACATCGAAGTCCGCATTGGAATCGGCGAGATCCTTGCGGAAGGCGTCCAGCGTATCGGCCATCTCCAGCGCGCACTGGATCGCATGCTCCGCATGATTCGCATCGTCGAGCGGCGCGCCCCAGATCGCCATGATGCAATCGCCGATGAACTTGTCGAGTGCACCGCCGTTGCGGAAGACGACTGCCACCTGCCGGCTGAAATAACTGTTGATCAGGCTGACCACTTCCTGCGGCGTGCGCGATTCGGACAGCGTGGTGAAACCGCGTATGTCGGAGAACAGCAGCGTGACCTGGCGGCTTTCGCCTTCGCGCGACAGTCCGCCATGCGCGATCAATTCCTTCACCACGTGCGGATTAACGAAGCGCGAGAATTCCCGGACGGCCTGCTCGCGCTCGCGCCGTTCGCGCAGATATTCCTGCAGGGCCGCGATGAAAAAGAAAACCCAGGCGAACAACAACGGACGCAGCACCGGCAGGACCATCAGCTTGGCCGTTGCCACATGCTGCGCCGCCACCAGAATGAGCGACAGGATCAGCAGCGCGCCGCCGATTTTCAGCGTATGCAGTTGCAAGCGGAACCCTGCATACAACAGCGCCAGCAGTATTAACGTTATCGACGCCGGCCATGCGGCCGGCACCTGGCGCAGGTAATTGCGGTTCTTCAGGTTGTCCAGCGTGCCGGCCAGAATGTCGATACCGTCGTACAACGAACCCACGGCTGTGGGCCTTATGTCATGCAATCCGCTGGCGGTCACGCCGATGATGACGATCTTGTCCTTGAACTCGTTCGGGTCGCGCTTGCGCTTCTGGTTGAGGAAATCGATGTAGAGATCCGAATAAGACACGTGCGGGCGGCCGGCTTTTCCGCCCGGCCAGCTGAGCAGGATGGATTCGACGTCCGGCACGGCCAGGCCGAGATCCTGCGCGACGCGCGCAGGCAGGGAAGGGATTTTCCAGCCATAGGCATTCTGGTAGACATAGTAATGGCGGCCGATGCCATCCGGGTCGGCGAGGAAATCGATGGTGCCCAGGCGCCAGTTCTCCGGTGTCAGGGCCTTGGGCAATCCGATATTCAGCGTGGCATTCTTGTCCGCCTGCGGCCCGGCGAAGGCACCGAGCGCGGCCTGCATTTCCGCGATCGGCACGCCATAAGGGTCGCCCGCAGGATCCTGGCGCACGGTCGGAAAGAAGACGTTGTGGTAGCGGCCCACCGTCTTGTTGAATAACTCATCCGCATCCAGGCGGTAGATATCCGGCTCGAAGAACATGACGTCGAAGACGATGGCGTGCGGCTTCTGTGCCTCGATGGCCTCCACCATCTCGCCATGCACGGAGCGCGGCCATGGCCAGCGCCCGGCGTATTCAACCATCTGTTCCAGACTGTGTTCGTCCGCGGCGACGACCACGATGTCCGGGTCCGGCTTGATCTTCCCGGCCTGGGTTTTGACGAACAGGTCGGAAAAGCGCGCTTCGGTCGAGCGCAGCCAGTTCAACCAGGAAAATTCCAAGAGAGCCGCGACAACGATGGCGGCGAGCAGCAGGACTAACGGTTTGGCATATAGGCGCGGCACGCGCGCAGTCTAAAGTAAAGACGAAGGAAAGGAAAAGGCGGGTGCTGAGTACTGCGTGCTGGGTGCCGAAAGAAAAAAGAGCTTGCTAGAACGTACAGTTCGATTGCGCGCTGGAAGCGGCTTCGCAGCACTCAGTACCCAGCACGCAGCACCGACTTTTCTATAGCCCCAACCTCTGCCAGATCGTACTGGCCGGTCCGGCCTGGTTCAGCGTATAGAAATGCAGGCCGGGTGCACCGGCAGCGAGCAGTTTTTCGCACAAGGCGGTCACGACATCGAGGCCGAAGGCGCGGATCGACGCCGTGTCATCGCGATAGCCTTCCAGCTTGATGCGCATCCAGCGCGGAATCTCCGCGCCGCAGGCATCGGAAAATCTGGCCAGTTGGGAGAAATTGCCGATCGGCATGATGCCCGGCACGATGGGGACGTTGATGCCGGCGGCGCTGCTTTCGTCGACAAAGCGAAAGTACGCATCTGCATTGTAGAAATATTGCGTGATGGCCGAGTTCGCGCCGGCGTCGATCTTGCGCTTGAAGTTTTTCAGTTCGTCGGCTGCGTTGCGCGTTTGCGGATGGTATTCCGGATAGCACGCCACCTCGATGTGGAACCAGTCGCCGGTTGTTTCGCGGATGAATGCGACCAATTCGTTCGCATATCTGAGCTCTCCGCTGGAAGCCAGCCCAGAGGGCATGTCGCCGCGCAGCGCGACGACATGGCGGATGTCGTTTTCACGGTAACGCGCCAACGTGGCGGCAATTTCCGACTTGCTCGAAGCCACGCAGGAAATATGCGGCGCGGCATGCTGGCCGGCGGCACGAATTTCCAGCACCGTATCGAGCGTGCCCTGCTGGGTGGAACCGCCGGCGCCGAAGGTCACGGAGAAAAACCGCGGCTTCAGTTGCGCGAGCTGCTGCCAGGTGGCGCGCAATTTCGCCTTGCCCTCCGGCGTTTTCGGCGGAAAGAATTCGAAGCTGAACGTAGGGGAATTTTGCATTTGCCTTAGCACGCAGACGCCCGTTCACTTGTCCCGGCTCCCTCTCCGCGCACGGCGAGGAGAGGGCTGGGGTGAGGTGCATCAATACCGGTAGTGGTCGGCCTTGTACGGTCCCGCCTTGTCCACGCCGATATAGTTGGCCTGGGTATCCGTCAATTCCGTCAGTTGTGCATTCAGCTTCTTCAATTGCAGGCGCGCCACTTTTTCGTCGAGATGCTTGGGCAAAGTGTAGACGCCTACCGGATACTTCGCCGTATTCGCGAATAGCTCGATCTGGGCGATGGTCTGGTTGGCAAATGACGAGCTCATGACGTAGCTCGGATGTCCGGTGCCGCAGCCCAGATTCACCAGGCGGCCCTTGGCCAGGATGATGATGCGTTTACTGTCGGGGAAAATCACGTGGTCGACCTGCGGCTTGATCTCTTCCCATTTGTACTGGGACAGTGATGCGATGTCGATCTCGTTGTCGAAGTGGCCGATGTTGCAGACGATGGCCTGGTCTTTCATTTTCTTCATGTGTTCGTGCGTGATCACATGGAAATTGCCGGTTGCGCTCACGAATATGTCGCCCTTGTCGGCGGCGTAGTCCATGGTCACCACGCGATAGCCTTCCATCGCAGCCTGCAGCGCGCAGATCGGATCGACTTCCGTGACCCAGACCTGGGCCGACAACGCCCGCAACGCCTGTGCGGAACCTTTGCCCACGTCGCCGTAGCCGCATACCACCGCGACCTTGCCCGCGATCATGACGTCGGTCGCGCGCTTGATGCCGTCGACCAGCGATTCGCGGCAGCCGTAGAGGTTGTCGAATTTCGACTTGGTGACCGAGTCGTTCACGTTGATGGCCGGAAAGGCCAGCTTGCCGTCCTTGTGCATCTGATAGAGGCGATGTACGCCGGTCGTCGTCTCTTCGGTGACGCCCTTGATGCTGGCCAGGCGCGCCGAATACCACTTCGGCTCATGCTTGAGCTTGGCCTTGATGGCGGCGAACAATGCGGTCTCCTCCTCGCTGCCCGGGTTGTGCAGCACCGAAGCATCGGACTCGGCGCGCGTCCCCAGATGCAGCAGCATGGTCGCGTCGCCGCCGTCATCCAGGATCATGTTGGAATGAGCGCCCGCCGGCCATTCGAAAATACGATGGGTGTAATCCCAGTATTCGGCCAGCGTTTCGCCCTTCACGGCAAACACCGGCGTTCCGGTCGAAGCGATCGCGGCGGCAGCATGGTCCTGTGTCGAATAGATGTTGCAGGAAGCCCAGCGCACCTCCGCACCGAGCGCCTGCAGCGTTTCGATCAACACGGCGGTCTGGATGGTCATATGCAGCGAACCGCTGATGCGCGCGCCGCGCAGCGGCCGGGTGGTCGAATATTCTTCGCGAATCGCCATCAGACCGGGCATCTCGGTCTCGGCAATGCGGATTTCCTTGCGGCCCCAGTCGGCAAGGGCCATGTCGGCGATATGGAAATCGCCGGATTTCTTCGGGCTGGGAACTGCGGACATCGACATTCTCCTTTAAAACGGAGCGCCGAAAATGAAAACGGCGCTCACAACCGGTTCAGGGATTGTGAGCGCCGTTGGTTCCTTTGCTGAGCCTGGCCTGTCCTCGAGGGAAGGTCGCAGCGCTCCTCAGCGAATTGCAATTATAGGCGAGCCGGGAGGTTCCCGGAAAGCCGGTGGATCAGGCGGCTGCGGCTTTCTTGATTCCCGCTTCCGATTTCAGGAGTTCAACCTTGTCGAGGCTCTCCCATGAGAACTCGGGCTCGTCGCGGCCGAAGTGACCGTAAGCCGCCGTCTTTTCGTAGATCGGACGCAGCAGATCGAGCATGGCCACGATGCCCTTGGGCCGCAGGTCGAAATGCTTCTGCACGAGGTGCGCGATTTTTTCGTCGGCGATCTTGCCGGTGCCGAACGTCGTGACCATTACGCTGGTGGGCTTGGCCACGCCGATCGCATAGGACACCTGGATCTGGCAGCGGGTGGCGAGTCCTGCGGCTACGATGTTCTTCGCCACATATCGCGCCGCATAAGCGGCGGAGCGGTCGACTTTGGAGGGATCCTTGCCGGAGAACGCACCGCCGCCGTGGGGGGCTGCACCGCCGTAGGTATCGACGATGATCTTGCGACCGGTCAGGCCGCAGTCGCCCTGCGGTCCGCCGACGACGAAACGCCCGGTCGGGTTGACCAGGAACTTGATCTCGCCCTTGATCAGGTTCTTCGGCAGCACCGGCTTGACGATCTCCTCGACCACGGCCTCGCGGATCTTTTCCAGGGAAATGTCGGGCGAATGCTGGGTGGAAAGCACGACCGTGTCGACCGAATCCGGCCGGCCGTTGACGTAGCGGATGGTGACCTGGGATTTGGCGTCCGGCCGCAACCATGGCAGGCGTCCATCGCGACGCAGCTCCGACTGGCGCTCGACCAGGCGATGCGCCAGATAAATCGGCAGCGGCATCAGGACCGGCGTTTCGTCGCAGGCATAACCGAACATCAGACCCTGGTCGCCCGCGCCCTGATTAAGCGGATCGTCCTGGGCCTTGTCCACGCCTTGCGCGATGTCGGGTGACTGCTTGTCGTAGGCAACCAGCACGGCGCAGCCGCGATAGTCGATGCCGTAGTCGGTATTGTCGTAACCGATGCGCTTGATCGTTTCGCGCGCCACTTGCTGGAAATCCACCACGGCATGGGTGGTGATTTCGCCGGCCATGACCACAAGGCCGGTATTCACCAGGGTTTCTGCCGCTACTCGGGCGAATTTGTCCTGGGTTAAGATGGCGTCCAGCACGGCGTCGGAAATCTGATCTGCGACTTTGTCCGGATGGCCTTCGGAAACCGACTCGGATGTGAACAGAAAATCATTCATTCGAAAGTTCTGGGTTAGGTCAATTAGGGTCGGTCAGGATAACAAAAAGCCATCAAAAGAACAAAACGGAAAATCGAATAAGTTCATGCTCATAAGGTTGTTGCGGCAGCTGGCGAAACTGCCGCTCTCCTGGCTCCACGCGGTGGGCGGCGCGCTGGGTTGGGTCGTGTACTTCCTCTCAGGCGAATATGCTGCGCGCCTGCGCGCGAATCTCTTGCAAAGCGGTCTCTGGAAGGACGAAAAGGACTACCAGCGCATCCTGCGCAGGAACATAGTCGAATCCGGCAAAGCTGGGACCGAGTTGATCCCGGTTTGGTTCCGGCCGGTCGCGCCGGCCGTGCAACTGGTGGTGCGCGCGGGGCCCATTGCCGTGGTGGAGGCCGCGGAGCGACGCGGGCGCGGTGTGATCTATCTGACGCCGCATCTGGGTTGTTTCGATGCGGCCGCGCTATGGGTGGCGCAACGCCGGCCGATCACGGTGCTATACCGGCCGCCAAGAATCAAGATGCTACAGCCTTTGATCGAGGCCGGGCGCGGGCGCGACAGGGTGCAGTTGGCGCCGGCCAACCTCGGCGGTGTGCGTCTGTTGCTGAAAGCACTCCGGCGCGGCGAAGCGGTCGGTATCCTTCCCGACCAGGTGCCTGGAGGAGGGGAAGGCGTCTGGGTGGATTTCTTCGGGCGCCCCGCCTACACCATGACATTGGCCGGGAAACTGGCGCAAGCCACGGGCGCGACCATCCTCCTGACCGCGGCAATCCGGCTGCCCGACGGCGCGGGCTATGCAATCCACTTCAGCGAATTCGTCGGCAATCCAGCCGGGGAGGACGGTGTGCGCGCCCTCAACGCAGCGATCGAAGATACCGTCCGGCTCGAACCAAGTCAGTATCTGTGGAGCTACAACCGTTACAAGGTGCCCGCGGGCGTGGCGCCGCCGCCCGGCGACACGGACCCCCATGCCTGAAAAAATCGGCCTGGGCCTGATCTGGCTGCTCGGGCTTTTGCCGCTGCGCCTGCTCGCACCGCTCGGCAAAGGCTTCGGCATGCTGGTTTACTGGCTGGTCCGGGAACGCAGACGCGTGGTACGCACGAACCTGCGATTGTGCTTCCCGCAGATGCAGGACAAGGACAGGGAAAAACTTTCGCGCCGGCACTTTCGCGCCTTTGGTCGAACCGTGCTCGAGCACGGCATCCTGTGGTGGGGCTCCGAGGAACGGATTCGCAGTCTGGTCGTTTTCGAAGGCCGGGAACACCTCGATCGCGAACTCGGCAAGCCGCTCATCGTACTGGCCCCGCACTTCGTCGGCCTCGACATGGGCGGCATCCGCATTTCGATCGACTACGACATGATGTCGATGTACTCGCACCAGAAGAGTCCCGCGCTCGACAAGATCCTGCTGCACGGTCGCACCCGTTTCGGCGAAAGCGTGCTGGTGTCCAGGCAGGATGGCTTGCGCCCGGTCGTTCGCGGATTGCGCAAGGGAATCGCTTTTTTCTACCTGCCCGACATGGATCTCGGCCCCAAGGATTCGCTGTTCGTGCCCTTCTTCGGCGTGCCGGCGGCGACCGTGGCCGGGTTGTCACGCCTCGCACGCCTGACCGGCGCACGCGTGGTTCCATGCATCACGCGCCAATTGCCGGGAGCCGGCGGTTATGTCACGCGCTTTTATCCGGCGTGGGAGGCTTTTCCCGGAGCGACCATTGAGGACGACACCGCCCGCATGAATGCTTTCATCGAGGAACGCGCGCGCGAGATGCCCGAGCAGTACTATTGGCTGCACAAACGCTTCAAGACCCGCCCGCCCGGGGAGGCGAGGTTCTACTGATGTTCGCCAATCGGACAACAACGCGATCTGCGCGATGCTAAGGGAAGTGAAAACCATCGCGGTAGTCGGCCTCTCGCCGAAGCCGTCGCGACCAAGCCACCGCATTGCGCGTTCCCTCAAGGAACGGGGATTCCGGATCATTCCGATCCGCCCGCTGATGGCGCAAGTGCTGGGCGAGAAGGCGTATGCCAGTCCGGACGAGATCGGCGAAAAGGTAGATCTGGTGAACGTATTCCGCTCGGCCGACCAGCTCGCACCGATCGTCGACGACTGCCTGCGATTGGGTTTGCCGCGCCTGTGGATTCAGGAGGGCATCGTCAATGAAGCTGCCGCCGGGCGCGCCCGCGCGGGCGGTATCGACGTCGTGATGGACCGCTGCATCTGGCGCGATCTCAACTCGATCTACGCCTGAACATGGCTGTCCCCGCCGATTTCAGCATTTCCCCGGTGCGCCACGCGGACATCGCGCCGGTTTGCGCGCTGGCGCGCGAAATCTGGTTGCAGCACTATCCGGGGATCATCACCGTCAGGCAGATAGAATACATGCTGGCGCAGCGCTATTCGCCCGGCGCGATCCGCGCACAACTGCAAACCGGCGAGGCATGGTGGGACAAACTCGAGGTGCAAGGCGAACTTTGCGGATTCGCGAGTTGCGAGCGCGGGGCGCAAGTGCGTGCAATGAAGCTCGACAAACTTTATGTGCATCAACTGGTCCGCGGCAAAGGCTACGGCGCGGCGCTGATCGAACACGCGGCGCAGGCAGCCAGGCGGCAAGGCATGGACTCCCTCTATCTCCAGGTCAACAAATACAACCATGGCTCGGTCGCCGCTTACCTGCGCACCGGCTTTACCGTGGCGAAGACCGTGAAAGTGGACATCGGCAACGGCTTCTTCATGGACGACTACGTCATGTCCAGATCCCTCGTCGACCGACAACCGTGAAACTGAAATTCACCAAAATGCACGGCGCGGGCAACGACTTCATCGTCGTCGACGCGACCCGCGCGCCGATGATTCTCGACGCCGCGACCATCCGCCGGCTGTCCGACCGCCACCTCGGCATCGGCTTCGACCAGATGCTGATGGTCGAGCCTGCGCGAAACCGGGACACCGATTTCTATTACAGGATCTTCAATGCGGACGGCGGCGAAGTCAGCCAGTGCGGAAACGGCGCCCGCTGCTTCGTGCGTTATGTGCACGACAAGGGCCTGTCCGCGAAGAACGCGATCCGCGTGGAAACCCGCTCTGGCGTCATCGAACCCAGGCTGGAACAGGACGGGCGGGTCACGGTGAATATGGGAGTGCCGATTTTCGAGCCGGCCCGCATCCCCTTCAAGGCCGAGCGACCCGCACCAACGTACGCGCTTGAAGTCGACGCAAAGGAGCGGGAGATCTCCGCCCTGTCGATGGGAAACCCGCATGCCGTGCAGGTCGTGGCCGATGTCGATGCCGCTCCGGTGGCGAGCGAAGGGCCGCTGATCGAGCGCCACCCGCGCTTTCCCGAGCGGGTCAATGCCGGATATATGCAGATCGTGGGTCGCAGACATATTAAACTGCGCGTGTTCGAGCGCGGCGCCGGCGAAACCCTGTCCTGCGGCACCGGCGCCTGTGCGGCGGCGGTGGCCGGAATCGCGCGCGGGCTGCTGGATTCGCCGGTAAAAGTGGACACGCGCGGCGGGGCACTCGAAATCGCGTGGACCGGCGAGGCGCAGCCGGTTTTCATGACCGGCCCGGCGCAATCCGTATTCGAAGGTGAAATCGAGGTATAGAGAAAAGAATGAGACCTGAAGACGTTGCCCGTTACCTGAAGGACCATCCCGAGTTTTTCGAGAACTACGCCGACATGATCGGAGAAATTTCGATCCCGCATCCGCACGGCGGCCGCGCCATCCCCATTTCCGAACGCCAGATCATCACGCTGCGCGAAAAGAACAAGATCCTGGAAGCAAAACTGCGCGAACTGGTGGAGTACGGCGAGGAAAATGACGCGATAGGCGAACGCGTGCATCGCGCCGCGCTGGCGGTTATGAAACCCCAGCACCTGGAATCGCTGTTGCAGGTGCTCTTCTACAACCTGAAGGAGGACTTCTCGGTTCCGCACGTGGCCATCAGATTGTGGAGCGAGTGGGACCATCCGCCGTTGCCCGAATTCAAGACGAGCAGTCCCGAGGTGCGGGCCTTTGCCGACAGCCTCAATCAACCGTATTGCAGCCACCAGTCCATGTTCGAAACGGTCGAATGGTTCGGTGAAGCCGGCGGCCTGCTCAAGTCGTATGCCTACATCACGATGCGCTCGGAAAGGGTATTCGGTCTGCTGACGCTGGCAAGCGAGGATCCGCAACGCTTTTTCCCGGGAATGGGCACGCTCTACCTCAAGCGGCTCGGAGAATTGATCAGTACCTCCCTCGCGCGGTTTTTGTAGATGCCCGCCAGCGACAATTCGACCGCGACCAAACAAGATTCCCCGGCCGACCCTCCTTTCGTCTCCGACTTCCTGTCGCACCTGATCCGGGAGCGGCGCCTATCGCCGCATACCGCCGAAGGCTACCGGCATGATGTGCGCGTATTGCTGGAACTGGCGCAGGAACAGGATTCGGCACTGCAAGACCTGCAGATCCACCAGATCCGGCGCTTCATCGCCCGGCTGCACGGACGCGGGCTGGGCGGAAAATCGCTGGCGCGCATGCTTTCCGCGTGGCGCGGCTTTTTCAATTACCTCGCGCGCGATCACGGCTTCACCCGCAATCCCTGCACCGGCGTGCGGCCGCCGAAGTCGCCGAAGTCGCTGCCCAAAGCGTTGTCGCCCGATGAAGCGACGCGCCTGGTCAGTTTCACCCAGGACGATCCGTTGGCCGTGCGCGACCGCGCGATGTTCGAACTGCTGTATTCCTCGGGACTGCGGCTGTCCGAACTGACTTCGCTGAGCCTTGGCGACGTAAGCTTCGAGGATGCCACGGTGCGGGTCATCGGCAAGGGCAACAAGACCCGCGTGGTGCCCGTGGGCAGTCACGCATTGCAGGCGCTGCAGGCATGGCTGCCGATACGCGGGCTGCTGCCGCCGCGGAACGATTCGGCGCTGTTCCTGAACCAGCGCGGCGACGCCATCAGTGCGCGCGCCGTGCAGTCGCGGCTCAAGGCATGGGGCATCAAGCAAGGCCTGCCCGGCCACGTGCATCCGCACATGCTGCGCCATTCGTTCGCATCGCATGTCCTGCAATCCAGCGGCGATCTGCGCGCGGTACAGGAAATGCTCGGCCATGCCAGCATTTCGACTACGCAGGTGTACACGCATCTTGATTTCCAATACTTGGCCAAGGTCTACGACGCCGCGCATCCACGGGCGAAACGAAAGCCGGCTAAACCTTGAGCCACAGAGGGCACAGAGGACACAGAGGAAAACTTCAAAGCACGCAATCTGGAATTCCACTGTATGTACTTCGCCCAAAGTTCTATTTTCACGTCGTCTTGAACTTGCATTTCTCTGTGCCCTCTGTGACCTCTGTGGCAAATGCCCTTGATTAAGATCGTACTAAAAGCAGGCAGGGAAAAGTCCCTGCTGCGCCGGCATCCGTGGGTATTCTCCGGCGCGGTCGCACGCATCGATGGCAAGGCATCGGCCGGCGACACTGCGCACGTCGTCGCAAACGACGGGCGCTTCCTCGCCATCGCCGCGGTCAATCCCGATGCGAACATTTCCGCGCGCGTGTGGGACTGGAACGAGGCCACGCAGATCAACACCGCCTTTTTCCATCGGCGCCTGGAAGCCGCGATCGGCATGCGCCGCGCGCTGTTCAGCAGAAAGCCCGACGAAGCCGAGCGTCTGGTGCACGGCGAGTCCGACGGCCTGCCGGGATTGATTGTGGATCGCTATGCCGATGTAGTCGTGTTGCAGATTTCGAGCGCCGGGTGCCATCGATGGCGTGACGCGATCGTCGAATCGCTACAGCGGATCACCGCGGCCCGCGCCATCTACGAGCGTTCCGATGCGGATGTGCTCGAACTCGAGGGTCTGGCGCCGCGCACGGGACTGGTGAAGGGCGATCTCGACGTGCCGGTCATCGAGATCACGGAAAACGGTGTCCGCCTGCGCGTCGATGTGGCCAAAGGACACAAGACCGGGTTCTATCTGGACCAGCGCGACAACCGCTGGCGGGTCGGCCAGCTTTCTGCGGGCAGGGACGTGCTCAACTGCTTCAGCTATACGGGCGGGTTTACGCTGCAGTCGCTGGCTCACGGCGCGGCTTCGGTAACGTCGGTGGACTCGTCGGCGGACGCATTGCAGCTCGGGCGCGAGCATGTGCGTCTGAACGGCCTGCAGGAGGATCGCTGCGAATGGGTCGACGCCGACGTATTCCAGTACCTGAGGAGACTACGCGACCAGAACCGGCAATTCGATCTGATCATTCTCGATCCGCCGAAATTCGCCCCCACCGCGGCGACCGCCGAACGCGCCGCCCGCGGTTACAAGGACATCAACCTGCTCGGCTTCAAGTTGCTGCGGCCCGGTGGCCTGCTTGCCACGTTCTCCTGCTCCGGCGGCGTCTCCGCGGACCTGTTCCGCAAGATCGTGGCCGGCGCGGCCCTCGACGCCGACGTCGAAGCGCAAGTGATCGACCAATTCCATTCGACGCCGGACCATCCGGTGTCGCTGGCTTTTCCGGAAGGCGAATATCTGAAGGGATTGTTGTGCCGGAGCGTGTGAAATACGGGAGGCGTGCGTGATGCAGAAGGGAAGCTGTTTGTGCGGAAGTATCCGTTACGAAATCAATGGTCCGCTCGACGAAGTGCGCAACTGCCATTGCTCGATGTGCCGCAAGGCGCACAGCGCGGCCTTCCGTTCGCGTGCAAGCGTGAGGTCGCGCGACTTCCGTTGGACCGCGGGAGAACATCTGGTCACCTGGTATCAATCCTCCCTCGGCACACAGCGCGGCTTCTGCAGCCGCTGCGGTTCGCCGCTGCTGAGCCGGTTCGATGATTCGCCGGAAGTCTTTGGATTGCCGCTCGGTTGCCTCGACACGGATCCTGGGCTTAGGCCGGCAATGCACATCTTCGTCGGTTCCAAGGCGGCCTGGTTCGAGATCACCGACCTGCTGCCGCGCCACGAAGCAGGGCCGCCGCGATGAGTGCTACGACCCTGGTTCTCGTGCGCCACGGCGAAACCGCATGGAATGTCGAAGGCCGCATCCAGGGACACCTCGACATTCCCCTGAACGAGATCGGTCTTGCGCAGGTCGCCTGGGTCGGCAGGCGCCTGCGCGCCGAAAGTTTCGACGCGATTTATTCCAGCGACCTGATTCGCGCCTACCGGACCGCGGGCCCGATTGTCGCGAATCCCGAAAACGACATCATTCGCGACCGGCGTCCGCGCGAACGGAATCTGGGCGTATTGCAGGGACTGACCGGTGATGAAGCGGTGGCCATACAGCCGGCGGCATGGAAGGCGTTCAAGTCACGCGCCGCCGATCTCCCGCTGGCAGGCGGCGAAAGCCTCGGCGAGTTCTCGCGCCGGGTGGTGGATTTCGTCGAAGACGTTCGCGACAGGCATGCCGGCCGCCGGGTTCTGGTCGTCACGCACGGCGGTGTGCTGGATGCAGCTTATCGCCACGCGACCGGCATGCCGCTTTCCGCAATCCGCGATTTCCCGATCTACAACGCGTCCGTCAACGTGATCTCGCACGACGGCGGGCGCTGGAAAATCGAGTCATGGGGCGACATCAGCCACCTGCCGCAGGAACTGGCGATGGACGACACGTAAATGCCGTGAATATCGTGAATGTCGCAACTGCCGTGAATGCCGTAGAAGCTTTGGGACTCGACGGAATCACCACATTCACGATATTCACGGCATTCACGATATTTACGGCCTCACAAACGGAGGCACTCTTCCGACGAGCTTCTCGAGCATCACCAATTCTTCATCGGTATGGTTGATGAACTCCGCCTTCTGCATCATTTTGCCTTCGGTCATTTCGGCGTAGACGATATTCGGCGTGTGATAGCCGGATGCGATCAGGCGCTTGTCGGTGCGGTGCTGGTCCTCCAGCTCTACCGTTCCATAACATGTGCAGAAATAAGTCCGCTCCGGCGCGGCTTCCATATAGATGCCGGTACCGCGAATGCCGGCGGTCGCCGTTGCGGTCAGCAACTGGCGCGGGCTGCCCTTGCCGAACGCGCCCAGTAGAGCGCCGGTCAGCATGCGCAGTCCGGTCAACAGGAGCGCCTTGGGATTCCCCAGGATTTCGACCTCGCTGTTCGCGCGTATCAGAAGGGCATCCTTGCCCATCACCATCACCAGGCGGCCGCTGGTCCCGGTCCTGATGACATCGAGCGCGCGAATCTCGTTGGCCCTGCTCGCCAGCCTGCCGTTGACCATGACTTCGCCGTCGATTTCGTGAAGCCTGCCCGCATGGGACGTCGCCGGCAGCAGCAATGCCGCACCGCAGGCAGCGGATTGCAGCAGGAAATCCCGGCGGGATTTCGTGGGGTCGGGGTGACGCAGGCAGGGATCAGCCATGGATAACCTCCGGTGGGCGTGCTTCAACTATAGTCCGTTCGTGACAGTTACGAAGGCCGTCGCAATCCGGATGTTGGCGAAACCGCCCGGTCGGCGCTACACTGCTCGCCGGTTCACCCAAACCCATGAAACTGCATCGCGTCCTGAACGGCCTGCTGATCCTGCTGCTGCTATTCGCACAGCAGGCGGCTTTCGCGCATGCAATTTCCCATCTGGGCAAGGAACCGCCGGCGAAGGAGCGACTCGCCCATTCGAAACTGTGCGACAAGTGCGTCAGCTTCGAAAAGATCTCCGGTGTGGCGCCCACCAGCGTCCCCGTCCTTGCTTCGCTCGACCTTGTCTTTGCGCAACCACTGCCGGTGGACTATGTCTTCAGTCCGCGCACGGTTGCCGCGTTCCACAGCCGCGCTCCTCCGTTTTTCCTCTGATCGACGTCGCTGACGCCCGCGGCAAAGCCGCGGCGCGTTGTTTTTTTTCGTCCAGAGGAGATTCTCATGTTCAGGAAGGTCACCCTGGCAGCCGCCATCGGCGCTGCCTTTGTCGCACCCGTTCCGGCCATCGGCGCGGACGATGCGGAAGTCCAGAAAATTCGCGATGAAATAAAAGAGCTCAAAGACGGGTATGAGACGCGCATTCGCCAGCTCGAGCAACGCCTCGAAAAGACGGAGCAAAGTCCGGCTGCGGCTGCATCGGCGGCGCCGGCCCCGTCCGCTCCGGCTTCGGCGAACTCGTTCAACCCGGCCATCTCGCTGATCCTCGGCGGGCAGATAAACAACCTGCAGCGCGATCCGGGAACCTATCAAGTCGGTGGTTTCATTCCCGGCGGCGACGGCGTCGGCCCCGGTCGTCGCAGCTTCAATCTGGGTGAGTCCGAACTCGACGTTGCCGCCAATATCGATCCCTATTTCTCCGGGTTTTTCGTTTTGTCGATAACACCGGAGAACGAGGCCTCGGTCGAGGAAGGTTACGTGCAGAACACCGGCTCCGTACCCGGTCTGACCGTGAAGTTCGGCCGCTTTTTCTCCGGATTCGGCTACGTCAACGAGATACACGCCCACGCTTGGGATTTCGTCGACCTGCCGCTGGTCCATCAAGCCTTCTTCGGCGGCCAACTCCAGGAGGAAGGGATCCAGGCGCGCTGGCTTGCGCCAACGCCGATGTTCGTCGAATTCGGCGTCGAAACCGGACGAGGGGCCAATTTCCCGGGATCGGAACGCAACAAGAATGGTGCCAACGCTGGAATGATCTTCGCGCATCTTGGCGACGATGTCGGCATCAGCAACAGCTATCGCGTCGGTGCCTCCTACCGCATGACCAAGGCCGAGGATCGCACGTACGACGACGTCGATTCCATCGGTACGCCCGTCACCAATGCCTTCACCGGCGACAGCAAGATGTGGGGCGTGGATTTCGTCTGGAAGTGGGCGCCGAACGGCAACACGGTCGATCGCAACTTCAAGTTCCAGGCCGAATATCTGCACCGCACGGAAGACGGCAGCCTGGCTTTCAACACCGCGGGCCCAAATCTCTCCGACGCCTATCGCTCCAGCCAGTCGGGCTGGTACATGCAGGGCGCCTACCAGTTCATGCCGCGCTGGCGCGTGGGATTGCGCTATGAAGAGTTGAACAGCGGCAACCCGGATATTGGCCTGGTAAGCAGCGGAGCGCTGACCGCCGCCGATTTCCCGCGCCTTGCCGAAAACGATCCGAAACGAACAACGGCGATGATCGATTTCTCACCGTCGGAGTTTTCGCGTTTCCGGCTGCAGTTCGCGCGCGACGAAGCCCGCTTCAACGAGGCCGACAACCAGGTGTTCCTGCAATACATCATGAGCCTCGGCACGCATGGCGCCCACAAATTCTGATCCGGCCACCGACCTCAAACAGAACGCGCCGCACATTCGTGCGCGGCCGACACGAAAGGACATGAACATGAACCGATGGAAAACATTCACCGGCGCCCTGGCGTTATTCGCCATGTGCTCTCCGGCATTCGCCGCGGTCAACATCTTCGCCTGCCTGCCGGAATGGGCGGCGCTCGCGAACGAGCTGGGCGGCGACAAGGTCTCGGTCTACCAGGCTTCCAATGCCTTGCAGGATCCGCATCATATCGAGGCGCGGCCCAGCCTGGTCGCACGCATGCGCAGCGCCGACCTGGCGATCTGTACTGGCGCGGAGCTCGAGATCGGCTGGCTGCCGGTGTTGCTGCAGACCGCGGGAAACCAGAAAGTACAGCCCGGACAGCCGGGTTTCATTGCCGCGGCCGACTTCGTGGACCGGCTGGAAGTCCCGACGCGACTGGATCGTGCGGACGGGGATGTGCATCCCGGAGGCAATCCGCATATCCAGCTCGACCCGCGCAATGTTGCCAAAGTCGGGCTGGTACTGACGCAACGCCTCGAGCAGATCGATGCGGGCAACGCGGCATACTACGAATCGCGCGGCAAGGACTTCCAGGGTCGCTGGGCACAGGCAATCCCGCGTTGGGAAAAGGATGCGGCATCTTTGAAAGGCCTGCGCGTCGTGCCTTATCACAAGGACTCGGTGTACCTGATCAAATGGCTGGGCCTGGTGGAAGTCATGGACATTGAGCCGAAGCCGGGCATTCCGCCGAGTGCCGGTCATCTTTCCGAGCTGGTCGGGCGTTTAAAGGGCGGCGCAGCCGATGTCATCGTGCGTTCGGCCTATCAGGACCCGAAGGCGGCGACATCGCTTGCGGCAATGACGAATCTCCCCGCGGTGGAGCTCCCGTATACCGTGGGTGGAACGCCGGGCGCCAAGGATTTGTTCGGCCTGTTCGATGATTCGATCGCGAGACTCAAAGCGGTGAAAAAATAACATGGCCCACCTCGAGTTCAGCCTCCTGCTCCCCGCATTGATCGCGGGCCTGCTGGTTACCGCATCCCATACTCCACTGGGAATCCAGGTGCTGAACCGGGGCATCGTATTCATCGACATCGCCATTGCGCAGATTGCCGGGGTCGGCGTCATTGCAGCCGACTTCTTCGGTTGGGAAGCGGAGGGCGTCGCCGTGCAGATTTCCGCGCTGGCGGCTGCCCTGCTCGGTGCGCTGTTCCTGACCTGGACCGAGAAACGCTGGCCGGAAATCCAGGAAGCCATCATTGGGACGGTGTTCGTGCTGGCCGCAACGCTCGGCGTCCTGCTGCTCGCCAGCAACCCGCATGGCGGCGAATATCTGAAGGACCTGCTGGTGGGGCAGATACTGTGGGTGGGCCACGCCCAACTCATGGTCGTCGCCGTTCTGACCGCGATCGTATTGGCGGCATGGTTCGGCATAGGCCGCGATCGGCTTGGTCGCATCGGCTTCTATCTGCTGTTCGGCCTCTCCGTCACCGCTTCGGTACAGATGGTCGGGGTCTATCTGGTCTTCTCCAGCCTGATCGTCCCCGCGCTCGCGTCGCGCAATGCGACGCGCTTCCGGCTGACGAAAGCCTACGCAGTCAGCGGCCTGGGCTACCTCTTCGGACTGATTGCTTCGACCATGTTCGATCTCCCCACCGGCGCCATCATCGTCTGGGCCATGGCGATCGTCGGCATCGTGTTCTCCAGCCTCGAGCGAGGTATGGCCAGACCGGCAACTTGAACTCTCCAGTACAATTCCCCATCTGAGGTTTATCCGCCGGGCACTTTCGTACCCGGACTTTTCCCTGCGGACCGCATACGCCCGCAACAAACGACCTTTCGGCATGAGCGAAACCTTTCACGGCACCACCATCATTTCCGTGCGTCGCGGCAAAAACGTGGCCCTGGGCGGCGATGGACAGGTCACTTTCGGCAACATCGTGCTGAAATCGAGTGCGCGCAAGGTGCGGCGGCTGTTCCACGAGCGCATCCTTGCAGGATTTGCCGGCGGCACCGCGGATGCTTTCACGCTGTTCGAACGCTTCGAGGCGAAACTGGAAAAACACCAGGGACACTTGCTGCGATCGGCGGTCGAACTGGCGAAAGACTGGCGTACCGACCGCATCCTGAGGCGGCTCGAAGCCATGCTGGCGGTCGCGGATCACGAGTCGTCGCTGATCATCACCGGCAATGGTGACGTGGTCGAGCCCGAACTCGGCCTGGTAGCGATCGGCAGCGGCGGTCCCTACGCGCAAGCCGCTGCGCGCGCTTTGCTGGAAAATACCGATCTGCCGCCGCAGGACATCGTCAAGAAGGCGCTGACCGTCGCCGGCGAGATCTGCATCTATACGAACCAGAATCATGTAATCGAGGTTCTGGAGTGAACGGTGAACAGTGAACGGTAAACGGAAAAATCCCCAAGCCGCTTTTTCACCGATTACTGTTCACTGACCACCGTTCACCTTTTCACCATGTCCTCAATGACACCCCAAGAGATCGTCCACGAACTGGACAAACATATCGTCGGCCAGGACGACGCGAAGCGTGCGGTCGCGATCGCGTTGCGCAATCGCTGGCGCCGCCAGCAGGTCGCCGAACCGCTGCGCCAGGAGATCACACCCAAGAACATCCTGATGATCGGGCCCACGGGCGTGGGCAAGACCGAAATCGCGCGGCGCCTCGCCAGGCTCGCCGAAGCCCCTTTCATCAAAGTCGAGGCGACGAAATTCACCGAAGTCGGCTACGTCGGCAAGGACGTGGATTCCATCGTGCGCGACCTGGTGGAAACCGCGATCAAGCAGGTGCGCGAGCAGGAGACACGCAAGGTGCGCCACCGGGCGGAAGACATGGCCGAAGAGCGCATCCTCGATACTTTGCTGCCGGCAGCGAGGGAGATCGGCTCCGCGCACGATGCGCAGGACGGCGACAATGCGACGCGGCAGAAATTCCGCAAACGGCTGCGCGAGGGCGAGTTGGACGACAAGGAAATCGAAATCGACGTCGTGGCCGCACAGGCACAGATGGAAATCCTTGCCCCGCCCGGCATGGAAGATCTGACGTCGCAGATCCAGGGCATGTTCCAGAATCTCGGCAGCTCGCGGCGCAAGACGCGCAAGCTCAGGATCCGCGAGGCGATGAAGCTGCTGACCGAGGAAGAAGCGGCGAAGCTGGTGAACGACGAGGACCTGAAGCAAAAGGCGCTCACCAACGTCGAGCAGAACGGCATCGTGTTCATCGACGAGATCGACAAGATCACCAGCCGCCAGGAAACCGGCGGCGCCGAAGTTTCCCGCCATGGCGTGCAGCGCGATCTCCTGCCGCTGGTGGAAGGCACCACGGTCAATACCAAGTATGGAATGATCAAGACCGACCACATCCTGTTCATCGGCAGCGGCGCCTTTCATCTTTCCAAACCGTCCGACCTGATTCCGGAATTGCAGGGGCGCTTCCCGATCCGCGTCGAACTCGAAAGCCTGACGGTGGAAGATTTCGAACGCATCCTGACGTCCACCGACGCCTGCCTCACGCGGCAGTACCAGGCATTGCTCGAAACGGAGGAAGTCAGACTCGAGTTCCGCGCCGATGGCATCCGCCGCATGGCCGAGATTGCCTGGCAGGTCAACGAAAAGACCGAGAACATCGGCGCGCGCCGGCTCTATACGGTCATCGAAAAATTGCTGGAAGAGGTTTCGTTCGACGCGAACCGGCAACAGGGCAAGATCGTGGTCATCGATGCGGCTTACGTGGACGCCAAGTTGAAAGCACTTGCACAGAGCGAAGATCTTTCGCGTTACGTGCTTTGACCCGCGGTCGCAGTCCGTCGTCGCAACGGAATTCCCCAAAGACGGGATTTCCTGATAATTTGCGGCTTCAGGATCCCCGATGAGCATTGGCACTACATTCAGCCTTGAGGTCAACCCGACGCTTCCGAGCCGCCTCGCGCGACTGGAGGAGCTCGCCAATAATCTGCTGTACAGCTGGAACCGGCAGACGCGGCTGCTGTTTTCACGGCTGGATCCGCAACTCTGGGACAAGGTCGGCCACAATCCGAAGGCGTTCCTCAAACGCATCGACGAGCACAAGCTGGTCGACGCCGCGGACGATCCGGTTTTCCTGGGCAACCTGAACCGGGTGCTGTCGGCGTTCGACGCGTACCTGAAGGAACCCCTGCGCCGCAATGGTTCGGAGTGGCTGCGCAAAAACGACTGCATCGCCTATTTCTGCGCGGAGTTCGGCTTCCACGAGAGCCTGCCGATCTATTCGGGCGGCCTGGGCATCCTCGCCGGCGATCATTGCAAGTCGGCAAGCGACATGCGCCTGCCCTTCGTCGGCGTCGGCTTGCTGTATCGCCAGGGCTACTTCCACCAGACCATCGACTCAGAGGGCAACCAGCATGCGCTGTATGCCGATTCGGATTTCGAGGACCTGCCCGTTACGCCCTGCCTGCGCGCCGACGCTTCCGAGGTGCGCACCAGCATCGAGTTTCCAGGCAGGAACGTGCAGATCAAGGTATGGCAGGCACGCATCGGCCACGTGACGCTCTACCTGCTCGATACCGACCTGGCGGAAAATTCCGCGGACGATCGCAACATCACGCACCGCTTATACGGCGGCGACCGCACCACCCGCATCGAACAGGAAATCGTCCTGGGCATCGGCGGCGTGCGTGCGCTGGCGGAGCTGGGCATCAATCCGACGGCGTGGCACATCAACGAAGGACATCCGGCCTTCCTGGTCCTCGAGCGTGCGCGCGCACTCGTCGCGCAGGGAATGCCGTTCAATGCCGCGCTGGAGGCGATCGCGGTGAATACGGTATTCACCACGCACACCCCGGTTCCGGCAGGCCACGATCATTTCAGCGCGGAGGCGATCGGCAGCTATTTCCCGTGGTTGCGCAAACAACTCGGCCTGACCGAGGAACAGTTTCTTGCATTGGGCCTCGTCAACGGCGGACACGAATTCAACATGACCGCGCTGGCGATCCGCGGGTCACGCTTCCAAAACGGCGTCAGCCGCATCCACGGCGGCGTGTCTTCGCACATATGCGCACCGCTGTGGCCCGAACTCGAACCGCGGGAAAACCCGCTGTCCTACGTGACCAACGGCGTGCATGTGCCGACCTTCCTGGCGCCGGAATGGGCGGACCAGTTCGACAAGTTGCTCGGTTTCGACTGGTCGCACCATGCCGGAAGCCACGGCTTCCAGGAACGCCTTGAAGCGATGCCCGATCATCTGTTCTGGAGCGTGCGACAATCGCTGAAAGCCCAGATGCTGCATCTGGTGCGCCATCGCGTCGCGCGCCAGCACTTCCGCAACCACGGGTCGGAGGCGCATCTCGACAGGCTGTTGCACTATGCCGATCCGATCAATCCGAATGTATTGACCGTGGGTTTCGCGCGCCGGTTCGCGACCTACAAACGCGCAACGCTGCTGTTCCAGGATCTCGACTGGTTGCGCACGATACTCGGCGACGAAACGAAGCCGGTCGTGTTCATCTTCGCCGGCAAAGCTCATCCCGCCGATGTCCCCGGGCAGGACGTCATCCGCGAGTTGAACCGGATCGCGCGCATGCCGGAATTCGAAGGCAAGATCCTGCTGCTCGAAGACTACGACCTGCATCTCGCGCGCCGGCTGGTTTCCGGCGTGGACGTCTGGTTGAACAATCCGATGTATCCGCTGGAAGCGAGCGGGACTTCCGGCATGAAGGCCGGCATCAACGGCGTGCTCAACCTCTCCGTGCTCGACGGCTGGTGGGGGGAAGGCTACGACGGACACAACGGCTGGGCGATCAAGCCGGTGGCGGAAAACCTCGACGAGGCGCGGCGCAATTTCGAGGAAAGCCGCACGCTCTACGAGTTGTTGCAGGACCACGTCATCCCGACGTATTACCGCCGCGGCGAGATGGGCTATTCGGCCGAGTGGATCCGCATGGCCAAGCGCTCGATCGCCTCGATCCTGCCGCGCTTCTCTTCGACGCGCATGGTCAACGAGTATCTCGCGAAGTTCTATCTGCCGGCGACCCGGCAGGGGCGGCGCTACGCGGAATCCGATTTCGAAGCGGCCCGCCGGCTGGCGCTGTGGAAACAGCGCATGCGCGAAGTCTGGCCGAAAGTAACGGTGCGGCGTCTGGATGCCCCGCAAAAGCGCATCGCCTTCGGCGCCGGGCTGCATCTCGAAGTCGGCGTTTTTCTCAACGGTCTCCGGCCGGAGGACGTCGCGCTCGAACTGCTGATTGCAAGGCAGAAGGGGCACGAAGACGACGGCCATCCGAAATCCTACCGGTTCGAATCGCAGGGCACGCTGACCGAGCAAGGCGAACAACGCTTCGTGCTTGAACTCAGCCCGGCAATCTGCGGCAAACTGGAATATCGCATACGCCTGTATCCGCAGCACGAATTGCTGACGCATCCATTCGAACTGGGCATGATGCGCTGGCTCTAGTCGTGGTCTGCGTCCCGCTGCCGTCCGTTTTTTCCACCGCAGCAATGCCTGATCGAACCCCAATCGTTGACAGTCGAGGGAGCGGGACATAGCATTACGCTCCCCGGCCATGTCAACGCTCGCAATCCCCGTCACGTTTCATCCGAACGCCCGGGAGTAAACGTCAGGGCAAACGTGATCTGGAAGCGCAGGCACCGCATCGCGGTGCCTGAAAATACAAAATTCATCGGGAGGAATTCATGCGTGTATCGATCTGGAGCGCCCTGTCGGCCGGCGCCTTTGCATCGCTTTTTGCCCTGTCTGCGGCCGCGGACACGATTCGCATCGGCCTGATCAGCGAAATCACCGGCCCGAACGCCGAAGCAGGCAGCTACACCATCAACGGCGCAAAGCTCGCCGTCGAACAGATCAACAAGAAGGGCGGCATCCTCGGCAAGCAGGTCGAACTGGTGATCGAAGACAACCAGTCCACCAACCCCGGCACGGTGCTCGCGTTTTCCAAGCTGGGCGGCAACTGCAGGCCGCTTCACCGACGATCCAGAAGGCCGGCGTCCCGGTCATGATCGGCGGCACCGATCCGAGCCTCACCCACGTCAGCAATCCGTGGGTATTCCGCTGCCGGCCGAACGATACTTTCTCCTCGCGCGTGATCGGCGACTTCGGCGTCACCAAGCTGAAACTGAAGAAGTGGGCGATCGTCCATTCCACCGACGCGTTCGGTTCCGGCGGACAGAAGGCCCTTACCGAGGCACTCAAAGGCCTTGGCGTCGAACCGGTGCTGATCCAGGGTTACACCAATAACTCGCAGGACTTCACGCCGGTGGTGCTGGCTATCAAGAAATCCGGCGCCGATGTCATCGGCACCTATATGACCAATTCCCAGGATGTGGGCATTTTCGCCAAGCAGTTGCGCCAGCTCGGCGTGACCGCGACCTGGATCGGATCGCCTTCGATCGTGACCGATACCGCGATGAAACTCGCGGGAGATGCGTTATACGATACCTACGGCATCGCCGATTTCAATCCAGACGCCAACGCGGAAGCGAAATCCTATGCGGTCGCCTATCGCGCCAAGTACAACGTCGAACCGGACGTCTATTCGAGCTGGGCATTCGACGCCATGAACGTCATCGCGCAGGCCATCAATTCCGCGAAGAGCGACAAGGCCGATGACATCCGCAAGGCCGTCCTCGGATTGAAGAACTGGAAGGGCGTCGAAGGCAACTACAATTTCGACGCCAACGGCGACGGCCTGCGCGGTTACAACATCGTCAAGAACGAAGGCGGCAAGGTCAAGTTCGTCGACCACATCAGCTTCGATAAATAAATAGTCGCGTGAGCGCTTGCGGCATGCGCCTGCGCGGGTCCGCATCAACAGGGGGGAAAGCGCCGTGGATGCGCTAGCCAATAATTTTCAGGTGCTGTTCCAGGGCTTGGCGCTCGGCAGCATCTATGCGCTGGTGGCACTCGGCTTCGTGCTCATCATCCGCGCCACCAACGTGGTGAACTTCGCCCAGGGCGATTTCGCCATGCTCGGCGCCTACATGATGGTCGCCTTCCTGGTCGGGGTCGGCCTGCCTTACTGGCTGTCCTTCCTGCTCGCCCTGGTCGGCATGGGCGTGTTCGGCCTGATCTTCAACTACGGCGTGTACTACCCGCTGCGGCATCGCGGCTTCCTGCCGGTCATCATTTCCACCCTCGGTGCGTCGATTTTCCTGCAGAACACCGTGCTGGCGATCTTCGGCGCGCAGCCGAAACGGCTCGACAATGTGATCGCGGGCGGCGTACAGATCGGCTCCGTGTTCCTCGACAGCCAGTACCTGGTGATACTCGCGGTGACGATGGTAATGGTTGCGTTCCAGTTTTTCTTCTTCGAGCACACCATGCTCGGCAAGAAGCTGCAGGCGACGTCGCAGGACAAGGACATGGCGCGCCTGCTCGGCATTCCCGTGGCGCTGATGATCGCCATCACTTTCGTTTACAGCTCCGCGCTGGGCGGCCTGGCCGGCGTGCTGGTGGGCCCGGTGTTGTTCGTGTCGATCGGCATGGGCTCGATCATCGCGCTGAAGGCATTCGCCGCGACCATCATCGGCGGCTTCGGCGACGTCAAGGGCGCCATCGTCGGCGGCCTCTTCATCGGCGTGATCGAAAGCTTCGCCGCTTTTTACATCTCCGTCCCCTACAAGGACGCCTACGCCTTCCTGATGCTGTTCCTGGTGCTGATATTCCGGCCGCAGGGCTTCTTCGGTGAAAGGGTTTCCGAAAAAGCATGAGCACGCAAACACTCGAAGCGCCGCGCAAGCGCCGCCTTTCGCCCTGGCCGTTCGTTCTTCTCGTCATCGCGATCGCGGTGCCGCTGCTTCCCTACTACACCAATGTCAGCCATTTCGTGCTGTCGATGTTCATGCAGGCGACGACGTATGCGATCGCGGTGCTGGGCATGGTGGTGGTGCTCGGCTACACCGGCCAGATCAATCTTGCGCAGGCTGCATTCTTCGGATTCGGCGCCTATGGCGTCGCGCTCGGCACGGTGTCCTACGGCCTGTCGTTCTGGGTCTCGCTGGCGCTCGGCATCGGCATCGCCGGCCTGGCCGGCGGCATCCTCGGAATGACCACGCTGCGCCTGGGTGGCCATTACCTGGCGATGATCACCATCAGCTTCCAGCAGATCTTCGACCTGGTGGCGGTCAACTGGATCGAGGTGACGCATGGGCCCGACGGCATTGCCGGCATCGGCCGGCCTTCGCTTTTCGGCCACGAACTGTCGGACGATCGCGCCTACCTGCTGCTGTGTTCGCTGGTGCTGTATGCGATGATCGGGGCGGTGTGGTACCTGCCGCAGACCCGGCTCGGTCGCGCCATGCGCGGCGTGCGCGAGAACGAACTCGCCGCAGAAGTCGTCGGCGTGCATACGCTGAGAACAAAGGTAATCGCCTTTACGCTGTGCGCCGCGCTCGGCGGCGTCGGCGGCGGCCTCTATGCAGGCGGCTTCGCCTACATCAGTCCCGACAATTTCAATTTCCAGCGCGCGGTGGAATTCCTGTCGATGGTGCTGCTCGGCGGCGCGCAGTCGCCGTTCGGCGGCGCGCTGGGCACCACGCTGCTGATCCTGCTGCCGGAATGGCTGAAGGAAATGCCGCCAAGCTTGCAGTTCATCAAGGATGTGTATCTGGCGATCTATGGCCTGGCCGTGATCCTGATCATGGTGTTCATGCCCGAAGGCATCTGGGGGTTGCTGCGCAACGGCTGGAAAAAATTCAGGACGGCGCTGCCGGTCGATACCTCGGGCATCAAGCCGCTGAATCTCGACATCGCCGTGACGCAGACGACACCGCTGCTCAGGCTCGAGGGCATGCAGAAATTCTTCGGCGGCCTGCGCGCGGTCGACGGCATCGACCTGGAAGTCTCGCGTGGCACGGTGCATGCGCTGATCGGGCCCAACGGATCCGGCAAGACGACCACGCTGAACGTCGTCAACGGCATCTACAAGGCGACCGGCGGGCGCATCTTCATCGACGGCAACGACGTCACGCTGAAGTCGCCGCACGAACGCGCCGGGCACGGCCTGGGCCGCACCTTCCAGAATATCCGGTTGTTCCCGAGCATGTCGGCGCTGGAAAACGTGATCGTCGGCGCGCAACGCGATAACAATCCCATCGAACCGGGCGCCAAGGCACTGCGCGCCCGCGCGATGTCGGCGCTGCAGTTCGTCGGTCTCGCGGACAAGGCCGACACCATCGTGCGCAGCTTGCCCTATGGCCACCAGAGGCTGGTGGAAATCGCGCGTGCGCTCGCCGGTCATCCGAAGCTGTTGCTGCTCGACGAGCCCGCAGCCGGATTGAACCAGACCGAAAAAATGGAGTTGGTGGAACTGCTTAAAAAACTGCGCAGTGGCCACGGACTGACCGTTTTCCTGATCGACCACGACATGGGGCTGGTGGAAAAGGTGTCGGACCGCATCACCGTGCTGAACTTCGGCAAGAAGATTGCGGAAGGTACGCCGCAGGAAGTGCTGCGCCATCCGGATGTGATCGCCGCGTACCTGGGAGACCCGAATGCCGCTGCTTGAGCTGAAGAACGTCGCCAGTTATTACGGCAGCGTGCAGGCGCTCAAGAGCGTGAGCCTGCGCGTGGAGCAGGGTGAAGTGGTCACGCTGCTCGGCGCCAATGGCGCCGGGAAAAGCTCCACGCTGCGCACGATATCCGGGCTGCTGCGGCCGGCAAGCGGCGAAGTCTGGTTTGACGGCCAGCCCATCCACGACATGGCGCCCGAGAAGATCGTGCGGCTCGGTATTTCGCACGTGCCGGAAGGGCGGCGCATTTTCCCCGGACTCACCGTGCGCGAGAACATCATGCTCGGTACGTCCAATCGTGGCCGCCTGCCGAAGAAGCAGATGGAGGAAGAGGTCGCGGAGATGTTCGAAATCTTCCCGGTCATCAAACCCTTCGAGAATGCGCTGGGCTGGACGCTTTCCGGCGGCCAGCAGCAGATGCTGGCGGTCGCGCGCGGGCTCATGGCGAAACCGAAATTGCTGCTGCTCGACGAACCGTCGCTCGGACTCGCGCCGGTCATCGTGCAGCAATTGTTCGCCACGATCCGCGTAATCCACGCGCGCGGCACCACCATCCTTCTGGTCGAGCAGAACGCGAACATGGCATTGTCGGTAGCCAATCGCGGCTATGTGCTGGAAACCGGCGAAATGAAGGTCGAGGGTTCGCCCAAGGAACTGCTCGGCAACGAGCAGGTGCGCGCAGCCTATCTGGGCGGCCACGGCTGAGTGCCGGCGCAGCGATTTCCGCGCGGGTTTACACTGGCGGCGTCACCGGTTGCCCAGGAGATGTCCGATGAAATCCAGCCGATGGCTCGCCTTCCTGCTGTTTATGCTTTGCAACGCAGCGGGCTCGCAGACGACCGTCGAAGAAGTCCGCAAAAAGTGGCCGGACTTCCGCTATCTCGAACCGGGCCAGCTGCGCGAGCTTCCCGAACCCGTCCGCGCCGACATGCAAAAACTCGGCTGCCGCATCCCGAAGTTCATGAAATGGGACGCCCGGCACAACGTCATCCAGGGCCAGTTCTTCAAGCCCGGGCAGACCGACTGGGCAGTGCTTTGCCAGGCCGGCGAGAAAACCGGAATTCTGCTCTATCCGGGCGGGGCGGCTTCCGACTTGCCGATGTTGCGCAGCGAACCGACCGATCCCACGCGCACGATTCACGTCGTCAGTGCTTTCGTGTTGCAAAAGCGCGCGGTGCGCGATCATCCCGATGAACCCCCTCCGGCTTTCGATCATGACGGCATCGAAGACGGACCCATCCAGAAGGCCGGCCGCGTGATCTATCACCACGACGACGAATGGACGGAATTCTGAGAAGACAATGAAGCGCGTGTGCGTATTCTGTGGAGCCAACGCCGGCACTCGCGCCGAATACGGCCTTGCCGCACAGGGATTGGCTGGCGTCCTGGCTCGCCGCGGTCTCGGGCTGGTTTATGGAGGCGGCAACGTCGGCCTGATGGGTACGCTTGCCGATTCGATGTTGCAGGCGGAGGGCGAGGTCATCGGCGTGATTCCGCAACATCTGGTTGCAAAGGAGGTCGCTCATCGCGGCGTTACCAAATTGCATATCGTCGATACCATGCACCAGCGCAAAGCCATGATGAACGAAATGTCCGACGCCTTCATCGCCTTGCCGGGTGGATTCGGCACGCTGGAAGAGTTCTTTGAAATTCTCACTTGGTCGCAACTGGGTATCCTTCGCAAGCCCAGTGGATTGCTGAATGTTTCCGGCTACTACGACGACCTTCTGGCCATGATGGACCACGCCGTTGCGGAAGGATTTTTGCTGCCCGCCAATCGCAAACTCGTGATTGCGGATACGGATGCGGACGTGCTAGTCCAGCGCCTCGCTTCCCTCTGTGCCACTTTGACAGGCAAGGAAACGAACGCCGCGAGGAACTTTCTGTAACCAGCGCGTCAAACCTGCCGGGGTACAATTAGCTACGCGATCCCGTCGCGCTTCCGTTTCACCAGAACCATTTCGAGAGGAATACCCATGAGAAAAACGCTACTTTCAATCAGCCTCGTATCGCTGTTCACTGCGCTGGCCGGGTCGGCCATGGCATTGGAAATGCGCCCCATCCTCACGCTGGATGTCGCCAAGAAGATGGCGGCGGCCTGCGAGGCGAAAGCCAAGCAGGAAGGCTGGAAGATGAACATCGCCATCGTCGACAACGGCGGAAACCTGAAATTCTTCCTGCGTCAGGACGATGCGTTCCTGAAGAGCATCGAGATTGCCCAGCTCAAGGCGGGCACCTCGGCCGGCTTCCCCTTCTCGACCAAGCAGATCGGCGAGATCACCGCCAAGGTGCCGGGCATCGCATTCGTACCGGGCATCGTGACCTTCGAAGGTGGATTGCCGATCCTGACCGCCGATGGCAAGCAGGTTGGTGCGATCGGCGTATCGGGCGGTACCGCCGAGCAGGACGGTATGTGTGCCCAGGCTTCGGTCGATGCGGTGAAGAACGACCTGAAGTAAGCGGCCTGAAAGGGAAAAAGCCCGGCTGACGCAGCCGGGCTTTTTTATTCGTCCACTTTCATTATCTGTGCGATCAGGTCGTGCGCAGAATGCGCAATGCCGCGCATGCGGCCCCGTATCCGTTGTCGATGTTGGTCACGGTCAGCCCGGGCGAGCAACTCGCCAGCATCGCGTGCAATGCCGTTTGGCCGCCGTTGGCCACCCCGTAGCCGACCGAAGTCGGCACACCGATCACGACATTGGATACCAGGCCGCCGATCACGGTAGGCAGGGCCGCGTCCATGCCGGCGACCGCGATGACGACTTTCATCTTGCGGATTTCCTCGATGCGCTCCAGCAAACGCCACAGTCCGGCGACGCCTACGTCGCTGATTTCGGCGGCCGGTTCACCGTAGAAACGCAGCGTGCGCGCGGCTTCACGGCTGACCGCCACGTCCGAAGTCCCTGCGGCAACGACCGCAATCCGCGTCTCGGTGCGCAATTCATGCGCGCCGCCGAAATAGCCGGTGCGCGAAATCGGGTCGTAGTCGATGGCGGCGCGATGGCTTTGCGAAAGCGCCGCGAACTGCTCCGGCAACAGCCGCGTAAGCAGCATGTGCCGGCCCTTTTCCTGCACCTGCTCGAGGATCACCGACAGATGGGTGACCGACTTCGACGCGCACAGCACCGCCTCCTCGAGGCCGGTGCGGGCATCGCGCGCAAAATCCAGCATCACGTCTTTGTGCAAAGTCATAAATTCAAACTAACCGCAGAGGCGCGGAGGAAACGCAAAGGAAAGCAAGCACGGAAAAATCTGTACCGGATATTACGCGTCGAATCTTGAGTAAGGTGCCGTATTCCTTTGCGCGCTTTTCTTTGCGCCTTTGCGCCTCTGCGGTTAGAAGTAGTCACGCTGCGTCGCGGTGCAGGCGAATAAGAAAGGCACTGCCGGTGCGATAAGGTGCCAGCGAGACCGGATATTCGAAGCCGCCGTCGCGGAACAACGCGCCGACATCGACCTTCAGCGCGTCGCGCGCGTCTTCGTCGAGCGCAGCCAGATTCTGCTCGTCGAGCTCGATGACCACGCCTTTGGCGCGCACGCGGCAACGCACCGTGCGCGGGGCGAGTGATTTCGAGACCAGGATTTCCGCGGCATGCACCAGCTTGAGCATGTCCGGATCGATCGCGATGCCGGTTTCGATGCGGCTCGACAGGCACGGAGCCGAAGGCAGCTCGGCGATGTCCGCGAGATCCAGATGGCGTGCGATGGCGCGCACGGTTTCCTTGTCGACGCCGGCTTCGACGAACGGATGGCGCACTCCGTGGTTTCTAGCCGCATCCAGGCCCGGCCGGTATTCGCCGAGGTCGTCGAGGTTGGTGCCGGCGACAACTTGCGCCGTCGTATGCGGCACCAGCGCACCGTACAGGTTGGTCTTGCAGTAAAAGCAGCGGTTCACGGGGTTGCTGCGATAGTCCGCGTCGCCGAACTCGCCCGCATCGACCACCGACAACTTCCAGCCTTCGCGCGCCGCCAGCCCGCGCACGCGATCGGTTGCTTCTCCCGGGACCGCGGGCGACACGGCATGGAACATTTCGACTTCGCCGCGCAACGTGCGGTGGGCAAGCGTTGCCAGGGTCAGGCTGTCCACGCCTCCGCTCACTGCAACCGCAACCGGCCCGATGTCGCGCAGGACGCGTTCCAGTTTCGCCAGCGCGCTCTTGACCTCGCTCATTTGCGATCCTTGCGCAATATGACCTGCTCGGCTTCGCGCTGCAGGCGTTCGCGTTCCGCGCGGCCGCCAATCACGTTCAACAGGTCGTCGGCTTCCACTTTCGCGGTCTTCCTGCCCGGACGCTCGGCCACCTTGACCCGTATTTGCCGGCCCGCCGCCTCGACCGTCGTGCTGGCGCGCGCGAGCTTGCGGCGTTGCATGACCTGGAAGCGCAATCCGATGGTCGTGGTTTCGCTGAAGCAGGCATCGAAGACGGCCTCCATGTCCGCGACATCCGCGAGCAGCTGGATATGCATGGTCATCCTGCCCTTCTTGCCGAACGCAGGCGTCTGCAGCACGTCGAGCACCGACGGATGGGAGCGCAGCTTGTCGAGCCCAATCGCCAGATCCTCCGGCGTCTGGTCGTCGACTTCGAATTGCACCTGCGCGATTTCGTCGCTGCCGCGATGCTCGCGTGCTTCCTCGAAAGCAAGGACGCGAAGCACGTTGCTGATGCCGGGGAAAGTCCGCGTCCCGAAGCCGATGCCGGTGCGCAGCAGGCGGCGCGCGCGGCGCGAGGCCGTCTGCGTACAACCCAGGTGCCGCAGGATCGCGGCCCCCGTCGGGGTAATGCGTTCGCCTTCGAGGCCGTCGTCGGCAAATTCGAATCCCTCGAGCAGCAGCACCGTGGCAGGCACCGGCACGGGCAGCATGCCGTGTGCGGTCTTCACTTTGCCGCGGCCCAGCGGCAGGCTGCTCACCGACCAGGTGGCTGGCGCATCGGCCGAAGCGAAGGCATCGATGAGAAAGGCGGCGCCGACGATGTCCGCAATCGAATCCCATTCGCCGAGTTCATGGAAGCTGACGGTATCGATGGTCTTGCCGTGGACTTTGGCTTCAGCTTGCGCCAGGACGGTGAAAATTCCGATCGCGTGCGCGCATATCGCCGGCGTCAAGGCGCAGTCCTGCAAGTGTGCACGGATGTCGGCGAAGGGCGTATGCGGATGATGATGCGCGGCAACCAGCAGTTCGGCCGCGCGCGGTTCGATCACGCGGAAACGCAGGCCGGTCAGCGCATGATCCTGGTGTTCGGCGAATCCGACGTGCACCTCGGCCGGCAGGCCGGCGGCGCGAATCGCCGCCAGCATGCCGTCGCGCAGATCCGGAAACGCGTCGAGCATGGCGGCGATGAACATGTCGCCCGCCACGCCTCCGACCGCGTCGAGATGGATATGCATGCGGAAGAAACCGGAAGGCCGCAGCGATCAGGCCGCGGCGTGCTCCCGGTGCTTGCCCAGCATCGGATAGAGATTGCCCTTGGCGTCGAACTTGAACGCTTCCGGACTGCCGACGATTTCGAACAGCGACGGGTTTGCCTTGATGATCGGCAGCATCGGTTCGGACACGTGGATGTCCATGATCTCGAGCGTGGTGGCGATGCGCACGATCTTGGTGTCCTGCGGCTTGACCCTGACCACGGTCTTCACGGCCAGCCGGATCGCGTCTTCGTCGGTGTTCATGATGATCGGAATCGCGCCGCCGTCCAGGTAGGTCGATGTGATGATGTTCGCGTAAGTCTTGGCGACGTCGATTTCCTTGTACAGCTTCATCGTGGTCACGTCCGCGCCACCGATGCCGCAGGCGTTGCCATGGGTTTCTGGCGTGAGGCCGAGCACCGCGATCTTCTTCACGAAGGGTTTCATGTTCCATTCGATGAAGCGGCAGTTGCGGCCGGTGATGTTGGGGTCCATGCCCGAACCGGAAATGTTCTTGCCGATTTTTTCCACCACCAGCACGTCGATCTCGTCGAACTGCAGACGCGGCATGAGTTCCTTGGCCTTTGCCAGCAACACGGGTTCGCGATCGAAAATCTGTTCGGAAGGGACAATCTCGATGATTGCAGTTTCGTCCGCGGCGTTTTCCACCATGGCGACGCCGAACAGCACATTCTTCCTGGCGAGGATGAGCTTCGCCGTTTTCGGCAGCAGTTCGCCGAACATGTCCATGCCGTAGGTATGCAGCGTGGTGGCGCCGATGATCTTGCCCATGCCGATGGAGAGCATCTTGACGATGCCGGATTCGATCGGCGCACGGAAGTTGGTATGCGGCTTGACGCGCGGGATGATGACGATCGCGTCGGCTTCGGAGGCATGCTTGTCCATATATACCGGCATGCCGTCATCGAGCTTGCCCAGTTCCACCACGTCCATGCTGGACTTGACCGGACATCCCACATAACCCTCGGTGATGCCATAGCTTTCCAACACTTCGCGCTGGCCTTCGGCGGTAGCGCCACCGTGACTGCCCATGGCTGGGAAGATGAAAGGCTTGGCGCCGAGCGCCTTGAGCTCAGCGACCACGGCCTTGGCGCATTCGGCTATGTTGTTGATGCCGCGGGAGCCGCAACCGACTGCGATGGTCATGCCCGGCTTGACCTTGGCCCGCACTTCGGGGCGCTTGAACTGCTCGACCACGGTCCTGGTCACGCTGTCGAGTTTCTTTGTCTGGAACTTCTGGCGCACATGCACCATCCGCGGCAGGGCAATATCGAGTCCGCCGGCCATGTTGACTTCGATACGATCACCGATCATTTCAGCTTCCTCCATCTAGGTTTGTTTTTGGACGCCGCCGACCCGCAGGGCCTGTTGGCGAAGAACGGTCATTTTACTCCAGTGCGCCCTCGCCTAGCCAACCGGTAGCGTCCGGTACAGATCGAGATATTGCTGGGCGCGGGCTTCCCAGCTGAAGTCGCGCTTCATGCCGTTCTTCTGCAATTGTCGCCAGATTCTCTGGTCGCCATAGGCTGCGACAGCGCGGCGGCAGTTCTCCAGCAGCGTGGCCGGATCGAGCGGCGTGAATACGAATCCGGTCGCCGTTTGATTCTTCAACGTTGCCGGCGAGCAATCGACCACCGAATCGAGCAACCCGCCGGTGCCGTGCACGATGGGTGGCGTGCCGTAGCGCTGGCTGTACATCTGGTTCAGCCCGCAGGGTTCGAAACGCGACGGCATCGCGAACAGGTCCGCGCCGGCTTCGATCTGGTGGGACAGGCCTTCGTCGAATCCGATCTGCACGGCGACCTTGCCGGCGTGACGCTGCGCGAGAACCTGGAAACGGCGTTGCAGCGCCGGGTCACCCGAACCGAGCACGGCCAGTTGCGCCGGCAGCTCGACGAGGTCGTCCGCAATGTCGGCCAGCACGTCGAGGCCTTTCTGGTCCGTCAGCCGGCTCACCACCCCGAACAGCGGTGTCTGCGGCAAGTCCTGCAGGCCCATGCGCAATTGCAGCGCGCGCTTGTTGTCCTGCTTCGCGACCAGCCTCGATGCGTTGTAATAGCGTTCGATGTAGGGATCGGATTCCGGATCCCAGGCGTCGATGTCGACGCCGTTGAGAATTCCCGCAAGCACGTCCTTGCGACGGGAAAGCAAGCCTTGCAGCCCCATTCCCAGCGGTTCGCTCTGGATCTCCCGGGCATAGTTCGGGCTTACCGTCGTGATGCGATCGGAAAACTGCAGGCCGCCTTTGAGGAAGGACAGGTTGCCGTAATATTCGACGCCGTCGATCGAGAACGCCTGCGGCGGCAGCCCCAGCCGATTCGCGCTCTGCGGCGGAAATATGCCCTGGTAGGCAAGATTGTGAATGGTCATCACGGTACGTGCCCGCGGCCCATGCACGTAATTCAGATAGACCGGCGTCAGCGCGGTCTGCCAGTCGTTGCAGTGGACGATGTCCGGTTTCCACGCGGAAAACGGCGAACCGGGTGTCGACAGCAATGCGCCGACATAGGACAGCAGGCCGAAGCGCAGGTCATTGTCCTGCCAGTCGGTCGCGGTGCTGTCCTGATACGGACCGCCGCCGCGATCGTAGATCGGACATTCGACCACGAACAGCGGCAGACCCGACGGCAGCTTCGAGGCGAGCAAGACCGCGGGGGCAATGCCCGGCAAGCCCGGCAACATCGCGACCCGGCTCCGGGTCTTGAGCGCTTCCATGACCTGCGGATAGCCGGGCACGAGGACGCGCATATCCATCCCGAGCGCACTCAGCGCCACCGGCAGCGCGGCGCTGACATCGGCCAGCCCGCCGGTTTTGATCAGCGGCGCGACTTCGGAAGTCGCGAACAGGACTTTGAGTTTCGCGGGGTCAGCCATTTGATTGTTGTTATTGGTATTTCAGCGATAACGCACCGTGACTATCGGGACACGGAAGTGCAATACTTTGGCGACGTCACGGCAGTAACGATAGTCACGATAGTTACGGCACTTATCCTTCGCAACGAAGGATAAGCGCGCCCAGCGGAGGCAAGGTAATGGCGGCCGATTGATCGTGGCCCATCCACGGGAAGGGCTGCGAGGCAATGATGCCGGCGTTGCCGGCGTTGGAACCCGCGTAGAACACCGAATCGCTGTTGAACACTTCCCGCCAGCCCCCGGATTTCGGCAAGCCGACGCGATAGCCGTGCCTGGGTACCGGCGTGAAATTGAGCGCCACCACGAGAGAGGTTGCGTCGCGGGCGCGCCGCTCGAAACACAGGATCGACTGGTCCGAATCGTTGCAGTCGATCCAGCGGAAACCATCCTGCTCGAAATCCAGTTCGTGCAATGCCGGCTGGTCGCGGTAGAGACGGGAAAGGTCGCGCATCATGGTCTGCACGCCACGATGCCAGTCGATGCCGAGCAGTCCCCAGTCGAGTTCCCCGCCCGCACGCCATTCGCGCCCCTGCGCAAATTCGTTGCCCATGAAGTTCAGTTTCTTGCCGGCCGCGAGGAACTGGTATGCCAGCAGTAACCTCACGTTGGCGAATTTCTGCCAGGCGTCCCCCGGCATCTTGGCCAGCAGCGAGCCTTTGCCGTGCACCACTTCGTCATGCGACAGCGGCAGCAGGAAATTCTCGCTGTACGCGTAGATCTGGCCGAAGGTGAGCTGGTTGTGGTGAAAGCGGCGATGCACCGGGTCGTTGCGCATGTAGGCCAGCGTGTCGTTCATCCAGCCCATGTTCCACTTCATCGAGAATCCGAGTCCGCCCAGGTACACCGGCCGCGAAACCATCGGCCAGGCCGTGGATTCTTCCGCGCAGGTCAGCGCGCCGGGAAAATCGCGATGGACCATCACATTGAGCTCGCGCAGGAACGCGATGGCGTCGAGATTTTCGCGCCCGCCGTATTTGTTCGGGATCCATTCGCCGGCCTTGCGCGAGTAATCGAGGTACAGCATCGAGGCAACAGCGTCGACGCGCAAGCCGTCGATGTGGCACTCACCCAACCAGTAGTGCGCGCTGGAGAGCAGGAAGCTTTTCACTTCCTTGCGGCCGTAGTTGAAAATGTTCGTGCCCCAGTCCTGGTGGAATCCCAGGCGCGGATCTTCGTGTTCGTAGAGCGCGGTGCCGTCGAAGCGCGCCAGTGAAAACGCATCGGTCGGGAAATGCGCGGGGACCCAGTCCAGGAGGATGCCGATGCCGGCCTGGTGGCAGGCATCGACGAAGGCCTTGAATGCATCGGTCGTGCCGAACCGGCTGGTCACCGCGAAGTAGCCGGTGGTCTGGTAACCCCAGGATTCGTCCAGCGGGTGTTCGGATACCGGCAGCAACTCGATATGCGTGTAACCCATCTCGACGACGTAGGGGATCAGGCTTTGCGCCAGTTCCGCATAGGTGTAGAAACGGCCGTCGGGATGGCGCCGCCATGAGCCGGCGTGGACTTCATAGATATTGATCGGGGCATGCAGCCAGTCCCAGCGCGAGCGCGCACTCATCCACTCCTGGTCGCGCCACACATATTCATCGGCGACGACCTGCGCGGCAGTACCCGGACGCATTTCGTGAAACCGGGCGTAGGGGTCGGTCTTGACGAAGACTTCGCCGGTGGCGCGGTTGCGGATCTCGTACCTGTAAAGCGTCCCGGCATCGATGCCGGGAATGAACAGCTCCCATACGCCGCTCAGCCCGTGCGCCGACATCGGGTGCGACCGCCCATCCCAGCGATTGAATTCGCCGACAACGCTGACCCTCGCGGCGTTCGGTGCCCAGCAGGCAAAGCGCACGCCATCGACGCCATCGCGCTGCTCGAGACGGCTGCCGAGCATGCGATAGGCCTGTTCCAGGCGGCCTTCGTTGAACAGATACAAATCGTCCGCGCTTATCGCCGGCGCAAAGCTGTAGGGATCGAAGGCTTCGAATTCCCCTCCCGATTCGCTGACCCGCAACTGGACCGGCTGCACCGGCGCATCGGCACCCTGCCAGGCAAACACCCCCTGCGCATGGACGCGTTTCATGGGCTCGAATCCCGCCTGCGTGCGCACCGAAATACTCGCGGCATAGGGGCGGAACACTCGCAAAGACCAGTCCCGGCCGGTGCGATGCAATCCCAACAGGCTGAACGGGTCATGGTGGCGGGCGCCAACCAGGGCCTCCAGATCATTGGCTGCGGGTAATTTGAGAGTGGCGATCATCTTTGGGGCGGGCGGCATCAGGCGCCGTCAGGGAATTCGTGACGGCGGGCGACGTCGCACCTATTATAAGCAGGGCTCCCAAGGTACAGGCCTTTCTTTGATGCCGGCTGGAACTTCAGCGGCGCAGGCAGGGGCAAAGCCGGCGCGACTGCGGGCCGCAAACCCGATCGTTCAACGTCTGCAGGAATCATCATGACCGACACCGACCTCAATGTCCGCTTCGTCAGCGTACTGACCAAGAATACCTACGCGCTCGTGCTGGCCGGCGGACGCGGCAGCCGGTTGAAAAATCTGACCGACTGGCGCGCCAAACCGGCGGTGCCCTTCGGCGGCAAATTCCGCATCATCGATTTTCCCCTGTCGAACTGCGTGAACTCCGGCATCCGCCGCATCGGCGTGGCCACGCAATACAAATCGCACAGCCTGATCCGTCACATCCAGCGCGGCTGGAGTTTCCTCGACGGCCGCTTCCAGGAGTTCGTCGACATCCTGCCCGCCTCGCAACGAACCGCGGAAGAAAACTGGTATCTCGGAACCGCCGACGCGGTATACCAGAATCTCGATATCCTGCGTTCCTATGAGCCGGACTACATCCTGATCCTGGCCGGCGACCATATCTACAAGATGGACTACGGAAAAGTGCTGGCCTATCACGTCGCCAAAAATGCCGACATGACGGTGGCCTGCCTGGAAGTCCCGCGCGAGGAAGCCACGGCGTTCGGCGTCATGGGGATCAACGACGAGTGGCGGGTCACCGAGTTCGTGGAGAAGCCGGCCAACCCGCCGTCCATTCCCGGCCGGCCCGACATGGCGCTCGCCAGCATGGGCATCTACGTCTTCAACGCACCATTTCTGTACGAACAGCTCGTGCGCGATACCATCACCCCGAATTCCAGCCACGACTTCGGCAAAGACCTGATCCCGCATCTGGTGCCGCGCTACCGCGTGTTCGCGCAGCGCTTCGACGACAGTTGCGTCGGCCAGCGGGACAAGGCAGCGTATTGGCGTGACGTAGGCACGGTCGATGCTTATTGGGAATCGAATATGGACCTGACCCGGGTTACGCCGGACCTCAACATGTATGACCAGGATTGGCCTATCTGGACGCATCAGGAGCAATTGCCGCCGGCCAAGTTCGTGTTCGACGACGAAGGCCGCCGCGGCGGCGCAGTCGATTCGGTCGTCTCCGGAGGCTGCCTCATCAGCGGCACCACGGTGAAACGCTCGCTGCTGTTTTCGAACGTACGCGTGCACAGTTACGGCAGCATCGAGGACTCGGTGATCCTGCCGGAAGTCGTCGTCAACCGGCATGTGAAGCTTCGACGCGCGGTGGTGGACAAAAGTTGCGTGCTGCCCGAAGGCCTGACGGTAGGCTTCAATCCGGAGGAGGACCGCCGGCGCTTCCATGTCTCCGAGCGCGGCATCACCTTGATCACGCCGGAAATGCTCGGCCAGGAAATTTTCCATCAACGTTGAGCCCGCATGACGCGTGGCCCGAGCCGGCTGCCGGCCACGGGTAGGCGCCACGACTTCGATATCCCATGAGCGACCAGAAAAAACTCGACCTGGTGATCCTCTGGCACATGCACCAGCCGGATTTCCGTGACCATGCCAGCGGCGAATTCGCGCAGCCCTGGGTGTACCTGCACGCCATCAAGGACTACAGCGACATGGCCGCGCATCTGGAAGCGCACCCGGGCATGCGCGTGGTGCTGAATTTCACGCCGGTTCTGCTCGACCAGTTGGAGGATTACACCGATCAATTCGCCACCGGACAGTTTCGCGACCCGCTGCTGCGCCTGCTGGCGCAGCCGGACCTGCGGCAACTCGACCAGGCCGGCCGCGACCTCATTCTGAAATCCTGCTTCAGGGCCAACCAGCAGAAGCTGATCGATCCCTATCCCGCTTACCAGCGACTGCTGGAATTCTTCAAGCTCGCGCAGGGTCACGGCGATGCCGGCATCAATTATCTGTCGGGGCAATACCTCGGCGACCTGCTGACCTGGTATCACATCTCATGGACCGGCGAGACGGTACGCCGCCGCGACGGCGTCGTGCCTGGATTGATCGCCAAGGCGCATGATTTTTCGCTCGGGGACCGGCTGCAGCTGCTCGAGGTCATCGGCCGGGAGGTACGCGATGTCGTTCCGCGCTACCGTAAATTATTCGAAGCAGGCCGCATCGAGTTGACGACCACGCCCGAATACCATCCGATCGGCCCGTTGCTGCTTTCATTCGAAGCCGCACGGGAAACGGTTCCGGCAGCACCGCTGCCGCAGAACCCGGGCTACCCGGGCGGGCGCGAGCGCGCACTCGCGCATGTGGACGCGGCAAAGCGCAGCCATGCCCGGCGCTTCGGCCGGCCACCGCGCGGCATGTGGCCGGCGGAAGGGGCGGTGTCGGGCGATTTCGCCGGTTTACTGGCCCAGGGCGGTTGCGAATGGATTGCCAGCGGTGAGGGCGTGCTGGTCCACAGCCTGCAAAAAAGCGGCGGCACGCTGCCCGAACGGGCGGAATATCTGTTCAGGCCTTACCGCGTCGACAACGGGCAGACCGCGATCACCTGTTTCTTTCGCGACGAACGGCTGTCCGACCTGATCGGTTTCGAATACGCGAAATGGCACGGCAAGGATGCGGCGGAGCATTTCGTCGCAACGCTGGAGGACATCGCCGCCAAGGCGCCAGGCAAGCGTCCGGTTGTCAGCGTGATTCTCGATGGCGAGAACGCCTGGGAGTATTACCCTTACAACGGCTACTATTTTCTCGACGAACTCTACGCGGCGCTGGAAAAGCACGCGCAAATCGCAACGACGACGTTCGCGCAGTTGCTCGATGAGAAACGCGAGGCGGCTGCGTTGCCGGTACTGGTTGCCGGCAGCTGGGTCTACGGAAACCTCGCCACCTGGATCGGCAGCCATGACAAGAATCTCGCATGGGACCTGTTGTGCGCCGCCAAGCGCAGCTTCGATTCCGTCATCGCCAGCGGGCGATTGGACGCTCGGGAAACGGAACAGGCCATGCGCCAGCTCGCCGATTGCGAAGCCTCCGACTGGTGCTGGTGGTTCGGTGACTACAATCCGGCGGAATCGGTGATGGCGTTCGACGAACTTTACCGCCAGAAACTCGCCAATCTGTATGCGTTGCTGAAACTGCCCGTGCCCGGCGAACTCGGCGTTCCGATCAGCCGCGGCAGAATGGATTCGGAAGCCACCAACGCGATGCGCCGGGCATCCTGACATGGTCGCCGGATTGGCCGGAAGAATTGTGCAAAGGCGGCGCGGTCGAAGGCAGCGGGCTTTGCGTTTGACGGCTTGCCGAACAACCCCCGGGAGCAGAACGGCCACATGAACAAGAAAGTTTCGCTGCTCTTCGGCGTGCACGCCCACCAGCCGGCCGGCAATTTCGAGCACGTGATCGACGACGCGCACGCGCGCTGCTACAAGCCCTTCCTGGAGACCGTCCACGGCTATCCGCAGTTCAGGCTGTCGGTGCATTTCAGCGGATGGCTGCTCGACTATCTGCTCAGGCGCTTTCCGGACGACATGGCGAAACTGCGCGAGATGGTCGCGCGCGGCCAGGTCGAAATGTTCGGCGGCGGCGATACCGAACCGGTGCTGGCATCGATTCCGGAACGCGACCGCCGTTCCCAGCTCGCGGCATTGTCGAACCGTCTGGAGACTTCCCTCGGCCAACGGCCGGCCGGCGCCTGGCTCACGGAACGCGTGTGGGAATCCTCCGTGGCCTCTGCGCTCGCCGATTCCGGCATTCGCTACGTCACGGTCGACGACTACCATTTCCTCTGCGCGGGCAGGCGCAGCGAGGAACTGACCGGTTACTTCTCGACGGAAGAAAGCGGCAGCCGTCTCGACTTGTTCCCGATTTCCGAAGCGCTGCGTTATCGCATTCCGTTTTCCACCGCACCCGAAGCGATCCAGTACCTCGAATCGCTGGCCACCGGCGACGGCGGCGCGGCGGCGATCTACTTCGACGACATCGAAAAGCTCGGCATCTGGCCGGAAACCTACGAATGGGTCTATAAAAAACAGTGGCTGAAGCAGTTCATCGAAGGCGTGCTCGCCTCGCCGTCGATCGAGCCCGCGTTATATCGCGACTTCCATGGTAGCCAGCGCTCCCGCGGGGTGGTGTACCTGCCGACCACCTCGTATATCGAGATGAACGAATGGACACTGAATGCCGATCGCGCGGACCGCTTTGCCGAACTGGTCAAGCGCGAAAAAGACCAGCATCGCTACGAACAGACGAAACCCTTCCTGCGCGGCGGCATCTGGCGCAACTTCATGTCGCGTTATGCCGAATCGAACTGGATGCACAAGCGCATGCAGCAACTTTCCGCACGCGTCGCGGGCCTGGGCGCCAAAGCGACCGCGCGCATGCGCGAACTGCTGCATCTGGCGCAAGCCAACGACGCCTACTGGCATGGATTGTTCGGCGGCATCTACCTGCCGCACCTGCGCCGTGCAGTGTGGAATGCGATCGTCGAACTGGAAGCACTGCTGGATAAGACCTCGCCGCGCAAACCGGCCGCGCTCGACCTCGACCTGGACGGCTGCGACGAATTCTTTTTCGGCAACGACGTGCTGCAGGCCGTCATCCGCGACGACGGCCTCGGCGCGATCCACGAACTGGATGCCTACCGGTTGCGCCACAATTTCGGCGATACGCTGGCGCGGCGCTCGGAGCACTACTATCGCAAGATCCGCGAACATCGCGCGACCCAGGGCGAACATCACGGTGGCGGCATCGCCTCCGCGCACGATCGCGTCAATTTCCGCCATCCGGTCTCCCCCGAGGACCTCGAGCCGGACGCCGTCGCGCGTGTTCTGTTCGTCGATCGGCAGAACGGGCAACCGGTGCGTTACCTGCGGCCGTCCGTGCAGGGCACTCGCGCGGAATTGTCGGCCAACGGCATCGGCAAGACCATATCGATCGATGGCAACCGGCTGAGCGTCGCTTACAAACTGGACGCGACGGCCGCGCCTCTGCAAACCGAGATCAATCTGGCCATGCCGAGCTGCGACGGTTTCCTCGGCCGATACGTCGTGAATGGTGACGTGCCGGGCGGATTCGGACAGTCTTACACCTGGGACAACATCACCACGCTGGCGCTGGAGGACGGCGTGCTCGGCGGCAAAGTAATAGTGACAATCGACCGTCCGGTCACGGTTCAGGTTGCGCCACACCAGACCGTTTCGCAGTCGGAAGACGGATTCGAGAAAATCATGCAGGCCGTGACGCTGCGCATCGCTCATCCCCATCCATCGCCCGGGCTCGGCATCGTGCTGACGGTCGAGTAGCGTTCTTTCCGGCACACCGCGTTTTTCTGGCCTATAAAGAAGGCAGGAGGCCTACAACGACAAGGAGGCGTAATCATGCTGACGCGCGAGCAGTACGTGGAGCAGATGAAAAAGCAGCTCGACGAGTGGAACGCCAGGCTGGGCAAATGGGAAGAAGAAGTGCAGAAGGCGCAGGCAAATGTGAAGACGCGGTATGAAGAGCAGATCCAGGCCCTGGAGCGCCAGCGCGACGAAACCGTCAAACGCCTGAACGAAACCCGAGAGGCCAGCCAGGCCGCGTGGATGGAAGTCAGCAAAGGTGCTGAAGCGGCGTGGAAGAATATGCAGTCGAGCTTCGAAAAAGCCTGGGGCGAATTCCAGAAAAGGAAACCCTGATCGGCCCGTAGCACCAAGTTAGAGCGCCGGTCTGGCAGCTTGCCCGGCACCGGGACATGGTCAGGCCGTGAATCGCGGGTAAACCCGCCTTTTTCGCATGGCCCCGAATTTGCAGGAACATCAGGCGTCGCCGGCCGACACGTCCGGTCGGACGCGCAATAGAAAGGAGGCACTACCATGCCCACAGTCCAAACCGGGAAATCGCGCACGACGCGCAAAACCCCCCCCGTCACGATGACGGCGGGCAAGAAAGCTCCGGCAGCACCGGTACCCGCCGCGAAAGTACCGAAAGCGAAAAAAACCAGTCCTGTGATCGCCGGAGGCATCTGGCGCGAGATGGTGGCCACCGCCGCCTACTATCGTGCGCAGGCACGCGGTTTCCAGCAAGGCTCACCCGAGCAGGATTGGCTGGCGGCCGAAACCGAACTGAAACGACAGCTCGGAAAAAACGGCAAGACCTGAAGCCCGGCCGGTATCCGGCCGGCTGCGTGACACTATTTCTCTTCCCCGGTTTCCCGGCCCGGTGCCGGCACCGGGCTTTTTATTCCCCATGTCCCGCCTTTCCGGCAATGCGCGGCTGCTGTACGCTTCGACTCGCATTCGAATAAATACAATCGAGGAGAGGCATGAGCACAAGGAAAAAACCCGAAGAACTGCGCAGCCATCGCTGGTATGGCGCCCAGGACCTGCGTTCCTTCGGACACCGTTCGCGCACGCTGCAGATGGGCTACGCGCATGAGGACTACAAAGGCAAGCCGGTAATCGCAATCATCAATACCTGGAGCGACATCAACAACTGTCACTCGCATTTCCGGCAGCGGGCCGAAGAAGTGAAACGCGGCGTGTGGCAGGCGGGCGGCTATCCGCTGGAGATGCCGGCCATCGCGCTTGCCGAAGTCTTCCAGAAACCCACGACCATGATGTACCGCAATTTCCTGGCGATGGAGACCGAGGAATTGCTGCGCTCCTATCCGGTGGATGGCTGCGTGCTGATGGGCGGTTGCGACAAGACCACACCGGGCTTGCTGATGGGCGCGATCAGAATGAACCTGCCGGCGATCTTCATGCCGGCGGGGCCGATGTTACGCGGTAACTGGCAGGGCAAGACCCTGGGTTCGGGTTCGGACGTCTGGAAATATTGGGACGAATTGCGCGCCGGTAACATCACCGAGCGCGACTGGCGCGAGATCGAAAACGGCATTTCGCGCTCTCCCGGCACCTGCATGACCATGGGCACCGCCTCGACCATGACCAGCGTCGCCGAAGTGCTGGGGTTCTGCCTGCCGAATTCCGCCACCATCCCCGCGGTGGATTCGAACCACAGCCGCATGGCGGATTACTCCGGCCGGCGCATCGTCGACATGGTCTGGGAAGACCTCAAGCCGCGCGACATCCTCACGCAGAAATCCTTCGACAATGCCATCCGTGTGCTGATGGCGCTGGGCGGGTCGACCAACGGCCTCATCCACGTCATCGCGATAGCGGGACGCGCGGGCATCGACATTCCCCTGGAGCGGTTCGAGGAAATCGGCCAGAAGACGCCTTACCTCGTGAACATGCGGCCGTCCGGAAAATACCTGATGGAAGATTTTTACTATGCGGGCGGGCTGTCGGCGATGCTGGAGGGCATGCGCAAGCTCCTCGACGTCGACGAACTCACCTGTACCGGCAAGACGCTCGGCGAAAACATTGCGGGATCGAAGATCTACATCGACGACGTCATTCGCACGCCCGAGAATCCCATGCAGCCGGAAGGCGGCTTGATCGTCCTGCGCGGCAATCTTGCGCCCGACGGTGCCGTCATCAAGTCGACGGCCGCGGACCCGAAGCTGCTAAAGCACGCCGGCCGGGCGATAGTGTTCGACGACTACAACGACATGTCCGCACGCATCGACAATCCCGACCTTGACGTGGACGCCGATTCGGTGCTGATCCTGCGCAACGCCGGACCGCTCGGCGGTCCCGGCATGCCCGAATGGGGCATGCTGCCGATCCCGAAGAAACTGCTCAAGCAGGGCGTGCGCGACATGGTGCGCATTTCCGATGCGCGCATGAGCGGCACCAGTTACGGCACCTGCGTGCTGCACGTCTCGCCGGAATCCTGGATCGGCGGCCCGCTGGCGCTGGTGAGAAGCGGCGACATCGTGGAACTCGATGTGCCCGGCCGGAAACTGAACCTGAAGATCAGCGACGAGGAGATGCAGAAACGCCGGGCCGCATGGAAACCTGGCGCGAAAAAATATGCGCGCGGTTACGGCAAGATCTTTTCGCAGCACGTGTCGCAGGCCGACAAGGGCTGCGATTTCGATTTCCTCGAAGGAACGGCACCGATACCAGAACCCGAGATCCATTGATCCCATGAAAAGCGTCAGGAACCTGGTCGCGGCATTGTGCGTGCTCGTCGCCGGCCACGCGATTGCGGATCAGGAACCTGCCATTCGCCTGCCCGATGCCGTTATCGACCTGGAATTCGTCGGCAATGCCGGGGGAATGAATCGCGGCGAGATCCGTAACTGGATCGGCGCGTCAGCCGATGCGGTTCGCAACTACTACGGACAATTCCCCGTGCGGAAACTGCGCATTCGCGTCGAGGCGACCGAGGGACGCGGCGCGCAGTCGGGCACGACGTTCTCGTACAACGGCGCCCTCATCCGCGTGGGCGTAGGGCGTTACAGCGACGTCGCCGACCTCAAGCGCGACTGGGTGATGACCCACGAGATGGTTCACCTTGCCATGCCTGAATTCTCCGACGACCATGTGTGGCTGGAGGAAGGACTGGCGACTTATGTGGAGCCGGTCGCACGCGCGCAAATCGGCCAGTTGACTCCCGCGCAGATCTGGCACGACATGGTTCGCGACATGCCGAAAGGACTGCCCGCGGCCGGCGACCGCGGACTCGACAATACGCATACCTGGGGCCGCACCTATTGGGGTGGCGCGCTGTTCTATCTGATCGCCGACCTGCGCATTCGCGAACGCACCGGCAACCGCTTCGGCCTGCAGGACGGCTTGCGAGCCATCGTTGCGCAGGGCGGGAGCGTCGAAGTCGCGTGGGATGTGAGGCGCACCCTCGCGATAGCGGACAAGGCGACCGGAGCGAATGTGCTGGTCGAACTTTACGACGAGATGCGCAATGCACCAGTTGCTCCCGACCTCCCCGCACTCTGGAAACGCCTCGGCGTGAAGTTCACGCCCGATGGCGCCGAATTCGACGACAACGCGCCGTTGGCTGGGATTCGAAGGGCTATCACGATGCCGCCTGCTGGCTGACGACATTAGCAAGTCCGTAGCAAGGCGCGACCGATATTGTGTTTCTCATAGTTGACAAATTGGCCTTTTTGTCTATTATGAGAAACATAATGCCTGCCACCCCTCCAATTGCGCTTGCCGACCAGAAGCGTCTTGCGCTTCTGGGGGAACGTATTCGTGCCGCCCGCAAGCGCCAGCGAGTAACCGCCGTCGCTGCGGCCCAAGCTGCGGGCATCTCGCGCGTCACGCTACATCGTATCGAGCGCGGCGAGCCTACCGTAGCCGTCGGCGCCTGGGTCGCTGTTGCAACCGCCCTGGGTCTGAATTTCGACTTGCTTGACGCAAAGACTGCGGTCGTAGCAACGAAGCTGCCCAAGAGGATCCGGCTTCGCGACTTTCCAGAACTGAAGAAGCTGGCCTGGCAATCACACGGCGTGGACGAAATTTTACCTCCGGAAGCGCTCGAACTGTACGAACGCAATTGGCGCCACCTGGATCGCGCCGCCCTTTCCAACAAAGAAGCTGCTCTGATCGATGCTCTATCGCGCGAACTCGGCGGAGGGCGCCTACTTGTTTGAGCGCCCGCATCACCGCGACGTCGCGCTTGTCTTGCAGTCACTCGATGCGACAGCCTTGTCGCAGCGCCACTGCTATTTCGGCGGTGGGACTGCCATGGCGCTGCGTTATGGCGAATATCGCGAGTCCGTAGACATCGATTTCGTGATTTCCGATCTGGCGGGCTATCGCGACCTACGCCAGATCCTCGGGAACGTGAGCGATTTCTTGCCGATTGTGCGCGAGGGCATCGAAGTCAAACTTGCACGGGAGGTTCGCGCGGACCAATACGGCATCCGCACACAGGTGCGCTCAGGCGAATCAACAATCAAGTTCGAGATCGTGCTCGAGGCGCGAATCGACCTGGCGGTGCCGGGCGATGGCGACCGTGTCTGCGGAATACAGACCCTTGCTCCTATTGACCTGGCGGCGGAGAAGCTGCTCGCGAATGCGGACCGATGGGCCGATGACTCGGTTTACAGTCGCGACCTGATCGACCTGGCAATGATGCACGCGGATCGGCGTCTTTTAGAGGACGCCTGCGTGAAGGCGGAGGGTGCCTACGGCGAGTCGGTGCGCAGCTCGCTGTCGCAGGCAGTGGATGGGCTGGAGGCGCGGCGCGGTCGGCTGGAAGCTTGTATGACCGCGTTGAGTGTCGACGGTGTCACCCGGGCGCAGCTCTGGCAGGCGATTCGAACGGTGGCGCGGCGGTT
>WNFM01286749.1_pt2 | contig 55997 bp, 49 predicted proteins | sample 5400271 | NCBI WGS metagenome assembly WNFM01 (sample SAMN13153352, study PRJNA577476) | soil metagenome | isolation source: 60 cm saprolite on Douglas fir-dominated hillslope | place: USA:California | collected 2013-09-17
GGCGGGGGAGGTATGCGCTATTGCGCGGCGATCGGGCGTGCTCTGGCGGCGATCTTGCTGGTCCGCGAGCAGGAAATCTTGATCCGCTCGTCCTCGCGGAGCTGCTGGCCGAACTCGGTTTGGGCGACATAGGACTGCCCATGCATTAGGCAGCTGCCCGGGCTTCCAAACTCATCGGCGACGCGGATCACGTCGATGGCGTTGCTCTGATCGCAGGAGGCGAGATCAGGGGTAATGGCAAGAGAACAAACAAGAACTAGAGCCGTCAACATAAGGTGCCTCGATTCGCATTGTGGCGTTGCCTCCCCTTGCGGGGGCTTCTTGGCTGAAGCCGTCGCAGGGTCAAAGCAAAGGTCGTGCCACTTGCCGGATCCGACACGGACGTGCTGCCATTCCCGGCGCCAATGATGAGTATTTCCCGCCACGGTAAATTTACAGTGAAGACGGAGAAATTCCGCGTCCGATTCGCAAAGGACGGAGACGACAAGGAGCCTGCGCCTCTCTTCCCTTACGGCAGCTCAGCCTGGCGATTGCCGATCTCTCGGGCTTTCCTCTTCGCGTCTTTGCTGATCCTGTGCGCCGCGACACCCGTATTTGCTGTGGACCTCAGCCGCGTGGAGGTGGTCGCGGCGCTTGCCGCGGCGACGCAAGAACGGCCGGCGGAATTCGCGGGAAAATCGTTGGAAGGGCTCGACCTCAGCGATCTCGACCTCCGCCGCGCCAGGCTGACGGGCGCCAATCTCTACGGTGCCAAGCTGGTCGGCGCCGATCTCCGCGGCGTCGATCTCAGCGGGGCGGTCCTCAACCTCGCCTGGATCATGCGGGCCGATTTCAGCGGCGCCGATCTCTCGGGAGCGAGCCTGCAGGGCCTCGTCGTATCCCCCGGCCTCGAGATCGACCTCGCCGAGGCGCCACGCTTCACGGGGGCGAATTTCACCGGCGCGCGGATCGTCGCGCGCTTCAGCCGGTTCGACCTCAGCGGCGCCAATTTCTCGCATGCGATGCTGGGCGCCGACATGAAGAACCAATCGATGGGGCTGATGCGCACTGATTTTGCCGGCGCCAATCTTGCCGGCGCCGATTTCACCGCGGCCGATCTCGGTCGCGCCTCGCTGCGCTTTGCCAATCTCGTCGGCGCCCGTCTTGCCGGCGCCAAGCTCACCGGGGCGGATCTCTCGGGCGCCGATCTGACCGGCGCCGATCTGTCGAACGCCGAGGCCGGCGACGCCGATTTCGGCAACGCCATTCTCACCGACGCCAAGGGGCTCGACACCGTCAGAGGGCAGGATCTCGCCCATCCTGGGGGCTGACGGGAGCGCGCAACGGCACGCGCCGCACCGTCACGGCCGCACCACGACGCCCCAAGGCTGCTCGCCCACCGGCACCGATTTGACGACGCGCTGCGCCGCCACGTCGATGACCGAGATATCGTTGCTGATGCCGTTGGTCGTGAAGACGCGGCTCTGATCCTTGTTGAAGGCCAGGTTCCACACACGCTGGCCGACGAGGAGATAGCGCTTCACCTCATAGCTCTGCGCGTCGATCAGGGCGACGCGGTTGGCCGGCCCCAGCGCGACGAAGGCCAATTTGCGATCGCGCGTGAGGAGAATCCCGACCGGCTGGATCGCCTCGTTGGGAACGCCCGGGATGGCGAAGCTGATTTTGTGGACGACCTCGCGCTTCGCCGCGTCGATGACGCTGACCGTGCCGCCGACTTCGGCGGAGACCCAGACCTGCGCCCCGTCGGAAGTCCATTCGGCATGGCGCGGCCGGCTGTCGACGAGGACATTGGCGACGATCTCGTGGCTGTCGTTGTCGATGAAATGCGCCATGCTGGTCGTCTCCGACGTGTTGACGATCCAGCGCCCGTCCGGGCTGATGCCCATGCCCTCGGGCTCGACGCCGACCGGGATCTCGCCAATGACCCGGCGCTGCTTGATGTCGACGATCGAGACGAGGCTGTCATCCTCGTTCGAGACATAAAGATGCAGCCCGTCGGGATGGAGCGCGAATGTCTCGGGATCGGGGCCGCTCGGCAGCGGCTCCTTCAGCGTGTAGTCGTCGAGATCGAGGACGTTGATGACATCATCGTCGCTCGCGCAGATGTAGAGCAGCTTGGCGTCGGGCGAGAGGACGATGCCGCGCGGACGCTGTCCGACCCGCACCGTGCGCAGGACGGCGAGGCTGTCGGCGTCGAGCACGGTGATCGTGTTCGCCTTCTCGTTCGACACCAGCACCGTCTCGGCGCGCGGCGGCGCGGCAAAGAACGGCGCGAGAACGAGGGCGAGGATGGGCGCTGAAACATGTCGTGACGGCATCTCTCGGCTCCGCTCCGCGGCGATACGGGATCACTTGGTGCAGCTCGTCAAATCCTTGTCGGATAGCGAAAACGCGTAAGGGCGACCGGATACCACATCGACGTTCTGCACGATGCAGACCCGCCCCTTCTTGTCGGCCACCTTGACGTCGTACTGGCCCGGAGAGATCCCGGTGATGGTAAGGCGCTCGTCATGGTCGACCGTGCCGTCGGGGTCGTTCTTGCACTGATTGGCACCCCATTTTGTCGTTCCCGCCGGCGCGAGATAGAGCTCTTTGAGGGTGACGCTGGTCAGGTTCCAGAAGCGCAGGCGCTCCGCCGCGGACGCCGCCTCCACGGCACCGAGGAGAAGCACAAGGGCGATGATTCCGCGATGCAGCATGATGACGGATCCTCCCACAATGCCGGTCGCGCTTATGCGCCGCAGGAGAATATCCGACCTTGCGCCGCGCGGCGAGTTCCCGTGCGGCATCAGCCTTCCCCGCTACGGCGTCTCGCCTGGCGCCGCCGAGCTGATCTCGATGAGAAATTTCTGCCGCATCGCCCGGGCGAAATCGGCGAAGCCGTACGCCGGCATGAGAAAGGCGCCGGCGCCGGCGACGACATGGTCGGCATACCACGGCGCGAGACGATCGCTGTCCTCGCCTTCGAGGATCGGCAGGCCGTTGATGGTCACGGCGTCGCCGACCAGCTCGTCGCGCAGCGTGTCGATCGGCGGCGTCGGATTGCAATTCTCGGCGCCGTCGCCGGAGACGTCGAGCACGAGGCGGTCGGGCTGCGCCGGGACGCGCGGCATCACCTTGTCGGCGACGAAGCGCATCATCTGCGACATGCAGGTGAATTGGTCGGCGACGCGCGGCGCGTGCCGCACGCGCTCGGCGAAGGCGCGCGCATCGGCGGCGCTCGCGACCACCGTCCAGGGGATCGAGACCAGCGCCTTGTCGGACCACTGCACCAGGGTGATGACCAGCGCGCGATGCCGCCCCGTGAGGATGGCGCTCTGCACGGCGGCATCCTCGAACGCGGCGGCGATACCGTTCATCTGCAGGCTGTAGCGCTCGTCGCTGACCGAGCCGGAGACGTCGACGGCGAGAACGAGGGCGATATCGACCGCCTCGCGATCGCCGTCGGCGAGGGCCGACACGGCAGCCATCGCGGCGAGGCAGGCGGCGGCGAGACCGACGCAGCGCGCCAGCAGACGCGGCATCACGGCACGATGCGGTCGCGATTGCGCGCGCCGCCGAGGCCGTGCGCCTGGGCGAGGCCGCGGACGTCGCGCAGCACGGCGCCGCCGAGATCGGTGTCGGTGAGGTCGGCGCCGGTCAGATCGGCGCCCGTCAGATCGGCGTGCCGCAGATCCGCGCCCGAGAGATCGGCGCCGGCGAGCTTCGCGAAGCTCAGCAGCACGCCGTGCAGATCGGCGCCCCGGAGATCGGCGCCGGAGAGATCGCAGCCCGACAGCTCGGTGCGCATGAGGTTCATCGTCTTCGGCGTCCGCTCGTCGACGCCGAGATGCGCCCCGACGAGCCTCGCGCCGCTGAGATCGGCGCCGTTGAGCCGGGCGAAGATCGAGGCCCGCGAAAGATCGGCCCCGGCGAAATTCGCCGCCTCGGCGGCTTGCGGCTGCAGCGTCGACGAGGTGACGAGGCGCAGAAGGCTGGCCTGCGAGAGATCGGCATGGGCGAAATTGGCCCGCAGCACCACGGCACGGTCGAGCCGTGCGCCGGCAAGATCGCTGCCCGCGAGATTGACGTCCGAGAGATCGCTCATGGAAAAATCGGCTTCGGCGAGTCGGGCATGGGCGAAATCGAGGCCGCTGAGATCGAGCCCGCGCAGGTTCTGGCGCGCGAAATCGGCGGGACCGTCAAAGCCGCGGCAGGATCGCCGTCCGTCGCCGTGACGCGCCGGCAGAACGTCTTGACATAGGCCGAGCGTCCGACCTCGTCGCGCAGCGCCGAGCGGCCGATGACCTCCTGCCACCCCCTGGTGCAGTCGAGCTCGGAAGCGACCCGGTTGGATAGGACGTCGACCGCCGTCTTCTCGTTGCAGTCGGGCGGCGCGACGCTGGTCAGGCAGATCAGGATGACGCCGACAATCTTCTCCATCCCGCGCCGCCCTCGCTCGATCGGCGCAGGATAGACCGCTGATGCGGAGGTGTAAAACGGATCGTCGAGGTGTCGCCCCGACAGAGCCGTGTCGGCGCTTTGCGCTCGCTGGACGGCCGGGATAGGCTTGGTACCATGGCGGAACCGATCTTCGACGGCCCTGCGCTGGCGTCGGGCGAGCCCTTCTGGTTGCGGCCGATCGGCGTATTCCGCGGCGCCGGGGCGCGCGCCGCGATCGCGACTGGCGACGCCCTCGCATTGCTCGGCGATGGCGAGCGCGGCTTCATGCTGGTCGAGATCGTGGCGCGCGATGCTGCCGCCGAATCCGGCATGGCCGTCCGCGCGGCCACGCTCGCCGAGGCGCGACGCTGGGCCGCCGCCCGCAATGTCGCCGACCGGTTCGAGGTCCAGCTCGACGCCCTGACGCGAGCGCGGCCGCGCTGGGCCGGCATCGACCTCGACACGCCGCGCATCATGGGCATCGTCAACGTGACGCCCGACAGTTTTTCCGATGGTGGCGCGCATCGCGGCACGCTCGGCGCCATCGCCCATGGCAAGGCGCTGCTCGCCGCCGGCGCGGATCTTCTCGACATTGGCGGCGAATCGGTGCGGCCCGGCGCGGCCCCCGTCGATACCGCCGAGGAGATCCGCCGCGTCGAGCCGGTCATCCGCGGGCTCGCCGATCTCGGCGTCCTCCTGTCGATCGACACGCGCCATGCCGCGACGATGGAGGCCGCCCTGGCCGCCGGCGCCCGCATCATCAACGACGTGACCGCGCTGATCGGCGATCCCGCCGCCCTGGCCGTCGCGGCGCGAAGCGCGGCGCCGATCGTTCTAATGCATATGCGCGGCGAGCCGCCGACCATGCAGGACACCCCCGAATATGCCTGCGCGCCGCTCGATGTGCTGGAGTTTCTCGCCGGCCGCGTCGCGGCCTGCGAGGCGGCCGGCATTCCGCGCTCGCGCATCGCCGTCGATCCCGGAATCGGCTTCGGCAAGCGGCTGCGCCATAATCTGCAGCTTCTCGCGCGGCTTTCCCTGCTTCACCTGACCGGCTGTCCGATCCTGCTCGGCGCATCGCGCAAGTCGCTGATCTCGTCGCGCCTCGACCCCGGCATTGCGCCGCGCGATCGCCTGCCCAGCTCGCTGGCCGCGGCGCTCGGCGCGCTCGATCAGGGAGTACAGCTTCTGCGCGTGCACGATGTCGCGCAGACCCGGCAGGCGGTCGAGGTCTGGCGTGGCATCGGCGGGGCCGGCTGAGGGCGATCCCCGGGAAGCGCCGCGTCGTCTCAGGCGTTAATGCCCTGCGCGCCCGCGGACGGAAGGATTTTCGAACGCATGGACTACAACGAAAGAACTATTGCGTCCCGCGGCGGCGGAAGTCAGCGGTGTAGGGATCGGAATGCTGGGAGATACCGGTTTCGCGCGAACTCGTCCGTCAGGAGAAAACGATGATCTTCAGAGTTATTTTTGCCGCCAGCGGTGTCCTGCTCGCCTTCGCGTCGCTCGCCTGGGCCGAGGGCGACCCGCAGGCCGGCGAGACGGTGTTCAAGAAGAACTGCGCCATCTGCCATACGACGGAAGACGGCAAGAACAAGATCGGGCCCAGCCTGCACGGCGTCGTCGGCAGGCATTCGGCATCCTTGTCCGACTTTCAATACTCCGAAGCGATGAAATCGGCGGACAAGGTTTGGGATCCGCAGAATCTCGACCAATATCTCAGCAATCCGCGCGCGCTGGTCGCCGGCACCAAGATGATCTTCGTCGGGCTGAAGAACGAGCAGGACCGGCAAAACATCATCGCCTATCTCGCCGCGCAGAAGTAGGCGACGCCGCCGGAGCCTATCCTAAGAGACGGCCGCGCGGCCTTGCAGCGGCGCGATCGCCGCGCAGACCGCGTCGACGGCAGCGGGGTCGGCACGGCGATCGCGCGGCAGCGGTACCGCGACATCCGCCACCAGCCGGCCGGGTGCGGCGGAGAACAGCAATATGCGATCGGCTAGCGCGACGGCCTCGTGCAGATCGTGGGTGACGAAGAGGACGCCGCAAGGCCGCGCCCGCCAGAGCGTCAGCAGCAAGACGCGCAAGCGCTCGGCGGTCGGCCGATCGAGCGAGACGAAGGGTTCGTCCATCAACAGCAAATCCGGTGCGACGGCGAGCGCCCGCGCCAACGCCACGCGCCGCGCCATGCCGAGCGAAAGCCGCGGCGGCAGCGCGTCGGCGAAATCGGCGAGGCCGACCTCGCCGAGCAGGCGCGTCACCGCCGAGCGATCGGCGTGGCGCGGCAGAACGAGCGCGATATTCTCGAAGACGCTGCGCCACGGCAGTAGGCGCGGCTCCTGGAAGACGAAGCCGATCGGCGGCGCCGCGCCGGCCGTTCCGGTGAACCGCACCGCCCCGGCGAAGGCCGTATCGAGACCGGCGATGATTTTGAGAAGCGTCGTCTTGCCGGCGCCGGACGGCCCGACGATGGCGACGAACTCGTCGAGCCTCATACGAAAATCGACGTCGCGCAGAACGATGCGAGGCGCGCCGTCCGGCCCGGCAAAGGCTTTCTCCCGCACCGCGACCTCGAGCTCGCGGATCACCGGCGCCACCTGCCGATGCGACGTTCGAGTGGTTGCAGCAGCCCCCATTCGATCGCCTGCACGATCGCCGCGAAGGCGAGCGCATAGGCGAGAATATGGGGAACGTCGAAGAGCTGGAAATAGAGCTGCAGCTTGAAGCCGACACCATCGCTGCGGCCGAGCAACTCGACGACGAGAACGATCTTCCAGATCAGCGACAGGCCGGAACGCGTGGCAACCAGGAGGAAGGGCGCAAGCTGCGGCGCCACGACGTGGCGAAAGCGTCGCCAGCGGCCAAGATGGAAAACGGTCGCCATCTCGGCGAGCTCGCCGGCGAGCGAGCGGCCGCCTTCGCGCATCGTCATGGCGACGAGCGGCAGCTTGTTGACGGCGACGGCGCCGATCGCCGCCGCATCGGTGAGGCCGAACCAGACATAGGCAAGCACCGCGATGACCAGGGCCGGCAGATTGAGCAACAACACGACCCAGCCATCGAAGAGGAGGTCGAGAGCGCGCCAGCGCGCCATAGCCAATCCGAACGCGCTGCCGAGCGCCATGGCGATGATAAAAGCGGCGAGGACGCGGCCGAGTGTCACGCCGAGCTGATGGAGAAGCTCGCCGCGCGCCAGCTCGTCGAGAAGAGCGGCGGCGACCGCCTCGATCGTCGGCAAGTTCCGGGCCCCGGCCCAGCGCGCGGCAATTTCCCAGATCGCCAGGAACAGGAGGAAGGAGGCGGCGCGCAAGGCGAATCCGACGACGCGCGTCGCCGAGCGCGGCGCCGTGGACCGGTCAAGCGGCGAAGCCGTCAAGGAAGGTTCCCGGCGGCAGGGTTCGACTCGGTCCGACCAGCGTCTCGCCGCCGATCCCGGCCAGCAAATCGTAGAGCTCGGCGGCGGCGGCGCGCATCGTGGCTTCGTCGCCGCGCGGCACGCCGTCGCGAAAGGCGTCGCGCAAGCGTTCGAGCTCCGCCGGATCGGCGGCGCCGGTGAGCGGGGCGATCGCCTGCCACTCCTCATCCGAACGGAGGAGAATTTCCTCGGCGCGGCGACAGGCGCGGAAAAAGGACGCGCAAGTCGCCGCATGGTCCCGCGCCCAGCCCGCCGACAGGACATAGCCGACGAGCGGCACCGGCTCGGCGATGCCGAGCGCCCGCATCGCCTCGCCCATGCCGAGCAGCCGCCGCGCCCCACGCGCCTCGAGCCGCGCCGCGAACTGCCAATAGGTGAGCACGGCATCGAGCCGCCCGGCCGCCAGCTGCTCGGCGAGCAGCGGCGGCGCGCCGAAGGATTTTTCGACGACCTCGTCGAGATCGCGGCCGTTCTGCTTGCGCGCCAGCAGGCGAAGGAGGAGCCAGCTCTTGTCGAGCGCGGTGCCGGCGATGCCGAGCCGCCGCCCCGGCAGATCGGCAAGCGAACGGATCGGCGACTCGGCCGGCACCTCGACGGCGCCGAGCGCGGTCGAATAGGGGCGGAAAGACCAATCCGCGCCGCCGGCGCGCTGACGCGCCACCCAGAGCAGATCGGAAACGATGATCTCGACGCTGCCAGCCTGCAGCGCGACGAGAGTCGCCTGATTGGCGGCGAGGATGACGGGCTCGATCGCGATGCCCTCGGCTTCGGCCAGGCCGTGGCGGCGGACGACGTCGAGCTGCCAGGCGACGCTGCCGAATTGCAGGATGCCGATGCGGATGGTTGGACGCTCCGCCGCGGCGGAACGCCGGGCGGCATGCGCGGCGGCAACGGTGGCGGCGCCAAGTATGCCAAGCATGCGGCGGCGATTCATCCCTGCGGCATCCTCCCGGTCGGCGCGCAACCCGCGGCGCGACGATTGTTTCAGCGCCTAGCCTGCTTATTTGACATTGGCAGCCTCGCTTGCTCAAGCAATTATGGGCGCAGCGATCTGCGCTATGGGAGGAAGGGCCGATATTCATGGGCTCGGCGCTCGAACAGGATCGGCAAGCCGGCGTCGCCGCGCACGCCAGCCGGCGAGATGCCGCCGCGACGCCGGCGCTCAGGATTGCCAGGCTGAGCCATTCCTATGGCGCCCGCCCGGCGCTTCGCGATGTCGCGCTGACGGTTTATCCCGGCGATTTCACCATCCTGCTCGGCCTCAACGGCGCCGGGAAGAGCACGCTCTTCTCGCTGGTGACGCGACTCTATGCGCATCGCAGCGGCTCGATCGCGATCTTCGGCGCGGAGATCGACAAGGACCCGGCCACGGCGCTCTCGCGCACCGGCGTCGTCTTTCAGCAATCGACGCTCGATCTCGATCTCACCGTCGAGCAGAATCTGCGCTACCACGCGGCGCTGCACGGCTTACCGCGACGCCTCACGGCGATGCGGATCGCCGTCGAGATCGAGCGCGTCGATCTCGCCAAAAGGCGGCACGACAAGGCGCGGCAGCTGAGCGGCGGCCAGCGGCGACGCGTCGAGATCGCCCGCGCGCTGCTGCACGATCCCAAGCTGCTGCTGCTTGACGAGCCGACGGTCGGGCTCGACGTCGAGGGCCGCCAATTCCTCCTCGACCATGTGCGCGGCCTGTGCCGCAATGACGGCATCGGCGTCCTTTGGGCGACCCATCTGATCGACGAGGTCGGCGCCGATTCGCGCGTCATCATCCTGCACCAGGGAAAGGTTATGGCGGAGGGCTCCGTGCCGGAAATCCTCGCCGCCACCGGCAGCACCACGATGCGCGAGGCCTTCGACGCCATGACGCGGCGCAGCGAGCGCAAGCCATGACGACGGTGCCGATCGACGAAACCGCCACAGTGGCGGGTGCCGTGCCGAAGCTGCGCCTCGCGCCGCGCCACGAATGGCTGCGCTTTCTCGGCCAACGCGGACGATTCTTCTCGGCGCTGGTGCGGCCGCTCGTCTGGCTCGGCATCTTCGCCGCCGGGTTTCGCTTCACCCTCGGCGTCTCGATCATCCCGCCTTATGAAACCTACATTCCCTACGAGGTCTATGTCGCGCCCGGGTTGGCGGCGATGATCCAGCTCTTCAACGGCATGCAGAGCTCGCTTTCGATGGTCTATGACCGCGAGATGGGGAGTATGCGCGTGCTACTGACCAGCCCGCTGCCACGCTGGTATCTGCTCGCCGCGAAGCTGCTCGCCGGCGTCGTCGTCTCGGTGCTGCAGGTCTATGCCTTCCTGGCGATCGCGCTGCTCTGGGAGGTCGAGCCGCCGCTCTGGGGTTACCTCGCCGTGCTGCCCGCCCTGATCCTTTCGGGTATGATGCTGGGCGCGCTCGGCCTCTTGCTCTCCTCGACGATCCGGCAGCTCGAGAACTTCGCCGGCGTGATGAATTTCGTCATCTTCCCGATGTTCTTCGCCTCCTCGGCGCTCTACCCGCTATGGCGCGTGCAGGAAGCCAATCTCTGGCTCTGGTATGTCTGCGAGATCAACCCCTTCACCCATGCAGCGGAGCTCATCCGCTTCGCGCTTTACGGTCGGGTCTCGTGGCCAGCGCTCGCCGTCGTCGTCTTCTGCCTGGTGCTGTTCATGACGCTGGCCGTGCTCGGCTATGACCCGGCGCGCGGCATGATCGCGCGGCGCGGCGGGGCGGAATGATGCGCCGCCTTCTCGCCGCGCTGACCGCGACGGCGGCGATCGTCTTCACCGGTAGCGCCGGCGCCGAGGACGCTGCGCCGGCCGCTATGCCCACCACCATGCCCGCCGGGACGACGACCATTCGCATCGCCTATCTCGGCCAGCATTTCCCGCAAAAGCTGCCGAGCTCCTTCATGGAGGCGCCGCCGCAGGATGACGGCATCGCCGGCGCGCGGCTGGGCATCGTCGACAACAACACGACCGGGCGCTTCACCAACCAGAGCTTCGCTCTCGACGAGCAGCTCATCGAGGGCGAGGGCGACGTCGCTTCCGCCTTTCGCAAGCTCGTCCAGGACGGCGGTCGCCTCGTCGTCGCCGATCTGCCGGCAGCAACCCTGCTCGCCATCGCCGATCTGCCGGAGGCGAAGGCGGCGATCCTGCTCAACGTCGCAGCCCGGGATGACGCGCTGCGCGGCGAATCCTGCCGCGCCAACATCCTGCATCTCATCCCGAGCCGGGCGATGCTCGCCGACGCGCTGGTGCAGTATCTCGTGCTGAAGCGCTGGCGGAATATCCTCCTCGTGCCCGGGCCGAGCGAGGCCGACAAGGCATATGCCGACGCCGTCGAGCGGTCGGTCAAGAAATTCGGCGCCAAGCTCGTCGCGACCAAGCCATGGACCTTCGAGCCCGGCGCACGGCGTACCGACACCGGACATTTTGCCATCAGCGCCGAGGTGGCGCGCTTCACGCAAGGCCTGTCCTATGACGTGCTCGTCGTCGCCGACGAGGAGGGCGCCTTCGGCAGCGAGATCCCATTTCGCACGACCGATCCGCGCCCGGTTGCCGGCACGCAGGGACTGGTGCCGACGGCCTGGGCGCGGCCCTTCGAGCAATGGGGCGCGACGCAGCTGCAGAACCGCTTCCGCCGCGATTCCGGACGCTGGATGAGCGAGCGCGACTATGCCGCCTGGATGGCGGTCCGCGCCGTCGGCGAGGCGGCGACGCGGACGCGCGCGAGCGACGCCGATGCGATCCGGCAATTCATGCGCGGCGACAAGCTCGAATTGGCCGCCTTCAAGGGCGTCAAATTGAGCTTCCGCCCTTGGGACGGCCAGCTGCGCCAGCCCGTGCTGCTGGCCGATACCGACTCCCTCGTCTCGGTCTCGCCGCAGCCCGGCTTCCTCCATCAAGTCTCCGAGCTCGACACGCTGGGCATCGACCGGCCGGAGACGCGATGCGCGTTGGCAAAATGAGCCGGTTGCTCGTCGCCGTCATGCTCGTCCTTGCCGCAGCGACCTGCCCTGCCGCTGCCGCGTCGCGCCCTGGCCAGGATGCCGATTGGCCTTGCCAGCAGCGGCTGATGCCCTTGCTCGGCGGCGGCGCGCTGTGGTCGACGCCGCCGCTCGACAGCGTCGGCGACTGGCGCGCCGAGCCGGAAGTGGCGGCGCTCGTCACCGGCATCGCGCCGCGCAGCGTCACCCCCGATTCCGGCGTGGCGGCGATCGCCAGCTTCGCCGATCAACTACCGCCCGCCGCCGATCGGAAGCGGCTGATGACCCTGGTCTTTGCCGGGCTGCTCGACGAGACGAACCGCGAGCGCAGCGAGATCATCACGCGATTGAAGGAGCTCGGCCGGCGTCAGCATGAGCTCGCCGACATCGCCGCGCGCGCCGGCGAGGCGCTGCGTGCGATTCCGGCCGACGCCACGGGCGACGAGGCGGCGCGCCGCAGCGATCTCGAGCAGCGCTTCACCTTCGTCACCCAAGCCTTCGAGAATACGCAGCGCACCATGCGCTATGCTTGCGAGGCCCCGGTGCGGCTCGAGGCGCGGCTGGGGCGCTATGCACAGGCGGTGAAGGACCATCTCTGACGGCGCTGTCGTCTCAATGCGGCGCGTCGCTCGGCGGTTGCGCTTCGGCGAGCGGCAGGGCGGCCTCGCTCCAGCCATCGGTGCCGTCGCGATACCAGCTCGCCGCGCGATAGCCCCATTCGAGCGCTCGCTTCGTCGCGTTCCAGCTCATCCAGCAATCGACCCGGCAGTAGAAGACGAGCGGCGCGTCGTCGCGCGCGGCGGTGATCCGCGCGAGGCTGGCGCGGAACCATGTCTCCAGCTCCGGGCTGAGCGCGCCGCGGCCGCTATCGGGGAGCCAGATGCTACCCGGAATGTCGAGATGTGGCAGCGGCGACCAGATGGCGCCGGCCGGCAGCGCATCCGGGCGGCGCACCGCGGCAATGACGTCGATGAAAGTGGCTTCATGCGCTTCCCAGAGGCGCCGCGCCGCCGCCGTGTCGATCGCCGGCCGTCCGGCAACGGTAAGCGGTGTCGGCGCGCGGTAATCGTCGAGGCGATAGCCGGGCGGCTCGGACGGTGCCTCGGCAGCGCCGAGCGACCCCGCCAGCGCCAGGATCGCGGCGAGCGCGAGCATGCCCCGCACGAGCGTCGCGGCGGGGCTCACGGCTGACCGGTCAGCCGCCCCTGCTCGTCGAGGAGTGGCACGCCGTAATCGCGCAGGATCGCGGTGATCTCCACCTGGCGCTTCTGGATGACGGCATTGATCTGGCGCCGCCAATCCGGCTCGTTGGCACGGACCCCCATGGCGATGTGGTAATCCATGCGCGGCGCCCCGGGCTCGTTGGGAATCGGCGCCAGCTTCAGCTTCAGCGCGTCGCGCTTGATGTAGTAGCCGGCGATCGGTCCCCAGAGCAGACCGAGATCGATCTCGCCCTTGACGAGATCCTCGACCATCTCGTGAGCCGGTGATTCGTAGCGCGTGTCGACCATCAGCGCGTAAGGTTTGGCGTTCGCCATCAGCTCGTGGCGGACGAGGAGATCGGAAGGCGGCGTCGCGCTGATGATGCCGATGCGCATCGCCTTGAGGCGCGGATCGTCGAAGCCAGCGAAAGCGAAATCCTTGCCCTCCGGCCAGACGACGACGTAATCGGAGTAGTAATAGGGCGTCGTCGTCTGCACCACGTCGTCACCGGCCACCGTGCCCATGATGAGATCGCAGCTGCGTGCCCGCAGCGTGTTCCGCACGAAACCGATGACCTGTGGGAAGAAGACGAAGCGGACGGGCAGCTTCAGCTCGCGGCCGACAAGCTCGGCCGTCTTGTTCTCGTAACCCTCGCCCTTGTCGTTCGAGAAGGGCAGATCGTTGGGGTCGGCGCAGACGCGCAGCTCGGTGCGCGCGACGATCTCGCCGGGTGCCTGCGCGCCCGCCTCCGGCACGAGCGGCGCGGCGAGCAGTGGGGCGAGCAGCAGGGCGACGAACGCGGCACGGCAGATCATGCGCCGCATCATCGCCATCGGCGCGGCGGGGATCATTCGTCGAGCCGCTCGGGCCGGCCGCGGCCGAGGACGCCGTCAGAGCGCGCTTTCAAATAGGCGTACATATCGTCCAGATAGAGCATGACGTCCTCGACCTCGCCGAAGGGCGGCATGATGTTCTCGCTGGCGGTGTTGACGTTCTTGCGGCCGTTGACGACGATCTCCTTGAACTCGTCCTCGGACATCTGCTTCAGCGAGTCGACGAGGCTCGGCGCATAGGAGCTGCCGGCGCCGTCCGGTCCGTGGCAGCGCAGGCACCCGTCGGTGTAGCGGCGCCAGCCGTTATAGGTCGCCTTGTCGACCTTGCCGTCCTTCACCGTATAAGGCTTTTGCTCGCCCTGCGCCCGGCCGTCCGCGGCGATAAAAAACCCGCCGCCGGTCACGGCGGCAATGAAGAGAGAGCAGGCGAGGCCGCGGATGAGACGGCGATCCTCCGGTCGCATGATTTTTCTCCGTTGGCTGGAACGCGGCGAGCGACGGCAGGAACGAGACTCGCCACAGGGCCGGCAATCGACAAGAAAGGGCCGGCATTCTGGCGAACCAGAATGCCGGCCCCCAGGCCATCAGGGAGGTGTCATCAATCGGGAAGAGCGAACACCGTCAGCACGCCGCCGAGCTGCGTGTAGTTGGCGAGCGCCTTGTAGGCACCGACCGCACCCAGCCCGTCCGTGTCCTTGGTGAGACCTGCCGCCATGCCGATGCCGGCCCAGCCGCCGACGCCGGAGAGCACGGCAACGAACTGCTTGCCGCCATGCGCGTAGGTCATCACGTTGCCGATGATTCCCGACGGCGTCTTGAAGCGATAGAGCTCCTTGCCGTTCGCCGAGTCGACCGCCTTCAGATAACCCTCGAGCGTGCCATAGAAGACGACGTCGCCCGCTGTCGCGAGGGCGCCCGACCATACCGAGAAGGGCTCCGCATCCGACCACAGGATCTTGCCCTGGCCGGCATCCCAGGCGATGAAATTGCCGAGGTTCTGCTCACCCTGCGGCGGATACATCGACAAGGTCGCGCCGACATAGGGCTGGCCGGCCGTGTAGGACACCTTGAACGGCTCGTAATCCATGCAGACGTGATTCGTCGGCACGTAGAACACACCGGTCTTCGGCGAGAACGCCGCCGGCTGCTGGTCCTTGGACCCGAGCGCCGCCGGGCAGATGCCCTTCGAGTTGTGGTCTTCGCCGCCGGCCTGGGTGCTGTACTCCTTCACCCCGACCGGACGCCCGGTCGTCATGTCGATGCTGGTCGCCCAGTTGACCTTGGGGTCGTACTTCTCGGCGACGAGCAGCGCGCCGGTCTCGCGGTTCAGCGTGTAGCCGAAGCCGTTGCGATCGAAATGGACGAGCGCCTTCGTCGCTTGCCCCTTCACGGGGATGTCGGCGAGGATCATCTCGTTGATGCCGTCGTAATCCCACTCGTCATGCGGCGTCATCTGATAGGCCCACTTCGCCATCCCGGTATCCGGGTCGCGCGCGAAGATGGTCATCGACCATTTGTTGTCGCCCGGCCGCTGCACCGGGTTCCACGTGCTCGGATTGCCCGAGCCGTAATAGATCAAGTTCAGCTGCGGATCGTAGGAGTACCAGCCCCACGTCGCACCGCCGCCGATCTTCCATTGGTCGCCTTGCCAGGTCTTGACCGACGAGTCCTTGCCGACGGGCTTGCCCATCATCATGGTCTTGTCGGGATCGAACTTGATCTGGTCGTCGGGCCCGACCGAGGCGGCGTTCCACACCATCTTGCCGTCGGCGAGATTGTAGGCGGTGACGCGGCCTAGCACGCCGAACTCGCCGCCGCTGATGCCGACGATGACCTTGTCCTTGACGATCATCGGGGCGGAGGTCATCGTCTCGCCCTTCTTCGGATCGCCGTTGGCGACGCGCCAGATCTCCTTGCCGGTCTTGGCGTCGAGCGCTACGACATGGGCATCGGCCTGGTTGAGGATGATCTTGCCGTCGGCGTAGGAGACGCCACGATTGACCGTGTCGCAGCACATCACCGGGATCACCGAGGGATCCTGCTTCGGCTCGTATTTCCAGATGATCCGCCCGGCGTTGTTGAGGTCGAGCGCGTAGACATAGTTGGGAAACGGCGAGTGCACGTACATGACGTCGCCGATCACCAGCGGCGCGCCTTCGTGACCGCGCAGGACACCGGTCGAGAAGGTCCAGACCGGGCGAAGATTCTTCACGTTGTCCTTGGTGATTTGACTGAGCGTACTGTAGCGCTGATTGGCATAGTCACCCGTCGGCATGACCCATTGATTCGCATCCTTCTGGAGCTTCAGCAGCTCGTCATTCGCCGATGCGACGGAGGCCATACCGCCGGCAGCAATGACTGCAAGCAGCAATAGACTTGCTCTCATGGGGCTTCCTCCCTTTGCTACGTGACTCGGCGCTCATCGCCGGACGCACGACCTAGTTGCCTAGCTGCCGCGCGAGGCGCCTTGCGAGCGGGTCCCAACATCGGATGCCGCCTCGAAAATAATTCTAGGACGAGATTACTGGCCTTCGCAAAGGCTCAACGCTATTCTAGTACGAAAGTTGTAGAGAAGACGGGAGCGCATATCTCTTAGGTTTCTCACGGTTCTTGTGCGCGCAAGAGCCGACGCGAACCAATTCAACGGGAGGATGACAATGGCGAAAATCACGAAGGTATGTGTCGGCGAATCGTTGGTCGGCGATGGCAACGAGGTGGCGCATATCGATCTCATCATCGGGCCGCGCGGCTCACCGGCCGAAGACACGTTCTGTCGCACGCTGACGAGCCAGCGCGAGGGCGTCAACGGCCTGCTTGCCCTGGTCGCGCCCAATCTCCCGTGCAAGCCCAACACGGTGATGTTCAACAAGGTGACGATCAAGGGCGCGAAGCAGGCCGTGCAGATGTTCGGTCCGGCGCAACATGCCGTTGCCACGGCGGTGATGGATTGCGTCAAGGACGGGACGATCCCGGCCGCCGAGGCCGACGATCTGTTCATTTGCGTCGGCGTCTTCATTCACTGGCAGGCCGAGGACGACAAGAAGATTCAGCAGTTCAACTACGAGGCGACGAAGCAAGCGCTCAAGCGGGCCGTCGCCGGCGAGCCGACCGCAAGTCAGGCGCTCGGGCAATACGAGAAGGCCTCGCACCCCTTCGCCGCGCACTAGGCGCGGTACGGCCGGCCGCGTCGCTCGGCGCGAGAGATTGCCGGCAGCGGAGAGACATCCGGCGGCGCGACGCATCCACGTCGCGCCGCCTTTCTTTTCTCAAGGATGCGGAAGGAAACGCGCGGGGCGGAGGCCGCTCACACGCGACCTCCGCCATTGCTCTCTGCAGCGGCGTTGAGGCTGTACGCTAGCGTCGACGCGAGCATACGGCGTCTTCAATCGGGGGTAGAGCAGCAAGCGGCGGGCCGCTCGGCCGCCGCGGTGTTTCTTCGCTCAGACGATTCCGGCGCAGGCGTAGCTGTTGATCTCGGTGCCCACCGCAATCTCTAGGATCTTTGGCTTGGACCAACGCATGATGTAGCTCCTCGTTCCAATGCCTTTCACGGTCGCGTGACCGCCGGACAGCCAACTTGGCGCGAATCGGCAGCGCGGCCAATCATCCTTTGGACGTAGAGACGACCGAGCGGCCTGCCGAATGCACTTGTAACACGTGCAAAACTGGGTCACCGTTCGCGGACGGGGGGACGTACCAACAAGACGTCGCAAGATGGAAAAAATTCTCATCGCCGACGATCACCCTTTAGTACGAGGTGCGTTGGCACTTGCCATCGAGGCGGCCTTCGGCCGGGCGGAAATCCTCGAAAGTGCCAGCCTCAACGAGCTCGTCGGACAACTCGAGAAGATCGGCGTCGCCGATCTCGTCCTCCTCGATCTGCGAATGCCGGGGGTCGACGGCTTCGGCGGCCTGCTGCGCTTGCGCGCGAATTTCCCCGAGACGCCCGTCGTGGTGATCTCGGCGCACGAGGACAGGCGCCTGGTCCGGGAGGCGATCGCGCTGGGCGCCGCCGGGTTCATCCCGAAATCAACGCCGCGCCATGAGATCGTCGGTGCCTTGCACCGCATCGCCGCGGGCGAAGTCTATGTCCCCGCCGATACCGAAACCACCGCGGCCGCGACGACCGCCGCGCCGGGCACCGAGCTCGACATCGCACAACGCCTGGCGACGCTGACGGCGCAGCAAGTGCGCGTTCTTCAACTGCTCGGCACCGGCAAGCTCAACAAGGAGATCGCCTACGAGCTCGAGATCGCCGAGCCGACGGTGAAAGTGCACGTCTCGGCCATCCTGCAGAAGCTGAAAGTCTATAGCCGCACGCAAGCCGCCGTGCTCGCCGGCCGGCTGCTCTCGAGCGAGCCGCTGCGCGACGTGGCGACGGAGGTTGTGAAGGACGGGCGCGGCGATGCCGCGGCGCGGCGCCGGGTGCTTCAGCCGTCGCGCGGCTGATTCGCGTCGCTTAGCATCTGGATCATCAGCGAGCGCAGCTGCGCCGGCTTGACCGGCTTGTTGAGGACGCGGCAGCCATGCTGTCGCGCGATCTCCTGCACCTCCTTCGAGCGGTTGGCGGTGAGGATGATGCACGGCAGATCCCGGCCGCAGGCGCGCGAGAGCCGGTTGAGCTCGCTGACTCCGAGCGCGCCGTCATCGAGGTGATAATCGGCGATGACGAGGTCAGGCGCGCCGAGCAGCGACGGCAGCAGCCGCAGCGCTTCCTCGCCGGAGGTCGCAACGCAAGTCCGGCAATCCCAGGCACTGAGCAGCGCGTTCATCCCGGTGAGAATGCTGGGCTCGTTGTCGATGACCAGCACCAGTGTCTCCGACAGGCGCTGCTCCAGCGTGCTGCGCACCGGCGCGCGCGGCAGCGTCACGGCCGCCGCATAGCCATAGGGAACCGTCACGAAGAACATCGAGCCGCGGCCGGGCGTCGAGCGGACTCCGACGGCAATATCAAGCGTCTTGGCGATGCGCTTGACGATGGCAAGGCCGAGCCCGACGCCGCGATCCTGCCCCACCGGCGCATTGTGCAACTGCTGGAACTCCTCGAAGATCACGTCGAGCTTCTCGCTCGGAATGCCGCTGCCGGTATCCCACACCTCGATGCGCAGCCCGGCGCGCGCGCGACGGCAGCCGAGCAGCACTCTGCCGTTCGGCGTATAGCGGATCGCATTGGCGAGGAAATTCTGCACGATGCGGCGCAGCAGCCGCTGGTCGCTGCGCACGACTGAGCTTGAGGAGAGCGCACGGAGCTGCAGGCCGCGCTCGCTGGCCAACACGGTGTATTCGGTGGTCAGCGGCACCAGCAGGGAATTGATGTGAAAATCGGTGATCTCCGGCGAGACCGCGCCGGCATCGAGCTTCGAGATGTCGAGCAGCGTGCCGAGCAGGTCTTCGACCGCGCCGAGCGATTCGTCGACATTGTCGATCATCGCGCGATTGCGCTCGTTCTGATCGCGCTCGCTGAGCGCCGAGACGAAGAGACGTGCCGCGTTGAGCGGCTGGAGCAGGTCGTGGCTCGCCGCGGCGAGGAATTTCGTCTTGCCGAGATTGGCTTTCTCCGCCTCGCTTTTAGCGACCTGCAGGGCGACCTGGATCTCACGCCGCTCGGCGATCTCCTGCTGCAGCTTCTCGTTCAGCACGGTGAGGGCGGCGGTGCGCTCCTCGACCCGGCGCTCGAGCGTTTCCTTCGCTTCCTGGAGGGCGGCCTCGATGCGGCGGCGCTCGGTGATGTCCTGCATCAGCGTGAAGAAGCCGAGAATGGCGCGGTCGTCGCCGATATGCGGAACGAAGGTCGCGAGCCCATAGGCGGGCAGCGGCGCGCCGGACGGCGTCAGCTCGAGCTCGAAGGTGACGGTCTCGCCGGACAGCGCCCGCGCGATGTATTTCCGCCGCCGCTCGTAATATTCCGCGGTCAGGACCTCGTTCATAGGCCGGCCGATGATCTTGTCCTCGCTCTGGCCGACCCAGCGGCAATAGGGCTCGTTGACGAAGCGATAGACCTCGCCGGCATCGACATAGGAGATGAGCGCCGGCATCGCGTCGGTGATCAGGCGGATGCGGCGCTCGCCGTCGCGCAACGCCTCCTCGATGCGCTTGCGCCGCGTGATGTCGTAGAAGGTGAGGACGAAGCCGCCATCCGGCATCGGATTGCGTTGCGCCTCGAGAATGCGGTCGCCGCGCCAGGCGATCTCGAATTTGAGCGGAGTGCTGTCGGGCGGCGCGAGGCGCGCGCCGAGCAGCCCGCCCGGCGAGCCCAGCCCGCCGACATAGTCGATGAAATCGTCGAAGCCGGCGGTGCCGCAGGCGACCTGGCTCGGCAGGTCGAAGAGGCGGACGAACTCGTTGTTCCAGGCGATCAGCACGAGATTGCGGTCGTAGACCGCGACGCCCTCGAAGATATTGTCGAGCGTCGCCTGCAATATGCTGCTCTTCTCGGCGAGCTCGGTCTCGCGCTGCAGCGTCTCCCGTCGCTTCAGATCGGAAATATCGGTGTAGATGCTGACGATGCCGCCCTCGCTCGTCCGCTTCTCGTTGACCTGCATCCAGCGCCCGTCGCTGAGAGCATGCACCGAAGGGCCCTGCGGATCGGCATGTTGCTGCAGGCGACGACGCACCCACTCCTCGGGATCGTGATAGGCGTCGACCACGCCCTTATGCTCGGCGGCGAGCCGGACGATCTCACGGAACGGGATGCCGGCATGGATCTTGTTCGAAATGCCGGGCCAGAAGGTCAGATAGCGCGGGTTGAACAGCACCAGCCGATCCTGCGGATCGAACAGGGCGAAGCCCTCGCTCACGGATTCGATCGCCGCCATCAGCCTGGTCTGCGCCGTCTCGAACTGCTCCTTCGCCGTCGCGACCTCGTCATAGGAGCGCTCCAGCTTCGATAGCGTCTGCTCGAGCTCCGCCGTTCGCTCGCGCACTTTCGTCTCGAGCACGATGGCGGTCTGGAAAAGCGAGAAGGCCGAGCCCTGCGCATCCATGCTGCGCTCGACCCGATCCATCAGCGCGGCGTTGATCTTGCGCAGCTTGACGACCTCGCGCTCGAGCTCGGCGACGCGCCGTTCGGGATCGAGCGTCTCGGCGATGTCGAGAACCGTCTTCATGCCGCGCCGATCGCAACGCCGGTGAAGGTCTGGTTGACATGCATCGAGTGGAACTGCTCGCCATAGGTGCAGAAGCCGATGACGCCGTTGCGCACGAACAGCTCGGAGACGATGCCCTTCAGCTGCTGCGCCTCGATCTCGATGTTCCGCAGCACGCAATCGCAGCCGATGATTAGGTCGGGCTCGCCGACCTCGCTCTGGATCCGCGCGAAGAGATCCTCGAGGTCGCGCACGACATCGACGCTTTTCGCAATGGTCAGCACGAGCCCTTCGTCGATGGCGCAGAAGAAGGTCAAGCTGTGATCGGGATTGACCTTCTGGATGGCACGCACGTGATAGAGGCCGCCGACCCTGACCATCAGCGGATGGGCGGCGAAGATCCGCGGCGACAGCTCTTCGCCGGCAAGCCCGACCATGCGCGCATATTCGAAGGCCGCCGGCTCGGCATTGAGCTCGGTGACGATGCGCGCCGCCGGATTGGCGCCGGTGACCACGACCTTGCGATCCGTATCGAGGAAATGCTCGGTCTTGAAGACGCAGACGCGGCGCCGCGTCGCGATGAGGAGGAGCACCGCGGCATTGCTGACGAAGCGTCCGCCATAGAGGATCCAGGTGCGGCGGAAATTGAGGTCGTCACCGGCCGAGCCGCCGACCAAGGGGGTGTCTCCGAGCGTTGTCGCCACGGCGCTGACGACTTGTTCCTCGCGGACCGACAGACCGTCGATCAGCAACAAGGCGAAGCCCTTGGGCGGGGTCGCGCAGTCGGGGAAAGCGGCGGCGGCGATGTGGTCGCGCTCGGCCGCCACCGCGCGCGTCCGCTCGATCGTCGAGGACAGCTCGAAGCCGGCGAGATCCTCGATCAGCGTCGCGGCGACGACGAAATCCTCGCGCGGAAAGCCGATGCCGCAGACGCCGCCGTTGATGTAGCCGAACGGCCCGATCTCCCCCGCCGTCGTGCAGCCGAAGACCGGCGTCTCGCCGAAAAACTCGCGCGTCGCGGCGGCGATCGCCTCGATATCGTATTGCGGCGAGCAGAAGAGGATGACGCATGAGATGCCGGGGCCGCCGATGAGACGATGCAGTTCGGCGATCGCCTGACGCGCATCCGGCGCCTGCGAACCTCCGCGCAATGGTTGGCGTCTCGGCATCGGTCGCCTCGCCCTTGCCCGCCTTCGCCGGAGCAGCGCTGCTCCTGAGGCGGTTCAATTTGAGCGAGCACGGCGGAGGCTTGTCAATATCGTTGCGTTGCCCGGTCTTCCGGGGTCGGACTATTTCGGGCGACCGGCCATGCTGCGCGGTACCGGAAGAGAGTGGGTCAGCGCGACTTGCCGAGGAGTTGCGTCAGCGCCACCAGGAGCGACGAGATGGTGATCATCACCGTCGAGATCGCCGCGATCGTCGGATCGATCTGATCGCGCAGGGCGGTGAACATATTGCGGGTGAGCGTCGAGTTGTCGCCGCCCGACACGAACATGGCGATCACCACCTCGTCGAAGGAGGTGAGGAACGACAGCACGGCGCCGGTGGCGACGGCAAAGCGCAGCTGCGGCAGGGTGACGAGGATGAACGCGCGCGCCCGCGAGGCGCCGAGGCTGCGCGCCACCATCTCCTGGTTCATGTCGTAGCTCTTCAGCGCCGCGCTCATCACCATGACGACGAGCGGGATCGCCAGCATGCTGTGCGCGAGGACGAGGCCGGCCAGCGTATTGACCAGCTTCAGCCTGACATAGGCATAGAAGACGCCGATGCCGACCAGGATCACCGGCACGATGATCGGGGTCAGCAGCACCGACAGCACCAGCTGGCCGCCGCGCAGCCGCGCGGTGAACAGACCATAGGCCGCCATCGTGCCGAGCGGAGTCGCCACCAGCGTCGTCAGAATTCCCGCCTTCAGCGAGGTGACGGTCGCTTGCATCCAGGACGGCGAGTTGAGGTAGTTGGCGTACCAGCGCAGCGACCACTCGCGCGGCGGAAACTCAAGATATTGCGAGGCGGAGAACGACATCGGGATGACGATGATCGTCGGCAGGACGAGAAAGGCCAGGATGGCGGCGGCGAGGAGATAGAGCCAGAGCCGCGAGCGATGGGTGATCTGGGTTTCCGAGGCGGGTTCGCCGAGCCAGCCCATGTGCCGTGCCCGCCGAGCACGCGATCGAGGCGGATCAGCCGCGATGCCGCGTAGAGCACGAGCGCCGTCAGTACGAGAAGAACGACGCCGAGGGCGCTGGCGGCGCCCCAGTTGAAGAAGATCTCGATGTCGTTGGCGATGCGGTTGGCGACCATGATGACCTTGCCGCCGCCGAGCACTGCCGGCGTCACATAGAAGCCGAGGCAGAGGATGAAGACGATCAGGGCGCCGGCGACGAGCCCGGGTAGCGACAGCGGAAAGAACACCAGCCAGAAGGCGCGGGTCGGGCCGGCGCCGAGATTCGCCGCCGCCTTGAGATAGTCGCGATCGATCGCACGCATCGAGCCGTAGACCGGCAGGATGAGGAACGGCAGCATGATGTGAACCATGCCGATCAGCGTGCCGTTGAGATTGTGCACCAGGGTCAGCGGCTCGTCCCACAGCCCGAGCTTCATCCCCCAGCTGTTGATCAGACCCTGGCGCTGCAGCAGGACGAGCCAGGCATAGGTGCGGACCAGGATGGAGGTCCAGAACGGCATCAGCACACCGATCATGCAGAGACTGGCGAGGCGCGGCCGCAGCTGCGACAGGACATAGGCGAGCGGATAGCCAAGGACGACGCAGATCGCCGTGGCGAGAGCGCTGATCTCGAACGGCGCCAGGAAGATCCGCCCGTAGGAAGGCTGCTCGATCAGCCGCCGGTAATGCACCAGGCTGAGGCTGCCGTCATCGGCGAGAAAGGACAGCCAGAACAGCCAGCCGACGGGAACGACCATCGTCACGACGACGAGGGCGAGGGCCGGCAGGCCGAGGCCGAACAGGGCGATCCGCTCGCCCAGCGCATCGCGGCGCAGCCCGGCGGCGTTCGGCTCGGCGCTGTCCGCTCTGCGAGCGGCGCTCATGTCCCCTCGCCATCCGCGGCCAGCAGGACGGTGTCGTCCGGGTCGAGCCCGAGCATCACCGCCGCGCCGGCTTGCGGAATCGCCGCCATGGCACCGCGCGTCGAGATGCCGCGCACGCCGATCCTGCTGCCGTCGGCGAGCTGCGCCTGAAGCAAGAAGCTGTCGCCCTGATAGACGACGTCCTGGACGATGCCGCGCAGCACGTTCACCGCGCCCGCCGCGCTGCCGTCGAGAATCCGCAGGCGCTCCGGGCGCAGCATCAGCAGGCAGCGTCCGGCCGGGCGAGTGCCCGCCGGCAGCTTCAGCCGTTCTCCCGCGTAGAAGACATCGCCATTCGCCACCTCGACCGGCAGGAAGGTCGATTCGCCGATGAATTCGGCAACGAACCGGTTGGCGGGTTGCTCGTAGAGACGCCGCGGGGTGTCGAGCTGCATGATCCGGCCGTGATTGATGACGGCGACGCGATCCGACATGGTCAGCGCCTCGCGCTGATCGTGCGTCACGTAGACCGTCGTCATCCCAAGCCTGTCGTGCAGGCGGCGCAGCTCGATCTGCATGTGCTCGCGCAACTGCTTGTCGAGCGCCGATAGCGGCTCGTCCATCAAGAGGATGCGCGGCTCGAAGACGATGGCGCGCGCCAGGGCGACGCGCTGCCGCTGGCCGCCCGACAGCTGCTCGATGCGGCGCGCGCCATAGCCGGGGAGCTGGACCATGTCGAGCGCCTGGTCGACCCGCCGGGCGATCTCAGCCTTGGCGACGCCGCGCAGCCGCAGGGGAAAGGCGATGTTCGCCGCGACGTCCATGTGCGGGAAGAGGGCATAGTTCTGGAATACCATGCCGACATCCCGCTTGTGCGGAGCCAGCCGGATCACCTCGGCGTCACCGAATCTGAGGCTGCCGGAATCCGGCCGCGTGAAGCCGGCGAGGACCATCAGCAGCGTCGTCTTGCCCGAGCCCGACGGCCCGAGCAGGGTGAGGAACTCGCCGCTGCTGACGTCGAGGTCGATATGGTCGAGGGCACGGACCGGCCCGTAGCGCTTGGCGAGCTGCCGCACGAAGATGGGCAGCGATGCGCCGCGAGTCATGCGCCGGTCGGCCGGAGGCGAAGGATCATTCCGTCAGCATGTTCTGGTACGCCGCCGCAGCCTGCTCCTCGAACTTTATGTACCAATCGAGATCGATCGTCAGCTGCTTCGCGGCATTCTCGGGATATGAGGGCAGCCGCTTGGCATAGGAGGCCTCGATCGTGCCGAGCTCATAGGCCTTTTTATTGGTCGGGCCATAGGTGATGTATTTGGTGAACTCCGCCTGGTATTGCGGCTTGCTGATCTCGGCGAGGAACTTCATCGCCAGATCCTTGTTCGGCGCGCCCTTGGCGATGGCGTAGCAGTCATTGTCGAGCAGCGCCTGGTTGAAGGTGTAGGCGACCTTGGCGCCGTCCTTCGCGGCGACGTCGAAACGCCCGTTCCAGCCGGTGATCATGTCGACCTCGCCATCCTTCATCAGCTGCGCGTGCTGCGCGCCGGACGCCCACCAGACGGCGACATTGGGTTTCAGCTCCTTGATCTTCTTGATCGCGCGCTCGATGCCGCCGGGCGCCGACAACACTTCATAGACCTTGTTCGCGGGGACGCCATCCGCCATCAGCGCCGGCTCGAGCGCGCCGGCGACCGATTTGCGATAGGAGCGCTTGCCGGGAAAATTCTTCACGTCCCAGAAATCGGCCCAGCTCTGCGGCCCCTTGTCGCCATATGTCTTGGTGTTCCAGGCCAGCACGGTCGAGAACACGTCGCCGCCGACGCAGTAATCCTGCCAGGTGCCGGCAACGAAATTCGCGACGTCGATCGTCTTGTAGTCGAGCTTCTCGAGGATCCCTTCCGCCCCGGCGCGCGCCGCGCTGCCCGAGCCGCTGGCGACGACGTCCCAGGTCACCGCGCCGGCCTTTACCTTGAGCCGCAGATCGGCGATGCCGGTATAGGTCTCCTCCTTGACCGTGATGCCGAGCGCCTTGGCGGCCGGCTGGAACAAGGCCTTACTCTGGGCCTCCTGATACGAGCCGCCGAAGGAAACGACGGTCAGTTGCTGCGCCTCGGCCGCTCCGCTCGCCAGCACGCCGGCGCCGAGAACCATTGCCGATGCCGCCCCCAACAGGATCTTCCTGACCATTGCTTGCCCCCCCCTTGATCACCCGTCGGCCGTTGCCGCGACGGGACATCGTTTCGATTGTCGATAGGAATATGGTCGGCCGAGAAGGGCCATTTTGAACCGTCGGGCGTACCACTTTAGCGAAGCTCAGCCCGCCCGGCTGATCTGATACCGCGAGCGCTCGAGCCACCTTGTATCGATCTCGACGCCCCAGCCCGGCTCGCTGGGGATCGTCACCTTACCGTCGCTGATGGCATAGGGCCAGTTGCGGAACAGCCCGTCCTGCCAGGGATAATAATCCGGCCCTTCGATCGAGAACTCGAGATATTTGCCGGCATTGGGAATGGCGCCGAGCAGATGCATGGTGAACAACGTCACCATCGACAGATTGGCGCTGTGCGGCGTGCAGGGCAGCCCGGCCAGCGCGCCCATCTCGGCGACCTGCAAAGCGCGGGTTATGCCGCCGACATAGCAGACATCCGGCTGAATGATGTCGACGGCGCGCGTGTCGATGATGCGTCGCCAAGTCGGAATCATGCAATCCTGCTCGCCGCCGGTGATGTCGATCGCAAGCGCGTCGGCGACCTCCTTGCTCTGCTCGATCTCCCAATAGGGGCAGGGCTCCTCGTAATGCGAGATGCCGTGATCCTCGAGCATGTGCCCGACCGCGATGGCGCGCCTGGGCGAAAAGCCGCTATTCGCGTCGACCAGCAACGCGACGTCGTCGCCCATCGCCTTGCGGATCGTCGGCACGATCGCCTCCGTGCGGCCGGGCCATTCGTCGACGTCGCGGCCGCATTCGGCGCCGATGCGGAACTTGAAGGCGTCGTAGCCGTGAAGGTCGCGCAGACGCATCAGGCGCTCCGCCTCGTCGTGCGGGGTGATGTCGCGCTTCATCGACGAGGCATAGACGCGCAGCTGGCGCGGCGTGCCGCCGAGCAATTCGCACACGCTCTTGCCTTCCCGCTTGCCGCGCAGGTCCCACAGCGCGGTGTCCAGGCCGCACATAGCCCGGCAGAGATAGGAGCCGGGAAATTTATGCTCGCGCAGCGGAACGAGGTCGATCAGCCGGGCGATATCGAGCGCGTTCCGGCCGAGCGTCCAAGGCGCCACCTGCCGATGCACGACCAGCGCGGTGATGTCGGCATTATAGGGCGAGACCTGCCCCCAGCCCTGCGAGCCGTCCTCCGCCGTCACCCGGACGAAACCGACGAACTCGGTGCAGAACGTCTCGATGCTGGTGATTTTCATGCCGTCCATTCGCCTGCTGGCCATTCGGGACCATCCGATCGCAGCCATGATCCACGGCAATTGGATTCGATTTAAGGTCCACTTTCGACATTGTGTGATACCAATTCAAGCGTGACAGAAATCAGGGGGGAACCATGGTGAAGCGGGCCGGCGGCGTCCTGCTGTTGTCGATCGCGCTGGACCATGATTCGCCGCGCCCGATCAGCACGCAGCTCTACGTCAGGCTGCGGGACCTGATGCTGTCGGGGGCAATCGCCCCCGGTGTCCGCCTGCCCGCCAGTCGCACCCTGGCGCGCGACCTCGGCGTGTCGCGCACCACGGTGATCGATGCCTTCGACCGGCTGATCGCCGAAGGGCTGGTCGAATCGCGGGTCGGTTCCGGCACCTTCGTCAGCCACGTGCTGAATTCCGAGCGCCCGCGCCAGCCGTCGGTCGACGGAATGCTCGCGCCCGACCGGCGCGAGCCCAGCCTGTCCAAGGCGATGGGGTGGGCCGTTGATCGTTTCAGCGATCGGCCGCGCCTGCCTCACGCGCCGCGCGCCTTCATCACCGCCTTGCCTGCCTTCGACGCCTTTCCGATGGCGCAATGGGCGCGGCTCGCCGCCAAGCATTGGCGCGGCAGCCGCGCCGACGTGCTCGGCTACGGCGCGCCGTTCGGCCACGCACCGTTGCGCGAGGCGATCGCGGCGCATTTGCGCGCCAATCGCGGCATCGCCTGCGAGAGGGAGCAGATCTTCATCACCGGCGGCGCCCAGCAGGCCTTCCATCTCGTCGGCACCGTCCTGCTCAATCCGGGCGACACGGTGTGGTTCGAGAATCCGGGTGCGATCGGCGCGCGCAACAGCCTGCTCGCCTGCGGCGCGGCGCTGATCCCGGTGCCGGTGGACGGCGAAGGGCTGCTCGTCGAGGAAGGGCTGAAACGCAGCCGGAACTTCCGCCTCGTCTTCGTCACGCCGTCGCACCACCAGCCGCTCGGCCACGTGATGAGCCTCGAGCGTCGCTTCGCGCTGCTGCGCTCGGCCGAACAGGCCGGCGCCTGGATCATCGAGGACGATTACGATGGCGAGTTCTCCTTCGGTCGACAGCCACTGCCGACGCTGAAGAGCGTCGATCGTACCGGTCTGGTGATCTATGTCGGAACCTTCAGCAAGTCGCTGTTCCCGGCGCTGCGTCTCGGTTTCATGCTGGTGCCGCCCTCGCTGGTCGAGACCTTCCAGAAGGTTTCCGCAGCTTTCGTCCAAGGCGTGCCGACGAGCGTCCAGGCCGTCGTCGCCGAGTTCATCGAGGAGGGCTATTTCGCCAGCCATATCCGCCGCATGCGCCGCATCTACGAGGAGCGCCATGCCGCGCTGTGCGACGCGGCAAAGCGCGAGCTTGCCGGCTTGCTCGATGTCGTCCCCGCCGATAGCGGGCTGCATACGATCGGCCATCTGCACGCTGATCTCTCCGAGATCGCGGTGGCGCGGGCCGCCGATTCACGCGGCATCGTCGTCTCGCCGATCGCGCGATTCTCGATCGAGCCGACCGCGGTGAACGGGCTGGTTCTCGGCTTCGGCGGCATCAAGCCGCCGGAGATCCGCAGCGGCGTCGCCGTGCTCAGCGAGGTCCTGCAGGGGCTGATGAAGCCGCGGCGCGCCCTCCGCGGCCGGGGTTAGCCCGCGGCGCGGACACCCCAATGGTATGATCGATTGTTGAAATTGGACCTCGCCATCAAGCCGATTCCCGCCATTCTCGCCTGCTGTCATAACGGAGCAGTTCCGGATGCACGGTCGTCTCTTCACCGCGGATTTCAAGCCGACGCCCTATTGGTGGGAGCGCGTCCCGAGGCCGATTTTGCCCGAGACCGCGCTGCCATCTGCGGTCGACGTCGCGGTCATCGGCTCGGGGTATACCGGGCTGAGCGCCGCGCTGCAGACGGCGCGCGGCGGGCGCGACACGCTGGTGCTCGACGCGGAAGACGCCGGGTTCGGCTGCAGCACGCGCAATGGCGGGCAGATCTCGACGAGCGTCAAGCCGAGCTACGAGGCGCTCGCCAAGCGGCACGGCGCCGAAACCGCCTTCCGCATCATCAAGGAAGGGCAGAACTCGCTGGCATGGGTCGCCGACTTCGTCGCCGGCGAGAAGATCGATTGCGATTTCCGCATCGTCGGCCGCTTCCACGCCGCACATAACCCGGCACAATACGAAACGCTGGCGCGGCGGCTCGCGGCGCAGCCCAAGGGGCTGGCGGTCGAGGCGCATATGGTCTCGCGCGAGGAGCAGCGGCGCGAGCTCGGCACCGACGCGTATTTCGGCGGAACCGTCTATGCGCGGCACGCCTCGATCGATCCCGGACGGTTCCATCAGGGCATGCTGGAGCGCGTGCTGGCGGCGGGCGCAAGGGTGATCCCGCGCTGCGCCGCCACCGCCATCGAGCGGCGGAGCGGCGGCTTTCGCGTCACCACCGCCCGCGGCAGCGTCATTGCCCGCAACGTCGTCGTCGCGACCAACGGCTATACCGGCCGCTTGACGCCCTGGCTGCAGCGCCGCGTCATTCCGATCGGCAGCTATATCATCGCGACCGAGCCGATCGCCCGCGAGACGATGGCGCGGCTGATGCCGCGCAATCGCATCGTCAGCGATACGCGCAAAATCGTCTATTATTATCGCGCCTCGCCGGACGGGCAGCGCATCCTGTTCGGCGGCCGGGTATCGCACAACGAGACCGACCCGCTGGCCAGCGGCCCGAAGCTGCACCGAGCGATGACGGCGATATTTCCCGAGCTGGCGGCGACGCGGATCAGCCATTCCTGGTGCGGCTTCGTCGCCTATAGTTTCGACGAGCTGATGCATATCGGCGAGCGCGACGGGCTCTATTACGCGATGGGCTATTGCGGCTCGGGCGTCGGCATGGCGGGCTATCTCGGCATGCGATTGGGCCAGCAAGTGCTCGGCCGCGCGGAGGGCGCCACGGCATTCGACGGATTGCACTTTCCGACGCGGCCGTTCTATCGCGGCAACCCGTGGTTCCTCGCCCCCGCCATCCTGTATTACCGCTGGCAGGACCGGCGATCCCGTTAGCCGCGCCGGATATGCGGGCGTAGCTTGCCCGCTATGCGCGCATCGCGTCGCTGATCTGGACGACGTTGGTCGCCGATTCTTCGCCGACCAGCGTCGCCAGCATGCGGGCCATTTCGTCGCGGCGATACGGTTTGGCAAGCCGCGGCAGGCCGGAATCCTCGGCATTCGGCAGGTCGGCATAGCCAGTCGCCAGAATGATCGGCAATCCGGGCCGAGCCAGGCGGATGTGCTTCGCCAGCTCGGCGCCGGTCATTCCCGGCATCGCGTAATCGGTGACGAGAAGATCGATGCGGGCGTCGGAGCGAACCACGTTCAGCGCGAGCGCACCCGAGGAGACGACGAGAACCGAATGGCCGAGATCCTCGAGCATCGCCGCCGTGGTCGCCGCGACCATCGGATCGTCGTCGACGATCAGCACGCTGCACGACCGTGCCGGCCCGAGGACCGCCGCCGCCGCCTGACGTCGGCTGGTCTCGTCGTCGGCCGCCACCGGCAGCCAGAGCTCCACCGTCGTGCCGAGCCCGACGCGGCTCGTGATCCGCGTCGCGCCTTCCGATTGCGCGGCGAGGCCATGCACCATCGAGAGGCCAAGCCCGGTGCCCTTGCCGACCCCCTTGGTGGTGAAGAATGGTTCCGCCGCCCGCTTGAGCGTCGCCTCATCCATGCCGGTTCCGGTGTCGGTCACGGCGATACAGACATAATCGCCGGGCCGTAGATCCTGGACGCCGTTCTCGACCGTCTCGCGGCGCGCGGTGATCGTCAGGCGACCGCCCTGCGGCATCGCATCGCGTCCGTTCAATGCGAGATTCAGCAAGGCCAGCTCGAGCTGATTGGGATCGACGCGGAGAAGCACCAGCCCGTCGGGGAACTCCATGTTGATCTCGATCGCCGGGCCGAGCGAGCGTTGCAGCATCTCCGCCATGCCCTTGATCAGGCGCGGCGCATCGACGGCCTCGGGCCGGAGCTCCTGACGGCGGGCGAAGGCGAGCATGCGCTTGGTCAGGGCGGCGCCGCGCTCGGCGCTGCGTATCGCCCCGTCGACCAGCCGCTTGACGGCGGAATCGCCGGGCAGTTTCTGCGTCAGCAGATCGAGATTGCCGAGAATGGCCATCAGCAGATTGTTGAAATCATGCGCCAGCCCGCCGGTCAGCTGGCCCAGGCTCTCGAGCTTTTGCATCTCATGCACCTGCGCCAGCGCCGCCTCGCGCTCGCGCGTGCGCTCCTCGACGCGCTCCTCGAGCTCGGCATTGGCCTGCGCCAGCTCCATCGTCCGCTCGGCAACGCGCCGCTCGAGTTCGGCATTGAGCGTCTCGAGCTGCCGCGTCTTGCGATAGAGCTCGGCGAAGACGCGGACCTTGGCGCGCAGCACATCGGGGACGACCGGCACCGGCACATAGTCGACGGCGCCGCACTCGTAGCCCCTGAGGCGATCGAGATCGGTCATCGCGACGGCGGAGACGAAGATGATCGCCGTCGTCTGGAAGCGCGGATGGCCACGGATCATCCCGGCCAGCTCGAAGCCGTCGAGATCGGGCATGATGACGTCGATGAGGATGACGGCGATGTCGTTCTTGAGGATCTGCTCGAGCGCCTCGCGCGCCGAGCCGGCCTTGATCAAATTCTCGCCCAGCTCCTGCAGGATGACCTCGTAGCTGAGCAGCTTCGCCGGCTGGTCGTCGACGAGGAGGATGTTGATCTGATCGGCGGCGGACATCGTCGTCGCCTCCTAGCGATGGAGCCACATGCGCAGCGCCGATAGCAGCTGCTCGGTATTGACCGGTTTCGCCAGATAGTCGGAGGCGCCGGCATCGAGGCATTTCTCGCGGTCGCCCTTCATCGCCTTGGCGGTCAGCGCGATGATCGGCAGACGGTGGAAGGCCTTGTTGGCGCGGATCACCTCCATCGTCTGATAACCGTCCATCCCCGGCATCATGATGTCCATCAGGACGATCGCCACCGTCGGCGTCGCGTCGAGCAGTGCGATCGCGTCATTGCCGGTGGTCGCCGTCAGCACGTTCATGCCGCGGCGTTCCAGAACGCTGCTGAGCGCGAAGATGTTGCGCGCATCGTCGTCGACGAGGAGCACCGTCTTGCCGACGAGATCCTCGTCCGAGCTGTGCAGCTGCTCGAGCATGCGCTGTTTTTCCGGCGGCAGATCGCTGACCACGCGATGCAGGAACAGCGCCGTCTCGTCGAGCAGGCGCTCGGGCGATTCGACGCCCTTGACGACGACGCTGCGCGCCATCGTGTGGAGCTGCGCATCCTCCTCGGCCGAGAGCTCGCGGCCGGTGAAGACGACGACCGGCAGATCGGCGAGATCCTCGTCGTCGCGCATCCGCTCCAGCAGGTCGAAGCCGGACATGTCGGGCAGGCGCAGATCGAGGACGACGCAATCGATCGGCTCCTGTCGCAGCATATCGAGCGCCGCGGCGCCGGTCTCGACCGAGGTGATGTCGATATCGTCGTGGCCGAGCAACTCGGTGATGCCGAGCCGCTCGGCGGCATCGTCCTCGATGACGAGCAGGCGCTTGCGTCGCGGCTTGGTATATTCCTTGATGCGCGACAGCGCGGATTCCAGCCCCTCGGTCGTCGTCGGCTTGGTGACGAACGAGAAGGCGCCGCGCGCCAGACCGTGCTGGCGGTCTTCGTCGAGCGTGACGATCTGCACCGGTATGTGGCGCGTCTCGGCATTCTGCTTGAGCTGGCTGAGAACCGTCCAGCCCAGCATGTCGGGCAGGAAGACGTCGAGCGAGACGGCGCTCGGCCGATACTCGCGGGCCAGCGCCAGCGCCTCGGCGCCACGCGTCGCCACCAGGACCTTGAAGCCGCCATCATGCGCGAGATCGGCCATGATGCGCGCATAATGCGGGTCATCCTCGACGACGAGGAGGACGGCATCGCCGGGCTCGATCCGTTCGCGGTCGTCGGGGACGTGCTCGGGCGGGATCTCGGCGATGCGGATGGCCCCCAACACGTTGCCATGACCGGGGGCGCCGATCGCCGGCATGATGCGCTGCTCGGCGGCCGGGCCGACATATTTGAGCGGCAGATAGAGCGTGAAGGCGCTGCCGACGCTCGGCATGCTGCGCAGCTGGATCTCGCCGCCGAGCAGATTGGCCAGCTCGCGGCTGATCGCGAGACCGAGACCGGTGCCGCCATATTTGCGGCTGGTGCTGGCATCGGCCTGCTGAAACGCCTCGAAGATGATCTTCTGCTTCTCGAGCGGAATGCCGATGCCGGTATCGGAGACCTCGAAGGCGACCACCGTCGGCGCATGCTTCAACGTCTGGTGATCGGGGCTCCAGCCGCCGGTCGCCGCGATGATGTTCAAGCGCACGCCGCCTTGCTCGGTGAACTTGAAGGCGTTCGACAACAGATTCTTCAGCACCTGCTGCAGGCGCTTGGAGTCGGTGATCATGCTGCGATCGAGCGTCGGGTCGAGCGTGACGTCGAAGGACAGGCGGCGGCTTTCCGCCTCGTGGCGGAACGGCCGTACCACCATCTCCTGCAGGTTCTTGAAGAAAACCTCCTCGGCATCGACCGACACGGTGCCGGATTCGATCTTGGAGAGATCGAGAATGTCGCTGATCAGGTTGAGCAGGTCGGTGCCGGCGCCGTGGATGGTGCGCGCGAACTCGACCTGCTTCGGCGTCAGGTTGCCGTCCGGGTTGTCGCCGAGCTGCTGGCCGAGGATGAGAATGCTGTTCAGCGGCGTGCGCAGCTCGTGCGACATGTTGGCGAGGAACTCGGATTTGTACTTCGAGGTCAGCGCCAGCTCGGTCGCCTTGCCCTCGAGAGCGCGGCGGGCCTGCTCGATCTCCTGGTTCTTGCGCTCGACCTCGACGTTGCGCTCGGCGAGCTGCTGCGCCTTTTGCTCGACCTGCTCGTTGGTCTGCTGCAATTCCCTCTGCTGGGTCTGCAGCTCGGTCGCCAGCTTCTGCGACTGCTTGAGCAGGCCCTCGGTCTGCATCGTCGCCTCGATGCTGTTGAGGACGATGCCGATACTGGCGGTGAGCTGCTCGAGGAAGGAAATCTGCAGATCGGTGAAGGCGCCGACGCAGGCGAGCTCGATCACCGCCTTGACCTGCCCCTCGAAGAGCACCGGCAGGACGAAGAGGTTCTTCGGCACGACCTTGAACATGCCGGAGCGGATCGGCACGACATTCGACGGCACTTCGGTCAGCAATATTCGTCTGGCATCGGCGGCGCATTGGCCGATCAGCCCTTCGCCCATCTCCAGGCGCTCGGCGTGACCGCCGGTCGGCTCGTCGGCATAGGCGGAGAGCAGCTTCAGGCTGGGCGTCGCCTCGGTCTCGACCAGGTAGATGACGCCGTTCTGCGCGTTGACCAGCGGCGCCAGCTCGGACAGCAGCATGCGGCCGACGGTCTCGAGATCGCGCTGGCCCTGCAGCATGTTGGTGAAGCGCGCCAGATTGGTCTTCAGCCAGTCCTGCTCGGTATTGCGATCGGTGGTGAGGCGAAGATTGTCGATCATCGTGTTGATGTTGTCTTTGAGCTCGGCCACCTCGCCGCGCGCGTCGACCTGGATGGAGCGCGTCAAGTCGCCCTTGGTCACCGCCGTCGCCACCTCGGCGATGGCGCGCACCTGGGTGGTCAGATTGGCCGCCAGCAGGTTGACGTTGCCGGTGAGGTCCTTCCAGGTGCCGGCGGCGCCGGGCACGTTGGCCTGGCCGCCGAGACGCCCTTCGACGCCGACCTCGCGGGCCACCGTGGTGACCTGGTCGGCAAAGGTGGCGAGGGTGTTGGTCATGTTGTTGATGGTCTCGGCGAGCGCCGCCACCTCGCCTTTCGATTTGACCGTCAGGTTCTGCTTGAGGTCGCCGTTGGCGACCGCGGTCACCACCTTGACGATGCCGCGCACCTGCTCGGTCAGATTGGCGGCCATGACGTTGACGGTGTCGGTCAGATCCTTCCACGTGCCGGCGACGCCGGGGACGTCGCCCTGGCCGCCGAGCTTGCCCTCGGTGCCGACCTCGCGCGCGACGCGCGTCACTTCCGAGGCGAAAGCGTTGAGCTGATCGACCATCGTGTTGATGGTGTTCTTGAGCTCGAGGATCTCGCCCTTGACGTCGACGGTGATCTTGCGCGACAGGTCGCCGCGCGCCACCGCCGTCGTCACCTCGGCGATGTTGCGCACGGTGCCGCCGACGCCGGGCACCACCGCCTGGCCGCCGAGCCGCCCCTCGGTGCCGACCTCGCGCGCCACGCGCGTCACCTCGGCGGCGAAGGAGCGCAGCTGCTCGACCATGGTGTTCAGCGTCTCCTTGAGGAGCAGGATCTCGCCGCGCACGTCGACGGTGATCTTCTTGGAAAGATCGCCGGTGGCGATGGCGGTCGCCACCTCGGCGATGTTGCGCACCTGACCGGTCAGGTTCGAGGCCATGAAGTTGACGTTGTCGGTGAGGTCCTTCCAGGTGCCGGCGACGCCGGGCACCGCCGCCTGGCCGCCGAGCTTGCCCTCGGTGCCGACCTCGCGCGCCACGCGCGTCACCTCCGAGGCGAAGCCGTTGAGCTGATCGACCATCGTGTTGATGGTGTTCTTGAGCTCGAGGATCTCGCCCTTGACGTCGACGGTGATCTTGCGCGAGAGATCGCCGCGGGCCACCGCCGTCGTCACCTCGGCGATGTTGCGCACCTGGCCGGTCAGGTTGCCGGCCATCGAGTTGACGCTGTCGGTGAGGTCCTTCCAGGTGCCGGCGACGCCGGGCACCTGCGCCTGGCCGCCGAGCCGCCCTTCGGTGCCGACCTCGCGCGCCACGCGCGTCACCTCGCCGGCGAAGCGGTTGAGCTGATCGACCATGGTGTTCAGCGTCTCCTTCAGCTGAAGGATCTCGCCGCGCACGTCGACGGTGATCTTGCGCGAGAGGTCGCCATTGGCGATGGCGGTCGCCACCTCGGCGATGTTGCGCACCTGGCCGGTCAGGTTGCCGGCCATCGAATTGACGTTGTCGGTCAGGTCTTTCCACGTGCCGGCGACGCCGGGCACCTGCGCCTGACCGCCGAGGCGGCCTTCGGTGCCGACCTCGCGGGCGACGCGCGTCACCTCGCCGGCGAAGGCGTTGAGCTGATCGACCATCGTGTTGATGGTGTCCTTGAGCTGCAGGATCTCGCCCGAGACGTTGACGGTGATCTTCTTGGAGAGGTCGCCCTGCGCCACTGCCGTCGCCACCTCGGCGAGGTTGCGCACTTGACCGGTCAGGTTGCTCGCCATCGAGTTGACGCTGTCGGTCAAATCCTTCCACGTTCCGGCGACGCCCTTGACCTGCGCCTGGCCGCCGAGCTTACCCTCGGTGCCGACTTCGCGGGCGACGCGCGTCACCTCGCCGGCAAAGGCGTTGAGCTGGTCGACCATCGTGTTGATGGTGTCCTTGAGCTGCAGAATCTCGCCGCTGACATTGACGGTGATCTTCTTGGAGAGATCGCCGTTGGCGATCGCCGTCGAGACCTCGGCGATGTTGCGCACCTGCGAGGTCAGGTTCGACGCCATCGAGTTGACGCTCTCGGTGAGATCCTTCCAGGTGCCGGCGACGCCGAGCACGTTGGCTTGGCCGCCGAGCCGCCCGTCGGTGCCGACCTCGCGGGCGACGCGCGTCACCTCGCCGGAGAAGGCGTTGAGCTGATCGACCATCGTGTTGATGGTCTCCTTGAGCTGCAGGATTTCGCCGCTGACATTGACGGTGATCTTCTTCGACAGGTCGCCGCCGGCGATCGCCGTCGCCACCTCGGCGATGTTGCGCACCTGGCCGGTGAGGTTCGACGCCATCGAGTTGACGTTGTCGGTGAGATCCTTCCAGGTGCCGGCGACGCCGGGCACCGCCGCCTGACCGCCGAGGCGTCCTTCGGTGCCGACCTCGCGGGCGACGCGCGTCACCTCCGAGGCAAAGGAATTGAGCTGATCGACCATCGTGTTGATGGTGTCCTTGAGCTCGAGGATCTCGCCGCGCACCTCGACGGTGATCTTGCGCGAGAGGTCGCCGCGCGCCACCGCCGTCGTCACCTGCGCGATGTTGCGCACCTGATCGGTCAGATTGCCGCACATGGCGTTGACCGAGTCGGTGAGATCCTTCCACGTGCCGGCGACGCCGGGGACGAGCGCCTGGCCGCCGAGCTTGCCCTCGGTGCCGACCTCGCGCGCCACGCGCGTCACTTCCGAGGCGAAGGAGCGCAGCTGATCGACCATCGTATTGATGGCTTCCTTGAGCTGCAGGATCTCGCCGCGCACGTCGACGGTGATCTTCTTCGAGAGGTCGCCGTTGGCGACCGCGATCGTCACCTCGGCGATGTTGCGCACCTGGGCGGTCAGGTTCGACGCCATCGAATTGACGCTCTCGGTGAGATCCTTCCACACGCCGGTCACCTCGCGGACCTGGGCTTGGCCGCCGAGCTTGCCGTCGGTGCCGACCTCGCGGGCGACGCGCGTCACTTCCGAGGTGAAGACGCTGAGCTGCTTGATCATGGTGTTGACGATGGTGGCGGAGCGCAGGAACTCGCCCTTGAGCGGCCTGCCGTCGACCTCGAGGCGGACGGTCTGCAGCAGGTCGCCCTGCGCCACGGCGGTGATCGCATGGGTCACCGCCGTGGTCGGCCACAAGAGATCGTCGATCAGCGTATTGACCGATGCCTCCATCTCGCCCCAGGCGCCGAGCGGCGTGCCGAAGCTCACCCGCTTGCGCGTCTTGCCCTCGCGCCCGACCACCTGACCGACATGCTCGAGCTGTTGCGCGATCCGCTCATTGGCGGCGGCGATCTCGTTAAAGGTGTCGGCGATCTTGCCAGCAAGGCCGACCTGATCGCTCGGCAGGCGGACGGAGAAATCGCCGACCCGCATCGCTTGCAGCGCATGCAGCAGGATATGCAGGTCGGAGGTGGATTCGTCATGCACCCCGTTCGTCGCGGGCTTGGTAGCGGGAGCGCGTTTCGATGGCGGGATGACGGCCGCGCGGGCCGACCCGGCGAGGTCGCGGTGGGCAGTGGCTTTACCGTTCCGTGGCATCGTCGCTCTCCCGGGATATCATCGGCGCGCCGCGCCTTTCCCTGGAACGGCGGACGGCCGAATTCGCAACTATAGTGTACCGTAACGCCCTGCTACAGTAATGCCGAGCCCGGCCCCCACTTGGGGTCGAGCCGACTACTTATTTAGGGTATTTTTTCTATTCGCCGGCCGCAAGATCCACCTGCGTTTGTCCGGACATACCGGGGCGGAACGCATCGCTATTGTTAACGCGAGCGGCCCGTCTCATTCGTCGGGATAGGCCCAGCACAGCGCCGGCGGCATGGTGATGGCGACGTCGCTGTCGACCGGGTGGCGGGCGCTGGTGCCGAGCTCGAGCACGACGAGCTGCCCGCCGAGCACGGCGAGATCGTATACGGTCTGCACCCCCTCGTAGCGTTGCGCCAGCACCCGCGCGGTGAATTGGTTCGCCCCGCTGCCATGCGCGCCGCATTGCACGTTCTCCGGCCGCACCACGATCTTCACCGCCGCCCCGGCGCTCACCCCGACCGGTAGCCAGGCCGTGAGGCGATGGCCCGACGCCGCCTCGATCGTGCCGAACTCGCCCTGGCGGTCGAGGACGCGGCCGGACAGCCGGTTGGTGGCGCCGGTGAAGCCGGCGACGAAGAGGTCGACCGGCCGGTTATAGATCTCGGCCGGCGGGCCGATCTGCAGCAGCCTGCCGTCGCGCATTACGCCGATGCGGTCGCCGAGCACCACCGCCTCGGCCTGATCATGGGTGACGTAGAGCGCGGTGACGCCGGTCCGCTTGATGATGGCGCGCAGATCGTCGCGCAGCCGCAGGCGCAGATTGGCGTCGAGATTGCTGAGCGGCTCGTCGAGCAGCAGGAGCTGCGGCCGGTAGACCAGGCTGCGCGCCAGCGCGACGCGCTGCATCTGGCCGCCGGACAGCGAGACGACGGCGCGCTGCGCATAGTCCGAGAGCCCGACCAGCTCGAGCGCCTCGCCGACCTTGCGGTCGCGCTCGGCCCGGGCGGTATCGCGGTGGCGCAGCGGATAGGCGACGTTCTGCCAGACCGTCATATGCGGCCAGACGGCATAGGATTGGAACACCATGCCGATATTGCGCCGCCGCGGCGGCACCAGAATGCCCTCCTCGGGCGCCGAGACGACGGTGCCGCCGATGCGGATCGTCCCGCCGCTCGGATGCTCCAGCCCGGCGACGCAGCGCAGCGTCGTCGTCTTGCCGCAGCCGGAGGGACCGAGCAGCGCGACGATTTCACCGGCGGCGACGGTAAAGCTGACATCGTCGACGGCCGGCTTGCCGGTGGCAAAGACCTTGCGCAGCCGCTCGACTCGCAATTCCGCGGACATCAGCCTTTACTGCCGATAGCCATAGGTCTTGTTCCAGTCTTCCATCCAGCTGGCATGGAGCTTCTGGTATTGCTCGAAATCAGGCACCCAGACCTTCACCACCTTGGGATCGTAGCCTTCGGGATAGGCCGGCGGCTTCTTTAGCGAGGTGACGTTGCCGAGCTCCTTGATCATGAAGGTCTGGCCTTCCTCCGAGAGGTTCCAGTTGAGGAACAGCCTTGCGGCATTGGGATGCGACGCCGTCTTCGGAATGCCGCTGGCATAGGGGTTGAGCGGCACGCCCTCGGGCGGGAAGAAGATCTCGAGCGGCGCACCGTCGCGCTTCTTGGTCCACACGATATTGTAGAGTAGCGGCGCGATCTGCACCTCGCCGCGCACCAGCGCGTCGGAGGCCGGCGCGCCCGAGGGATAGAGCGTCGGCTTGGTCGCTGCCTGCTTCGTCCAGTAATCCTCGCCGAGGGTCTGACGCTCGAACATGATGCGCGTCCAGGTCGTGCCGCCCGACGGGCCGATCACCTGGCCGATCTTGCCGGCATATTCCGGCTTGGTCAGATCCATCCAGGATTTCGGCGGGTTCTTCATCAGCTCGGAATTGTAGGCGATCGACCAGCCGAGAGTGGCGCGCGGCCACAGCTTGGGCGAGACGAGAACCTCGGTGATGTAGTCGCCGGCATTGGGCGGCGCGTAGTCCTGGAAGAGATCGACGAGCTCGAGCATGAGGCCGCGGTCGGAATGGTCGACGACGTCGGCGGCGAGCTTGCCGGCGGCCGCCTCGGTCTTGACCCTTGTGATCAGCTGGCCGCCTGGCGCGCGGATCATCTCGACCTTGATGAAGGGGAAGCGCTTGTTGAAGGCCTTGATGACCTCCTGCTCGACCTCGGTGAAATTGGCCGTGTAGTAGACCAGCGTTCCTTCCTTCTTGGCCGCCTCGATCAGCTCGGGCGAACCGAACGGGTTGGCCGTCTGTGCGCCGGCCGGCAGCGCCAGGGCACCCGCCAGCCCGAGCGCCCCGGTCATCACCGAGCGCCGCGACAATATTGGTAGCTTCATGATCTTCTCCTCCCGTCCTCTTATTGCTCGAATTGGCGTTTCGCGGCCGCGCGCTACCCGGCCTTGCCGATACCGCTATCGGCGGCGCCGCGCGACAAATAATGGGCAATGCCGATCAGCACCGCGAGCAGCACCATCTGCACCAGGCTGAAAGCTGCCGTGATACTGATATTGCCGCCATCGTAGTAGTCGAGCAGCAGAACCGCCATCACCATCGAGTCGCTGCTGTAGAGAAACAGCGACGAGCCGAGCTCGCGCACCGCCAGGATGAAGAGCAGGGTCATCGCCGCGATGACCCCGGGCCGGGCGAGCGGCAGCACCACCGTGCGCACCGTGCTCAGCGTCCCGCGCCCGCAGATCCACGCCGCCTCCTCGAGCTCGCGGTGGATCTGCATCAGCGAGGTCGAGAGCGCCTTCACCGTATCGGGCAGGAAACGCGCGATGAAGGCGAGGGCGAGGATCCAGATCGTGCCGTAAAGCCCTCCCGGCAAGCCGATCCACGCCCAGAGATAGGCGACGCCGACGACGAGGCCGGGAATCGCCACCGGCAGGGTCGAGATGACGTCGACGGCGCGGCGTCCCGGTACGGTCGTCCGGGTCACCGTATAGCCGATGGCGAAGGCGAGCGTGCCGCCGACCAGCGCGGTGATGACCCCCACCTCCATCGTATTGGTGATCGAGCGCAGCGCCAGCGGGTTGGCGAAGAGCCGCTCGAAATGCATCAGCCCGTATTGCCGCATGTCGAACAGGCTGGCGACGCTGCGGATGAAGAGGAACTTGCGGAACGCGGCGACGATCAGCCCCAGGCTCGGCAGCACGACGACGATGAGCAGATAGAGGATGGCGAGGCCGAGGGTCAGGAACCGCCAGGGTCCGAGATTGAGCGAGCGCGGGCGGAACGCCTTGCCCGCCACCGTGGTGAAGCTGCGTCCGGACAGCACCTTCTGCTGCAGTATCACCAGCAGGCCGGTCACCACCATGAGGATGATGGCGACCGCGGCGGCGTTGCTGTAAAGCGGCGGCGACCACGCCGTCAGGTTGAAGATGTAGGTCGTCAGCACGGAGACGTTGCCGGGCGTGCCGAGGACCGCCGGAATGCCGTAGATGCCGAGCATGACGATAAAGGAGAGCAGCATGCTCGAGATGATGGCCGGCGCGATCAGCGGGAAGGTGATGCTGAACAACGTGTGCCAGGCGCTGGCCCCGGAGATCTCCGCCGCCTCCTCGAGCGAGGGATCCATGTTGCGCAACGCCGCCGAGGTGAACATATAGACATAGGGCGCGTAATACATGCCGAAGATGACGATCAGCCCCGGCATCGAATAGAGATTGAGCCGCCACTCCAGCCCGATGCTGGCGAACATCGTGTTGAGCAGGCCGGTCTTGGGCGAGCCGAGGATCGCCCAGGCGACGGCGGCGACCAGTGGCGGCACAAAGAGCGGCAGCAGCCCGGCGGTGGCGATCAGCCCCTTGCACGGCGTGTTGGTGCGCACGACGATCCAGGCGAAGGCGAGGCCGATGCCGAGCGCCAGCACCGTGCCGCCGGCGCAGGCGACGAAGGAGTTGAGCAGCGCCAGGTGGACGTTCGGGTTGGCGAGGACGGCGGTAAAATTGTCGATCGAGATGTCCGCCGGGTGGAAACCGTCGACCACCGGATTGACCCCGGTCACCGCGCCGAAGAGCAGCATGAAGATCGGATAGAGAACGAGGAAGGCGAGGATCGCCAGCAGCAGGCCGGTCCACAGCCAGCCGGCGACGCTGAAACGCGCCCGCTGAGCGGCGCGCTGCCCAGACGTCGCTATCGAGGCTGTCGCAGCCTGCACTCTCAACCTCCCCTCTAGCGGCCCGCGTTGTTCGGGCCGGCATTTGCTTCAGCACGCCGCGTTGTCGCGGATTGGGTCGGCCGAGTTTCCCGGTCGCGGCCCTGTCCATAAGCTATCAGCCGGCCGTCGGGTAGACAAACCCTAGAGCGAGTCTATCCGATACGCACGAGGGCGCCGCCATCGACCGGCAGCGAGACGCCGGTGATGAAGGACGCCTCGTCGGAGGCAAGAAACAAGGCGGCGTTGGCGACGTCCCAGGCGGTGCCCATGCGGTGGCGCAGCGGCACTTTAGCGTCGCGCTCGGCGGCGATCTGGGCGCGGCTGACGCCGCGCACGCGCGCCCGCGTGTCGACCGCCATCGGCGTGTTCATCAGCCCGGGCAGGATGACATTGGCGCGCACGCCGAACTCGGCGTTCTGGATGGCGAGCTGCTGGGTGAAGGCGATCATCGCCGCCTTGGTCGCCTTGTAGGTCACGTAGGGGTAGTCCTCCCAAGCGGCGACCGACGAGATGTTGATGATGACGCCCGATTTCTGCTGCCGCATGAACGGCAGCACGTGCTTGCATGCCATGATCGTGCCGCGCAGGTTGATGGCGCAGATGCGGTCGAAGGCCTCCTCGCTGAGCTCGAGCAGCGGGGCGTCGCCGCCGGCGAGGCTGACCCCGACATTGTTATGCAGGATGTCGATGCGCCCCCAGCGACGCTGCGCCGCCGCGACCGCCGCCGCCAGCGTCGCTTCCTTGGTGACATCGGCCTCGAAGGCGACGCATTCGCCGCCCTCCTCGGCGACCATCGCGGCGGTCTCCTCGGCCGACTCAAGGAGGCGGTCGACGGCGAGCACTTTCGCTCCTTCGCGCGCGAAGCGCAAAACGGTCGCACGGCCATTGCCCATGCCTTCGCCGGGGCTCTGGCCGGCGCCGACGACGATGGCGACCTTCTCTGCAAGCCGCATGGCTGATCCCTTCTCAATCCTTCGGCAGCGGAAACTCGTCGAGATAGTGAAGGTAGTCGTCCTCGACATCGATCTGCATCGTCGCCAGCAACCGGACGACGCCGTTATAGAAGGCGATGGTGATGACCAGATCCGTCAGGCACTCGGTATCGAGCCCCTGCCGCAGCTCGGCAAAGGTCGCGTCCGAGACCGCCATGTTCGTCGTCATCTCGCGCGCCGCGCGCAGCACCGCCTTGGCGAGCGGCTCGAGCGCGCTCGTCTTCCCTGCGGTTTCGGCGATCATGGCCCGGACATCGTCGTCGGAGACGCCGAAATCGCGGCCGATCTTGATGTGGTGCGAATATTCGTAGGGCGAGCGGGCGAGATAGCCGACCTGGAGGATCGCCATCTCGCGCAGGCGCGGGTCGAGGCGGCTCTGATGGCGGATGAACTTGCCGAGCGCGGAAAAGCTGCGCAAGCCGTTCGGGCTGTGCGCCAGGGCGCGATAGAGATTGATGTTGCGGGACAGCAGGTCCTGATTCTCGGCGGCGAGGTCCGCCTTGTCGAGATAGGCTAGGCGCGCCATTCCAAGCTCCTCCTTCTATACGATGTTCTTCTCGCGCAGCGCGGCGATCGCCTCTGCCGTGAGCCCGGCCTCGCGCAGTATCTCGTCCGTATCGGCGCCGAGCGGCGGCGCGGGGCGCCGGATACGGCAGGGATTGTCCGAGAATTTGAGCGGCCTGGTCGCATACCTGCGGGTCGGCGAAGACATCCTCGAGATCCATCACCAGGCCGCAGGGCACGCCGGCGGCGTTCAGCACCTCGATCCAATGGGCGCTGGTGTTGCGCACCAGCCGCGCCTCGATTTCCGCGTTGATGGCGGCGCGGTTCTTCATGCGCAGCGCATTGGTGCGGAAATCGGGGTGGCCGCGCAGCTCGGGCGCGCCGATCGCCTCGATCAGCTTGGCATAGACCATCTCGGTGCTCGGCGCGATCGCCACCTCGCCGTCGCTCGTGCGGAAGAGACCGTAAGGGGCGACGATGCCGTGATCGTTGCCGGTGCGCCGCGGCACCTCGCCGCTGGCGAAGTAGTTGGCGGCGAGGAAGCTGTGAAAGCTGATGAGCCCGTTGGTCAGGCTGGCGCTCACCGTGTCGCCGCCGCCGGTTCGCCCGCGTCCGACCAAAGCCGCGCAGATGCCGAGCGCGCCGTAGAGCCCGGCGACGAGGTCGCTGATCGGCGGGCCGGCGCGCACGGGCTCGTCGCCCGGCTTGCCGGTGACGCTCATGAAGCCACTCATCGCCTGGGCGATGAAGTCGAAGGCCGGGCGGTCGCGATAGGGGCCGCTGATGCCGAAGCCGGTGATGTTGCAATAGACGAGGTCGGGCTTGAGCTCTTTCAGCCGCGCCGCGCCGAACCCCATCTTGTCGAGGATGCCGGGGCGGTAATTCTCGACCAACACATCGCTCTGGCTGATCAGCCGCGCCAGCACCTCGCGCCCCTCGGCCGAGCGCAGATCGAGGGTGATCGACCGCTTGTTGCGGTTATAGGCGGCGAAATACCAGCTCAGCCCGTCGCGTATGGCGCCCTGATGGCGCACCGGATCGCCCTCGCCGGGCGTTTCCACCTTGATGACGTCGGCGCCCATATCGGCGAGCAGCATCGAGCAGAACGGGCCGGCGAGGATGCGGGTGAGGTCGAGAACGCGAATTCCGCTCAGGGGCAAGATGGTCTCCCGATTGATTACAGGTGCTTCTGGTCGCCGCCGATCGGCGGCAAGAAGGCGAGGCGAAGGCTGATCAGCAGGCCGCCGACCGCCAGCGCGGCGCCGAGCGCGGCGACCCCGGCCCAGCCATGGCGCGCCCAAGCGAGACCGCCGGCCGAGCCGGCAACGCTCGAGCCGAGATAGACGGTGAAGAGATAGAGCGAGGCGGCCTGGGCCTTGGCGCCTTGCGCCCGCCGGCTGACCCAGGAGCTGGCGATCGCGTGGCAGCCGAAGAAGCCGAAGGTCATCACCGCGAAGCCGAGCAGAATCACCGCGAGATGGCGATCGACGGTGAGCAGGATGCCGCCCAGCATCAGCGTGACGGCGGCGCCGAGGACGCGCCGCCGCCCCAGCCCGTCGGCGAGCTGTCCCGCCAAGGTCGATCCGACCATGCCGACAAGATAAACGGCGAAGATCGCCCCGACGGTGGTCTGGCTGAGCGCATAAGGCGGCGCCAGCAGGAGGAAGGCGATGTAGTTGTAGAGCGTGACGAAGCCGCCCATCAGCAGAAAGCCGAGAACGAGAAGCCAGCGCAATCCGGGATCGCCGAGATGGCCGAGCAGCGGCCGCGCCAGCTCGGCGAGGGCGAGCGGCCGCGGCCGGAAATGCCGCGACGGCGGCAGATAGCACCAGACGATGATGGCGCTTCCAAGGCCGAGCAGCCCGATCGCCGCCAGGGCGACGCGCCACGAGCTGTGATCGGTGATGACTCCGGCGGCGAAGCGCCCCGCCATGCCGCCAAAGCCGTTGCCGGCGATGAGCAGTCCGACGGCGAGGCCGACGGCGCGCGGATGCGTCTCCTCGCCGAGATAGGCCATGGCGACGGCCGGCAAGCCGCTCAGCGCGACGCCTTCGAGCGCCCGGGCAAGCAGGAGCCACGAGAAGGTGGGTGCCAGCGCAGCGACGATCGACAGCGCGGCGGAGGCGGTCAACGACAGCGCCATGACCGTCTTGCGGCTCCAGGCCTCCGACAGCGAGCCGGCGATGATCAGCATCGGCGCGAGAATGCCCGTGGTCAGCGACAGCGACAGGCTGCTCGCCGCCGCCGAGACGCCAAACTCGGCGGCGAGGACCGGCATCAGCGGCTGCACGCAATAGAGCAGGGCGAAGGTGGCGAAGCCGGCCGCGAACAGCGCGAGGTTGGCCTGACGGAATTTTGGCGTGCCACGCTGCAGGAACGAATCGTCGGACGCGGGGTCCGATGCGGTCGGCGCGGTAGCGATGGCGCTGCCTTGCCCGATGTCGTTCACACGCCTCCTCCCCGTCGATCGCGCCTCGCGGCGACAGCATCGGTCGCTGCGCGGCGAAGCGCCAGCACCTTATGACTGGCGCGTTCCGAGGGTTGAATGCAAAATCGGCCGGCGCCGCAGCGGGCCTGATCCGCAATTCCAGGAGAGAGAGAGAACATGGCCGAGCGAGAAATCGACGCGCTGCGGCGGATCTTCGCCGCGCTGCCGCCGGGCAGCAATCTGACCGCGCCGGAGTTGCGCAAAGGCTTCGAGGGATTGATGGCGATCTTCCCGCCCGATCCCGATTTGACCGTCGATGTGGTCTCGGCGGGCGGCGTCGCCGGCGAGCTGGTCGCCGCCCCGGGCGCCGCGACCGACCGCGTCGTCCTCTACGTCCATGGCGGCGGCTACGTCATGGGCTCGCCCGCCGCCTATCGCAATCTCGCCGGCGCGATCGGGCGCGCCGCCAAGGCCCGCGTGCTCACCGTCGACTATCGGCTGGCGCCCGAGCATCTCTTCCCCGCCGCGCTCGAAGACGTTGTGACGGCCTATCGCTCGCTGCTCGACCAGGGCATCCCGGCCGCGCAACTGGCGGTCGCCGGCGATTCGTCCGGCGGCGGCCTCGCAGTCGCCCTGCTGACCACCCTGCGCGAGCGCGGCTATGCCCTGCCGGCGGCGGCAGCGTGTCTCAGCCCCTACGTCGATCTCCAGTCGCTCGGCGCCTCGATCGAAGAGAAAGCGGCGGAGGATCCGATCCTGACCCGCTCGATGCTGCTCGGCATGGCGCAAAGCTACTTCGCCGGGACCGACCTACGCTCGCCCGTGGTGTCGCCGCTCCACGCCGATCTGCGCGGGCTTCCGCCCCTGCTCATTCAGGTCGGCTCGGCGGAGATCCTGCTCGACGACGCGGTCGGCTTGGCGCGGCGCGCCGGGGCAGCGGCGGTCAAGACGCGGTTGGAGATCTGGCCCGAGATGCTGCATGTCTTCCAGCTTTACGCGCCGATGCTGAGCGCCGGCCGCCAGGCCATCGCCGGGATCGGCGCCTTCCTGCAAACGGCCTGGGCGCGATGAGCCCCCGCCAAGACAACGACGTGCGGCGCTACGCGCCGGCGACGGCGCGCAACCGCGACGCCATTCTCGCCGTGCTCGCGCGCCATTTGCCGGCGTGCGGCCTCGTCCTCGAAATTGCCAGCGGCTCGGGCGAGCATGCCGTGCATTTCGCCGCCGGCCTTCCCGGCTTGATTTTCCAGCCGAGCGACCCCGACCCGGCGGCGCGCGCCAGCATCGATGCGTGGGCGAAGGAAGCCGGCCTCGGCAATCTGCGCCCGGCGATCGAACTCGACGCCGCTGCGCCATGGCCGATCGGCGCGGCCGACGCGATTCTCTGCATCAACATGATCCACATCGCGCGCTGGCGCGCCGCTTGCGGCTTGGTGGAAGGCGCGGCGCGTAGTCTCGGCCCAGGCGGCATTCTCTATCTCTACGGCCCGTTTAAGCGGGAAAATCGTCACACCGCGCCGAGCAACGCCGAGTTCGATCGCGGCCTGCGGGCACGCAACCCGGAATGGGGCGTGCGCGACCTCGAGGCGGTGGCGGCGCTCGCCGCCTCTTGCGGCTTCGCCGAACCGGCGGTCGAGACCATGCCGGCCAACAATCTGTCGCTGATCTTTCGGCGGCTTGCAGCAACCGAACGGAGCAAATGAGATGAGTTTCGATTTCACCGGCAAGCGTGTCGTCGTCGCCGGCGGCAGCCGCGGCATCGGCCGCTCGATCGCGCTCGGCTTCGCCGCCGCCGGCGCTGCGGTCTCGATCTGCGCGCGCGGCGCCGAGGCGCTCGCCGCGACGCGCGGCGAGCTGACGACATTCGGCGGCACCGCGCATGCCGCTACGTGCGACCTCGCCGACGGCGCGGCGATCACGCGCTATATCGCGGCGGCGGCTTCGGCGCTCGGCGGCATCGACGTGCTGGTCAACAACGCCTCGGGCTTCGGCGCCAGCGACGACGAGGCGGGCTGGGCCGCGAGCGTCGCCGTCGACATGATGGCGATCGTGCGCGCCTCGCAGGCCGCCCAGCCGCTCCTGGAGAAATCCGCCCCCGGCAAACAAGGTGGCGCCTCGATCGTCAACATCTCGTCGATCTCGGCCTATCGCCCGAGCATCCGCACGCCGCCCTACGGCGCGATCAAGGCGGCGGTCATCCACTACACGACGAGCCAGGCGGCGGCGCTCGCCGGCAAGAACATCCGCGTCAATTGCGTGGCGCCGGGCTCGATCGAGTTCCCCGGCGGCACCTGGGAGCAGCGCCGCACCGAGAACCCGACGCTCTACAACCGCATCCTCGCCAGCATCCCGTTCGGCCGCCTCGGCCACCCCGAGGAGATCGCCAATGTCGTCCTCTTCCTCGCCTCGCCGCTGGCGAGCTGGATCACCGGCCAAACCATCATCGCCGATGGCGGCCAATTGCTGGGCTCCTAACAGCACATAGCAAGCCGCGCCTCATCGACTCCCTCTCCCCTTGTGGGAGAGGGAGGGGCCCGCGAAGCGGGAGGGTGAGGGGTTTCTTTCCGCCCGCTCGGCATGCCGGCGCGAACCCCCTCACCCCGACCCTCCTGAGCGTTTGTCGAAGGGCCCGCAAGGGGAGAGGGGGAATTTGTGCGCGTTTCCCCCCCTCCCGCCTCAACCTCCGACCGCAGCGCGCGACGCTCCGCGTATTCCGCGGCGTCATGCGCGCCCAGCGTGCGTTCCAACCAACTCGTCCACATGCTCACCTCCGACGCGTGCGGGAAAGACGAGGCTCGCTTCACGGGATGGCGCGGGGAGGCATTAAAAAAGCCGCCTCGCGTGTCGCGGGCGGCCTGAATTCCGGGTATCGAGATCGGGCCCTAGATCGGTCCCTCCTCTCGCAGCCGCAAACCGCCGCACGCGGGCGCATTAACGCGCCAGCGTTTTTGACACGACATTTGGGCTACGAGACGAATCATGCGGGCATTATGCCGGTAGGACATTCCCGGCGCCAGCATTTCCTTTGCGTACGCCGGTCCTTTGCGCACCCCGGCGAATTCAGCTGCCCGGCAGGTCCGCCGCCAACGGCAGGTAATAGTCCGTCCACGCCTTGGGCATCGTCTTGAGGATGCCGGTCTTGTAGAGATGCGCGGCGAATACCATCGTGCCTTGCGGTTCGGTGCGGAACTCCATCATGTCGGGTTGCTTCAGGATGTCGAGCAGCTGGTCGGTGTCGGCCTTGTCGTTGGTGATCTTCTTGTAGATCAACACGGCCTCGCGTGGGTTCGCCTTGATGAAGGCGATCGCCTCCTCGGTCGCCGTGCGCACCGCCTTGACGATCACCGGATTGGCATCGGCGAATTGCGTCGTCGTGAAAAACTGCGCCTGCGACAGCGGTCCGCCGATGATGTCCTTGGAGCTGGCGACGAGATGCGCGCCGGCGGCCAGCTCGAGATACTGGAAGGGCGGCGCCGAGAAATGGCTGGTCACCTCGTGCCGCGCGTTCGACATCGCCGCCATCGCGTCGGGATGGCCGAGCTGCACCGTGTTGGGATCGAATCTGCCGACAGCGGCGTCGCCGTACAGCTTGGCCGCCGCCATCTGCAGCAGGATCGCCTGGGTCGAGACCTTGACCGTCGGCACGGCGATCTTGTCGTCGGGGCCGATATCGGCGAGCGTCTTGATGCGCTCCTCGCGCGACAGCAGGAGCACCGGCTGGGCCGAGCTGCCGATGATGCCCTTGACGCGACCGCGCGTGCGATCCCACAGGAGCAGCAGATTGCCGGTTCCGGTGTTGACGATGTCGACGCTGCCGGCGAGCAGCGCATCGGTCTGCGCGCCGCCGCCGCTGAGGTTGAGCCAGCTCACCTTGAGATTGGTCACGCCCGCTTTCGCGGCATGCGCCTCGATCAGCTTCTGCTCCTCCATCACATGGCTGGCGAGATAGAGAATGCCGGGCTGCCGCGTGATGGCGATCTCGCTCTTGGCCTGGGCGCGCGCCGATGCGGCGTTCAGCAGAGCGAGCACGGCGACGCAGCAGACGACTAGAAAACGCATGATGTCTTTCTCCGATCGGACCCATCGATAGCGATTCGGCGCCGCCCCCGCAATGCCGCTCGCGCACCGGCACCGATCGCCTGAGCCGGCAATTTCATCGCGCGCCGTCGGCTTGCCCCTCGCCCCGAATTGCGCGAGGGGCTCGCGTGGCACTGGTCAGCGCGCCCCGCCTGTCGCAAGATGGTTCGCGATGACCACGCCCGATCCACTCCTGCAGCCCTTCCAGCTCAAGCAGCTGACGCTGCGCAACCGCTTCCTCTCGACGGCGCATGAGCCCGCCTATACCGAGGACGGCATGCCGAAGACGCGCTATCGGCTCTATCACGCCGAGAAGGCGAAAGGCGGTATCGCCCTCACCATGATCGGCGGCTCGGCGGTGGTGGCGCCCGACAGCCCGCCGGTCTTCGGCAACATCCTGCTCTACAAGGACGAGGTGGTGCGCTGGCTCGGCGAGCTTGCCGACGACGTGCATGCGCACGGCGCCGCGGTGATGATCCAGCTCACCCATCTCGGCCGACGCACCTTGTGGAGCAAGGCGGACTGGCTGCCGGTGGTGGCGCCGAGCGCGATCCGCGAGCCGGCGCATCGCGCCTTCCCCAAGGCGGCCGAGGATTGGGACATCGCCCGCATCCTGGGCGACTACGCCGACGCCGCCGAGCGCTGCGTCGCCGGCGGCATGGACGGCATCGAGATCGAATGCTACGGCCATCTCGCCGATCAATTCTGGTCGCCGGCGACCAATATGCGCGACGACGCATATGGCGGCTCGCTGGAAAATCGCATGCGCTTCTCGCAAGAGGTGGTGCGCGCGATCCGCGCCCGCATCGGCGCCGATGTCGTCCTCGGCCTGCGCATGGTGTGCGACGAGGATTGGGAGAAGGGTCTGACGCGTGATGAGGGGCTCGCCATCGCACGGCGGTTCGCGGCCGGCGGCGACATCGACTTCATCAACGTCATCCGCGGCCATATCGACACCGACGAGGCGCTCTCGCACGTCATTCCCGGCATGGGCGCCAGACTCGCGCCGCATCTCGATTTCGCCGGCGAGGTGCGCGCGGCGACGGGCGTGCCCGTCTTCCACGCCGCGCGCATCCAGGATCTCGCGACGGCGCGCCATGCCATCGCCTCGGCCAAGCTCGACATGGTCGGGATGACGCGCGCCCATATCGCCGATCCGCATATCGCCCGCAAGCTCGCCGCCGGCAGGGAGGACGATATCCGCCCCTGCGTCGGCATGGGCTACTGCATCGACCGCATCTATTTCGGCGGCGAGGCGCTCTGCATCCATAACCCGGCCACGGGTCGCGAGGAGTTCCTGCCGCATGTCGTCGGGCCGAGCGGCGGGGCGCGGCGCAAGGTGGTGGTGGTCGGCGCCGGGCCGGCCGGGCTCGAAGCCGCCCGTGTCGCCGCCGTGCGCGGCCATGATGTCGTCGTATTCGAGGCCGCCGCCGAGCCGGGCGGCCAGATCCGGCTGACGGCGAAACTCGGGCGGCGGCGCGAGATCATGGGCATCGTCGATTGGCGCGTCGCGCAATGCCTCAAGCAGGGCGTGCGCTTTCGCTACAATAGCTATGCCGAGGCCGACGACATCCTCGGCGAGACGCCGGATGTCGTCTTTATCGCCACCGGCGGCCTGCCGAATCTTTCCTTCCTCGAAGCCGGCGCCGATCTCGTCACCACCTCGTGGGACATCCTCTCCGGCGCCGTCAAGCCGGCGGGCAATGTCCTGCTCTTCGACGATAACGGCGCCGATGCCGGCCTCACCATCGCCGAGTTCCTCGCCGAAGCCGGCAGCCGGCTGGAGATCGCGACGCCCGAGCGCACGCTCGGCCCCGAGGTCGGCGGCACCAACTACCCGCCTTATTTCAAATCGCTCGCCCGGCACGACGTGACGATCAGCCTCAACCTGCGCCTCGAATCCGTGGCGCGCGCCGGCAACCACCTGGCGGCGACGTTGGTCAATCCCTATGACCGCTCGCGCCGAATCCGCGAAGTCGAGCAAATCGTCGTCGAGCACGCGACGCTGCCGCTCGACGAGCTCTATTTCGCGCTCAAATCAGGATCGCGCAATCGCGGCGCCGTCGACCATGCCGCCCTCATCGCCAACCGGCCGCAGGAAGCCGGCCCGGCGGCGGGCGGCTACGCCCTCTATCGCATCGGCGACGCCGTCGCCGCGCGCAACATCCATGCCGCCATCTACGACGCGCTGCGCCTGGCGAAGGATTTGTGAGCGCGACATATGAATGATCGTAGGGGCCGCCCTTGCGGCGGCCCCGCGGGCCTCTCGCGGTTTCTGCGAAACCGCTGACGGCGACAGGCGAAGCGAAGCTTCGCCGAGAGCCGGGACAAGCCCGGCCCCTACAATCAATTGATCAATTTCGGCACCGACGAGACCAGCAGCACCACCCCCGAGACCAGCAGCAGGATCAGCACGACCCGGCGGAACGTCGCGTCGCTGAAGCGCGCGTAGAGGCGGGCGCCGAGGATAGCGGGAATCACCATCGCCGGCGCGACCACGACGAAGAAACCGGCGGCCTCCGCGGTGATCAGCCCGCTTGTCGCATAGACCGTCAGCGTCAGCGCATGCATCACCAGGTTGAAGCTCTGAAAGACGGCGCGCTGCGCGTCCTTGTCCCAGCCGCGCAGGGCGCACCACAGCGTCGGCGCCGGTCCGGTCAGCCCGCCGAGCCCGCCCATGACGCCGCCGAGCAAGCCGACCGCGCCGTCGGCGACGGCGCCGCCGTGATGGATGCGCGGCAGCTCGCGGATGGCCAGCATGATCGGGCACCAGATCGCCAAGAGCGCGCCGATCACCGCCTTGAAGAGGGTCTGGTCGATATGCGGCAGCAGGGCGGCGCCGAGCGGCACGCCGACGACGCCGCCGAGGATGAAGGGCAGCGCGCGCTTGAGCGCGAACCCGCGGCGCAGCGAGCCGAGCGCCAGGAGCTGGCCGACCAGCGAGCCGAAGACGACCAGCGGCGCCGCCAATTGCGGCGGCGCCGCCCAGACCCAGAAGGCCATGGCGACGAGCCCAAAGGCGAAGCCGGACAGACCCTGAACGAAGCCGGCGGCTGCCGCGCCAAGGATGATTGTGACGAGAAGGGAATCCATCGCCCGGCACAGAAGCATAACCCGGCAAGGGCGTCGATGCGCTTGCCCGCCCGATCAGACTATCGCGAAGCGCTGTACCGCTCTGCCGCATGCTCTACGACGCGAAGGACATCCGTATTATAGTGTGGGTCGCTGTCGCTCCCGCCACGGCGGCTGGACCAAGCCGGAAACGCCGGTCGCTGAAGGATGTCGCCCGTGCCGTTGACGACTGAGAATGTGCCGGAAAAGCCGAGCGATCCCGTCTCCTCCGACCGGGAAAATGACGCTCTCCTTGGTCGCCGCATTTGGACGGCTGTCGCAATTTTTTTCACGGCGCTTTTTGGTGTGACTGACGCGCCGACTGGCATGACTCCGGGGGATTTCAGCGAGGCCGTACCGACGGCCCCGCGCCACGCCGAGCCATCATTGGGTTTCGGGATTCGCTTTTGGCTCCGGGAATTGAAGGCTAAATTCGGGCTTCACTGAAATTCAGGCTGCGCCACGACTGACGGGCCAAATGGCTTGACGGGGCCGAGCGCGGCGGCGAACATCCACCATGGGGCTTCGGGGCAAATCGCGATAAAGCTTGCACAAGCAGGCAGCGGCAGGGGTCGTCGGACCCGCCTCGTGACATTATGGGAGGTCGTCATGAAAGCATCTGTGCACGCGCTGTCGCTTGTCGTCGCCGCCCTCGCCATCACTTGGGCGCCCGCTCTGCTTGCGGCCGATCCGATCAAGCTGCGCGCCTCGCTCGATACCTCGGCGACGCATGGCCGAACCATCGCGATCGACGACTATCTGAAGCAGGTCCAGCAGGAATCCGGCGGCCGCATCCAGACCGAGCTCTTCCACAGCGGTCAGCTCTTCAAGGACGCCAATGTCGCCAAGGCGCTGCGCCAGGGCGGCATCGAGATGGCGGTGCCCGGCACCTGGGTGCTGACCGGCTTCGTGCCCGATGCCGACATCGTCCAGCTGCCGGTGTTCTACGGCCAGACCATCGACGCCGTGCATCGCGTCGTCGACGGCCCGGTCGGCCAGACGATCAACAAGGAGCTCGAGGAGAAGCTCGAGGCCAAGGTGCTCGGGAACTGGTTCGATCTCGGCTACCAGAACGTCTACTCGACTTCGAAGCCGCTTACCGATTTCAAGGATCTTGCCGGCATGAAGATCCGCAATTCGGGCGGCGCCGGGCAATTCGCCAAGGCGAAGTTCTTCGGCGCGACGCCCAACATGACGGCGTGGCCGGACGTGCCGCTCGCCCTCAGCCAGGGCACGTTCGACGGGCTGACGACGACCAATGAGAGCATCGCCAGCGCCAAGTTATGGGATTCCGGATTGAAATACGGCTTCGAGACGCATGAGGCGCTCAACGCCTATATCCCGATGGTCAGCCAGACCTTCTGGAAGAAGCTGAGCCCCGATCTGCAGAAGCTGATGCTCGATCTTTGGGCCAAGAACATCCCGACCTATCGCGCCAACATGGCGAAGGCGCAGGCCCTGGCGCGCACGACCCTCATCGAGCACGGCATCAAGTTCGTCGATCCCAGCGCGGACCAGATCGCCGCGGTTCGCGCCAAGATGATGCCGACGCAGGATGCGCTGGCGGTCGAGCTCAAGGTCTCGCCCGATCTCGTGAAGCAGGCGACGGCGACGCTCACCGCGACGAACTGATCGCCGCGCGACGCACGCACCACGCCGACAGGCCATGATGGCGGTTTGGGACCGGGTCGAGCGCACGCTCGCCGGGCTGTTCGGCGCCTGCGCCCTCGCCGTCGGCCTCTATCAGGTGTTCAGCCGCTATATCGATCCCAAGCTCGCCGTCGGCTGGGGCGACGAGGTCGTCGTCTATTTCACCGTCTGGGCGATCTTCATCATCGCCAGCCAGCTGGTGCGCACCGACGGCCATGTCCGCCCCGACATCGTGCTGCGCCTGATGCCGCCCCGCGGCCAGCGCGTCACCGAGATCTTCAACTGCCTCGTCGCCCTCGTCTTCTGCGGCGGCCTCATCTGGTACGGCATCGAGATCTGCAGCGTCTCCTTCGCGCTCGACGAGCGCAGCTCGACCGGGCTCGAATTCCCCATGTGGATCTATTACGCGGCGCTGCCGGTCGGCAGCACGCTGATGGCGATCCGCTATACGATCCGCCTCTACGTCTATGCCTTCCGCTTCGATCCCAAGACGATGATCATCCAGCCCGGGCACGAGGCGTGAGCACACTCCTCTTCCTCTTGATGTTCTTCGGCCTGCTCGCCGCCGGCATGCCGATCTT
>WNFM01276932.1_pt1 | contig 55381 bp, 51 predicted proteins | sample 5400271 | NCBI WGS metagenome assembly WNFM01 (sample SAMN13153352, study PRJNA577476) | soil metagenome | isolation source: 60 cm saprolite on Douglas fir-dominated hillslope | place: USA:California | collected 2013-09-17
CCATGGCTTTCCCCCATGAACGTTGTCGCAAGTAGACTTGATTGATCGGGCGCAAAGAGCGCAAATGTCCCCGTCATTAGGAGAATTTGCGCATGCCCAAGGATACCGCGAAAGCCCTTGACTCTCTGCTCAAGCTGAGCGCTGCCGAATTGCGCAGCCTGTGGGCAGAAGCCTTCGGGCGGGCGCTTACCATCCGAGCACAAAAAGACCTGCTGGTTCGCCTGCTCGCCTACCGGCTTCAGGAGAAGGCCCACGGCGGGCTGCATGCGGCGAGTGTGAAACGCCTGCAGAAATTAGTGGGTGAATTTGCCGGCAACGACACTGCACCGATGTCCATCGACGCGCCCCGCTTCAAACCCGGCACGCGCTTGATCCGTGAATGGCAAGGCAAAACCTTCGAGGTCACGGTCATGGATCGGGGTTACGCCTACCGCGGGAGCCGCTACGAAAGCCTCTCCGAAATCGCTCGGGAGATCACCGGCGCGCGTTGGTCCGGGCCACGCTTCTTCGGTTTGACGAAGACGGCGAACAAGGATGGGATGCCGGAGGCTCGCAATGGCCGCTGAGCGCCGGGGGCTGCGCTGCGCGATCTACACCCGCAAGTCCTCCGAAGAAGGACTGGAACAGGCGTTCAATTCCCTGGACGCGCAGCGCGAGGCGTGTGGCGCCTACATCGAGAGCCAACGCCATGAAGGCTGGCGGGCGCTTGGTTCCCGGTATGACGACGGCGGCTACTCCGGCGGCAACCTGGAGCGACCCGCGCTCGCCCGGTTATTGGCGGATATCTCGTCGGGCAAGATCGACGTAGTGGTGGTCTACAAGGTCGATCGGCTCACCCGGTCGCTGGCCGACTTCGCCAAGATCGTGGAGATTTTCGATGCCCAGGGGGTGTCGTTCGTCTCGGTCACCCAGCAATTCAACACCACCAGCTCGATGGGGCGATTGACGCTCAATGTGCTGTTGTCGTTTGCCCAGTTCGAGCGCGAGGTCACCGGCGAGCGCATCCGCGACAAGATCGCGGCCTCCAAGAAGAAAGGCATGTGGATGGGGGGCTACGTGCCCTTGGGCTACGACGTGATCGAACGCAAGCTTGTCGTCAACCAATCCGAGGCGACGCTGATTGGTTGGATCTACGAACGCTACCTGGCACTGGGATGCGTCCGGCATCTGAAGGCAGAGCTGGACCGCAAAGGGATAAAGAGCAAAGTAAGGCACGGCCGCGATGGTCATCCGTTCGGCGGGAGCGCCTTCTCGCGCGGCGCGCTCTATACCCTCCTGCGCAATCCACTCTATGTCGGCGAGATCCGTCACCGCGATTCGTCCTATCCCGGCAACCACGAAGCGATCGTGCCGCGAGTGCTTTGGGACCAAGTCCAGGCCCGGTTAGCCACCAACCGTGTCGCGCGGCGCGACGGAACTCACGCCGCCAATCCCAGCCTGCTCGCTGGACTCTTGTACGACACGCAGGACAACCGCATGACCCCTTCGCACGCGGTAAAGCGCGGCAAGCGCTACCGCTATTACGTCTCCCAGGCGCTGATCCGGCACGCAGATCAACACCCGCGACAAGGCGGCCGGATTCCGGCGCACGAACTGGAACAGCGAATTTGTGATCGGGTAGGCCTCTTCCTCAATCACAGCCAAGCGGTTCTGGACGCGCTGGCGGTAGCTTCGGACGACAACACGGTGCGAACGGCGTTGATCGCGGCGGCGAAAGCACACAGCGTGAAACTCAAGCGGGCAGCGCCTGCTGAGGTCCGACCGTTCCTGACTACCGTCATCTCCCGGATGACAATCGGCGAAGACGCACTGGAGATCACGGTCATGAAGGCGGCTCTACGCTCGTTGCTCTTAGGCAGATGGGAGCCCGGCTTGTCATCGAGCGATCAAGGCCCTGTGCAGCAGGGGGACGCGGAGGTTTCGCTCTTGCGCTTGAGCGTCGCGTTCGAACTGCGACGCTTCGGCGGGGCCACCCATCTGGTGGTGCCGAGTGGCACGCAGGCCTCCCCTGGCCAGCCCAATCTCGGGCTGATCCGAGCCGTTGCCTGCGCCCGGCGCTGGCACGCGGATCTGCTCTCGGGCAAGGGCAAGAGCCAGTCGCAACTGGCGAAAGAGATGGGCGTGAGTGCGCGATACCTGCGCAAGATCATCGCCTGCGCCTTCCTCGCGCCCGATATCGTGCAAGCGATTCTGGAAGGACGCCAACCCCAGGAGCTGACGCTGGCCCGCCTCGTGCGCAGGCTGCCGATGGACTGGGAGGCGCAGCGTCGACGGTTGGGCTTTACCGAGAAGTACGTGGGCGACGCGGGCGCGGCCGATTCTTGTGTACGGAACCCTGCGCCCGATGCAACTGCAGGGCTTGGGCGAGTTCTTCAATGATCGCCAACGGATCGGCGTTGAGGGCGTGGGTGACCTGCAGGTACTCGACGACATCGAGCCGGCGCTCGCCGGTCTCGTACTTGGACACGAAGGACTGGGGCCGGCGCAGGCGCTTGGCGAGCTGCTGCTGGGTCACGCCCGCCGTCTTGCGCACGGACTTAAGCCGCGCGAGCAGCTGTTCGTATTCCCGCAGATGGGTTGATTTCAAGGTGGCGCCTAAAGTGGATGGCCACCTTGTTAAACCCATTCGAGGATTATCCCAAAAGGGAATAAACTGGTCTTACCACCCCGGCACCTGCTCCGCCGCCCGGCGGGGATGTCCGGGGCGACTTTAAAGGGAGGTCGTGATGCACATGGGGAAGTTGATGTTTCGCAGCGTGGTGATGCTCGCCCTGCTCAGCGGGTGTGTGAGTATCGGCAAGGAAATCACCCAGGATCAACTGGCCGGCTTCAAGGCGGGCGAGACGACTCCAGATCAGGTGATTGCGAAGTTGGGTGCGCCCACCAGTAATACGAGCAGCGCCGATGGCCGCCGGTCGATGGGCTATATGTTCGCCCATTCGCAAGCGCGCCCGGGTTCGTTCGTGCCGATCATTGGACCCTTGATCGGCGGCGCGGATTCACGCAGCAGTCACGTCGTCTTTATGTTCGGGCCGGACGGGAAACTAATCAACTACCTTTCGAGCCAGTCCCAGACGGGCATGGGAACCGGCGCGGCGGGCGGCAAGTATCAGGCCCCTACGCCGGATCAGCCGCAGGAAGCGCCGGTACGATAGGCGAATTGGAGAAGAAGTACGACTAGGGCGGACCGCCGCAATCCGCTTCTGCCTCTGCTGACGGCCGGCAGAACTTCACTCTTTTCACTCAACTGTCAGCCGCCTGGCGTTGGATTACGCATCCAACGTCGGGCTGTTTCTACGCATCACTCCACATCATTTCGGTGGCCAGGTGGCACGCGAAAGCGGCCCTCAGAGACAATCGCCCGATATGCGCCCAATATGACGATTAGGGGCGTCTCTTGGGATCGAGACTCTGCGGGAACAATCGCGAATGTCCCGGAAAGAGGAGACAATTACGTCGTGTCAGAGGCCGGGAACGATTGCTGCAGACTGTGTGGCGGAGAGGGTGGGATTCGAACCCACGTGCCAGGTCTCCCTGACCATCTGATTTCGAGTCAGCGCCGTTATGGCCACTTCGGTACCTCTCCGGATTGGTGTGCTATTTTACCAGCGATGCTGTTTATTGCGAACCTTCCGTCGCGCGGTGCCAGGAATTGACAATGAGACGGCGCGAATTCATCCGCGACGGCACATCGTCGAAAACGGCACTCAGGATCGTAGCGGCGACGTTTCTTTTCACGCTGCCATCATGCGATCCGGATGCGCTGTTCGATCGACCGGTACAGCCATTCGGCGAGACCGACGAGCTCGTGGTCCTGGTTCGCAACGGCCCTGCGACCCGGTTTCTCGGTGCGGACGGAAAATACAGCGGCATCGAGCAGGATCTGCTCGACATGTTCGCCAAGGACACCGGCACGCGCCTGCGCCTCGTCGAACGCACGAAATTCAGTGAAGTCCTGCCGACGTTGCGCCGCCATGTCGCTCATCTGGCCGCCGCAGGCCTGTCGGCCACCGAGGAGCGCCGCAAGGAATTCATCTTCGGACCCGCATACCTGTCGGTGCACACGGTGGTTGCCTACAACACCGATCATCAGCGCCCCAAGAACGTCCGCGACCTGATCTCCAAACGCGTAGTCGTACTTGCCGGATCCGGCGGGGCGGAACAGCTTGGACTGGAAATCCTCCAGGAACCCAAGCTGCGATGGGAAGAAGTGGTGGCGACGGACAGCATGGAACTGCTCGACAGACTGGCCAGCGACGAGGTCGACTACGTGGTGACCGACTCAAATATCGTCGAGCTTGCGCAAAATTTCTCGCCGAACATCGGCCGGGCTTTCAATCTCGGCGAGCCCGAAACGTTGTCATGGGCCATGCCGAAAGATGCGAGCCCGCTTCTGGTCGAACAGGTCAAGGAATTTTTCGCCCGCATCAACGCCAACGGCACTCTGCGGATTCTGCTGGACAGGTACTACGGCCACATCCAGCGGCTTACCCAAGCCGATGTATCTGCTTTCCTAGAGCGGCGGCAATCCGTACTGCCCCAGTATCGCGCCATCTTCGAGGAAGCACAGGAACTGACCGGCATCGACTGGCGCCTTCTCGCTGCCCTCGGCTTTCAGGAATCACACTGGAATCCGCTGGCGACCAGCCCGACGGGCGTGCGGGGATTGATGATGCTGACTTCCGAAACCGCAGACCGGCTCGGTGTGAGCGACCGGCTGGACCCGCGCCAGAACATCATTGCCGGCGCGCGTTATCTGAAGATACTGAAAGACACCCTGCCCGAACGCATCGCCGAACCGGATCGCACCTGGCTGACGCTGGCTTCGTACAACGTCGGCTACGGCCACCTCGAGGATGCGCGCATCCTGACGCAACGTCACGGCTTGAACCCGGATTCCTGGGTGGACGTAAAAAAGACGTTGCCCTTGCTGACGCGCTCCGATTTCTACACCACGGTCAAACGTGGATTTGCGCGCGGCGGAGAAGCAGTCATTCTCACCGAGAACATCCGCAACTACTTCGACATCCTGGTTCGTTTCGAGGAGTCGTACCGTCCGCTGTTTTCTACAGTTCCGGACGAGGAGAGCCACATCCCGCTGTAAGACACTCAGCTGCGGCGAATGGTGTCGATGCCGCCCATATAGGGAAGCAACGCAGAAGGAACAGTAACGCTACCGTCGGCTTGTTGATAATTCTCAAGGATCGCCACCAACGTCCGGCCCACCGCCAGCCCGGATCCGTTCAAGGTGTGGACAAACTCGTTCTTGCCCTTTTCCCCCTTGAAGCGCGCGTGCATGCGCCGCGCCTGGAAGGCTTCGAAGTTGCTGCACGAGGAGATTTCCCGGTACGCATTCTGTCCCGGCAGCCAGACCTCGATGTCGTAAGTCTTCGCCGCCGAAAACCCCATGTCGCCGGTACAAAGCGCCACGGTACGAAACGGCAGTTCGAGCCGTTTCAGGATCGTCTCCGCATTCGCCGTCAGCAGCTCGAGGGCTTCGTAGGACTTTTCCGGCTGGATGATTTGCACAAGTTCCACCTTGTCGAACTGGTGCTGGCGGATCATGCCGCGTGTGTCCTTGCCATAGGATCCGGCTTCGGACCGGAAGCACGGCGAATGGCAGACGAACTTCAGTGGCAACCTGTCCGCGGCGACGACTTCGTCGCGAACGATGTTGGTTACCGGCACTTCCGCGGTGGGAATCAGATAGAACTTGCCGGCGTCGGCCCTCGGCACCGAAAACAAATCTTCCTCGAATTTCGGCAACTGGCCGGTACCGCGCATGCTGTCGGCGTTTACAAGATAGGGCACGTACACTTCGATGTAGCCATGCTCCGCAGTGTGAACATCGAGCATGTACTGCGCGAGCGCGCGATGCAGGCGTGCCAGCGATCCTTTCATCAGCGTAAAGCGCGCGCCACTGATCTTTGCCGCGGCATCGAAATCGAGCAGACCGAGCCCTGCGCCGATATCGACGTGGTCTTTTGCGGGGAAATCAAATTTGCGCGGCTCACCGACGCGGCGCACCTCGACGTTCTCGTCGGCGGATCTTCCGACCGGCACGCTGGCGTGGGGAAGGTTCGGAATCGTGAGCAGGAGATCGGTCAGCTTGACCTGGATGCCTTCCAGCTCAGTTTCGATGGACTTAAGCTCGTCACCCACGCTCGCCATTTCCGCCATCAGCGCGGAAGTATCTTCACCCTTGCGTTTGAGTTCGCCGATCTGCTTCGACGATGCATTGCGTTTGGACTGCAGGTCCTGCGTGCGCACCTGCGCCTTCTTGCGCTGTTCCTCAAGCGTGCGGAATGCGACAACGTCGATCGTGACGCCACGCGTCGCCAGCCTTGCCGCCACCGCATCGAGATCGTTTCTTATCAACTGGATGTCTAGCATTCAAAACCTCAATAAATCATTTGCCACAGAGGGCACAGAGGACACAGAGAAATACGAGGGAAATAACGTCAGAATAACGTTCTGCGTCGCTACCATGGACTGACTTCGAATCTCATTTTCACTTGCAGTCCTCTGTGACCTCTGTGCCCTCTGTGGCTAATTGCCTTTCTTCTTTTTTGCTTCCAGATCGAGGGCGCGCAACTGCGCGAGCTTCTCGGCAATCTTGCCTTCCAGTCCCCGCGACGTCGGCCGGTAGAACTCCGTGTCCTCCATGCCCTCCGGAAAATAATTCTCTCCCGCCGCGTATGCATCCGCCTCGTCATGCGCATAACGATAACTGCGGCCGTAGCCGAGTTCCTTCATGAGCTTGGTGGGAGCGTTGCGAAGATGCTCCGGCACGGGCCGGGACTTGTCGGACTGGACCAGCGAGCGGGCCTCATTATACGCAACGTAGGCGGCATTCGACTTTGCGGCGCATGCCAGATAAATGGCCGCCTGCGCCAGCGCCAGCTCGCCCTCGGGCGAACCCAGCCTTTCATAGGTCTCGCAAGCGTCCAGCGACAGCCGCAATGCCCGCGGATCGGCCAGGCCGATGTCCTCGATCGCCATGCGCACCAGACGCCTGCCGACGTACAGGGGATCCGCCCCGCCGTCCAGCATCCTGACCATCCAGTACAGCGCCGCGTCCGGCGAAGACCCGCGCACGGATTTGTGCAGGGCCGAGATCTGGTCGTAGAAGGCATCACCGCCCTTGTCGAAACGACGCAGGTTCTGGGCGAGTGTCGCCTGCACGAAGGCTTCATCGACTTGCGCAACCTTGCGCGTGATTGCGGCATTGCCGATGGCCTCGACCATGTTCAGCAATCGTCGCGCATCGCCATCGGCGGCACCGACCACCAGTTCACTTGCTTTTTCGGAAGGGCCCAGAGCGGGAAAAGCTTTCGCAAACGCCCGCGAGAACAATTCCGCCAGGTCTTCTTCGGCTAGCGGCTTGAGCACGTAGACCGCGGCACGCGACAGCAATGCGCCGTTGACCTCGAACGATGGATTTTCCGTGGTCGCACCGATGAACGTCACCAATCCGCGCTCGACGAATGGAAGAAACGCGTCCTGCTGCGCCTTGTTGAAGCGGTGAACCTCGTCCACGAACAGGATGGTCGCGCGCCCGGACTGCTGGAGCACATTCTCGGCGTGCGCAACGGCATCGCGAATATCCTTGACGCCGGAGAGGACGGCGGAAAGCGCGATGAACTCGGCATCGAACGCCTTCGCCATCAGGCGCGCCAGCGTGGTCTTGCCCACGCCGGGCGGGCCCCACAGGATCATCGAATGCAGCTTCCCCGACTCGTAGGCCACACGCAACGGCCTGTCGGCGCCGAGCAGATGCCGCTGGCCGACGACTTCGTCCAGATTCTGCGGCCGCATCAACTCCGCGAGCGGAGCGGCAGGCTGGCGAGCTTCGAAAAGATCAGTCAAAGAAACCCACCCACCTCACCCCGGCGCGCGGACACGTTACCGACGAAGTCGGCCGATTGCGGGCAGCGCGCCATGTTCCGTCTCCCGCCCCGGATGGCAAGCCAACGCCGAGTCGACGGAACCTCTCCCCCCATTGGGCGGAGAGGGCGCGAAAGTAGAACGTGCCTGAATTGACGTTCATGATGGAGTTGAAGTTAGTAGTCCAGTCCGACTGGATCGAAAACGCGTGCACAATTGAACGTCAACGAGAACGGCCGATTATGCAGTATGAACCACACCAAATGATGGCACAGTCAGCACCTTCTCCGCCGCCAGGGGGAGAAGGCCGGGGATGAGGTGGTTACTCCGTTACGACGTCCGCACCCTTGGGAATGGTAAACGTGTAGAGGTCGGGCGAGGCCTTGGGATTGCGCTGCAGGTTCGAGAACGTGATCGTCGTCTTCTGGCCGAAATGATCATGGAGTTCCATGACTTCAAGGGTATTGCCGCGAAAACCCATGCGCACCTTTTCGAACAGGCTTTCCTCGTCGTAAGGTTTGACCTCCAGCCAGTCGAGTTTTTTCTTCACGCCGACCGCGTTCAGGGAAAAATACTTGTCGACGTCGTCCGCGCCTGCCAGCAGTGCGGCGGGACTGCTGCCGATCGCCTTGTCGAGATTGCGCTTGGTAACCTGGTTCAGGTCCTTGTCGTAGATCCAGAGCTTTTCGCCGTCGCCGACGATGACCTGTATGTAGGGTTTGTCGTAGGTCCAGCGGAATTTGCCCGGACGCTGGAACTGCACCGTGCCGCTCGCCTGCTGCTGGACCGAACCGTTGGAATCGATGACTTCCTGGCTGAAGTTCGCCTTGGCGGAACGCGTCTGCTCGATGAACGCATGCAGCTTCTCGATCGAACCGGCGCTTGCCGGCAAGGCGATCAGCGTACCGGCGAGCATCACCGGCAACATCCATAGTTGTCGCACAAGCATCTCCTCTCTTTTTGGACGGCTGCTGCTAGACCATTGCCACCTGCCGTGGTTCCTGGCCTTATTTTTCGGTCCGCCCCGGCTTCAGGCTTCGCTTCTGGATGGCGCGATCACCTCGCGGTTGCCGTTGGACTGCATGCTCGATACCAGACCCGCCCGCTCCATCTGCTCGATCAGGCGCGCAGCACGGTTGTAGCCGATGCGCAGATGCCGCTGCAGGCCTGGTCGTACAACGGATCGGCTTCCACGTCGACCTCGCCTGCAGTCCCGCCGTTCTCCGCGTCGACCTCCCCGCCCTCGAGGACGTCGTCGATGAATTGGGGCTGGCCGCGTGATTTCAGGTAATCGACGACCTTGTGCACTTCCTGGTCGGAGACGAAAGCCCCATGCACCCGCTGCGGATAACCCGTGCCCGGCGGCAGGTAGAGCATGTCCCCCTGCCCGAGCAATTGTTCCGCGCCCATCTGGTCGAGGATGGTGCGCGAATCGACCTTGCTGGAAACCTGGAACGACACGCGCGTGGGAATGTTCGCCTTGATCAGTCCGGTGATGACGTCCACCGAAGGGCGCTGGGTCGCGAGCAACAGATGGATGCCGGCGGCGCGCGCTTTCTGCGCCAGTCGCGCGATCAATTCTTCCACCTTCTTGCCGACGACCATCATCAGGTCGGCGAGTTCGTCGATGACCACCACGATCAGCGGCAGTTCTTTCAAGGGCTCCGGGCTTTCGGGCGTGATGGTGAACGGATTGGTCAGCGGCTTGCCCGCCTTTTCGGCTTCCTTGATCTTCTGATTGAACCCGGAAAGATTGCGCACGCCAAGGGTCGACATCAGCTTGTAACGCCGGTCCATTTCTCCGACACACCAGTTGAGCGCGTGCGCCGCCTGCTTCATGTCGGTGACCACCGGCGTGAGCAGGTGCGGAATGCCCTCGTAGACCGAAAGTTCGAGCATCTTCGGGTCGACGAGGATGAGCCGCACATCGTTGGGCGTTGCCTTGTACAACAGCGACAGGATCATGGCGTTGATCGCCACCGACTTGCCCGACCCGGTGGTCCCCGCGACCAGGACGTGGGGCATCCTGGCGAGATCCGCGACGATCGGATTGCCGGCGATGTCCTTGCCCATCGCCAGGGTCAGCGGTGAGGCCATTTCCGCGTAGATCTTCGAACTCAGGATTTCCGACAGCCTCACGACCTGCCGCTTCGGGTTCGGTATTTCCAGTCCCATGCAGGATTTGCCGGGAATGGTCTCGACCACGCGCACGCTGACGACGGACAATGCGCGCGCGAGATCCTTCACCAGGTTGAGGACCTGGCTGCCCTTGACGCCGATGGCCGGTTCGATTTCATAGCGGGTAATCACCGGGCCGGGCTGCGCCGCGACGACTTTGACCTCGATGCCGAAATCAGAGAGCTTCTTCTCGATGAGCCGGGAAGTGTATTCGAGCGTCTCCGCAGACAGCATCTCCACGTCGGCGGGCGGTTCGTCGAGCAGGTGCAGCGGCGGCAGCGGCGAATCCGGCAGGTCCTCGAACAGCGGTTTCTGCTTTTCCTTGATGACACGGTCGGACTTCGTGATGACCATCTTCGGCGGCTCGATGCGTATCGGCTCGTGCTCTTCGAAGCGTTTGCGTTCGACCTCTACTACTTCCTCGCGGTGCTCAGCAGCCTGCTCGCCGAACTTGCGGTCCTGCCGCGTCTGCCACTTCTCGCGAAACGAGACGTAGGCAACCTCGATCGCGCTGCCGAGTTTCTCGATGATGACTACCCATGATATTCCCGTGAGCAAGGCCAATCCGACACCCCACAGGATCAGCAGGATCAGCGTGCTGCCGGTGAAGCCGAATCCCCGCGCCATCAAGCCGCTGACTAGTTCACCCAGTACGCCGCCGGGCAACTGCGGCAACTGCGCCTTCAGCGAATACAGGCGCAGGGATTCGAATGCGCTGCTGGCGGTAATGAGGACAAGAAAGCCGATGCAGGCCACGGCAATGGAGCGGCGATCGCTCTCCGTGGCCACTTCGATGCGGCGATAGCCCCAGACGACACCGCCGACCAGCAACAGTACCCACCACCAGGCCGAAAGTCCGAATACGTAAAGCGCAACATCGGCCAACCACGCGCCGGCCTTGCCCCCGGCATTGACGACCAGAGATCCCGAAGCCTGGTGCGACCAGCCGGGATCGGATTTGCTGTAAGTAGACAGAATCAGGACGAGATAGAGCGCCGCGCCGATCAGCAGCAACCACCACGATTCGCGCAACAGCGCGGCGATCTTGGGCGGGAGCGGCTTGCGCGGTGTTTTCTGGACTGCGGGCCTGGCCGCGAATGATTTACGCAAGTGCGAATTACCTTTTCAGTTTCAAAGAATTATATCCCATGGCCAAGACGCTCACGCAGCCCATTTTGATGCGTGGACACGGGCTTTACGGCGCTGCTACAGTCTTGCTTTTTCACGCATCCACCCTTAGTTGACATTCCATGGCCACCAAAACAAAACATTCCCGACTCCTCATCCTGGGTTCCGGTCCCGCCGGCTACACCGCTGCCATCTACGCTGCGCGCGCCAACCTCAAACCGGTGCTGATCACCGGGATGATCCAGGGTGGCCAGCTCACGACCACGACCGAGGTGGATAACTGGCCCGCTGACGTCATGGGCGTGCAGGGGCCGGAGCTGATGGAGCGCTTCCTCAAGCATGCCGAGCGCTTCGACACCGAGGTTATCTTCGATCATATCCACACTGTAAAGCTGGGTGAAAAACCCTTCCAGCTGATCGGCGACCAGGCGGTCTATACCTGCGACGCCTTGATCATCGCAACGGGCGCGTCGGCGAAATATCTCGGCCTGCCCTCCGAAAGCGCATTCATGGGCAAAGGCGTTTCCGGCTGCGCGACCTGCGACGGTTTCTTCTACAAAGGCCAGGACGTGGCCGTGGTCGGCGGCGGCAATACCGCGGTCGAGGAAGCGTTATATCTGTCCAACATCGCCAAGACCGTGACCGTAGTACACCGGCGCGACAAGTTCCGCGCCGAGGCGATCCTGATCGACCGCCTGACGGAAAAATCGAAGACGGGCAATGTCAAGCTCGAGTGGGACCATACGCTGGACGAAGTATTGGGCGACAAGAAAGGCGTGAACGGCATCCGCATCCGCTCGACCAAGAACGACAACTCGCGGAATCTGCCGCTGAACGGTGTTTTCATTGCCATCGGCCATACGCCGAATACGCAGATCTTCCAGGGTCAGGTCGATATGGTGGATGGCTACATCGTCACCAAGAGCGGCAACCAGGGTGGCGCGACGGCGACCAGCGTACCCGGCGTGTTTGCGGCGGGTGACGTGCAGGATCATGTTTATCGCCAGGCCGTCACCAGCGCCGGCACCGGCTGCATGGCGGCGCTCGACGCCGAAAAGTATCTCGAAGAACTCGGACGCTAAGAAAAACTACTTAGCCACAGAGGTCACAGAGGACACAGAGGAAAACAACAGTCCATAACAACAACTGTCGAATCGGGGATTGGCTCGGTGAGTGATCGTTTTCAATAGGTTTTTCGCCTTGCAGCTTTTTTTCTCTGTGACCTCTGTGTCCTAAAAGGGTACTCCGACGTGCTATGCACGTAGGGTATCTGTGGCAAAAATGGGTTTGAAGGAAAATGGCCAAGCGCCCCGTCATACCGGAACCAGCGGCCGCGGAAGATGCGGACGAGGAAGCCTTGCTGCGCGATGCGCTGAAGGGCGTCGCACCGCTGCGTGATTCCGGCAAGGCGAGCCTGCAACGCCCGCCACCGGCGCCGATTCCGGTGCAGACGCTGCGCGAAGACGTGCAAGTCCTGCACGACAGCCTCTCCGATCAGATACCGGTGGAAGTCGGGATGGAAACCGGCGAGGAACTGGTGTTCCTGCGCAACGGCCTGTCGAACCAGATACTCAAGAAACTGCGCCGCGGTTTCTGGGCCACACAGGACCACCTCGACCTGCACGGCCTGCGCACCGAGGAAGCACGCACGCTGCTGGTGAGCTTTCTCAACGAAGCGCTCATACACGGGTTTCGCTGTGTACGCATCGTGCACGGCAAGGGGTTGCGCTCCCGGAACGCGGAGCCGGTGCTGAAGAGAAAAATCGGCAACTGGCTGGGCCAGCGCGACGAAGTACTGGCATTCGTGCAGGCGCGCGCCGAGGATGGGGGCGGCGGCGCGGTGATGGTGCTGCTGAAAGCGAAGGGTAAGAAGACGGTGCTGCGTACTGAGTACTGAGTGCTGGGTGCTGGGAAAGGGCAAAGCCCAAAAACGCGAGCCGCCCGCAGGCGGCTCATCTGATGTCTAAATCAACCCCAACTCCGGCTGTTAGCTTGTGCGGCACAAGGTACGCAGCGCTCCCTTACGCAGCACCCAGTACGGCGCGCGAACTCGTTACCGACTGGTCGGCCGTTTGCGGGTAGCGCGCCCTAACGCCGCATCCCGCCCCAACTTCAACCCCCATTCGCCGTGGCTGCGGCGTGCACCCAGCACCCGGTACTTTTCCTACACCGCCGCTTCGTCGGTCTCCCCGGTTCGGATGCGGATGACCTGTTCGACGGTCGTCACGAAAATCTTGCCGTCGCCGATCTTGCCGGTGCGCGCCGCCCTTACGATCGCCTCGATCGCCTGCTCGACGAGCTTGTCCGACACCACGACCTCGACTTTGACCTTGGGCAGGAAGTCCACGACATATTCCGCGCCGCGATAGAGCTCGGTGTGGCCTTTCTGCCGGCCGAAACCCTTGACTTCCGTCACCGTCAAACCGGTGACGCCAATCTCCGAGAGCGCCTCGCGCACTTCGTCGAGCTTGAACGGCTTGACCACCGCTTCGATTTTTTTCATGACTGCTGCTCTCCTGTAGTCTGGCCACCCGCCGTCTGGGGGCTGGCCGGATGCCCAGTATAGACGGCTGGTCTGCCGTCCGGGAAGCAGGCCCGTCTACAACCCGCCGCGGTATTTGTTGGTAATGGGGTAACGCCAGTCCTTGCCGAATCCGCGCGGGGTGATGCGGATGCCCACCGGCGCCTGGCGGCGCTTGTATTCGTTGATATGCACCAGTTTCACGATCCGGACGACATCCTCGCGCTTGTAGCCGGCGGCCACGATTTCCGCGACGCTCTGGTCCTGCTCGACATAGCGCTCGACGATCGCGTCGAGCACGTCGTAAGGCGGCAGGCTGTCCTGGTCCACCTGGTTGGGCCGCAGTTCCGCACTCGGGGCGCGCTCGATGATCCTCTCCGGAATCACAGCTGAAAGGGTGTTGCGATAACGTGACAGGCGGTAGACGAATTTCTTGGTGATGTCCTTGAGCACCGCAAAGCCGCCCGCCATGTCGCCGTAGAGCGTGGCGTAGCCGGTGCTCATCTCGCTCTTGTTGCCGGTGGTCAGCACGATCGATCCATGCTTGTTCGACAACGCCATCAGCAGCGTGCCGCGGATGCGCGACTGCAGGTTCTCTTCGGTGGCGTCGAACGGCCGGTCGCCGAAATGCGGCGACAGCGCCTGCAAGAAAGTGTCGAACATCGGCTTGATCGCGATTTCGCTGTAACGCACGCCGAGGCGCTTGACCATTTCGCGCGAGTCTTCGACGCTCATGCCGGCGGTAAACTGGGACGGCATCATGATCGCATGCACCTTGTCGGCGCCAATCGCGTCCGCGGCGATGCACAGGGTCAGGGCCGAATCGATGCCGCCGGACAAGCCCAGCAGTGCGCCGGGAAATCCGTTTTTGCCGAGATAGTCCCGCACGCCCAGGCACAGTGCCTTGTAGATACTCTCGTCGACATCCGGTTCCGGAACGATTTCACCGGGCAGCGGACCGTCTTTGCCGATTTCGACGACGGCGAGCGCTTCCTCGAAGGCGGGCAACTGGTGGGTCAGCCTGCCACGACCGTCCATGACGAAAGACGCGCCGTCGAACACCAGTTCGTCCTGGCCCCCGACCAGGTTGCAGAACACCACCGCCATGCCGGTCTCGGCCGTGCGATCGCGCACCACCTCGTAACGGGTCCTCAACTTGTTGATATGGAAAGGCGAGGCATTGAGCACCAGCAAAACCTGCGCCCCGGCCGCTCTTGCGCGCTTCGGCGCTTCCGGCTCCCAGACGTCGGCGCAGATGTTGATGCCGACGTTGACCCCGTCGTCGCCGGGCGCGGCGCGTGCCGTGCTCTCCCCGTCGGGTCCCCAGACGTCCTCGCAGATGTTCACGCCGACGCGCACACCGTTGACTTCCACGACGCAGGGACTGCCGTCGGAATCGAAATAGCGCTCTTCGTCGAAGACCGTGTAATTGGGCAGGTCGCGTTTGTGATAGACCGCCGCGATGCCGCCGTCCTGCAGGACGGACGCGGCGTTAAAGAGGCAGCCGCCGGCCTCGTGCGGGTGGCCGACCACGACGCTGATGCCCCTGACCTTGGCGGCTAGCTCGGTCAGCGCACGATCGCAGGCCATGCGGAAATCTTCGCGCAACAACAGGTCTTCGGGCGGATACCCGCACAGGGAAAGTTCGGGGGTCAGCAGAACGTCGGCGCCCTGTGCCCTGGCCCGGTCCGCAAACTCGAGGATTTTTCTTGCGTTGCCGGAGAGATCCCCGACCGTGCAGTTGATCTGGCCAATCGCAATGCGCATGGCTGCTACTATAGCATCCGCTCCCTCTGCCAATGAAAACGCGCTCCGGTATCCAGGTCGTAGATTCGCTTGCGTCGATTCCCGCTTCCGACTGGGATGCGCTCGCCGGACATCATCCGCTGCTTTCGCACGCCTTCCTGCATGCGCTGCAGGAAAGCGGTTGCGTCAGTGCCGAAACCGGCTGGGCGCCCTGCCATATCACGCTGTGGCGGGACAACCGCCTTGCCGCGGCCATGCCGCTCTATCTGAAATCCCATTCCTACGGCGAATACGTATTCGACTGGGCGTGGGCGGACGCCTACCAGCGCCACGGCTTGCGCTACTACCCCAAGCTGCTGAACGCGGTGCCGTTCACGCCGGTGACCGGACCGCGCCTGCTGGCTTTGAGCGACGCCGACCGCAGCACGCTGCTCGATGCGGCACTGGCATTTGCGCGCGACTCCGGCGTGTCTTCATTGCACTGCCTGTTTCCCGCGGAACCCGAGGTTGCGGCCTTCGAATCGGCCGGCATGATGCTGCGGGCTTCCGTGCAATTCCACTGGCGCAATGAGGGTTTCAGCGACTTCGAGGATTTTCTCGGACGCATGAATCACGACAAGCGCAAAAAAATCCGCCAGGAACGGCGCAAGGTGCGCGATGCGGGGATCGAATTCCGCCGATTGCGCGCCACTGAGGCAACCGAGGCCGACTGGCGTTTCTTCGTGGAATGCTATGACCGCACGTATCGCGCGCATCATTCGTCGCCTTACCTGAACCTCGATTTCTTCCTGCGCCTGGCGCAGGCCATGCCCGAACAACTGCTTCTGATACTGGGCTACCGGGAAGGCGTGCCGGTGGCGTCGGCTTTCAACATCATCGGCGAAGATACTTTATTCGGCCGCTATTGGGGAACCAGGGAATTCCACTCCGGCCTGCATTTCGAAAGTTGCTATTACCAGGCCATCGAATTCTGCATCGCCGAGAAGCTCGGCTCTTTCGAAGGCGGCGCGCAGGGCGAACACAAGCTCGCCCGCGGACTGCTGCCGCAGCGCACCGTATCGGCGCACTGGCTGGCGCATCCCGAATTCGCCGAAGCGGTGACGCGCTTTCTGCGCAAGGAGGCAAGCGGCATCGAACACTATGTCGACGAACTGTCCGAGCACAGTCCGGTCAAGCAGTCAGATCGCGCTTCCGAATAGTCGCTGCGGATTTGGTTAAACTAGCGTCATGCCTGTCACTCGCACCTTCCCCGCCGTAATCGCGCTCGCGCTGTCGAGCCTGCTCATTGTCCCGGTAATCTGGCCGGCTTCGGCGCATGCGGCGCCAACTGAAATCGAAATCGTGGACCGCACCGTGGGCAGTGGCCTGGAGCCGCGGCGCGGCTGGTTCGCGATCATCCGCTACACCGGCTGGATTTACGACGAACAGGCCGCCGACAAGAAGGGAAAGAAATTCATCAACTCGGACGACCGCGGGGCGCCCGTCTCCTTCGTCTTCGGTTACAAACGCGCGCTGCCCGGGCTCGAAAAGGGCATGGAAGGCATGAAGGTCGGGGGGCATCGCACGGTCATCATTCCCGCGAAATACGCCTTCAAGGGCGCCCGGCAGGAAAGTCCGGATGGCGTTTCCACCGATTCGAATCTGATCATCGACGTCGAACTCGTGGATGTCGTGCCGCAGGCGAATGCCGCGCCATCCAACGAATAGACCGCATAACAATAAATAAAGGAGAAGCAAGCATGATCGGCGATCCCGTTGCCCTGACCGTCCGCCGCAACATCGAACGGCCCTCAAAAACCATCATGAAGGCGTTTGCCGGCATGCCCACCGGTTTCGTCACCGATGCCTACAACGGCAAAGGTTGCCTGGATTACGCGATCAAGCCCCTGCTGCCGACCATGAACTTCAGCGGCAGCGCCATCACGGCGTTCTGCGGGCCGATGGACAACCTCGCCGCCATGGCGATACTCGACTTCGCCAAAAAAGGCGATGTCATCGTGATCGCCACCACCGGTGACGATACCGCGGCGACCATCGGCGACCTGTGGGCTTTCTGGGCGAAGAAGATCGGCGTAGTCGCCATCGTCTGCGACGGCCTGGTGCGCGACGTAACCGGATTGCTGAAAGTCGATATCCCGGTCTTCGCACGCGGCATCAAGCCGAATTCCGCTTTCAAGAACGGCCCGGGCGAGATCAACACCACGGTGACCTGCGGCGGCGTGACGATCTCCGCGGGCGACATCATCGTCGGCGACCGCGACGGCCTGGTTGCCATTCCGCTTGCCGAAGCGGCGCAAGTGGTGGAACGCCTGGAACTGGTGAAAAAGAAGGAAGCCGAGGCCGAGGCCAAGGTCAAGAAAGGCATGAAGCTCAAATTCTGGGATCCCGACGCGCTCGGCAGCCGGCTCCATTACATCGACTAACCACCACCCGCCACCTCATCCCGGCGCGCGGACACGTTAGTGATGAAATCACCCGTTTGCGGGAAGCGCGCCTTAGCATCGCTTCCCGCCCCGGATGGCTCCGCCAACGCCGAGTCAGCGATGCCTTCTCCCCCTCCCTGAGGGAGGCGGAGAAGGAGCGAAAGTCTGACGTGCCTAACTCAAATTCACAGGCATACACACAAAGCTTCGACCAAACGGAATTCGAATCATCTCTGCGAACTGATGAAACGTATATTTCTTGATACCCGTAGCCGACCCCGGATCCGCACCCTCGCCGCCCATGGGGGGACAAGGGAACACTTGAAGCGCAGCAGAGGTTCCGTCGACACGGCGTTGGCTTGCCATCCGGGGCGGGAGACGGAACATAGCGTGCTTCCCGCAATCGGCCGCCTTCGTCGGTAACGTGTCCGCACGCTGGGGTGAGGTGGGTATGGTTTTCGACTATTACAGACGGCTCTCCGCCAGGAAGCAGAGCATCTACCGGCAAAGCGACGCGATCATTGTGGTCAAATTGCCCGATGCCGAAATCCTGCGGCCGCCGGCGATAGCCCTGCTGGAGGCATTGAAATCGGAAAACCGGACGACCGTCCAGCGGTTGTCGCAACAGGTTAGCGACGGCATCATCGGGCAGTTGCAGGTGCCGCCGCTGCGCATCCAGGTGCTGGCAGTCAGGCCGAGCGACGATTGGGGCGAACTGCACGGCCTGTATCTGCCCGAGGAGGACGGCAATACGGCGAAGATCCAGCTCTGGATGCGCACCGCCAAACACAAGCGTGTCGTGGCATTCAAGAGTTATCTGCGCACATTGCTGCACGAGATTTGCCACCATCTCGACTACGAACTCTATAAATTCCCGGAAACCTTCCACACTGAGGGCTTCTACAGCCGTGAATCCAGCCTGTTCCACCAACTCGTACCCGACAGCCAGGGCAGTCCGCCGCGATCGGAGACCTGAATGAAAATAGCCGGCGCCATTTTCGGCTTCATCATCCTGGCGGTGATATTCGTCGTCTGGATCCGCGCGTACAAGTCGATCAAGGGCGAGGATAATCCGCTGTTTTCCGGGGGCAAGCGCAAACCCGGCGAGGAGAAAGACTCGCTGGAAGACTTCATCGCTTCCTACAAGCGCGGCGAAGTTCGCATCCCCGCCAGCGTTCCCGCAGCGGCGAAGACAGCGTCCGCGCCGGTGCCGTTACCCGCGGCAGCGGCGGCGGCAGTCGCGCCCGCGGCCCCGGTCCGACGCGAGTCCTTCATTTCAGGTGCGACCAAGCTGGCTTACCTGACCTGCAAGGCCGGCTTGCGTGACCACCACGTTTTCGCGCATGTGCAACTCTCGGCGCTCTCCACCGGCGGCATGATCGATCCGGCCCTGGCGCGCAGCGGCGTCGACCTGCTGATCTGCAACGCGGCGATGTCGGCGGTCGCCGCCATCGATCTGATCGATGCCGGAAGCAGCGCTGCGAACGTCGCCAAGTCGGATCACCTGAAGACCTTGGGAATCCGCTACCTTCGACTCTCGGCAAAATCCCTGCCGCGCCCGGACCAGTGGCACGCGCTGCTGTACAAGATGTAAAAAAAGGCCGCGAAACGCGGCCTTTTTCGTCAGCGTGCGAAGCCTCAGCCCTTCTTGCCCGTTTCCGGTTCGGCCGGCTTCTCGCTCGGCTGCACGTCAGTGGGATGCGGAATTGCACTCTCGTCCGGCGGACAGAATGCGTCGATTGCCTCGTTGTGGCACCAGTGGGCGTTGAAGCCATCGTTTTTCTTGATGCATTCGTAGATGTACTTGCCCATTTCCTCGGTCCAGGCACAGTTCTGCCGTTTGAGGAAAAACCGCTCGCGACCATTGGTCGCGCCTTCGCCGAAAGCCGGGCCACAGAGGACGCTGGCGCTGATCAATGCCAGAAGGCTGAATGCAAATCTGTTTTTCATGGGATTCCTGACCCGGGAAGCATTGCCCGGAAAGTGACGCGATAACGCATTTTAGGGGGAAACCTGCTCCCCGTGCGGACAACCTCAGGCCTCCACCACCTCTTCGCGCAACACCGCCCGCGCTTCCAGTTCCAGTTCCAGGCCCACCACCGGCGGACGGCCGCGATGCCACCTGATGCCCCGAGGCAGTGCGCCTGACGCCTGCACCGCCATAGCATCGAAAGCGCCGGGAATCTCGACGGCGGTATACAACTCCACATGGGTGGCGTCGTTCCATTGGAATCCAAGTTCGGCAATACGTTCCGTCACCGCGCCGACCACGAAACCCAATTTGCGCTGCATGCCCGTGGGCGAATCGTCCCCCTCCGCAACGATGCTGCCGCCAGGGCCGCGCTCGGTCATGCCCGACATCGTGAATGTCTTCATGGTGCCGGCGTACGGGACCGTATAGGAAAAAGCATGCAGCGAAGGTTCCGCCGGCGCGCCGGCCGCCGGCGCAACGTTGGTGCGCGAAACGGGATTGAGTTTTTCATGCAGCACGGCCCACCGCTGCAGGCGATCGACATACGGCGCATTGAAGGCGATGAATTCCTGGGGGCTGAGCTGGCGCGGCAGGCGCAGTTGCATGCCGCACAACGCCTGCATCGGGCGGCCGGCGGCTTCGAGGTGGCGCTCCACCAGCGCATAGCCCGGCTCCAGCAGCAGCCAGCGGGACAGCAGCGCATGAACGATTGCGAAGCCGGGCTCGGCCACCGCGCCGCCGGCAAACACCGGACCGCCCGGTAGAAAACGGAAACCTCCACCCGGCCGCGGGATCATGACTTTGCCCTGCGCCCATGCCGGCCAGGCGGACAATAGGGGCGCGGCAGTCAGCGTCGCAAGGAAACGCCGGCGGGCCAACTGCGGACTTGGGAGACCGCGTTTTATTTTCCCGCTCCGCGGCGTGGTTTCGGCTTCGAAGGCTTTTTGATCCGGCGCGAAGCCGGTTTGCGCTTCGGGGACTTCGATTTCCTTGCGGCCTTCTTCACCTTGCGCAGCATGCGCTCGGCGGTGAACAAGTCCTGATCGAGGATGCCGGCCGCGCGCGCTATCGCAATCTTCGCCTGCGCTTTGTTCAGGTCGGGGCTGATGCGGATCAACTCGGAAATCGCCTCGCCGATCGCCTTGCGCGCACTGGCGCGCAAGCGCGCATCCTTGGCGCGATCAAGAGCCTTGAGCAAGTCATCGACCACCGGTTTCGCAAGCAGCTCGATTGCCATGGACTATTTCGCGTGGAACTTGAATTCGAGCACCAGGTAGCGGCGGCCCACCAGGTCCTTCGTGTTGGTCAGCTTTTCGCCGTTGTATTCGGCGTCGATAATGAAGCGTCCGCCGGCCGGTGGGTTCATATAAAAATACGGCCCTTCCGAGACGGCTTCGATCAACGCGTTTCCGCTCTGGTCGGTCAGCGTGACTTTGACGCCGCTGATGTCGCCTTCCTGGCCTTCGACTTCGAAAATAAGCTGGATCGGAAACTTGTTCGCGATCTTGAACAACGCCTTGCGCTGCGCCTCTCCGGACCCGCCGGTAACGTAAGTCGAACCGCCTTGCTTGTGCACCTTGGGCGGCTCCACTTCATCCGCCGCCTGCAGCGCCGGCGCGGCAAGCGCGAGCAACAACCCCGCCGTCACGCATATTCTTGTTTTCATTTCCTCACTCCTCATCGAAACGATGCAATCCAGAATACCACGCCATTTTGCGGCTTCATTCCGCGTCGGGCTGATTCTGGGGCATCGCCTTTTTGAAAGCTTCCAGCGCGAGGCAGCTTTCATTGATGCGCCTGATGACTGGAAACGGTTCGAGATCGACCTTGTAGCGATTGGCGTTGGCCACCTGCGGCACCAGCGTAATGTCGGCAAAGCCAGGCGTGTCGCCGTGGCAGAACGTCCCGGTTTCCTTCTCCGTCGCCAGCCGCTTCTCGAGCGCCGTGAAACCGACCGTCACCCAATGCCGGTACCAGGCATTCTTCTGCTCGTCGGTCAGCTTGAGCGTGTCGGTCAGGTACGCCAGCACGCGCGTGTTGTTGAGCGGATGGATTTCGCATGCGCTGATCAGCGCCAGCGAGCGCACACGGTTCCTGCCCGGAGAATCTTCCGGCAGCAATGCGGGCCTGGGGAATTTCTCGTCGAGGTACCCGATGATCGCCAGCGACTGAAACAGCCGCCGGCCATCGTGCTCCAGTACCGGCACGAGATTCTGCGGGCTGACCTGCGAAAACTCGGGCGTGTACTGGCGCCCCTTGGCCAGATGGATGCTGGCCTGCTCGTAGTCGAGGCCTTTCATGCTCAGTGCAATGCGCACCCGGTAGGACGCGGAACTTCTGAAATAGCCGTAGAGTTTCAGCATCTGTTCTCCGTCAATGTCGGGTGCGTTCTTCAGCGCACCACGTTGAGCTCGCGATGGCGCATCAGCAGACCGGCCGCGATGCACATTTCCTCGGCATCCTTGAACGTCGGCACGCCGGCCCGCTCCATGCGCGCGAACCAGTCGCCCTTGTGCTCCAGCGTGCCCATCATCGAATGCAGGATGGGCAGCCTGGCCGGCTCGCACAGCCCGGCGAGCGCCTCGATCACCGCGCCGGCATCGACCATGAACGGCACCACGTGGATCATCAGGATCGCGTCGAAATGCCCGGTGGCCGTTTCCAGTGCGGCCGCCAGCGTCGCGGAAAAACGGTCCGCACGCGCGTCCGCAAGCAGATCGAGCGGATTGGCGATCGACGCTTCGGATGGCAGGAAACCGCGCAGCTTTTCGATCATCGCCGCCGGCAGTTCCGGCAACGCGAGTCCCTCGTCCATCGCCTGGTCGGCGGCGAGCACGCCCGGGCCGCCGGAATTCGACAACAGCAGCACGCGCTTGCCGATGCCCTGGGGAAACGCGCCGAACGCCTTGCCGGCCAGCAGCAGGCGCCGCAGGCTCTTGACCCGGACGATGCCGCTGCGGCGGCAGAATTCATCCGTCGCCGCGTCGTCGGCCGGCCGTGATCCGGTGTGGCGAAACGCGGCGTCGCGGCCTGCAGCCGTGCGCCCGCCGATCAGCGCAATCACCGGCTTGGTTGTCGCCGCCGCGCGCGCGGCTTCGCCGAAGCGCGCCGCGTCGCCGAAAGTTTCCACGTAAAGCAGGATCGCCTTGCAACGCTCGTCGCGGCCCAGTTGCTCTAGATATTCGATGATGCCCAGGTGCATGCTGTTGCCGACGGAAACGACCGCACCCAGCGGGATGTTGTAGACATGGCTCGCGTCGATCGCCTCTTCGATGATGGCGCCCGATTGCGAGATCATCGCCACGCCGCCGCCCCTGGGCATGTCGCGGAAGAACGTCGCCGCGAACGGCGACTTCGGGTCCAGCAGATTGATCACGCCGGCGCAGTTGGGGCCGCCGATCGTGAGCCCGCGCGCGGCGGCCAGTTCGCGCAGCGCGGCATCGCGCGCGCGTCCGTTTTCGCCGGCTTCGGCGAATCCGCCGGGCAGGATCAGGATGTTCCTGTGGCCGGTGTCCGCGGCTTCGGTGACCACATCGATGATGCTGTCTGGTCGCACCAGTATCGCAACCAGATCGACCGGGCCGTCCAGCTCCTTGAGCGATACCGCCACCTTCAGGCCGTCGAATTCGCCGCCTTTGGGATTGACCGGGACGATGCGGCCGGTATAGCCCGATAGGCGCAGATTGCGCAGAACGGCACCACCGGAACTCGTCGGTCGCTCTCCCGCGCCCACCACCGCGATGCTCTCCGGATTCAGGAAACTCTTGATTGCCTTGTTTTCCATCTAAAGCTCAGTTCTTGGACACAGAGGACGCAGAGAAAAGCGAGATTCAACAGCAGAATCCAACAGGAATACTTGGGTGCGTGGTTGCTGATACATTCGCCCGCCGGGCTTCAAATTATTTTCCTGCGCTTTTCTCTGTGACCTCTGTGGCAAATTCACCTCGCAACCGGCGCGCGACGTCGCGAAACGTATCCGGCCCGCCGAAGCCTCCAGCCTTGGTAACCAGCCAGAGCGGCGCGCCTTCCAGGCGAATGCGCGCATAAGGGATGCCGGGCATCAGATCGCCGAGGACCTGCAGGGCCGGATTGCCGCTCGCCGCCAGGATTGCGATCGCCGTGTCGCCGCCGGTCGCAACCAATACCTCGGCCTGCGCGCTGCGCGCAATTTCGATCGCATGCTTCGCCATGTCGGCCGCGACGCGCTCGGCGTCGCCCTCGTTACCGGCGTCGTCCGTCGTGGCCTTCAGCACCAGGTTTCGGGCCGACGGAATCCGCGCCGATGGCAGCCGTCCATTGGGTGCGCGCAACACGCTGGTTTCCGGTTCCGCCGCCAGCGACTCGACCTGCTCCGCGCTGCGCGCGGCGCGCGAACCGACTGCGAACACAATGGTGCCGGTTACATGCTGCGGGCCAATTGGAACCGGATGGCCGTCGAAGCACACCTGCGCAAGGGCGCGGGTCAACCCCGCGGATCCGACCATCAGCACTGAGTGCATGCGAGAAGCGAAACTTTCGACGATGCTTGTCAGATCGGCATCGATGACGCTGTCGGCAATCCAGATATCGGCCTTCGTATCGAATGCGTCCGCCGGCGCCAGCGTTCGAACCAGCAATCCAGGTTTCGCCGCGGCAAAGACCTCCTGCAGCGGCGCCAGCGGCGGCGGTGACAATGCATCCCTGGCGAAAGTGGTCTGTGCGAGCGGCTTGCCGTCGACGTGCACGATTCCCCCGCGAACGGTGCGCCCTTGCGCCGGAAATGCCGGCGCAACCACGGCTTCGCGGCGGCCGCTGATGTCGAGCAACGCCATCGTTTCGGCGGCAACGTTGCCCCTGAGCGTGGAATCTATTTTCTTGACGACGATGTCGAAACCGCCGGTGCCGAGGTGACGCATGATATCGCGCACGCGCGCAGCAGCCAGCGCTGCCGGAAGATGCCGGGTATCGGTGTTGACCGAAACGACGCGGGCCGATTTCAGGGAGGCGGGATCGCAGCGCATCGGCACGGCGACGACCCAGGTTTCGATGCCCAGCGCGGCGAAAGGCCCAGCGCTGTCCATTGCCCCGGTCAGGTCATCTGCGACGATCAGTACGCGCGGGCTCCGCACCATTCAGTCTTACCACGATCAGAAAATACACCGCCAAGACGCCAAGATCGCCAAGTGGAAGATAAAGAAGATCTATCGCCGCCGACCGTAGAGAAAGTCAGATTTCTTTGCACCCGTTGCGTTGAAAGGGCTTGAACTTGACTATCCTTCCTTGGCGCTCTTGGCGTCTTGGCGGCTACTTGAATTTTTACGCAGCAACGTGGTCCGCCATCTTGCGGGCGTAAGCGATGGCCGCCTGCATGTTCACGTTGTTGGCCTTGCCGGTCCAGGCGATGTCGTGCGCCGTTCCGTGATCCACCGACGTACGGCGGATCGGCAATCCTAGGCTGATGTTCACGGTTTCGTCGAAGGCAATCAGCTTGGTCGGGATATGGCCCTGGTCGTGGTATTGCGCGACCACGAGATCGAACTCGCCCTTGAGCGCGCGATAGAACACCGTGTCGCCGGAGATCGGTCCTTTGACGTCGATGCCTTCCTTCTGCGCGATTTCGATCGCCGGCTGGATGCGTTCGATTTCCTCGCGGCCGAAGATGCCGCCTTCGCCGCTGTGCGGATTCAGGCCGGCGACCGCGATGCGGGGTTTGTCGATGCCGAGTTCGCGGAAGTGCCGATGTCCGGCGCGGATGGTCGCCACCACCCGGTCGATGGTCGGACGCTCGGCGGCGTTCTTCAGCGACTGGTGCGTGGTGACATGGATCGCGCACAGCTTGTCGCTCGCCAGCAGCATGAACGAAGACTTCGCCCCGGTCAGGTGCGCCAGCAACTCGGTATGGCCGTCGAAATGATGGCCGGCGGAGTGCATGGCGGCCTTGTTCAGCGGCGCGGTGACGATGACGGCGATCCTGCCGTCGAGCGCGAGCTTCACGGCCTCTTCGACGTATCGATAGGCCGCTTCGCCGCCGGCGGCCGAGACTTTTCCGTCGACGATCTTGTCCTGGTCCTTGCTCGCGACATTGGCGACCGGGACTTCACCGTCCTTCGCGTCGAGTCCGTCGACGAACTTGAGTCCGGTGCCGAGCAGTTTGTCGGCACGCCTCAACATGGCGAGATTGCCCACCACTGCGGAAACCGAACGCGTTGCCGGGCTCATCTGGGCAAGCGTCTTGACAATGATCTCCGGCCCTATGCCAGACGGATCGCCCATGGTAATGCCGATTTTTGCGGTCATGCGATCCTCATGATTCCAGGTAAATGCACAGCGGTGAAATTATAGCCGAGCAGGATGCGTCAAACCGCGCCGTGTTCCTCCGGCGCCATTGCAACCCGGACTTCCGCCGCCGTCGCGAGTTCACCGCCGATATCGGCGATTTTCTGCGCGGCCCGTTCGACCAGTTGCAGGTTGGACAGTTCGCAGCCGTATGACGCGTCTTCCAGGCCGACGCGTACATGGCCGCCCTCCGCGACCGCGCGCGGAATCATCGGCAGGATGTCCACTTGCAGCCCTGCCACCATCCATTGCGCGCCGGGTGCCACTTGGTCGAGCAATTTCAGATAGGCGGTGAGCGCGTAATCCTCCGGCGGAAAGCTGAAGGTGTAGCCGCTGGAGAACATGAAGCGATAGACCGGCGCCGGACAGCTCTCGCGCCAGTGCAAGGTGGCACCGAGGCGCACGAATCCCGGTTCGTAAATTGCGTAGCTCGGATGAAAACCATAGCGCATGGCGAGCCTGAGTCCGTGGCGCACGTCTTCTTCGGGATTGAGATAGACGAAACCCGGCTTGTCTTCGAGCAAGTCGTCGTACAGCGAAAAATTGGTCGACCCGGGATCGACTGCCGCCCATTCGATCAGCCCCCGGCGCGCCAGCTCCTCGACGTGCGCGAAGCGCTGCTGCGGATTCTGCCCGCCGGACGGAGCACCAAGCCCGGCCGCCGGAATGGTCGGGTAGACGATGGCGTCCACTTTGCTGCGGATGCCGTCGATGATGCTTGCGTAGACGTCCGGGCTCTGGGTTTGCCTTCCGCTCGCTTCATCGTAAGCATGGGCATGAACGATCGCCGCTCCCGCCCGGACGCAGGCGATGCCTTCTTCCACTATCTCTTTGACGGTAACCGGAATCCGCGGCTGGTGTTTGCGTGTCCAGGGTCCGTTCAGCGCCACTTCCAGCCATGTCTTGCCCTGCCCTGCTGCTTCCATATTGTCTTCGTTGTCCGGTTACTTCAAACCAGGGTGACGGCCAGTTCTCCCAGCCCCTCCACGGATCCGAGCATCTGATCGCCCTTCTTCACCGCGCCCACGCCCGCCGGCGTACCCGTGTAAATCAGATCGCCGGGTTTGAGCAGGTAGTACCCGGACAGGTAGGCAATCGTATCCTGCACGTTCCAGATCATCTCCTGCAGATCCGCCTGTTGCCGCACCTCGCCGTTGACCTTCAGCGAGATCTTGCCCGTCGAGTGGTGCCCATGGCTCGATACCGGGTGAATTGCCGCGATGGGTGCGGATTCGTCGAAAGCCTTGCCGAAGTCCCAGGGCCGGCCCATGTCGCGCGCCTTGAACTGCAGGTCGCGGCGGGTCATGTCCAGGCCGACCGCGTAGCCGTACACGAACTCCAGCGCCTTGGTCGCGGAAATGTTGCGGCCCTCGCGCTCGATCGCCACCACCATCTCGATTTCGTGGTGCAGATTTTCCGTGCCCGGCGGGTAATGCATCTTGCCTCCACCCGGCAGCACGGCGTCGGCTGGCTTGAGGAAAAAGAACGGCGGTTCTTTCTCCGGGTCCTTGCCCATTTCGCGGGCATGGGCGGCATAGTTGCGGCCCACGCAGTAAATGCGGTGGACGGGAAAACGTTCCTTGCGGCCTACGATGGGTACCGACGGCACGGGGCCGATGTCGAACAACAGTTCAGTTCCGTTCATGGTTTGGATGAATGATGGTCAGAAAAAAGTAAAGGTTGATCCGCGCATGCCAAGCGGAAAGCGGCCCGCCGCGAACAGGGCGTATTTTTGCACAAAGACGTGAAGTTCTCCGCGGCCGGCCAGATCGCGCCAGCTTGCCGCGATTGCGGCGTCCCGTGTCGCCGGCAAATCGGGCGCGTCGAGATAGCTGGCGGCAAGCCGCGCTCCAGTCTCATCGAAGGGAAGGCCCAGGCGCGAGAACCAGCGTCCCGGTGCGGGCTATTGCAGTTGCTCCTCTCGCCACAGGCCCAGCGCCCGCTGCACCGGCCGGTCGGAGAAACTGAACAGCACGGCTTCTTCCGAAGCGTACAACGCGTAAGTCTGCCAGGACGGCACGACGAAAGTATCGCGTGCCGTGAACTCGAAAGTCTCGCCGCCGATCACTGCGCGGCCGCCGCCCTCGATCACCGAAAAGACGGTGCCGTCGGTGCTGCGATAAGGCCGGCCGCTGAATCCTTTCGGCAGCAACTGGACATACGCACCCATGGTCGGCATTGCCGGGCCGCCAGTGGCGGGATTGACGAATTCCATTTTGTGTCCGTGGCTGGCGTGGGGTTTGTCGACCCTGGCCAGTTGCAGCAGGCTTTGGCGCGACCGCGCATACGGATAGGCGAACACCGGCGAGGTTGCGTCCTTCGGCTGAAACGCGATCGGCAAAAGATTGTTGCCGTAACGCAGCCAGGCATCGCCTTCCGGACGCACGACTTCCTGCTCGTCGTGCGGATAGTCCTCGGCGAAGCCCGCATCGAAGAACCGCACCAGCGGAATATCCAGGCCATCGAGCCAGATCACCGGTTCGTCCGCGGCATTGCCGTGGTCGTGCCACGTCCACGACGGTGTGATGATGAAATCTCCCGGATGCATGGTCACGCGCTCGCCATCCACCGCGGTGTATGCCCCCGCGCCTTCGACGATCAACCGCAACGCCGTTTGCGTATGACGGTGGCTCGGCGCCACTTCGCCGGGGAGGATCAGCTGCCAGCCGGCATACAGCGAATTCGTGATGGCCGATTGCCCGGGAATGCCCGGGTTCTCCAGGATCAGCACCCGACGCACCGCTTCCTTCGCCGTGATCAGGCCGCCGGATTCCATCAGCCAGGGCCGCACCTGCGCGTATTTCCACAGTGCGGGCACACAGGGGGAATTCGGCTGGCGCGGCACCAGCGCGCTCATCATTTCCCACAGCGGCGTGAGGTGCGCCGGCGCGATGCGGCGGTAATAAGCTTCCCGCTCCGCGCGGGGATCTTTCAACGGCTGTCCCATACTCGCCTCCTTTACTGCGCCATTCCTGCACTCTGGACCGAACCGATTCACCACAGAGGCACAGAGGTCACAGAGTAAAAACCAAATTCCGTGTCGTGGATCGCTCGCCACGAGCAGGCGTCCGAAGTCCCAATCTGTCCGGTCAATCTGCTCGGTCCCGGTCGTTCCTTTGCGATTCCTTCGTGCCCTCTGTGCCTCTGTAACGATATCAGTTCTAGATTTTAGGTAAAGACAATCCGAAATCCTTTTCCACCAGCTCGGTGACGCGCGCGAGGAAATCCTCGCGCATCTCGTCGTTGGTGCGGCTCTTGAGGCCCCAGCGCAGATACGTTTCGTTGTTCTTCGATTTGCTCGCACCGAAAAATCCCGGCGTGATCGGGAAATAACGGTTGATCGCGTCCTGTACCGCGGCCCTGCCCTCCGCGGTCCGGATCAGTTCCGTGCAGAAATCCCTGCCGAACTTGGCGTGGAATTTTTCCTCGGGCATGGTGATGCGCGCCAGGTCCCGCAACGGATGAAACGAGCAATGCAGCAGGTCTTCCACTTGCAGGATCTCCGCATAGTCGGCAATGGACTTGATCACGCAGAATTCCGGCCAGGTCTTCATTTCGAAGCTGAAGATCGTCAGCGGTTTCTTGATTTTCGGGTCCATCATTTCCACCGGCACCCCGATCTGCTCCGCCAGCCCGCGGAATCGCACATGGTGATGGTACTCCTCCATCGCCACGCGGCAGGTCAGCCATTTCGCGTAAGGCGAAGGTGCCAGCGCAATGGCGGGCTCGTCGAACACCTGCGCGCCGTACAACTCGTTCACCGCATGGCTGATGACGATTTTCCTGACGGCAGTCTGGTATTCCTCCGGCTGTTGCTCGAGTTCGGCCGCGGTTTTTACGGCAAGGGTGGCGGTGGCGGTCATGGAGGTGCCTCTCAGACGATCGGCTCGGTATTGAAGAATTCCAGGTCGGTGGCAAGGTCGGTCAGTCCGGCCCCCAGTTCGGCGCCGATGGCTTGCGCAAGCGCCGCTTCGTCCCACTCGGTGCCGGCCGCCATGAGCGTGCGTGCAACCGGGCGTGGTTGGGAAAACAACAGCAGTTCGCGCCCGCGCACCCCGAACAGCTGGCCGGTCAGCCCGTGGGCATCGGAACTCAAATAGGTCGCAAGCCTGGCGACGTAATGCGCGGGAATCTGCAGTGCGCGCAGTTTGTAAGCGGCCTGGGCGTCGTTGGCAGGCTGGATCGAATCCGTCACCCGGGTCGCGGCGAACGGGGCAATTGCGTTACAGGTGATTTTCGAACGGGACATGTCCATTGCGACGACGCGTGTCAGCCCGACCAGCCCGGCCTTGGCGGAGGCATAGGCAGCCTGCCCGAAGTTGCCGAACAGCCCGGCGCTGGACACGATGTTGACGATGCGCCCGGGAGCGCGGCCGCTCTTCTGCTGCTCGCGCATCAGCGGCGTAGCCGCCGCCAGCAGCGCGAAAGGAGCCGTCAGATTGGTGGCGATGACCTGTTCCCAGTTTTCGCGGCTCGCCTTGAAAATGAACGAGTCCCGCAGAATCGCAGCGTTGTTGATCACGATGTCGATCGCGCCAAACGCCTTCACGGCGCTCTGCACCGCGCGTTCCGGCGCGCCGGCCAGCGCAAGGTCTTCGCAAAAGGCCACCGCACCTGCACCGAGTTTCGCGGCGATGGTTTCGGCAACCGATGGGTCCGGATCGGCGCCGGCAATCGAAACGCCGCTGTCGGCAATGAGGGCCGAAGCGCCGCGGCGGCGCAATTCCTCGACGATCGCCAATCCGATTCCGCGCGCGCCGCCGGTTACAATCGCAACCCTGCCCGACAACGTTTGTGCCGCGCTCATCGCGCCTCCGCCATTTGTTTGGAGCTATTCGCCGCCGGAAAAAAGGCGTCGGCATGGATATCGCGGGATTCGACGCCGCGTGCACGCACCAGCGCGGTCGCCGCATCGACCATCGGAGGCGGTCCGGCGAAATAGGCCTTGACCCCCGCCAAGGACGCAAAGTCCGCCGCGACGGCTTCGGTGACCAGCCCGACCCTTCTCGGCAGCAAAGTCGCCGCGGACTTCCCGCCAGCCTCGGACAACACGATATGCGCTTTGAACGTGGGGAACCGGTTCTGCATTTCGGCCAGCTCCGCCTCGAAATAAACGTCGCGCTCGGCGCGCACGCCGAAATACAGATGCACCGGCTGGCCGAAGCCGCCTTGCAGCGCAGTCTCCACGATGGACTTGACCGGTGCGAGGCCGCTGCCGCCGGCGATGCCCAGCATCGCACCGGCATGTTGCTCACGCAGATAAGACGTGCCGAGCGGGCCGGAAACCCTGACCATGTCACCGGGCCGCAGCGCCGCCGCCAAGCGACCGCTCACCGAGTTTGCCGCAGGCATGACGCGGATGTGGAATTCGAGCTGTTTCTCGTCCGGACGATTGGCCATGGAATAGTCGCGCACCACGCCGGGCGCGACCGGGAATTCGAGACTGGCGAACTGTCCCGCGGAAAACGTGAACGGCCCGCCGGCGACGACGTCCATCCTGATCCTGAGTATGTCGTGCGTGAGCCGGGTCACGTCGGCCACTTTGCAGCGCATTACGCGCGAGGGATGCACGACGAAGTCCTCTGCGTCGAGCCGGCGCACGACCACATCGCTCCAGACCTGAGAGCGGCACGCGAGCACGATGCCACGGCTGCGTTCCCCGGCGGACAAGGCGTGTTCGGAGTATTCGAGTTCCACGATGTCGCCCGACACCAGTTCGCACCTGCAGGTGCCACAGTTGCCGGCCTGGCAACTGTAGGCAAAGCCGACGCCGTGCGCGAGCAAGGCATCGAGCACCGTCTGGCCTTCCTCGGCGGGAGCGGACTGGTTCAGGTCTGCGACGGTGACGGTTACACTCATGGTTTGAACGGCTGGCACAGGCATGGCCGATGGACTACTATCGATGACAAGTATGGAAAGTAAACTGTTGGATGTCAAACAATCGGGCGTTGCCGCGGACGGCCGCAGGGCGCGGGCCCGCAAGGCGCCGGGGCTGGGCGTATTGCCCGGACTGATCGGCTATCAGCTGCGGCTTGCGCAGCGCGCGATCTTCGCCGATTTCGCGGACACCGTCGGCGAAAGCGGCATCTCTCCCGGGCTGTTCGGCGTCCTCGTGGTCATCGGGGAGAATCCCGGACTGACCCAGCAGGCTCTGGCCAATGCGGCGCACCTGGACCGCTCCACCGTCGTTACCGTGATCGACAAGCTCGAAGACCGCGGGCTGGTGGAACGCCGTGCGGCCGACCGGCGCAGCAACGGCCTGTTCCTGGCGGACAAAGGCGCCGTGCTGCTGCGCGGGTTGAAACGCAAAGTGGCCCAGCATGAGCGCCGGGTCGTGCAGAACCTTTCTGCACGCGAGCGTGCCCAACTGGTTGCACTGCTCCAGCGCATCCTTCCGGAACGGCGCTGACCCGGAGACCGACTTGGCTCGCAAACCCGCAAACCGCAAGAAGCTGTTCCGCTCCCGCCGCAAGACACCCGGCCTGCCCCCCGGTTCGCTGGTGTACACCGGCGATGGCAAATCGCTGACCCCCCGCGTCACCATGCTCGACTACGACGAGCACAGGGTTGTCGAGAAGGAACTCGTTCGGGTGGACGACTGCATCCCGTTCAAGGATGCCCAGACGGTCACCTGGATCAATGTCGACAGCGCCACCCAACCCGGACTGCTGGAGAACTTCGGCCGGGTCATGGGTTTCCATGCGCTGATGCTGGAAGACATCCTCAACACCGACCAGCGGCCCAAGTTCGAGGACTACGGCAACTACATTTACATCGTCGTGAAGATGCTCGACTACGACGTGAAGAAGGGCGAGATCGAGATCGAACAGTTGTCGCTCATCCTCGGACCGAACTACGTGATTACGTTCCAGGAGCGCGCGGGGGATTTTTTCGATCCGCTGCGCGAACGCATACGCAAATCCCTTGGGCGCATACGCAAGCTGGGCACCGACTATCTCGCCTACGCGATACTCGACATCATCGTGGACCACTATTTCGTGGTGCTGGAAAAGCTGGGCGATAAAATCGAGCAACTCGAGGACATCGTGATCACCAATCCCGGGCAGGACACGGTGCGCGCCGTCCACGCTATCAAGCGCGAGATGATTTTCGTGCGCAAGTCAGTGTGGCCGCTACGCGAAGTGGTAACCAACCTGCAGCGTTCGGAGTCACCGCTCGTGCGCGAATCGAACGCGGCCTACTTCCGCGACCTGCACGATCACATCATGCAGGTCACCGACAGCGTGGACACGTTCCGGGACCTCTTGAACGGGATGCTCGATTCCTATTACTCGACCATCACCACGCGGACCAACAGCGTGGTAAAGGTCCTGACACTTTTTTCCGCGATTTTCATGCCGCTGATGTTCATAACCGGCATTTTCGGCATGAACTTCCGGAATTTTCCCGAACTGGAGTGGCACTACGGCTTCCAGGGTTCGCTGATCCTGATGGTGGTGGTCACGATCATCATGGTCGCCATTTTCAAATGGAAGAAATGGCTCTAGGGAAGCTCTGATCAAGTCTTGCGACGCGCGTTGCGTCAGGTGCGGATGGATGGGAAGCGCCGCGACGAAGCCAAGGTGGGTACCTTAGCCAGGAGCGCAACAATGCAGACGCCGCACCTGACACAACCCGATAATCGCTCGTCTGTTTAGAAGGGACCGGGGTGATTTGGGCCGATGGCTGCTTGGGCTCCTCCTTGTGTAGACCGGCTACACGGCGTCCTCGCCCTCTTGCCCCAGGCCCAAATCACCCCGGTCGCGCACGTAAGACTTGTTCAGAGCTTCCCTGGGGCAGTAAACCGGGAGAAAGTCTGGCTGCCGGGCTTCGTCCCCGGTTTTTTGTCGCCGTTTCGAGGGATGCCGGTTCCGGATCTTCCCAATCACTCCGTATCGGAGACCCGTCCGCGCCCGCGTTTCAACGTCGAACGCGTTCGTTTTCCCGCAATGCGGCGTTCCTTCGACGCCCGCGTCGGACGCGTCGCGACGCGCTTCTTCGGCTTTTCCGCCGCAGCACGCAATAATTCCGTCAGCCGTCCCAGCGCATCGCGCCGATTCGCTTCCTGCGTGCGAAAACGCCCGGCATCGATTACCAGGATGTCCTGGAGGCTGACCCGCCGGCCGCCGAGCCGGCGCAGCCGCGCCTTGACGTCCTCGGGAAGCGATGGGCTCGCACCGATGTCGAAGCGCAGTTCCACCGCGGTGGAAACCTTGTTGACGTTCTGCCCGCCCGGTCCTGAAGCACGGACATGCCGGAACTCCAATTCTGCTTCGGGTATTGGGAAATGACGCAATACAGCGCTCCTTCATGGTGCGGTCTTGCCTGCCGCGACGCTGGCATTCTGCCATCGCCGGCGAACGCCGTATTATGCGGCGCCGCAGCACACGGAGATGCCCGACTGGCAAGGATTTGGAGACCTCAGGAAATTTTCCCGGCGTGCTTGCAATCGAAAATAATGAGGGCTACATTTGCCGTGGGCTCCCCTATTGAATGGCGCTTGAACAAGCACTCAACAAGCAGGCGGCATCAACGGGTCAATCAGTTCTCCACAAAGTTGCGCCCAATCCAATTAAATAATTACGGGAGAGAGTTATGAAACGATGGACTTTTACAGGGGTCGCAAAGACCCTGTCCGCGGCGGCTTTCGTCGGGTTCGCTTCCCAGGCAATGGCAGCAGATGTCACCTGGGATCGCCTGCTGAATGCCGACAAGGACGCGAACAACTGGCTGATGTATCACCAGTCGTTCAAGGGCTGGCACTACAGCGGCCTGGATCAAATCAACGCCGACAACGTCAAGAACCTGCATGTGGCCTGGCTGCACACGCCGTCCGCCAGCAAGCGCGGCATCCAATCCTTCCCGCTCGTCGCTGATGGTGTGTTGTACTACACCAGCGCATCCGGTCAGGTTTGGGCGCTGGACGGTGCCAGCGGTGCGGTGATCTGGCGCTATCAGGCCAAGATCGACACCGAGCGTGCCGAAGGCACTTTCTACAATCCGTACAACCGCGGCCTGGCCATCGGCTACGGCAAGGTCTACATCGGCACCGTCGACGGCCGCATGATCGCCCTCGATGCGAAGACCGGCAAAGTGGCCTGGGACAACACCATCCTCAGCGTCGAAAAAGGCAACAAGGGCTTCACCGGCGCTCCCGTGATCGTGAAGGACAAGGTCATCATCGGTTCGAACGGCGGCGAGCTGTCCGGCTGCTGCGGTCCGATCTTCGCAGTCAATGCGCAGACCGGCGAAGTGGCATGGCAGTTCGACACCATCGGTGGCGACGAGCGTTCCCGCCAGTCCTGGGGCAACGACTCGTGGAAAATCGGTGGTGGCGGCGGCTGGATGACGGGTTCCTATGACGCCAAGACCAACACCGTGTGGTGGGGTACCGCCAATCCGGCGCCCGACTACGACTGGGCCGGCGAAAACTGGAAGACCGACGGTCCGCGTCCGGGCGACAACCTCTACAGCTCCTCCGTGGTCGTTCTGGATGCCGACTCCGGCGAGTTGAAGTCGTACTTTTCCGAAATGCCGCACGACGCGTGGGATTTCGACGCGGCGCCTGGCGAGTTCATGTCCCTCGAGAAGGGCGGCAAGCGTTACATGCTGCACCCGAACAAGGGCGGGATCATTTTCGTTTACAACGCCGATCAGGTTGGCGGTGGCAATCAGCTAAAGGTGGAAAATGCCTACATGCTGGGTGAGACCTACAACTACATCAAGGGCGTCGATCCGAAGACCGGCCAACTCATCGGCCGTCGCGAACTGCCGGAAGGCAAGCACACCAACGTGTGCCCCGCCATCGACGGCGCGATCAGCTGGAACACGGGTTCTTTCAACCCGGGCACCGGCCTGTTCTACAAGATCGGTCAGGAATGGTGCTTCGACATCGAAGTCGTGAAGGCTGACAAGCCGGCCGACTTCTCGGGTCAGGCCTATTTCGGCGCTTCGTGGACCGCAACGCATCCGCAAGGCAAGAAGGCATACGGCCATGTAACCGGCCGCGATCCGTTGTCCGGCAAGATCAAGTGGCGTACCGAGTTCAAGTACCCGCCGCTGGCCTCGCTGATGTCGACCAAGGGCAACCTCGTGTTCGTGCCCGGCGCCGACGGCAACTTCCATGCGCTCGATGCCCGCACGGGCAAGGAGCTCTGGAAGCACAACAACGGTATCGGCCACCACGGCGGCGTGATCTCCTACATGGCAGGCGGCAAGCAGTATGTCGCGGTCGTGTCCGGTTGGGGCAGCCACGTGTCGGGTAACTATGGCCCGCTGTTCGGCCATCCGTTCACCGAAATGCCGACCGATGCCGGTCAGCTGATCGTGTTCAGCCTGTAATCGAACTGCTGAAGTCAAAGCGTTGTGCGGGCGGGGGAGCGATCCCTCGCCCGTTTTATTACCCGAACTCACCGCCTTCGCGGAGTAAAAAATGAGAGCTTCACGCAGTACGCATGCCGTCCTCGCCGTTGCGCTGATCGCCGGCCTGTTTTCCATGCCCGGCTTTGCCCAGGACCCTACCGATGAGGCCGCTGCCAAGGTCAACGAAAAATTCGGTGGCAACATCAAGAAACTTTTTGCCACCAAATGCAGCTGGTGCCACCAGGGTTACGGCATGAAACAGGCCGACGGCCCCAAACTCGCCGGAACGAGCAAGTCGCTCGCGGGGGTCATGGCGCAGATCATGAATGGCAAGACGCCGATGCCAGGCTTCAAGAACCAGCTCAAGTTCGAGGAAGTCCAGGCGCTTGCCGAGTACATCAAGGCGCTCCCGGAGAATTAGCACTCGATCGAATCCAGCAACGAAAAGGACGGCCGCAGCCGCCCTTTTCGTTGTCCGGCAGACCATTCAGTCAGCGCGCTGAAGTTCCATCCTCGCGCCGAATCCGGCGTGCTTGCCGTTGCCGCGCAGCTGCTTGCCGCCTTCGCCCAGTTGCAGACTCATGACCAGCGCCGCGCCACTGGCGCCGGTGGCACTGAAGGTAAACAACTTGCCGTCGAACGACTGCTTGGCCAGTGGAATCGGTTGCGATCCGAACTCGTCCAGATTCGTCAGGGCGATTTTCCCGGTTCCGTCTTCAGCAATTTCCATTGTCACCAATCCGCTGCTCATGCCGATATACCATGGCCCCTTCCACGATCCATGCAACGCGCCGGCATCGGCAACGGCCGCGCCAGCGAAGAACGTCGCCACCGTCATTGCGGCAAGCCATAGTGCTTTCATCCTGTCCTCCGGCAGTTGGATCCGGCCGGGCGCCGGACCATGCGCAATTCTAACTGCAGGCCGGGCCCTCCATACAGAGGCACCAGAGACATGACTGGTCCGCCTTAATATAATGACCCCTCAACCGCGCAGACAACCCATCGATGAACTATTGCAGCGCCTGCGGCGCACGCGTCGAACACCGCGTGCCGCCCGGCGACACCCTTCCCCGCTACGTTTGCACCAATTGCGGGACCATCCACTACGAAAACCCGAAAATGGTTGTGGGCTGCATTCCCGAATGGGAAAACCGCATTCTGTTGTGCCGCCGCGCCATCGAACCCCGCCACGGCTTGTGGACCGTGCCTGCGGGCTTCATGGAAAACGCGGAAACCACCGCCGAAGGCGCCATGCGCGAGACGCTCGAGGAGGCCAACGCGAGGGTCGAGCTCCTGGGACTGTACGCACTGTTCAACATTCCGCACATCAACCAGGTGTACATGCTGTTTCGCGCCCGGCTTCTCGATCTCGATTTCAGCGCGGGCGCGGAGACGCTGGAAACAAAGCTGTTCGATGAAGACCAGATCCCCTGGAATGAAATCGCTTTCGTCACGGTCCGGCGCACGCTGAAGCATTACTTCGACGACCGCCGCGCCGGCGAATTCCGCTTCCACATGGGCACCGTAGAGCCCATGCCCAAGCCTGCTACGACCTAGACCAGCCGGCCCGCGGCCGGCTGAGATTTAGGGAGCGCGGAGTGCATCGACGATGTTCAGGCGGGAGGCGCGCACTGCAGGCAGGAAGCCGCCGAGCAGTCCCATGAACAAGGCAAAGCCAATCGACTTGGCGACGATCGTGGGATTGAGCGTGAACGAGAACGCGAGTTCGGCGAAGGATTGCCAGTTCATCGTCGAGATCGTCAGGAACTGCATGAAGGAGGCGAGTATCAATCCGATGCTGCCGCCCACCAGCCCGAGCAGCAACGCTTCCAGGAGAAATACCGCGAGGATGCCGCTGCTGCGGAAGCCGAGCGCGCGCAAGGTGCCGATCTCCGCCGTCCGGCTTGCCACGGACGCATACATGGTGATCATCGCGCCGATGGTCGCGCCGATCGAGAAAATGACCGACAGCGTCATTCCCAGATAACCGATGAAATTCGCCAGCACCTCGGATTGCTCCGCGTAAAACACCGATTCGCGTTTGGCTTCCACTGTCAGCCTCGGATCGGATTCGAGGCGCTGCTTCAGGCCGTCGAAGCGTCCTGGATCGTTCAATTTCAGGATCAGCGAAGAAAACACCGGCCGGCGGAAAGCCTGCATGAGCTGCTCCACATCCCCCCATATTTCCGAATCGAAACCGCTCTTGTTCGCGTCGAAGGTGCCGACCACGGTCCAATCGCGCATGCCGAAGCGCAGTTGCTCGCCGACACCCGCGCCGCGAAAACGCTCCGCAATGCTGCGGCCCGCGATGATCTCCGAAGAACCCGGCTGGAACATGCGGCCCTGCACGATGCGCACCTGGGGACGCAATTCCCGGCCCTGCGCACCGAGGCCGCGAATGATCACGTTGGACGGTTTGGCGGAATCGCGTTTCTGCAGCGTGATCAGCACGACCATTTCCTTCGACACGCGCACCCGGCCGTCCGGTCCGTATGCAATCTCCGGCTGGCTTTCCACGACTCCGGCCTGCGCACGGTCGATGCCGCTTTGCACTTCCGTTCCCGACGAACGCCGCGTGACCACGACGTTGTCCGGGGATCCGGTGTCGACCAGCGTTTTCTTCAAGCCCTCCTGAAGCATGAGCACGGTGGCGAACACGAACACCACCAGCGCCATGCCTGCGGCAGTGAGCGCGGTCGTCATCTTGCGCGCACTCAGGTTCTTCGCTGTGTACGAAAACGGGATCACCATGATCTAGATCGAGCCACAGAGGTCACAGAGAAGGGCAAACTCGACAACATACCGAATAAACGCGGAAGGACATTTGCGTATTTTTTCCTCTGTGATCTGAAAGGGTACTCCAACGTGCCAGGCACGTAGGGTATCTGTGTCCTCTGTGGCCAATTCATCCGATGTTACGAAGCCCATCGACGATGTGCAATCGGGCCGCGCGCACGCTTGGAAACAGTGCCGCGACCGTGCCGACCAGAAGCGCGGCCGCCAACTGCATGTATACGGTTTGGCGTGAGACGCCGAAGACGGGGAACAGCGTTCCCAGCTTGGCGGCAAACCAGTTCGCGACCGGATACGTGGCCACGATGCCTGCGGCGGCGCCCGCCAGGGCGATTGCCATGGATTCGCCGAAGATCAGCGCCATCAGACGCGCCGGTCCGAAACCGAGCGCCTTCATGGTTGCGTACTCCGCGAGGCGCTCGCGCGCCGTCATTGCCATGGTGTTCGCCATGACCGCCATGATGATGAATATCACGAGGAAGGAAACGATCTGGATGGCCACCACGATGGCCTCGGTCATGGCGACGAACCCCAGCTGGAATGCCTTCTCGGTTTCCGTCAGCGTTTCGGCAAGCGAATTTCTGAACTTCAGATCGATGGCCGCACTGACCGGTGCCGCGCTGCTCGGTTGATCGATGCCCACGATATAAACGCCGACCGTGTTGGCGCGGCGCGGCACCGTCTTCTTCAGGGTTTCGTTCAGGTAGTCCCAATGGAAGAAGAACTGTGACGTATCGGTCTTGGCATCGGCGCCGTCGTAAATGGCCCTGACAACAAATTCCCAGGTTCCGGGAAAGATGGTTCCCCGCAGCGGCACCAGGTCACCCACCTGGAAACCATACTGCGATGCAAGCTTGCGGCCGACCACGCAGCCTTTGCGATCGAGCAGGAAAGCCTTCATGTTCTCGGGCGCTATCTGGTATTCCGGATAAAGCGCAAAGTAAGTGGCGGCATCCACGGCAAACTGCGGGAAGAAATTCCTTTCCGATACGTAGATGCCGCCGAACCAGTTGGCATGGCTGATATGGCTCACTCCGTCGACCTGCCGGATGCGCTCGCTGTACGTGATCGGCAAGGGGAACACGAGGGAAATGGCATTGCGCGTGACCAGCCGCGTGGTGGAAGCGTTCTCGGCTCCGGCAAACCATGCCTCCACCACCGTGCGCAACAGCCCGAACGCGACAATCGCGACGAACAGACCGAACACGGTCAGCCCGGTGCGCAGCTTGTGGCGCAGGGCATTGCGCAGGATCAGTTTCAGGAAGTACATGGAATCATCCCGGGGCTGGAATGCACGGACCGATTGTAGTGGCGGGAGATCAGGCGACGGCGGGCGCTGCGGCCTCGACCAGCTCGCCTTTGTCCAGGTGCTTGACAATGCGGGCCCGTTGCGCTGCGCGCTGATCGTGAGTCACCATCACGATGGTTTTTCCCATCTCGCGGTTCAACCGGTCCAGCATCCCGAGAATATCCCCGGCGGACACCCGGTCCAGGTCGCCGGTCGGCTCATCGGCGACGATGAGCACCGGATCGGTAATGATGGCCCGCGCGATGGCCACGCGTTGCTGCTGCCCACCGGAAAGTTCGGAAGGATAATGCGCGGCGCGGTCCGCGAGGCTGACCATGTCCAGCGCAAGCTGCACACGCTCGCGCCGGTCGCGGCGGCCCAGCCCGGTGAGCAACAGCGGCAACTCGACGTTCTCGAATGCGGTCAGCACCGGCATCAGGTTATAAAACTGGAAAATGAAGCCGATGTTCGCCGCGCGCCAGTCGGCAAGTCCGGACTCGGAAAGCCGGGAAATGTCTTCCGCGCCGATGCGCAGTTCGCCGCTGTCGGGCTTGTCGATTCCGGCCATGAGATTGAGCAGCGTGCTTTTCCCCGATCCGGACGGACCCATCAGCGCCAGGAATTCGCCCTCCGCGATATCGAAGCTCAGGTCGTGAAGTACCGGGACTACCTGACCTCCCCGCCGATAGGATTTGAACAGATGGCGTATCTCGACGATCGGCGCGCCGGTCATCTACTTGGCCGCGGACTTGACTGCAGCGCCATCGTGCAATTTTTCGAGCGGTCTCAGCACTACCTTGTCGCCGGGTTGCGGACCACGCCGGACCTCGACCAGATCGCCGATTTTCGCGCCGGTCTCGATCGGCACTTCGGCAAGCTTGCCCTCTTTCACCACGAAGACGACGTCGCGGCCGCCCCGGTTTGCAATCGCGGCCGGATTCACGGCCGGGCGCGCCGTACGCTCGGTGTCACCAACTTCCCTCGTCAAAAACGCGGCCTTCGCGCTCATTTCCGGCAATACGCGTTCATCCGGATCGAGAAAGCGGATCTTGGTCATCACCGTCGCCTTGGAACGATCCACCGTGGGGACGGTGCGGCTGACCTCGCCGCGAAAGCGTTTGTCCGGCAGCGCATCCAACTGGATCTCCACGGGCTGACCGACGTGCACCTTGGAAAGGCTGGACTCGGAGACGTCGGATTCGACTTCCAGTGTCGTCATGTCGGCCATGGTAACGACCGCACCTTTGCTGTCGAGCGCGGAAGAAAATGGCGTGACGATGTCGCCGACATTCGCTGCTTTCGTCAATACGACGCCGTCGAAAGGCGCGCGGATGAGCGTTTGTTCGACCTCGACCTGCGCGCCGCGCAAGCTGGCTACCGCAGCGGCGATCCCGGCTTGCAGGCTGGCAATCTGGGCCGTGGATTTGTTATACCGCGCCACGGCAATGTCGTGCGACGCCTGCGAGACGAAACCCTCCGCCAGCAGGCCCTGCGAGCGCTTCAATGCGGTTTCGGCATCTTTCTGTTCCGCCTGTCCCTGTTCAAGGTTCGCTCGCGCGACCTGCACATTGGCCGCCGCCTGCTCGCGCTTCGCCTTCACATCCATGTCTTCCAGGCGCGCAATGACGTCGTCTTTGCTTACGCGGCTGCCTTCCTGTACCGCCAGCCATACCAGACGGCCGGTCGCCTTCGATGCGACCGCCGCCTTGCGTTGTGCCACGACATAACCGGTCGCGTTCAGAACGGTGAAGCTTTGCGACGGATAGGCCATCGTCACGCTGACCGTTTCCACTTCGGAGGGCGCACCGGCAAGGCGAAAGTAAACAACCAGGGCAGCCAAAAGCGCAACGACCACCAAAGTTGCCGGCACCAGCCGCCGGCGCCAGCGGCCACCCGCATGCGCCTGCGTGTATCCGGTTTTCGTACGGTCTATCTTCAGTCTCGACAGGTCCGGCGTATCCAAGCGTAATCACCAGTTTGATGTCGTCATTATGGAGGAAGGCCCCGGCGTTGGACCGGGCGAAATCCGGTAAGTGCGCACAAACAGGCGCCGGGATCGGTCAACGCGAATGCGCGCGCCTGCGTCGGGACGATGATTGTTCACGGCATCAGACCCGCGACATCGCCGCCTATTTTTTGCGTAGTAACGACGCCTGGCAGGCGGCGCTCGAAAAATGCGTAAACCCATGTCTTATCTATATTTTAATTGATCGCGCGAAGCCGGAAAATTGCAAAGGTGCTACTATCCGGAATTCATGGATCCGCCGCGATTTGGACGTGAATGGCCTCCGGTTTATAGTGCAGTCCGACATCGCTGAAAATCATGCCTGCCAATACACCAGCACCGCCAACAGCGGACACGAGAAAGCCGACTCCACCGCCGAGCTCGCCGCCTGCCGGTCCGGTAAAAACGCAGAAACAGCCCGACAAGAAGCTCACGCTCGAATATCTTCTGACCGGTCTGGTCGCTGACAACCTGGTTCCGCAGGACGCCGTCGACAAATTGATCGCGCTGCGCCGCAATCTGCGCAGCGGCGACATTCATCCGCTGATGATTCTCGCGGACCAGAAATGGAAGGATCCGCGCAATCCCAAGAAGCTGCTGACCCTTGAAGTCCTGACCGAGTGGATGGCCGGCAAGGTAGGCCTTCCCTACCTGCACATCGATCCCTTCAAGATCGACTTTGCCGCCGTCACCAAGGTCGTGTCGAACGCTTATGCCGAGCGCTTCAAGATTCTGCCGGTCAGCGTCAACTCCACTGAAGTGGTGATCGCCACTTGCGAACCTTATGTTCACGAGTGGGAAGCCGAACTCGCGCGCATCATGCGACTGGAAATCAGGCGGGTCATCGCCAACCCCCAGGACATCAACGGCTACCTGGTGGAGTTCTACAACCTCGCGCGCTCGGTCAAGAGCGCCAGCGACCTGCACGGCGCGGCACTTTCCGACATCACCAACTTCGAGCAGTTGGTCCAGCTCGGCAGCAGCGGAAAACTCGATGCCAACGACCAGCATGTCGTGCGTCTGGTGGACTGGCTGCTGCAGTATGCCTTCGACGAAGGCGCCAGCGACATTCACGTCGAGCCGCGGCGGGATGTGGCCAACGTACGCTTCCGCATCGACGGCGTGCTGCATCAGGTCTACCAGATCCCGACGCCGGTGGTTGCCGCCATGACAAGCCGCATCAAGATTCTCGGGCGCATGGACGTGGTCGAAAAACGGCGCCCGCAGGATGGCCGCATCAAGACCCGCACCTCCGAAGGCGAGGAAATCGAACTGCGCCTGTCCACCATGCCGACCGCGTTCGGCGAAAAACTGGTGATGCGGATTTTCAATCCGGACGTCATCGTCAAGGGCTACAAGGACCTGGGCTTCTCCGACGAGGACCGGGACCGCTGGCAAAAAGCCGTGACGAATCCGCACGGCATCGTTCTGGTGACCGGACCGACCGGCTCCGGCAAGACGACCACGCTGTACTCGACGCTGAAACTGCTGGCCCAGCCCGACGTCAATGTCTGCACCATCGAAGACCCGATCGAAATGGTCGAGCCCGCGTTCAACCAGATGCAGGTGCAAAGCGGCATCGGGCTGGATTTTGCGTCCGGCATCCGCACCCTGATGCGGCAGGATCCGGACATCGTGATGGTTGGCGAAATCCGCGACCTGGAAACCGCCGACATGGCCATACAAGCGGCGTTGACCGGACACCTGGTGCTGTCCACCCTGCACACCAACGATTCCTCGTCCGCCGTTACACGCTTGCTCGATCTCGGTGTGCCGCCGTATCTGATCCATTCGACGATTCTCGGTGTCATGGCGCAACGCCTGGTGCGCACGCTCTGCCCGCTTTGCCGCGAAGCCACCGATATCGATGCGGAAACCTGGAGCATGCTGATCGCACCCTGGCAGGCGGAGAAACCGCAGCAGATGTACCTGGCGAAAGGCTGCCTCGAATGCCGGATGACCGGGTATGCCGGCCGGATCGGCATCTACGAGATTCTGCTCATGACGCCTGCACAACGCCCGCTGATCACGGTCGACGCCGATTTCACCCAGATACGCGACCAGGCCTACCGGGACGGCATGAAGCCACTGAGGATTTCAGGTGCCATGAAAGTCGCTGCAGGAGTCACGACCGTGGATGAAGTACTCAAAGTCGCTCCCCCGCTGGGCGGAGATCGCAGGAAGAAACCGTAACCGGCTTCTTAGGACCGCATCACGCGGTGCGCGGCGCTCCCGCCACATTGCCCGGCCCGATTGCCCGTCACGCAGATCAGGGCGCGCACAAAAAATTCTGCAATCGCCCGTTTTCGCCGTTGACCATCCAATCAGATTGAAGACCATGAAGGACACCCTGAAACCCGGCCTCACCCATACATTCCAGTTCAAGATTCCGGCAAACAAGACGGTGCCTCACCTTTATCCGGAATCCGACATGTTTCGCGAAATGCCGGACGTGCTGGCTACCGGCTTCATGGTCGGCCTGCTCGAATGGGCGTGCGTCGAAACCCTGCGCCCGCATCTTGACTGGCCCGCTGAACAGACACTCGGCACCCACGTGAATTTCTCGCACGAGGCCGCCACCCCTCCCGGCCTGACCGTAACCGTCGCGGTGCGTCTGGAACGAGTCGAGGGCCGCAAGCTGGTCTTCCACGTGGAGGCGCATGACGGCATCGAACGCATCTCTTCGGGCACGCATGAACGCTTCATAATCGACGCCGCCCGCTTCCGCAGCAAAGTGGCGGAGAAGGCACGCAAGGTATCCGCTTGACGCATCCGGTCGGGGCGACGCCTTGGATTTTTCGATGCCTTGAATTTTTCGATGCCATGAATTCTTCGATGCCATGAACGCGAACCGGCATATGACGGGGCAGCGCAGCGTCGGCGTCATAGCGGGCTGTGCGCTGCTGGCGGCAATTTACGCTGCTGCCGGCATCGCCGGTTTGCAGTTTCCATTCTTTCATTCCGCCGTCACCACCGTCTGGCCGCCTTCGGGCATCGCCCTGGCGGCGTTGTTGCTGTTCGGCCTGCGTCTTGCCCCCGGTATCGCGCTCGGCGCTTTCGCCGTCAATCTGTGGAATTCCGGCAGCCTCATCGGCGCACTCGGCGTCGGCGTCGGCAACACGCTTGCCGCTGCGGCGGGCGCCTGGGTGCTGACCCACTTATTCAGCTTCGATATCCGCATGGCGAGGCTGCGCGACATCCTCGCTTTGCTGCTGTTGGGTGCCACGGCAAGTCCGCTGGTCGCGGCAACGCTGGGTCCGCTGATGCTGCTGGCGGGTGGCGTGCTCGAGCCGGCCGAGTATGCCGGCGTCTGGTTCTACTGGTGGCTCGGCGATTCGCTCGGCGTCATGCTGTTCACGCCGCTGATCCTCGCCTGGTACAGCCGTCCGACCGGGATCGCGCGTCGCGACGCACAGGCGATCGCCTTGATCATCGCCCAGGCCGTGGCCGCGCTCCTGATTTTCCACGGCCTTCTCGACGAACCGCTCGATACCCAGCGTTCAACTTACGCGCTCCTGCCGCTGGCGGTCTGGCTGGCGGTCGCCTATCCGCTACGCTATACCGCCGCGTCGAATCTGCTTTTGTTCCTGATCGCGATCGGCGCAACCGCGGCCGGGCTCGGTCCGTTCGCGGCCGGCGACCCGAACAGCAATCCGCTGCTGCTGCACCTGTTCCTCGCCGTCGTGACGTTCACCACTTATCTGGTCGCCGGCGTCAATGCAGAACGCATCGCCGCCGCTGCCGAAGCGCGCGCGAACGCCGAGCGCTTCCGCCATTTGTCGGACCTGTCGGCGGACTGGTACTGGGAGCAGGACGAAAACCTGCGTTTCATCAAAATCGGGGAAAGCCGCAATTTCAACCGGCAAGACATTGCGCCGCAGATCGGCCTCACGCGCTGGGAACTTCCACACGCCGGTGTCAGCGAAGAGCAAAGGGAGGAACTCGACCGCCTGACGGCGGCGCGCAAACCGTTCCGCGACTTTGTCCTGACCCGCTTCAAGGCCGGAGCCGAACCGCGGATCGTCAGCACCAGCGGCTACCCGATCTTCGACGCCAAGGGCTCCAGCACGGAGGGCCGCTTCAGGGGCTATCGCGGCATCGGCCGCGACATTACCGAACTGAAGCAAGCCGAAACCGCCCTGCGGCAAAGCGAGGAACGTTTCCGCCGCCTGACAGACCTGTCTTCCGACTGGTACTGGGAGCAGGACGAAAACTTCCGCGTCACCTACATGTCGCCGCGCTACAGCTCCCGCACCGGATTGGCGATGAAATCGACGCTCGGACAGACCCGCTTCGAGACCGACAACATCTGGGAATCGGAGGAACAGAAAGCCGCTCACCGCGCAACGCTGGAAGCCCACCGTCCGTTCCGCGACCTGCGCCTGGCGCGCGCCGACGAATTCGGCGAGCTGCGTTATCTGGCGATTAGCGGCGAGCCGGTATTCGACCAGGAAGGCCGCTTCACCGGTTACCACGGCGTCGGCCGCGACGTCAGCGAACAGAAACGGGCGGAACGGGCCCTGCGGGAAAGCGAAGAGCGTTTCCGCAGCCTGACCCAGTTGTCCTCGGACTGGTACTGGGAGCAGGACGCCGAGCTTAAGTTTACATTCGTTTCCAGTGCGATCGACGCCATATCCGGCATCCACCAGAGTGAGCGCCTGGGCAAACGGCGTTGGGAGATTCCCGGCCTGATATTCGACCCGGCGATGCTCGCGCAACACAAGAATACCCTCGCCGGGCGCAAACCATTCCGCGACTTCACTTACACAAGACAAATGCCGGACGGACAATTGCGCCACATTTCCGTTGCCGGCACGCCATTGTTCGATGCCGGCGGCAAGTTCAGCGGCTACCGTGGAATCGGGCGGGAAGTCACCGCCGAAGTCATCGCCGAACAGCGCATGGGCCGGTTGCGCGACTTCTACGCGGCATTGTCGAAAGTCAACGATGCCATCATCCACTCCAGCGACGAACAACGCCTGTTCAACGAGGTGTGCAGCATAGCGGTAACTTACGGGCACGCCATCTTCGCTCGCATCTGCATGATCGACCCGCGCACCGGCATGGTGGAGAACGTGGCCATCGCCGGGAACCACCAGGGTTATGGGGCCCGGTCCTCGATCTCCATCGACCCGGAGCGGCCGGAAGGCCAGGGACCGACCGCCATCGCGCTGCGCACGAATACGCCCGACGTCAGCAACGACATCGAGGCTGACTCGCGCAATCTGTTCTGGCGGCCCGCCATGATGGCGACCGGGGCGCGATCCTATGTCGTCTTTCCCCTCGCCCGCGGCGGCCGGGTCGTGGGGTCATTGCACATCTATGCGGCCGAGAAGAACTGGTTCGGCGACGACCTGGTTGCGCTGATCACCGAGCTGGCTGCCAATATTTCTTTCGCACTCGACAATTTCGCGCGTGAAGAAGAGCGCAAGAATGCCGCCCTTGCGCTGCGAGCCAGCGAACAACGCTTTCGCGACGTAGCCGACGCGGCCGGCGAGTTCGTCTGGGAGAACGACCTCGACGGTCTTTTCACCTATGTATCGCCGCGGGCCGTGGACTACACGGGTTACACCGCCGAGGAACTGGTCGGCCATACCGCCGTCGAGTTCATGCCCCCCGGAGAAGGCGAGCGGATCCGGCAATGGCTCGCCGAGAACACCAAACCGGACCGCTCCTTCCGCAGCATGGAGCACAAGTTCATGTCGAAATCCGGAGAGATTCTGTGGATGCAGGTCAGCGCCGTTTCAATCTGGGACGAAAACGGCCAACCGCTCGGCCAACGCGGCACCACCCGCGACATCTCGGAACTCAAGCGCTCCGAAGAACGCATCAGCTACCTCGCCACCCGCGACCCGCTGACCGAGCTTCCCAACCGGCTGCTGTTCAATGACCGCCTCGAGCAAGGCATCCTCACCGCGCGCCGCAAGCTCGACAAGCTCGGCGTGCTGTTTCTCGACCTGGACCGCTTCAAGAACATCAACGACTCGCTGGGCCACCACATCGGCGATCTTCTGCTCAAGGAAGTCGCCGCACGCATGGCATCCTGTATCCGCAAAGGCGACACGCTCTCCCGGCTTGGCGGCGACGAATTCGTCGTGACACTCGAGGGGCTGGCACACGCCGAGGATGCCGCGCAGGTTGCCCTGAAGATCATCACCGCATTGCGCCGGCCGCTGGCCGTCGGCGGACACACGCTCAACACTTCATGCAGCATCGGTATCAGCATCTTTCCGGACGATGCCGAGGATAGCCGCGAACTCATGAAGAATGCGGACACCGCGATGTATCACGCCAAGGAACAGGGAAGGAATAATTTCCAGTTCTTCTCCCCGGAAATGAATCTGCGCGCTGTAGAACGCCAGCGGCTGGAAACCGAGCTGCGCCTCGCACTCGATCAGGAACAATTCGTCCTGCACTACCAGCCGCAGGCCGATATTCGCAGCGGCAAACTGGTCGGCATGGAAGCCCTCATCCGCTGGCGGCATCCGCAACGCGGGTTGGTGCCGCCGAACAGCTTCATACCGGTCGCCGAGGAATCGGGCCTGATCGGGCCGATCGGCCAGTGGGCGTTGCGCACGGCATGCGGGCAGATCCAGCGCTGGCAGGCGGCGGGCCTGCCCATCGTCAAGATCGCCGTGAATATTTCCGCGCGCCAGTTCAATGAACCCAGGGATTTCGCCGACGACGTGACCAGGCTGCTGAATAACATCGGCCTCGATCCGCGCTACCTCGAACTGGAAATGACCGAGAGCATGCTGCTGAAGAACATCGACGAGAACGTTGCGGTCCTCAGAAAACTGGGCGTGCTGGGCACCTCGCTCGCGGTGGACGACTTCGGGACCGGCTATTCTTCACTCGCGTATCTCAAGCAATTGCCGATTGATACGCTGAAGATCGATCGCACCTTCGTCAGGGACATCGAGAGCGATGCGGACGATGCCGCGATCATCAGGGCCATCATCGCCATGGCTCACAGCCTGGATCTGCGCGTTACGGCCGAGGGGGTGGAGACGCAAGGCCAGCTGGCGGCGCTGCGAAAACTTCGCTGCGACCAGTTTCAGGGTTATTTTCTTTCCCCCGCAGTTCCAGCAGACGAGTTTGCCCGCCGTTTTCTGATAACCGACCCCGTGGCTTCCAGCAGGATGGCTCCAGGGGGAAAACTCCCTGGACCGCGCCGCAAAGCATGAATAACCGCACGGGACGGCGCCGGACGCAGCGATAGCCGCAAGTATTTCAACGGGTCAGTTCACGCATCGCGCGCCCCAGCCCCTCGATCGTCAGCGGATACATGCGACCGCCCATCAGGTTGCGGATCATGCCGATGGAATCGTAGTAGCCCCAGCGATCTTCGGGTGTCGGGTTCAGCCAGGCCGCATGCGGATAGACGTCGAGCATGCGCTGCAACCATGCCGAACCCGCCTCTTCGTTGTTGTGCTCCACGCTGCCGCCGGGATAACCCACCTCGTAAGGACTCATGGACGCATCGCCGACGAAGATCAGCTTGTAGTCGTGCGCATATTTGTGCAGAACCTGAAAAGTCGGCGTGCGCTCCGAATTGCGCCGGCGGTTGTCGCGCCAGACCGATTCGTACAGGAAGTTGTGGAAGTAGAAATACTCGAGGTGCTTGAATTCGACGCGGGCGGCCGAGAACAATTCCTCGCAGATCTTCACGTACCCTTCCATCGAGCCGCCGACATCGAGAAACAGCAGCACCTTCACCGAGTTGTGGCGCTCGGGTACCATCTTGATGTCGAGATAGCCGGCGTTCTTCGCGGTCGAGCGGATGGTGTCGTCAAGGTCCAGTTCGTCCGCGGCGCCCTCGCGCGCGAATTTGCGCAAGCGCTTCAGCGCGACCTTGATGTTGCGCACACCCAGTTCCACCGAATCGTCCAGGTTGCGGTACTCGCGCTTGTCCCAGACTTTGACCGCGCTGCGGTTGCGCGATCCTTCCTGGCCGATGCGCACGCCTTCCGGGTTGTAACCGTAGGCGCCGAACGGCGACGTACCGCCGGTGCCTATCCATTTGGAACCGCCCTGGTGCCGGCCCTTCTGTTCCTCGAGGCGCTTGCGCAGGGTCTGCATGAGTTTTTCCCATCCGCCCAGCGATTCGACCAGCTTCTTTTCCTCTTCGGTCAGCAGCAGTTCCGCCTGCCTGCGCAGCCACTCTTCGGGTATCTCGACGACCATGCCGTCGGGCAGCGCCGCGATGCCCTTGAAGTAGGCGCCGAATACGCGGTCGAACTTGTCGTAATTCGATTCGTCCTTGACCAGGCAGGCGCGCGACAGGTAGTAGAACTCGTCCAGGCTGCCGGAACTGACGTGCTTCTGCAGTGCCTCCATGAGCGTCAGGTATTCCTTCACGGATGCCGGCACCCCGCCGGCACGCAGCTTCAGGAAAAAATCAGTCAACAAGGCGATCCCTCTCCGGTTAGTCCACCAGCAGCGGACTCATTGCCGGCGCAGCTCTGTCATCGTGATTACTTCCAGCCAACGCGATTCCATCGACGGCTCGCTGCCCGGCGGCAGCCGCCTGCGCAACTCCGGCCATACGTCCCGCGAGGAACAGCTCGATGTAGTGACTCCAGATCGATTCGTAGATCAGTCCGGAAAAGCCGGAAACGGTAAAAATGCAAATCGGTGCAACCGGCACGGGAATTCTGCGCATCTGCGTCAACCCCTCGTCTTTGAACTGCTATTTTCGTTCCGGGCAAGCGCCGGCGGCACGCCCGCTGCGCCGGCTCCGGCAAGCATCAGCCGGCGCCGATGCGCGCGTCGTGGCCGCCCACGTCATAGGTCACGACCCGGTTGCGCCCGAGCGCCTTGGCCAGGTAGAGCGCGCGATCGCCGTTGCGCAGCAAGTCTTCGGCCGAATTTCCATGGTCCGGAAAAACCGCGATTCCCACCGACAGCGTGCAGCGGAATTTACCGCCCTCACCCGTCACGTCCATTTCCGCGAACATGTGGCGCCAGCGTTCCGCCCGCGCGCGCGCCGATTCGAGATTCATTTTTGGCAGCAGCAGCACGAATTCCTCACCGCCGTAGCGGCAGGCCACGTCGCTGCGGCGCGCCTCGTTGCGCAGGATTTCCGCGAGCATCCTGAGGACTTCGTCGCCCGTCTGGTGGCCATGGGTGTCGTTGACGCGCTTGAAATGATCGATGTCCATCATCATCAGGGCGAGCGGCGTCTGCTCGCGGATCGCCCTGGAGATCTCGCCGGGCAGCGCGTCGTCAAGGTAGCGGCGGTTGTACATCCCCGTCAACGGATCGCGCATCACCTGCTCGCGCAATTGCGCCTGCAATTCATGGATGTCATCCAGGCGCTGCTTGAGCTTGACGTTGACTTCCTGCAACGTCGCCTGCGAGCGCAGCCTTTCGGTGACGTCCTGCGCCAGGGAAAGTACGGAATCGGGCCGGCCATCGATACCCGGCACGATCGTGTTGTGCCACTCGACATCGATGGTCCGGCCATCCCTGGTCAGATTGGAATTCACCGAACGGCTTTCGATGCCACGCTCGATGGCCTGTTCGACGATCTTGCCGACCTGCGCGCTGGCATCTTCCGGAATCATGAACGTCAGGAAGTCGCGTCCCAGCACCTCGCTTTCGCTCCAGCCGAACAATTCCTGGGCCTGCCTGTTCCACCCGGTCACGCGATGCTGCTTGTCCCAGGTCACCATGGCCAGCGGGGCGCTCTCGATCAGCGTACGGAAACGCTGTTCGCTGTTGCGCAGCTCATCCTGGATCTGGCGGCGCTCCTTTACTTCACGCGACAGCCGCAGATTCAGCCTGACCAGCACGATCACTACCACGCCCGCGACCAGCAGGACGATCGCGCCCGCAATGCCGATTCTGTACAGCGGCGTCCAATCGGTGTGCTGAACCGCCCGGAACAGGAATCCGTCCAGCGTGTACGACTCCGGCAGCATGCCGAGTTGTGCATAGGTCGCGGCGACATGATTCCAGCGGCCGGGGTTCATGTAGCCGATCTCCACCAGTTGCGGCTGCATCAGCCGGCGCATTTCCGCGGCCTCGAACAGCAGGTGGTCCCGGGTCTTGCGCCGCCCGTAGCGGGCGACTATCAGGTCGGCAATCTCACCTGGATGGTCCATCGCATACTGCCAGCCGCGCATGCTTGCGCTCAGGAAGGCTGCGACGCGCTCCGGGTGGGCGCGTGCGAGTTTTTCTGTCGTGAACAGCGAATCGCCGTAGAAATCGATGCCGCTTGCCCTTGGCGAAAACAGGTTGTACGGCACGCCGGCCTTTTTCAGCAGATAGGGCTCGTCGGTCGAATAGCCCGACGCCGCGCTTACCTTGCCCGCTAGCAGATCGTTGAGATTGAAGGAATGCGGCACCACCTCGATACGATCGAGCGGCAATTGCTCCTGCTGCAGATAGGCGACCAATTCCGTCTCGTGCGGCAGCAACATGACCTTCTTGCCGGCAAGTTCGTGCACTGTTGCAACGCTACGGCCGGTTGCGATCAACACCAGCGGCGAATGCTGAAGGATCACCGCCAGCACGACCACCGGCCGTCCCTGTCCGCGTCGAAGCGCGAGCTCGGACGCACCGACGCCATAGTCGGCCGCACCGGTGAGCACCGCATCGATCGGGTCGCGGCCTTCCTGCACCTCCTGCACGCGCACGTTGAAGCCGGCTTCGCGATAAAACCCCCGCTCGATGGCGGCGTAGTAGCCGGCAAACTGGAACTGATGTTTCCAATTGAGCTGCAGCGTGACCTGTTGCAAGTCGGCGGCAGCATTGGCCGGCGCCGGCGGCATCGCGCCGGCGAGCACCAGGATCACGAAAAACAGGCGGGGGATCCTCAAGCGTCTAGCGATTGTGTCGCGACATGAAAGCCAGCCGCTCGAACAAGTGGACGTCCTGCTCGTTCTTCAGCAGTGCGCCGGCCAGCGGTGGAATGATCTTCGACTGGTCCTTGCCGCGCAGCGTTTCCGGGGAGATGTCCTCCGCCATGAGCAGCTTCAGCCAGTCGAGCAATTCGGAGGTGGAAGGCTTCTTCTTCAGGCCCGGGACCTCGCGGATCTCGAAAAATACCTCCAGCGCTTCGCGCAGCAGCGTTTTCTTCAGGTCCGGGAAATGCACGTCGACGATGCGCTGCATGGTTTCCTTGTCGGGAAACTTGATGTAGTGGAAAAAGCAGCGGCGCAGGAAAGCGTCCGGCAGTTCCTTCTCGTTGTTGCTGGTGATGATGATCGCCGGCCGGTGCTTTGCCTTGACCAGCTTCTGCGTCTCGTAGACGTAGAACTCCATGCGATCGAGTTCCCGCAACAGGTCGTTCGGGAACTCGATGTCGGCCTTGTCCACCTCGTCGATCAGCAGCACCGCCTGGCGGTCGGAATCGAAGGCGTCCCACAGAGGGCCACGCACGATGTAGTTGGCGATGTCGTGAACGCGGCCGTCGCCAAGCTGCGAATCGCGCAGGCGCGACACCGCATCGTATTCGTACAGCCCCTGCTGCGCTTTTGAGGTGGATTTCACGTGCCACTGCAGCAGCGGACGATCCAGCGCCCTGGCCACTTCGACCGCGAGCATGGTCTTGCCCGTGCCCGGTTCGCCCTTGATCAGCAGCGGCCTTTCGAGGGTGACGGCGGCGTTGACCGCCATCATCAGGTCCTCGGTGGCGACATAGGACTCGGTTCCCCTGAATTTCATCGACATCTGCCTTCCGGATGGATCCAGAGACCGATTATAACGGCGCGGGCAGCTATAATCGCCCCTCCGGTCAACCTGATCTCCAAAAAATCGCGGGAGGATGCATGCCCAATTTCAACGCCAACCTGTCGATGATGTTCAACGAGTTCGGCTTCCTGGAGCGCTTCGGAGCCGCGGCAAAAGCCGGTTTCCGGGGTGTCGAGTTCCTGTTCCCCTATGAATTCCCCGCCGCCCGGATCAGGGAGCAACTCGACAAGCACAAGCTGCAAATGGTGCTGTTCAACATGCCGCCCGGCGACTGGGCGGCCGGCGACCGAGGATTGGCCTGCGATCCGGCCAAGGTCGTCCCGTTCCAGGAGAACATCGGCAAGGCCATCGAATATGCAAAGGCGCTGGGTTGCAGCATGATCCACTGCATGGCGGGCCTGAAGCCACGTGGCGCAAACGAAGAAAAGATGCGCGAGACCTATATCGCCAACCTGCAGTTCGCGGGCCAGGAACTGGCGAAACACAACATGAAGCTGCTGATCGAAGCGATCAATACGCGCGACATCCCCGGCTTCTACCTGAACTACTCGCGCCAGGCGTTCGATATCATGCACTACGCGAACGTGCCGAATCTCCTGTTCCAGTACGACATCTACCACATGCAGATCATGGAAGGCGACCTGGCCCCGACGGTCGAGAAGAACCTGGCGAAGATCGGCCACATGCAACTCGCCGACACGCCCGGCCGTCACGAGCCCGGCACCGGAGAAATCAACTATCCATTCCTGTTCGAACACTTCGACAAGATCGGCTACAAGGGCTGGATCGGCTGCGAGTACCGCCCCGCCGGCAACACCGAAGCCGGCCTCGGCTGGCTTAAACCTTATCTTTAAGAATTCATTTTTGCCGCCAAGACGCCAAGAACGCCAAGGGGGTCGGAAAAGAATGATTGAAATTACGAACGGTGGTTGGTAGTAAAAATGCTGCGTATATCGACCATATCGTCACCATATTTTTTGCTTTTCTTGGCGCTCTTGGCGCCTTGGCGGCGAAATCTTCTTTAAAAATTCATTTTTGCCGCCAAGACGCCAAGAGCGCCAAG